>Ga0325410_1000152_pt1 | contig 67643 bp, 23 predicted proteins | sample PopdelMetagenome_16_FD_206182 | JGI IMG/M metagenome (GOLD analysis project Ga0325410, IMG submission 206182) | Populus deltoides microbial communities from Bellville, Georgia, United States - Xylem-PdIQD-R3 | ecosystem: Host-associated > Plants > Phyllosphere > Stem > Wood/Secondary xylem... | reverse complement strand
AACTTTGGAGGGATGTTCCAGTTATAAATATAGTATCAGAATATGTAATAAAGGACTTTTGGCCAATATTTGAAACTTAATTCACAGAATTACGAGTTGTTCTTCCAAATTGATTTTGTGAAGAACCGTACCTGACTTATCACTCTTCAATCACAAAGAGTGTGGCGTCGAAATCCTAGATTGATCTTTGTGGCATCCAGATCGACTTATCAAAGTATCATTCTAGTCTATCCCCCATCTTATTTACCTTAAAATCACTATAATCCAGCCTAAATACCAAAAGAAAGACAACACAACCAGACCCATCCTTCATCCATTTTCGTCAAATTCATTGTTGCTAATTTTTGAATCATTCACGGCACATCAGTTATTTTTCAAGAAAAACACATTAGGCTCAAAAAGGGATTGTAAGGGATTTTTTAGTATTGTGAAAGGACTATCAAAGATGACATTTTCTCATTTCAAACGCATGCATTGAAAATCAATAAGCTTTGCTTTCTTTCATGTCAATATGCAAAATGGTTTCTCATTATTCATTTAGTTAAAACTTAGCTTTGAAGTCATCGTATGGTGTTTGGGTTGTTCTTCAAGTTTTTTTCTTTTTCTAGGTGATCACTTGAATTTCCAGAACTTGTTTATTAGAACAAACACCAATTTGGCTTTTGCTTTTTGTATTGAGACTTTGATTTCCTAAAAATCCTTGTGAAAATATGAGATCATGCATAGTTTTCAAAGAAAAAAGGAAACATACCAAAGAATTCTTGTAAGTAAAGGGTGTTCTTGTGTAGGTGTGTTATTTGCATGAAACAACAACAAAAATGAAGGCACATCATGAACATAAGAAAACACATGATCCTATTAAAAGGAAGGGCTCATTTGACAAAGAAAGTCTTGTGGCATTATGAGCCAAGACTAAAATAGGTTAGAAAAGACATGATCAAACAGAAGGCAATAATAGGGGCAGGCTCCATCTTTTTATTCTAGTACACTTCCCCTTTGGCTAGCCTCCTCATGAAAGCTCTTGTGGATAGAAAACTTCAGTGGAATTTTGTCCTTTATGGATAACCCTTTAAATTTGAGTACCTCAATAATTCATGTTGCCTTCTTCGCACATTGCTCTTACTATTGGTGCTTTTAAATTTCCCCAGCATTTTGCCTTTAGTGCATTTACTGATCCACTGCCTAAAGTATGATTGGGTAGAAGGTTCGTACTCACGTTCAGAGCTTCTTTGAATGTTATCCACACAACTTTAATCACTACATGAGCTTCTTCTTGAAGGCACTATAACTATGAATGTTATGTCATGTAGCACCAGCATGATATTCGTAGGTGAGGTTAGGTTTGTACTAGTTGGGATAAGGTGGCTACAGAGGTGCCAAGGGTTCGAGAGCTACATGCTTGATGCTTAGTAGCTTCTAATACATCTCATTTAGAGGTAATGATAATGGAGGTAGTTATTCCTGGAGGACCCTTTAGTAATTCTTTTTCGGGAAAGTTTTAGTTTGGCTTTTGGCTTGGAGGTTTTGAGGCTCAGGTTTTCAGGTAGGAAATGAGGAGTTGATGTTGGCAATTTAGGGTGGAGTGTGGCAATTTTGGAATTGGTTTTTCCTTACCCTTGTAGCCACCTTCAACATAGTCGACCTCCTTCATTTTCCCTTCGAAGCCTCTTTTCTCAGTGGGCATAGAAATTCTACCACTCCTGACTCATTGTTTAATGAGCCCAGCTACTGCCAAAACGTTGGTGAATTACTAGGCTGAACTACCCATCACATGCTCATAGTATAACGTCTTAAGCATGTTGGCAAATATAATGATCATTTCTTTGTCTAAAAATGCTGGATGTACCTGTGCAGCTAGATCTCTCCATCTCTAGGCATATTCCCTTATGCTTTCTTTGTCTTTTTTTTTCTAGATTAGACAAGCTGGTTCTATTAGGAGCAATGTCCATGTTGTACTTGTACTGCTTGACAAAAACATCTACCAGGTCTTTCCATCTGCGGATCTTTATGGTGTCTAATCTCATGTACCAGTTCAATGTCGCCCCTCTTAAACTATCTTGGAAAAAATGCATCAGTAGTTTTTCATCGTGTACTACTTATACCATTTTATTGTAATAGGACTTGAGATGAATGATAGGGCATTGTGTTCCTATGTATTTGATAAATTTAGAAACACAAAACTTCTTCGATACAACCACATTCGGGATCAGACACATTTTTACGGCTTGTACTGGGTCATACAAGTCTACCCCTTCAATAGCCTTAATTCTAGCAGCGTGCCATCTTATCTTGATCAATGTTATCAAATGACTTTGTCTTGTGGGACTCGTTGGCGAATGCATCTATAACTACAGGTGATGGCGTCAGTGTTATCGATTGTACAAATGCTGGATTGTGTTGGGGCTCTTAACCATGTTTATCCATTTCTTTCTTCAGGTTGAGTTGTTGTTGGGGTCTAAACAAATATGAAAGGTTGGTTGGGAATACCTTCACCAGAGGCATTTCTAAGTTCTTGCTCGAGTAAGCTAGTAAGGCAAGTCACGCTAACTTTTAGAGACTCTAACTCTTCTTAAAAATAAGCATCATGGTGAGCACGTTCTTCATCTTCCATGTTTCTTACTCGAAGTTGAGTGTTGTAGACTCTTTAGGGACCTATTTTTAACCTGGTGTGTATGTATGTCATTTACAATGAATTGATGTATAAGTGTGGATGTAAATATGTGTACATGCATATCAGGTATGGAAGGAAAAAAAACCCATAGTTTGATCATCTCAGGCTCTTTTTAGAAAAGTCGTTTTAGCTCAGAAAGTCCTGCAGAGTTCAGGACTATTGATAAGATCTGTCTTGATGCAAAATGAATTGTTAGAAAGCTCGCACCTTACAGGTAGGTTTTAGGCTATTATATGATGAGTAAGCTTTCTAGCTGGTCTTAAACAGGTTTACAAACTGACTAGTGACCACTTTGCGTGAAGGCAATATAGGGGTTTACAAGAAATGGTTGGAGTACGGTGTGACTACCAATACTGTATAAACACTCAACTCATAGTTGGATATTACACGAATATGAACCTCAACTGAAAGTCATGAGACAAACTGCAACTCTCCACCTAAAGAATTGGATTTATTTGTGAAATTAAAATGCATAAGGGCATTCATCCATACTCGATGTACTTATGCATGAACAAGAAGTAAAAATGCTAAAGCAGTGAAAATGCGTGCTAAAATTAAATAGACCAAAACAAACGAACAATCAAACAAACAGAGTTTAGTTTAATTAGACAAGGCATTCACTAGTGGAGTCATCATTTTATCATGGGGCAATGTTGAATGATGCGCGCTTTTCGCCTCCTGAAAGAAATTGTTATGAAAGGAAAGGGTTTTGATATGATAAAGTTAGTAACTTTTAAGAAATGGATGGCAACAAATGAGAGAATGAACCTTAAATTCCAAGAATAAAAATATTTTTTTTTTGATATGATAAATGCTCTCGAACTTATAAGTATTATTGTCTAGAGAATAAAAATTTTTAACCCTTTACTTAGATAGTTCAGGAGGTATTTATAACCTCTAAGCCTTGTTGTTTTGCTGGATTTAAGGGGTTAAAGAGTTAGTTTCTCCTTATAGAATCAATGAGGGATTAATATCCCTTACAAAATATTAATAAGAAACAAATATTCTTTATACAATATTAATAAGATAAAGATATGGTAGGCTATTGAGATATTTTTTTATAAATTTAGGGTTATAAAAAGATGAATATCTATAATATTAATATTTTATATTAAAAATTATAAAAATAAATAAAGTCTTAGAACCTAATATGAGCCGATGATCTCTAAGAATTTATCACACTGACAAGCCCATCAGTAGGTCTAGAAATTTGCATGCTAGAAACCTGATACATAAAAAAAACTCGATTTCATTATAAAATAAATTTTACATAGCAACATCGATGTGTTTTTAAGAAGTGAATATTAACTATCCATCAGAAAATGACAACCAACACGCAAACCTCGTATACCTGAAAATCCCTTCTTTTTTTTCAAAGTGCAAACCTGTGACACCTTGTTTGGTTTGCTGTCTTCTACATAATTGGGTTTCATTTCAAAATCAAGGCCGACAATTTTATATCCCTCGATGTGGCTAGTTGTAGCATGTAAACCATTAACTTCATCCACGCAGATAATATTTTCAATAGGCAATTCATCAAGATGCAGGTATTTGCTTTGCAGAACACTAGCCTCAAATTCTAAACAGCATCAAGCAGAAGAGCAAGTAACCTCCAATGAAAATTTTAAACATTAATAGCCACTTAATACGATCTCATTTCAATATTTCTATTTCTTCATTGCTCCTTTAACCAATGACATGCATGATGGAAGGATCCAATGGCAATAGTTTCTATAATGATATGTTTGGCACGTGGCGGGTATCCAAGAATAAAAGGAAAATGAACAATTGGACCACCTAATGGAGCAGGTGACATAAGAGTATGCTAACCAATTTATTGGGCCTTGCCCAATAGGATCTCAACCAAACTTTTCTCCTTTAGAGACCATATTGCAAACATATAACAATGCATATTATACGTTTTTGTGTCAAGAGCAGATGCAATAGAAACTTCGATCCAAGCTTAAACTTTGTTAAACTTTAATAAGCATGAGTAGAATTGTGCACCACTTAAGCTTGAATAGGATGCCCAAGGGAGCAACAAAAACCATACACAAACCATACCCTTTGACATTCAGAAAACCTTCAAGGGGTCACACAATTCGTCAACTTTATCCAGGTAACAAAATCCGAGTAACAAACCTTCATTGCCAGGGAAACCTTAAAAGAAAAATCTACAAGTAGCCGAGCCAAAGGTGTTGGGTCTGGCAGCACGTTAGATCCATGACCAATTAGACTTGTCACACAGCTAAGCCCAAGTTTATTGGGTCAATAAGATCATCAGACCCATGTCCAATTGGATTTGGCACGTAGCCAAGCTTAAGGACACTAGATGTAGCAGCTCACTAGATTTATGTTCACTTGGGCTTGACTTGTAGCTATGTCCAAGGGTGTTAAAGCCTGAAAGTAAGCTAGACCCATGTCATCTGAGCCTAGTATTCTGTCAAGCTTAGGGATGTTTAGTATGGACGGAAGCCTTTCCCACCAAATAATACGTTATCACTTAGGAGTCTAATCTTAATGTTTAAGCTTTAGGCCCACCCCTTTAACTTGTGTGCACAATCCTAATCCTGTGGGGTTTTTTCATCATGTAATGAATATCTATATTTTGTTAAATTTGATATTTTCTTTGTGAAATATATTTTTTTGTTAGACTTGTTTAGTTTAGATGGGTCCAATATTTTTTTTTGTTAGACTTGTTTAGTTTAGATGGGTCCAACGCCCATACATAGTAAAATTTCTATACTGGGTTCTATGTCCTCATGCATCTGACGAGCTGGACTTATATAGTTTAGATGGGTCCAACGCCTATATTTAGAAACAATTTCAAATTTTAACGAGATTTTAACTTTAACTATCATTAGTATGTGGAACTTGGACCCTACTCGGAATTGAGAGGAAATCTAGGTTGTAGATATACCTAATTATTTTATGGTTGTAATTCAAGAATTCTTGTTTCTTTAATCTAGCCATCCATGGGAGTATTTTTAGTAAACTTGTGATAGGACCTTAAGCATTGCTAAGAGAATATGTCAATTTAGGATTGCACTAGAGAATGACGGATTTGAGATTAACCTTTATGAATTGGTGAAAGGCCTTAGGCATCACCTGAAGAATGTGTTAGTTTGAGACCGCACTAGAGAATGGGAGATCCGAATTCAACCCCTAAAAAATTTATGAAAGACCCTTAGACAACACTTGAAGAATGTGAGGCTCTTAGGCATTACCTAGAGAATAAGCTAATATAAGACTGCACTATAGAATGAAGAATCTAAGATCAACCTCTAGTGAATTGGTGATAAGCCCTTAGGTATCAACTAGAGAATGTGTCAATCCAAAAATGTACTAGAGAATAGGAGATCAAACCTAGCGAATTAGTGAGAGACCCTTAGTCATCACCTAGAGAATATGCCAGTCCAAGATTGCACTGGAGAATAAGGGATCCGAGATTAATCCTTGGTGAATTCTTGAGAGGCCTTTAGAAGTCACCTAGAGAGAATGAAAACATATTATGTAATTTTTAATATACATATATTATAAATTTACATTCTTATTCTCGTTAACCATGGTATGTTTTTGAATTATTAGAGTGTCAAGCGTGAGGGAGACTCTTCCCTTCCATATCTTTTAACTGGTAAGTGTTTGCCTTTACTACCCATGCGACTTTGAATGAACCATCCCATTTTAGGCCCAACTTGCCTTTGCTCGCTATATTGCTCATAGCTTTTAACTTTCTCAGCACCAAATTCTCAAACTTGAATCTTCTATTTTTGACTCTAACATTATGGTATGTCAATAAACCTCATTTCTGATTTCCATGGTCAATTGAGATTCTTCCAAGAAATCTAGATTGGCCTTAAAGCTTTGTTCATTGCCTTCTGAGGTATAATAGTCGACTCAATGACTTGCGTACCCAACCTCAGCTGGTATTTGAGCCTTAATTCCATAGGTGAGGAGAAATAGATTTTCTCTAGTAGATGTCTTATAAGTAGTCATATAGGCCCATAGAATCTCGTTGAGTAGGCCCACTCTAACTTGGCTTCTGTTATCTTTTTCTTAAGTCCATTGAGTAGGACCTTGTTAGTAAGTTCAGCTTGGTCATTTGTCTAGGGGTGAGACACTGAGGAAAGTCAATGGTCAATGTGAAGCCTTTGACATTACTCTTTCATCTTACAACAATTAAATTGTGTCTTATTATTAGTGATCAAGATTTTTAGAATTTCAAATCTGCAAATGACGTTCTTCCAAAAGAAGAAGATGACCTTGTTAGTGGTGATATCTACCAAAACTTCTGCTTCCATCTATTTGGTAAAGTAGTCCACAACTATTAAAATAAACTATTTGTTCCTTATGGTATTTAGGAAAGGACCCAATAAATCCATCCCCTACTAGGCAAAGGGCCATAAGGAAGATATGGTTGTCAACTCTATAGAGGGTTGTCTAGAGACCGATGTAAGTTTCTGACATTGATCACATCTTTTCACCAAGTTAGTAGCATCGCTTAAGACAGCTGGCCACTAGAATCTATCTTGTTGACCTGAGTAGTAAGAGCTCTAGAACCGATGTATAAACCATAGATTCCCCCATGGATTTCTCACAAAAAGTGCCTTTTCTATGAGACAAACACTTTAAAAAAGGAGCTAGGGCAAATTGTCTATATAAGACCCCTTTAACCAAACAATACCATATTGCTCATCCAGTTAGATGAATGGCCTCATTTTTTTTCAAGGGGCAACTCTGTAATTAGCAGATAATCACTAAAGAAGTTCTCCAATCATTCTCTAGGTCAATTGGGGTGGCCTGTAGCCTTTTCTCTATTTTTGGTTTTTTCAAAATTTCAATCCATATATCCAAATTGAGTTCATTGGAATTAAAGCTTACTAGTTTTGACAAGAGATTCACGTTGTCATTCTCTTCTTTTCTTCTAATATAATAAATTTATATTTCTTTACCTTTATTTTTTTTAAATAAAGAAATATCCTCTTTGATTTGGATATATGTCCATCTGTAAAATTTAAATAAGAATTTGAGACCAAAATTTATTTTTCATGATACCAAAAAAATGTTTATCCATCAATGGACATCGGCAATTACCTTCCTTGATTATCATTTTTGCTATGGGCAGTTGTCCCTTCAAAAAAAAAAAAAAGGAATTTATCCTTTTATTCGTGACAACAAGCTCGAAAGAGAGAGAGGTAATATGATTTGCTTTTCTTGATGCATAGATAGAGGAAAAGCTTAAGTTATATAAGAGAGAGAGGAAAAAAAGAGAGAGACGATAAAGTCCAAATGGCAAGCAATTATTGAAGAATCTAAATTACACTTAAATGACTAAGCATTCTTATAGCTCTCGACAAATAGAGGGTAAGTTTATACTTTCCACCTCCATAGCAGACACTGGTGCGATTCACATTGAATCTACAATGCCATTGTATCTGGATCCACAGATATTGTTATAGAGTGTAGATCTACAGTAAATGCCGTAATTTTATATCATCCAATTTTAATTATTTTATAAAACCCCAATTACTGTTGGCATACACTGCAGTCCGTAGTCATATGTGAGTGATGCAACCAGTGAGCCCAGTAGTAAAACAGTGAGGGATGCAACAGAGATATAGCGCATAGAGTTCATAAGCTGCACGAAAATGAGAAAAAGTTGAACTTCTCACTTTGTTTTTTATTATTTCAAATGATTTATTTGTATATAATTACGACAGGTATATATGCCATAATGAGTCGTGAATTTCCTTCCCTGACATAACAGTGAGATATCAAGAAAAGAGATCAGAGGGATCGAAATTATTAAAGACTAACACAGAGCACTTGCTGATTGATTCATCAACACTATATATTGACCAAAAAGAAAAACTCAAGGACAGAGAAGGTGAAAATATTTGAGCATAAATAAAACAAGTGCCCAAGCACACGACCATGACATAACATTGATATCTGAGACCTGGACTGAATAATGTACATATTGGCCAGTCCCAGACTCTTTTGGACTAGTTTAATCTTTGGCGGACGTTCCATAACTGAATGGAAATATTATATGTTGGGAGAGCTCCGGAAGGATCCAAGGGATTTAACAGCAGCTGCTCTCAAGATGAACTGGTGATATAAGGCAGCAATTGCAGCACCAATGAAAGGTCCAACCCAGAAAATCCACTGAAGCAACAACATAAAATTTACATGAGCACACCAAATATGAAACTAATTAGGAAATATATATATTTTACTGGGAATTAGCCACGCACATGGTCATCCCATGCCTTTTCCTTGTTGAAGATCACTGCAGCTCCGAAGCTCCTAGCAGGGTTGATACCAGTACCGGTGATTGGAATAGTGGCCAAGTGAACCATGAAAACAGCAAATCCAATGGGAAGTGGTGCGAGTACCTATAGTTGGAAAGGAAATTAGTGAAAACCAGTTGATAACCTGGATTTATTACTATGAGAATTTCTAATTTTGATTTTATAGACAGAGGGGCATGGAGCACGAACAGGAACATGAGAATCCCTTGCATTCCTCTTGGGGTCGGTAGCAGAGAAAACAGTGTAGACAAGAACAAAAGTGCCAATGATCTCAGCACCTAACCCAGTTCCCTTGCTGTATCCGTTAGCAAGTCCATTGGCTCCACCACCATAGTTTGTGTAATAAGACTTTTGGAATGCTTTCACAAGTCCACATCCACATATGGCCCCCAGGCACTGAGCCACCATGTATAGAATGGCACGCACCAAGGAGACCTTCCTAGCCAAGAACAAACCGAAAGTCACAGCCGGGTTAATATGTCCACCTGCATAATTTTTAGCAAATCCATCGGTCCCATTTCAAGAGATGATAGAAAAACAATTCAGCTATACGTGATTATATTATTTCCATCACTGACCTGAGATACCAGCAGTGCAGTAAACAAGAATAAAAATCATGCCACCAAAGGCCCAAGCGATGCCAAGAATGCCAACCCCACCACATTCATCACCGTTTTTATTAACGTCAGTCTGGCTCTTGTAACCTATCACGGTCAAAACAGTGATGTACAGAAACAAGAGCGTGGCAACGAACTCAGCAATAATAGCCCGATAAAAAGACCACTGGGTTATTTCCTCAGCATCGATCAATGGCGCTGGCGGAGGGTCATGATAGTCCTTGGCACTGAATTCGCCTCCAACTTCAATGTCCTTGCCCATAGCTGTTGACGAGTTCGGTGAGAGACAAAGCTAAAGCGGTATGGTTGGTATTATAATTCACTAACAAAATGTTTTGTGGTGGAAGTGTGGAGAAATGCTGTGCTATTTATGCATGCGATGTGTTGGAGAGGAGTGAGTGTTAAATTAACTTAGCTTCGCCGCCCCACCTCACAATCTATGATTTCTTAAACTTTCCGTGACCCCACGTTGGACTTCATGGGTGTGCTTTTTCCGGCCTGCTGTAAAGATGGTTCCAGCCTTCACTCAATTCTTCGAGCTTCACATGGGTTTTTACTACATAACCTGTCGGATTGAATTTCCAAGAGATAATCACTTTTGACCATGAAATAAATGACCCAACTTTTACGGTGTAATTTTCTTTTCTTTCTCAATCAGAAAGGCAAGAACAATGTTATCGATTCCATCGAAACTAATTAGTTGGTGAAACCGGATCGGAGACCTAGCGACTTCAAATATAAACTACATTTTATTTCAAATTCCTTTAATGTTTGCATATTGACATGGTGAAAACCCAATTTATCATGTTGACTCTACCACAATGATAAAAATGAAATATGTATATATAAAAAAAAAACTTTTAAATTAAAATTTAAATTTTAATAATATTTAAATTATTATTGTACTTCTTCTCATATAATACTATTTATTTCAATAATGTTTTTTTCTTTTAGTTTTTTTCCCCAATCTGTGTTTGCTTTTTTCCTTTAATTTCAATTCTATTTTAAACATTAGATTTGTAGGGACTAGAATTTATAATTTATTTTTTTTATGTTATTCTAGTCTTATAATCCGAATCACAGGTTTGACTGATTGACTCAAGTTTTTTAATTCTTCTCATTTTTGTAATAATTTTTTTCTCAATTTTATCTCTCAACATTAAATTATTAATTGAAAATTAAGTTTCGTTATTTATTTCAGTTTACTTTCTATCAAGTTATCTCCATCTCATGACTCAAGTCATGAGTTTGGTAGGTTAACATGAATTAACTTGAGTCATTTTTTGTTTTTCTTTTTAATCAATTTTTTAATTTTAGTTAAATTATTCAACATTAGATTTATTGAGAATTAAGTTTCATTATTTTGTTTTAATTTGCTTTATATTGGATTATCTCAGTCATATGACCTGGATCGCTAGCTTGGCAAGTTAATCTTGGTTCACTCGGGTTATTTTTTTATCTTTTTTTAATTGATTTTTTTTCAATTTCATCCTTAAATATTGAATTTATTAAAAATTAAACTTCATAATTTATTTTGATTTATTTTTTATGGGATCATTATGGTCTCATCACCTAACATGTGAATTGGTAAGTTAACCAAATTAATATAATAAGTTGTCGTCTTAATATTTATAAAAATAATAATATGAAATATTTGTTTTGAATCAAATTATATTTTTATTAGTAATTCAAGTTATTCGATCGAATTATATTAAATTAATTTTAAATTTTTTTCCTACTAAAAAAGTACATTATCAGCGCTACATAATTCTTTAATTTAAAAGAAAATGATCTCACCGGGGGGGTGAATAATATAATATATTACTGTATTATTAATGGGCTCACCATCAATTTAATGGCTAAAATAATGAATCGCGACCTTAACACATTCAAGTTGATCCGGCCAATAATGAAATCCTCTCTTTCATTTCATGCCTCGAAACGCTCTGTTCGAGTTGAATACGACAAGAGCGGTCGACTGTTAATCTCCTGGAAAATTATTAAAAAATGTCCCTTAAATTAATACAATTAAAATCTGATGATCAGTCATCAACATTCAAGAGACTTGATTGATTTCTCCAAAGCAAGAACGGAGTTGCCTGCCCTCGCCTTGTTTCCTTTCTCCAAACAACCGGAGTTGTTGCCGTCCAGCCACCGGTGAAAATCACATGCTTATTATGAATCATGACGTTGTCACCAAACCGACCATATACCATAATCCATTTCACCTCCACCGTCCGTCCAACTCACTCCAGCCACGTTGATTGCCCCATCCACTCAATTCATGCCACGTTATATTGACCCCACATTGCGGCCATCAATCATTGCTTAAGAATCAAATTTCTGTGCTTATCACTAATCCGTCACTCCCCCAGCTGAAAAGGACATTTTCAGGAAAAAAGAAATTAGTACGGGAAACATTCCTGGATGATATTTTGCCACGTTTCACAATGTGATAATCATGGAAAACTCTGTCCTTTAACACGAGATCTTGTTTGTCTTTTAACCACTTATTACTATATATTTGGTCGGTTGTCCACTAGTGTTGAACTACATTCCCATATTTCTTTATAATTTTATTTTAAAAACTATAACACATTTTGATAAAAAAATAAATAAATTGGAGGAATGATATAGTTCAGAAAAATATTTGACAAATATATATAGTTTAAACACAATCATGAATTTGAATTTCATTTATATACAATAACGAGTATTTAGTCGTATTTCAAAATACATGTCATTTATAAATTAATTAATCACAATAAAAATTAATTCAAAATTTTATGAATATTTAATAATTAAAAGATGAGAGTCAACATCCAACATCATGGAGGAGTTAAGGTGATTTGAAGGAAGGGAAAAATAGAGAAAGAAAAAAAAATAGATTATAAGATACACTAGAGCTTCGTTTTCATCATACTCAATATAATTAAAAAGATCTTAACGAAATAATTCTAATTATAAATTGAAAGACAATCAAAAGAATATCATAATTAACCCCAAACAAAACCCCTAATTAATTATTATTATTTTATGATTTTTTAATATGTGATTAAAATCATCTCATCCAAACCTTTCTAATGATATCAAATATATCCATAACGAACTCCTCGATGACCTATTTTTTTTCTTCACTATTTTTTTATTTTTATATTACATCTCATTTCTTTATTATTATATCCTTTTAAAATTTTCAATTGATTTTTATATATGTTAATTAATTTGAATGAAAAATAAATTTTAAAACAATCAATTGTGATTGTGGTTAAAGTATTCCATTTCCAAATAATTTTTTATCTTCTATCATTTTCCCAAAACATTCATGAAATTATGCAAGAATTTTGGAAGACGCTATTTTCAGCACATTTTACACATTCTTAGGCAATCAAAGTCGAGTTTTGTGCATTTGAGGGTCAACTCAGTGGTCAACTACAAGGCTTGCTTTGCTCCTGTCCTGAGTTTGATTCTTTATATGCACGCATGTCATTCTCATGATGTCTTATCTGTTTTTTGAGCTTGCAAGATGTTCAGTGAGTCATGGGATTAGTCGTGGTGTGCGCAAGTTAGCCCGGACACTCATGTAAATAAAAAAAAAGTCGAGTTTTGTCTACAATGTTCAATGCATGTTCAATTCCATACAAAACTAGCAATTTTACTCCAACCTTAATGACTCTGTCCATAAATTTGTTTAAGTTTCTCAATAAACTATAGTTATATTCTTACAAACATTGAGTCTATTGCAAAATCTTTACTCAATGCAAAAATACAGTCCTTAGTTAATTAATTAATTAAATAATCATCCACGCTTTTTGAAGGTGTATGGGTATTTGATTTTTGTTTTCTTTATATGCTCATTTGTGATATAACATTAAATGATCTTCGCAGCCCCGTGGATTTAGTGCCTCCACGTTCAAGAAAACACCTCAAAAGCATAATTTTTAAGCTTCTACTTGCTATGTATTTTTTTTTACTGTTTGAAATATAAATAATTTTTAAAATCTGTCAATTACTTATGAAAGGTTCCACGTATCACAAAAAATAATCACATCAAATATAATATTAGATTTGTGTTTAGTAATGTGGTATATGGTATTTTTAAAATATTTTTTAATTAAAAATATATTAAAATGATATTTTTTTAAAAAAATTATTTTTATTTTAAACATCTATATATTAAATCCACTAAAAAACACATTAAAATATTAATTTAATATTAAAAAAATAATTTAAAAAAGCAACTCAAGACCTACTACATACACTCCTTGGCTTAAGAAATCCAATAACCACATCAAATATAATATTAGATGTGTGTTTAGTAATGCGATGCATAATGTTTTTTAAAATATTTTTTAATTAAAAATATATTAAAATAATACTTTTTAAAAAAATTATTTTTATTTTTAACATCTACATATTAAATCCACTAAAAAACACATTAAAATATTAATTTGATATTAAAAAAAAATAATTTAGAAAAGCAAGTCAAGACCTACATACACTCCTTGGCGTAATTAGAAATCCATTTATGAGCTTAAAGGAAGAAATCCATTATAATTAGCATCCTTACAATTTAGAAAACTCTCAATTTTAGTACATAATTTATCTAATAAGCTCGAAATACATAATAGATAGTTTTTGGGTTGCTTATAAGTGTAGTTGCGGTTTGTTTTTTAAAGTATTTTTTATTGAGAAATGTATTAAGATAATATTTTTTTATTTTTAAAAATAATTTTTGATATCAACGCATCAAAATGATCTAAAAACACCCAAAAAAATTAATTTGAAGCAAATAAAAAAAATTTCATATTCTTTTAAAAACACTTTCGAAACGCAAAAATAAACTAGATCTTTTTAAATAAGAAATACATCAAAGATATATTATAACCCTAATGGATATTCGATCAAACCACAAAAATAAAATCCATTTCTTAGGACCTAGAATATAAATCATGATTCCATTAAATTAATAGTTGAGTTTAAATTCCATTCAAAAAACTTAAACTTTATAATGAGTGTCATATTCTTAGTTTTATATATATATTACTCTTCTACAGTTTATTTATTCAACGTGGAATATATATGTTGATTAAAACTCTCCCTCACTTCTCACCCAACTTTACTAATATTTGTCAGGTGGATTGAACTCTAAGGATATTCGTCAGGTCATTTACCTCTCTGAGGCTCTGATTACATATAAAATTTGATAATTGCGTTTGGATATCACTCTTATAGAGTTTATTTATTCAGTACGAGATTTATTCACTAACTCTTTTACTTTTATATATAATTCATTATAAAATAAAGATTATTGGTGAAATTGGAGCATTGCATGGAATTGAGTGAAAATCACTATGGAATTGAATTTTTAAGTGATACTATCTTTTCAACATCTTTAACATTATTATTCCAGAACAACAATGATTAAAACACACGAGTCTTCTTTCCTTCCGGCTGCATACTGAGATAATGCGACGTCAGTGACACATCAACGACGACGACACCACCAACAAAAGCGCTCAGTCACCATTGGTTTAACTCCTTCCATTGTCGATCTCTTTTGCAAAACCCTTTCACCGGCAACCCACGCTTCTCACTGAGAACTCAGCTCGTCCCTCTTCTCCATAACAACGAACAGTAACAGCAATCAACGAGAAAGAAGAGAAATCGAGAGAGAGAACAAGAGAGAAAATGAGACTTTAAGTTACTCGACCTCCTCCCATGAGCAGCAGTGAGCTTCATTACCGGTACATGGAGGATGGCAAGGAGGAGATGCAGTCGGTCCATCCGGGGCTATGAGTAATTAATTATAGTAATTATCAAAATTAATTCCTAGTATTTATTATTAGCTTTGATTACTCTCCATGAAGTCAGAATTAACCTAAAAATTTTGAATATAAATCTTATGTTTTTGAACTGAAAAAAGTGTTTAGGATTAAAGAAACTGTTTTTAAGAAAATAAATTAGATTATGGGTCGGATATAACAATAAGTTAATAAAATATTTTTTTATGAGTTAAATAATTATTTTATAATAAATTAAATTCAAAATCAAAATAGATTAGTAAAAAATAACCTCAAATCCCAAAACCTGAGATGCCCCGTGGGTTAAACCTATATCACTTTACTTAAATTTATTTATAACCTTTTGACTTTTAACTAAAAAAATCATAAGATATTTTTGTATTTTTTATATGTGATAAAAATCATAAAACCAATTAAATTAATTAGAATTTTTTAAAAACCAACTGATTCGGTTCGGTTTTAGTTTTATAGGCCTAAAACTAAAAACAAAAAAACCTAGTCAAACTAGAAAAACCAAACCAAACCAAATCGAGAAAAACCAAGCCAAATAAAAAAACAGAGGCAAACCAGAAAACCCGGTGTCCGGGCCAGCTTGCACGCGCCTCAACTAATCCCACGGGCTCCAAAGTTAACGATTATATAAACCTCCAGTGACCATTATATGAGCAACCATAGGGCTCGAACCTGAGACCACAAAGAGATCAAATCCTTTAGTCCCAAGCTCTTATCACTGAATCACCTTCTAGATGGTTTGTTCAACCCATATACTTAAACATTGATACATTAACATGTGAAAAATCAAATTTAAATGAATAAGTCTCAAAAGATTCTTGTTGATCAATTTTCAAATCCAAAAAAACTTTGTATCTCAAGTTGACAGAGTAATTTTAAAGATAAATTAAATTTTTATTAATAATAAATATATATTTACATAAATATAATAAAATCATGTGTAATTAATTGATTAACTATAAAATATATTAAATTAACGTATTGATACACTGTAAAGTGAAAATTAGGCTCGCAGAAGACCAAAGTTTTATAGTAAAAAAAACTCAGGCTATATAAGATTAATTTGAACTTAAACCACATGCTTGTGCTCAAGCTTGGTTTAAGCTTGGAGTTTGGTTAGCTTTAAAATAACATTTTGGCCTAAAAAATGACAAGTGTTTATCTTGTTTAATACCTGAACATTTTGATTAGATTTTTTAATGAAAAGTATTAAATGTAAAAAAGCATTAAAAAAATTGGGCTGTTTAAATTTTTGAAATAAATTAGTATTTATTTATAAAATTAATTGAAATTAATTATTGAAGCCTAGATTACATATATATAATAGGGTTAGGGAGGACTGTTCAGAGACATCAGAAAAAGTCGAGAAAATTACATGATAGCTTCTACTTTCCTTTGCTGTTTTTCATTTTGTGCATGCTGCCTCTCTCTAGCTTCAGATTATTATCGTGTCAGAGAGAAAAAAACAAGCGTGTTTCCTACTTTTTCTTTTTTATTTTTTAATTTGAATATTTAGGTTAATTTAGACGTATCTTAATTAAACTCATAAATTCTAAATTTAATAATTATATAAATTTTTAGTGATTTTTTTTAATATAAATATACAAATTAGTTTACGAATATCTTAATTAATTTTACAAATTCTAAATTTAATAACCATATAAATCTCCAAATACGATAATGAGTTTCCTGCTTCACAGACCTTGAATAGGAGCGCAACATTTCAAGGTGGTATTGCTTGAACTTTACAAGGCTACTTGCATTTACAACTATTTGCATTGAGTGATGGACAAATTTTCCTTAAGGACTAAGGAAGGAATAAGGGTGTACGTAATCCTTGAGAAGAATTTTATATTTCCTTCTTTTTTTTTGAGATTAAACAAATAAGTTATCTATTTATATAATTTAAATAAGATCAATTTTTTTTTGAAAATTTTGTATTGAGAAATATTATGTTTTTTTTTTTAATTATTTTGAGGGGTTTTTGAAACCATCACCTCTTTATTTGGAAAGACAATTTGAAGAGAGGCATTTGATTAATTAAGAACCTCCTCTTCGGATTTGAACAAGTCAGAAGCAATTTGATCATTTGGCTTGATCAAGACTTGTGTTTTTGGTAGCTTCGAGGAATCTTCTTTTGTTTTGGTCATTGATATTGATAGCTGAAGCAATAATTGAGCTTCAAATGGAAAGAGCTAATTGAGGATGAAGAATTGGTTGATTTTTAGTGAAAAGATTTCATCTTCTTCCTGAATCATTTTGAGTTCATGTTTTGGATTTTTTTGGTTATTTTTTATTGTCAAGGAATAGTTTATTTTCCTCTGTGTGTTTATATATGTATTATTGATGCACACAAGTCCCGATTGCTTGTGCATGCGTCCACAAGTGTAGAGGTCCAAGTTTGAATCCTTGTGGCTAGCTCCCATGTGTTTTTTTTTTCTTATTTAGTCATTATTTGTTCGAGAGAATGACTTTTCACCAATGGAAGACCGGTTCATTTGGGGTCAATAATTGCTGTCGTTGCAATTGAACCAACGGGTTCAATAGGATAAACAATCCAATAATAAAAAAGAAAAAAAGACTGGCTCAGCGAAATAGTTCATCGTTTTTCAATGCCTGCAATTATAAAATGAACTAGGAATAATTTGTCCAAGACTTGATGAAAGAATTATACTTTAAACTTGAAGTATAATTAGAGCTAAGCCACTATCTTGGCTATTAACTTGATAAATTTTTCGAAGACAGAATTAATTAACACTTTTAGATATTGAGTTGGAAATTGCATTTAGATGCTATGGTGAACGCACAAACAAGGACCGGCGGAATATTGGAGAAGGAAAGAGCATGCTACAAGTACGGACAATTCTTGCCAGTTTGAACAACAAAATTAAGTTATATTGCATGATCTATCGGATTCAACCAATATACAGAGAAAACAGAGGGACCAAAACAATCGAAGAACACTGAGTATTAAATTATTTGTCATCTTCCCTACCCTCAGCCTCCTCTTCGGTAATAGTCTCCAGCGCAGGAGAATTGGAAGTCTTGCGCCAAGAAATGAAGAGTGCTGGCGCAACCTCCATCCAAGAACTCAAATCTCTGATCTTCTTTTCCATTGCCGAAGACAAATCCTTCCTTCAAATCTTACCCTGTTGGAAATTAATGGTGATATGCAAGTTGTCGTTGCTTTAGCAAGAGGAGTTGCTCGAGACTGCTTAGGACTTGAGCTGAGGGAATAGGTTTGAGATCTGAGCTGCGTTAGATATGGAGGAGCTGCCACTTTATATAAGCATCAGCGATGGAACAAAAAGAGTTAGGTCACCAGTAAAGGGAGTCACTCTTAACTACTTGTGAGAAACATGTAAGAAAGATACGTGATGCACGCGACAAAAAAAATGAAGCCACGTGGAAACCAAGTTTCCACTTACTTTCTCAAAAGCATTGGTTGTGGAGCTGCGTGGTTGGGAGAGGTTCTTTAATAATCCGACGCCAAAAGAGAGGCACCAGAATGCAGTCTTGTTAATTGAACAACATGTTTTGGATCTACATGCTTGGTAAGAAAAACATTAAAAAAATGCTTTGGGTTAACCTACCGGAAAAGAAAATTATTCTTTTCAATAAAAAAAAAAGAAAAGAAATTGAGTTGATTACAACTTTTCTATTTATTAAGAAATAAATAAATTACTCTTTTTAATTTAAAAAAACAATTAATTAATTCTTATATTTTCATATCAGTTACTAACTCTCTCTCTTTTTTTTCATTGAAGTGCTGAGTTGCACCAAGTTTTTCTTTGATTTTTGTTTATAACTTGACAGTCAAATTTGGTCAAATGATTAAATTAATTTTTAAATTGAACTCACTAAATTATTTGTTTCATAAGAATACAAAGATTAGGTTCTAATAAACTCAAAGTAATTTTAGGTACTGGTATTAAACTAGGAGAACTCATGAGATTTTCATAGGCATAATAATTTCATTTGACTTATTGAGTATTTGGTGTGTTGAATCATCGATTAAATTAAATTTTTTTATTTATATGAATAAAATTCAATATGATTTGACTGAAGAAAAGATATAAAAAGGCAGGTGAGGGGTTCCCATGGCCCAACCCCCACCTAGTTTCTCCTTTTTAAAAAACATTATTACATGAAGTTGCAATTTTATTTTTCAATATAATGTATAAATTTTTATCTTATTATTCACAGAGGATTTTTATGATTTTTATTGCTACTTGATGTATGAGATTTCATGTATGTCACATCTCGAAACGACCACGATTTAGGTCACCTTTTCAACTGCCTGAATTTAAAAAATAATCACGAGGTAGGTTACCTCTCGATTTAACTAAAATTTAAAATTTAGAAATGGTTTGAGCTCAATTGAATAAAAATTAAAGAAAAAGTATTTAATTTGAATAAAATTAGAAAAACTAAAGAACTGCACGTTGTTGGTTCTGATTTGGTTGTTTGCTTGTTCTAGAGAGCCTGTTTTCTTGAATATACCTGTTTGTACATACTTGTATATTTTGCTTTTTTTATTTCAGTTATGTTTTACTTTTAATCTATATAATTTTTTATATTTGATAAAAAAAACAACTAAGGATGAATTTAAAATAAATTTTCGAATTAAAACTCAATTAAAGAATTAATTGAAGATCAAAAAATGAATTTGTGAGTCAAATTGGTTAAAATTGCATAATTGTAGGAACTAAGGACTAATTTGTAACAACCTGTCAATCTAGGGTCTAATTAGTTCAATTAGGGGCATAATTAAAAATGAAAATGTGATTTGGGGCAAAATTGATTAAAATTGCATAATTTTGGAAAGGATTAAATTGGAAAATGGCCAAACCAGTAAAATCAATTAATTCTAGTTAGGGATTAAATTGAAAGAAAATCCAAGATTTAAAACCCTAATTAGTTCAATTATTTCTAGCCCTTGGTTTTGCAAATTTACAATTTGACCCAAATTGGACTTTTATCTTCAGATTTTCAGTACATATATTTTGCTTCTTTTTTTTCATTTTTGGTCATTGGTTATCCAATTCATGCAAATTCATCCAATTTCAAGACTTTTCGTCAATTATCTTTTCAATTAAACCCCTATCTTCCCCAAGTTATTTTTTTATTATTGTTAGCCTGTTCTAGACTAATCCTTGACCTTTTAAATTGCAATTATTTGTCTAATTCATCCCAAATTGTATTTATTATTATTTTCCCCCTCCTTTTCTTTTGAAAAATCTTGTTATTAGTTGTATTTGGACAACCTGGTTGACCAAAGTTTTTTAATTTTAATTTTAAAATATTTTGAAGATTTTTGAAAAAAAATAAAAATTGGGTTATGACAACAAGTAAAATTAATTGGAATTTAAATATAAGATTCACATATATAATTTTTTTTCCCTTATTTGTTAATTTCAATATGGGTGATTAGCGTAAAAAATTATATTTGTATCATTTAAGTTTTTTTTTAAATTAAAAAGGAGTTTGGGGTTAAATTGAATATTAAATATTAAGGGGTTAAGTCTTAAAGAATGAAGTGTTAATAGTATAAAAAATGATTTAACGGATGTTTAATAAATATGTGAAACTTATATATAATAATGGCGGAATCTAATAAATTTTTAAATCAAGATTTATATTTAGATAAAACTAAGAATTAGTAAAAGAAATGTATTAGTGTGACCTATTAATGTATAAAATTAAAAGAAAAGGAAAATGAGTGGTGGGGATGGACGGAGAGCGAAAAAAATTAAAAAATTTCCCCCCTTTAACAATCAATATTATATTATGTAAATTAAATGTATATTCTGCAAATGCACAAATTGAATGGTATATCAAAAATCGTACCGGTTGAACGGGTTACCAGCTTGCCTCCATCCGCAGTAGTAATTTTGTTTTGTGATAAAATGTCTGTTTAGAGCTGAGGTTAAATCTAGTTTTTTTTTTTTTTTTAGTTTTTGTTTTGTGATAAATTGAAAAAAAAATGTTTTAGATTAAATTTTTAATGATTTTAGATCGTTTTAATATGTTAATGTTAAAAATAAATTTTAAAAAATAAAAATATATTTTAATATATTTTTAAATAAAAATTATTTTAAAAAACAATATCAACACTTCCTCACTCTCAAAAAGACATAAAATTCTATCGTGAGATGAAAACTAATCTGCTCAAGAAAAAAAACCCTGCAAATTCAAGTACAGTTTCAAAGAATTGCTCTCAATAACAATCATTAAATTACATGTTGTAACCCATTTTTGGGTCCCACACAAAAAATAAAAGTAAAATAAAAATAAAAAAAATAAAAAAAGAAGCAAAACAGTGTTGTTATGAGCGACACTATTCCTCCTCCTTCTTTCCCTAGACGTGTAGCAGGGGAAGATAATTTTTTGTTTTTTCTTCTTTACTTCTTCTTGCCTCTCTCTCCCCGCGTGCTCTGCCAAACATCCAAAGCCCGATGCCCCCTCATAATGAGATACCCAAAGGTCGTGCCATGCAAGTGGCGCCCGTTGGTCACCTCGTCCGGCGCCGCAGGGCAGGACGGTCCCGCTACCCATGCGCAGCGATAGGGCGGCGATAGGGACGCCCTCGTTCCCCTTTGCCCTATAAATCTATAAATATTGCTCTCAACACCAGCACAAGATAGAGGGGTGGAAAAGGAGAAAGGAGAGGAAAGAAAAAGGAAGCAGACGAGAGAGAGAGAGAGAGAGAGAGAGAGAGAGAGAGAGAGAGAGAGAGAGAGAGAGAGAGAGAGAGAGAGAGAGAGAGAGAGAGAGAGAGGACTGGTTTAAAACAGGGGAGGTAGTTTAAGAGAGAAATAAACAGGTAGAACAAGAAGCACATAGAGGGAAGCCGCTTGACAACGAAAGAGGAGAAAACAAGACAAAACACCTGAAAAAAAGGGAGTGGACAGCTGCATCTCGCCGCTTGGAGCTGCTGTCCGTGAGCCATGACACCGCCACCGACCTCCACAACAGCACCGCTAGCGAAGCAGCTAGAATAGCAAAGCATCGCCTCCTCCGCGCCAGGTAACTCTTCTTTCCCCTCCCCTTTTACTTCGTTTTCGTCTTAAGCTCCTCCTGCATGCAGAACGAATATCGTTCTGCATGCAGGAGGATGGGAGGGGGAAAATAATCCCCTCCCCCCGATTTTTCTTTTCTAGCTCGGGCCGGTTATGGCCCAGCCCTGATATCTAGGTCGGGTCCGGCCCAGACCAAAAGAAGCAGAGAGGACTGTTGGGCCGAGTCTGACCCAACTAACTAGGCCGGCCCAACCCACATAATTATAATATATATATATATATATTAATTAAAAATTCTAAAAAATCCTTAAAAAAATTTGTTGATTTTCTTGCATATTTTTTTTTATCAAAATTGCTTAATACTGGTTTGTATTTTTATACCGTAAATATATAAATCCAGTATTAAAATATTTGGTTTTCATCAAAACATTGCAAAAAAATTTATAAAACAAAAAAAATATTTTGTTTTTCATGCATACGGCCAAGTCTCTCAAAGATAAGAAAAATCATCACATCATATTTTCATACAACAAAAAAAATCATATTGTTTTTTATACATAAAACACAAAAAAAATTCAAAAAAGGTTTTAGCATGCACTTTGACTTTAATAACAAGTTTGTTAGAGCCATAAGAACTAGGCCAATATTTCAAAAATTCTAAAAAAATATTTTTGTCTTCTTGTAGTATCTGGGATTACGAATTTATATGTAAAACGTATTCCTGATATTAAAAATGTAGTTTTGTTATATAGACGTTAGAACGACTAGGTTTTTACCCGATAAGATAAGGACATCCTTACTGATGAGGACTTTTCTTGAATCATAGATAAACCAACAATTAGAAATATAATAATACCTTAGCTTTTTATCAGACAATCAAACAATGCAGCTTACCTTAGGTAAGACGCATTTGGGGTGCTAACACCTTCCTTGTACGCAATCAGTCCTCATACTCGATCTCTAAGACTAGTTAGGGTTCCTAGTGACCAAAATATTAGGTAGCGACTCCCATTCTATTTTCCACTGATAAAAGACAAGAATTTCTTGTCTCCCTATATTTGCCAGATAGATACTTTAGATGAAGTGGAATATTCACCGCTACGCCGTACACGTGCGACACATGTTATGGTTGCAATTCATCCATCCTTTGAATAACTTTCCCCTTTCTTCTCCAAGTCCACATGTTAACCCTGATTCTTATTTATTTATTTATTTAAATTTTGATTTATATTATTTAAACCATGTTTTTTTTTCATAATTATTTTTCTTATAATTGAAAACATAGTTATAAGATCAAATCTGGGTTGATTTGGTTAAATGACTGGATTATAAATGAAATGGGTTAACCAAGTTAACTCAAAAACACAAATAAATTTATTCTTCACAAGATTCTGTCTCATTATTTTTCCCAAGTTAACTCAAAAACACAAATAAATTTATTCTTCACAAGATTCTGTATCATTATTTTTCTTAAAATTAATCATTCTTTCTTTATAGAACCACCATCCCTAGGTCTCTATTTTCACATTTTATCTTCCTCTCAATTCTTCTCTCAAAAAGGAATATAAAAAACTTTATCATGGAGGTACAAGTCTTATGGACAAACTCACAACACCAAATCAAGCTGAGAACGGATGATGAGGTTATGGGCATGTCTGAGGAGTGGCTTGTAAAGAATGGAAATAACTACAATGCTAAGGCACAAGTCTTTCGAGGCTTTTTTCATTTGTATAAACCGATAAAGAAGCAATCAAAGAAGAGAAATATAAAAAACATAAAGAAACATGGTGAATACTTGCCGAACAAGCTTTAATGTAGTGATGTGATCCTAGCTATGACACCAAATAATTTATTAGAAGTGTTTATTGAGTTTATTTTAAGGTCAAACAAAATAAATTCAAAAAGATTTTAATGGATTAGGTCAAGAAACTTGTGTAAAAAAAGTTTAAATTTGCTTGGTTGAACCTTTATCTAATTTGTAGCTCATATTTGAAGCTACAAGAGGATTTTGGGTACTATTCTAATTGATTTGGAAACTATATATCTGTACATTTCCAACGATAAATGAGAGGACTTCTAATTCATTCGGACAAAAAAAATGATGTTTCCTTAAAAGTTGTGGATTTCATTCACTACAAAAAGTCTTTAATGCTATTAGAAACTTATATGGTAGCCTTTGAATTACTTATTTTACAAGGATTCCAGATCAAATAAGAAGAATTAAATGGTCAAAAACTAATTTTTATTTTACAAGATATCAGATTTTTGTTCAGCAAAAATTCTTCAACAATTATTTAACTTGAGTATTTTTCACTATCATATGCAACAAATGGTGACAAAGCATTTAAGACTATTTTTCTTATTTTTTTCTTTACTTTTTTAAATCTTATTTTAATTAGTATGAGCTAGTTAGATTGGGTACATGATTGACCCTTTAATGTTAGGGTTTTATTTTCAATAGTATAAATACTCTTTGTAAGGACAAAATATTGACTTGATAATACTTTTGCTGCCGAATTTATTTAGCTTGCGTGAGAGAGATTCTTGCATTCTTTGGTTCTCTAACAAACTAAATTGACTTATCAAAGATTAATAATAGGCTTTGTGACGTCTTTCTTATACTTCTCGTTTGCGAATTTGTATTCTCAAGGTAGGAGTTTTTATTCCAATAGTGCTAGTGCCTTGTGACATATTTTCATTATGTCACACTCCTATCAGATCTGTTTCGGCTTTCCGGGATTCGTTGTCAATCTTGTTATAGGTTGCGTGACCACGTAGTCACAAGATTCGCATCATGTAGCTTTTTGCGTGTAGATCATGAAGAAGAGGGGAAGATGGGAATTAGAGATTTGAGAATTGGAAATTTTTTCTCTTCTTTGGCAATTATCTTCTCCAAATAAGCGTGGTTGCTCTGTTTTGTGAATTAGGGATTTATCTCTAATTCAAAATGAGCAGAAAAAAATTGGATTTCACTTGAGTTTTGTCAGGTCATTCAAGTTTCATATTAACCTGACCGGTCACCCAGGCATGGCCATGTCAATTGCAACTCTGGTTTATTAACATGTAAAACTTAGTTAAGGTCATGGGTTTCTTGAATCCCGTATTAACTTGTAAGGTTAGGCTGAGTTTTACAATGATGATTGGAACAAGACACGATTTTACATTTTTGTATATATCATGATTAAAAAAGATGGTTTTGCAAATAAGAAAGAAGAATGAGAGCGACATGAGATTCTTTCTCTCCTTATTAACTAAATAAAACATAAGTAGTTGGCATATACAAATGAGGTGGAGTCTATCTGGCTTAAAGCACATCATTTTTTTTTAAAAAAAAAAAAAACCCTTCCAAAGAAGTTTAACGGAGTTAAATATTAACTCCATAAAATTTAACCTGATTTTTTTTTTAATCCAGAACAAAACACAACCTTAAAAGAAGTTCAAATTTAGGGTCTCCAAAATGTACATTTTCTTTCGTCTCTCGCTCCCATTTTACTCAATCACATGCTCAAATGTTTTGTGTTAAAAAGTATTATGTCTTTCATAACTTATGTCGGTGACATTTTTGAAGAGTTTGATTTATGGAGTTTAAATTATGAGGGTTGTGAGAGAAATCTTTTTCACATGAATCAATCCTAAGAGAGATGTTTATAAGATTTGAATGGAGAAAATCAGTCTCGCTGTGTGAAAAATGACATGAGAATCCATGTTGAAAACCAAACAGAAAATTAGGTGTCACTAATTATTAAGAAATCTCCAAAAGTGAAACAAAATATTGCTGGATGAAAAGGAAACAACAAAATCTTTAACAGTAAAGAACAACATCATCAAATAAGACAACATTCTTAAGAAATATCCAGAAATGAAACGAAACAATGCTGAATGTAGTTTTAGATCCACACTACTGATCATTTTGTCACTTTCCCTCATCCTCCATGGTTCCATTTTTCAATTAGCAAGATCAAAATCCATTTAAATACACTGAGATGATGTATCTCAATCAACATCAATATCCTCTTCTTTTAAATTGTTTTGAGTTCCTACCTATCCCTTTTGCTAGCAAGGATATATAACTAAATCCAATCTATATTAAATAGATGGAAAAAAAGAATACTAATCAGCAAAATTACACCATGCATGCTGTCTACATATCTAGGCATTGAGTAATACGGGCTTCCGGCAAGCCAGAGTACAGCTGCAACGAAACTTCAACATGGCAAAGCAGAGATGGTGTTCAATTGAATCCCCAGGGAGCAGAAATAATAATAATAATAATAATAATAATAAGGCTCCAAAAAGGGTGGACAGGGAGGCTTATGTATCTCCGTCATGTTCTTCATTGCTCTCTTCGGTTTTCGCCTTCATTACTGTTTAGTCTGTGGCTTATGCATTACTTGCTTTTCTTATCATTTATTTTCTTTTTTTGTTGTATTTAGTTTTTAAAATTCCCTGCACTTCTATTTCTTCATAAAAAAAAATTAGTCAAGTATATTATTTATGTATGTTATTACAATTTATTTTTGTCCATTTTCATTTTCATTTTTTCAAAATGAGTTTACTCATAAAAAAATAAATAATAATACATAAAGGATTAATTGATTTGTTTGGAGGGAACCTCTCATGCTTCTGGCATTAATGGTAGTTAAATAGTGATGAATCCACTTCATACAATGTGGGAACAATTTATCCTATTCTAACTTTTATATTTGATCTATTAAATATTTGTAATACTTGTTCTTTAATGTTATTTACTATTAATCTTGTTCTCCGAAGATTAATCAGGTATCTGCTGCATTGGCCCTAAATTTATCTTATTCTAATTAAAAACAAAAGTATAAATAAGAATCTGTGCGGACAATACACTAGTTTTATATTAAGAACCATGCTGTCGAGTGAAATTGACACCGAGAGAACAGAAAAAGGATGCATAGACAAGGCCACTGCATCAAGTGAAATATTCAACAGATATCTTGCAATTGCAAATATTAATTATGTAAAGTAGTCTGTGAATACAAACAGAGAGAGTGCAGCATTGTCAGTTTATGACCTGATAGACACCTAAACAATAATTCATATCATGCTTTTACGTAGAAGAAACCTTGAACAGAGGAGCATTTATTCATTCAAGAAATTGTCGTCATTGGTTTCCATTTCTTTTCCTTGAATTATATAAATCCAGTCGTAAGCTAAACCCCAGATCCAGCAAGTCGTCGCCTAGAGGCATTTGAAATGGAAACTTGGCCAAGCCTATCCGCATCGGTTTGTACCATCCGTTCTTTGAGTGGCATATAATGTCGCAACCATTCGCCAGTGTAAACCTGAACCACCAAACAGATGACTGATATCACACATTCCCAATTAATAACCAGAAACATACGTAAGTGCTAAAAAGAAAAATGGATGAAGCCTTGCATACAAAGTGGGATATAAACCTTCTTTCCAGAAACAGTGCATACAAAGAGTTAATAAACAGAAAAGGAATCCAGGTTAGAAGCTCACACGGTATTTGGTTCAGCTATGGATTGAAGCCTTGCATATCTTGGAATCCAGTATTTTTTTATCAAATATTAAATTGTCATGTGGATGTGTAATTATGATGATTATATGGCTAACTGAAAACTAATCATGTAAAGGCCAATAAACTGACTAGAAGCGCATAACAATAATTAAGAAAGAAAAATTTTACTTCAAAATTATTGAAGGTAGTCTTGCCTTGACAAACAGATAGGCTTGAAAAAAAGTTGTATACATTAGTTTCTTTATGGCCGCTCCAGCAAGAAAATACTACTCCAAGCCAATCAAGGAATTCTCTTTCTACATTTTTCCAAAAGAGAAATTTGATACCTCAAGGAATTGAAGTCAAGATGATTTACAGTTCCAATGATGGTTTATTAGCCCGGCTGGTCAAGATAGTTTATAGAATAGTTTCTTGCACTAGAAAAACCAACTTGATCGCCCATACTTTAGGGTATAAGAAAAGCTTCATGTTTAACGAGGAAAACAAATTCAAGAAAGTGTTAGGAAGTAACCTGTTGTGGTCTCATTATCTTTGTATCAGGATCATCCAGTGATTCTCTCCAGTGAGCTAAATAACCAGCCATTCGAGGAATTGCAAACAAGACAGGGAAAAACTCCGTTGGGAATCCCATTGCCCTGTTAACAAGAATTCCAGTCACAGACATTTTAAGCTTGAGGAAAAAGAAATTCTTTTCAATGCCTCCAGGAGTCATTTTCTTTATCTTTAGCATAAACTGCACTATGAGGTGCAAAATTGATGATATCTATCTGTACCTATATATTAACCCAGAGTAGAAATCAACATTTGGATACAGCTTCCTCTTAACAAAATATTCATCAGCTAAAGCAGCTTTTTCCAAGGCAACCGCTACCTGCAAACACCATAAAAACAAATGCATAAAGAAATTGGAGGCGCAACACATTCTTACCGTCTATTGTATAACTAAATTTTTCATATCATTGAAAAAGGAAATACAAACAGATGTCAATAAAATTCCAAACATATGGTTATTAAGCCACAATTGATGCATAACAATTGATGCATAAGGGAGCGCCCTCCATAATCTCTTTACTATGCTTGGGAAAAGTATTAAAAAGTTCAATTTTAACAAGAAGAGTAGGAATAAATTCTATCATCATTTTAGACCACCAATCAGTCCATATTTTAAATTCTTTTTCCAAAAAGGATCAATTTCTTTTGTCCTTACTATATTACCCATGAAAACATAAACCATCAATTTAGCCTTCATTATTTCAAGAATATGACTAAATGCTCTTTTAAGTTTTAACCTAAATTTTTTAAAATAATATTCCTATTAATAATAGAATTCACACTGAGAAGTAGCTTTAAATAATAGAGGTGACAATTTCTCTCAACTCAACATGGCTCGTCCAAAATAATAAACTACTTTTTAATATTTGCCCTAATATGGCACAACACCAAAAAAGTTGATCTCTTGAGCCGAGGATAGGGTATCACACAAGATAGCTTCAAAATCATGTTATTTGGGTTTTCCTCCCATAATGTTCTATGACAATTCTTGGCATTTTTTTTAGCTCCCAGTTTGGTGATTTAGAAGGCATGACTCGCAAACATAAGGTCTATGACAGTTAAAAGCAGCTTAACAACAGTGGCAACCCAACACCCCCCCCCCCTCTCTCCCCCCCACATAATGGAGTGGAAAATTACCTCGATAAGAGGATCCCGACCAACAATGGAAAACACTTCCTCTGCCAATTTCTTAATGACTTTTGCTCTGGGATCATAGTTTTTATACACACGATGCCCAAAACCTGACATCTTTCGCTTCCTGGAGAATGGAGATGCCCAATAATATAAATCAAAACTTTCTAAAGGAATAAAAGCATTTGCAAGCAGAGTAATCATGAAGTTTGTGGCAGACATACATCCACTTGATTGAAATAAATAATCACCTGTTCTTCACACCCTCGATGAAATCTGGAATGTTTTCAATGGTTCCAATCTCACTCAGCATCTTAAGCACAGCCTATAACAATCAATGAAGCACAAACAGGCTTTTAGTGGTAGAACAATCAATGAAGCAGAATAAGGTTTTTAGCATCAGAATAAAACAAATTGCTAGAAAATGTCAGGAAGGTCAGTTTTAAGTATGGATAAAATAACTACGAAAAAGCATGCCATTATGGTTACCTCATTTGCTCCACCATGAAGAGGACCATACAATGCTCCAACAGCCCCAGCAAGAGCAGTGTATACATCGACACCACTGCAAATTCAGACAAGGAAAATGAGAAAAGACAAGGTCTGCTTTACTACAAGCTTATAACCCCAGCAAAAGCAGCAGTGTACACATTTATGCCACTGCAAATTCAGAAAATGAAAGTCAGACATTACAGAGGGCTGCTTTATTTGTGTAAGATAGTTACCTGGATGCAAGATGTCGAGCAGCTGAAGTGGAGCAATTCATTTCATGTTCTGCGTGCAGTATGAAAAGTATGTCTAGAACTCGAGCCAGTCGAGGATTTGGTTTATATGATCTATTGCCCCTGCAAATCCAGAAAAGGAAATCTTAATTATGTAAAATGACTTAGAAAAATCCACAACTCAAACATCAAAATAAATTTTGATACAAAAATGAGGCAGTATTTGCATCTCATTCTGTAGCTTTATTGAGCCTACCACGACTACAAAGAAATAAAAACACATTTAGCAATGCACTTTCAAAAGAAAATGAAAATAAAATAAAAATGACAAGAGTATAGTGTATAATGTTAAAACATGCAGAAATACCATCAATAAGAACAAATTATCACAGAATTATTTATAATTATCCCGTTAGTAATAAGAACAAAAGATGAGCAGATGACGTACAATGAGTCTAGCATGTATAGGAAGTTCTCTGAATAAGAAAGGTTGCTAGAAGGCAGAACTGGAGGTCTACCAGCCAACCTCAAATAAGCTGCTGCTGCAATGGTTGGTGCCTGCATAATATCCCAGTTTACATCCATCAGTCGACAGATTATGACCAAGGCTGCGAAACCATATTTGCTTAAATGCTGAAAACAAATTTAAGCTGAAAAACATGTATATAAAAGATGCAAATCAGAGTCTGACAGCATGGGTAGTTCATAAACGACATGTTCTTAGGTCCAAGAGAAGTAAGGAAATTGAATTGAGTGAACCTTTCCAAGAATGCGGGCAATCTGTTTGTCTCTCACTTGTTTCGACTTGTAAAGATCTTGCCCCTGCATCAAATAAATTTACATAAAAAATGCATGAGAACCTAATAAGTTCGATAGCAACAAGCACACACATTGGCATGGACATTTAAGAATGATAAAAGAATATGATGCCCACACATCCACTCGAAAGAACTAAAAAATAATGGAAAGAAAAAGAAAAAAAACAAGCAATGGATAGAGAAAACTAAATTTCATTCCAGATCGTAACAACCAAGCTCATCATGCAACTTGATTGGCTTCAAGCAGCCAGGCAACAATTTCAAGCCAGAAAAACTATTACCACTGTTAATAAGTTCAAGTACTCTTTTTATCTTCTTGGAGAAAAAAAGAGATATGGAACAAACAAGAGCAGCATATGTTACACAAACAGTATGCATAAATATAAAGCTCAAAGTGTTGAAGCTAAGCTAATCTATGAACTTACTCTAAGAGCTGGGTTAGCATCAGGATGAAAGATGGAAAGAGAACTCATTGCACTGACTAGCACCCCCATTGGATGTGCATCATGAGGCATTGCCTGTATAATATCCTGCAAAACAAATTCTAAAACTTTTAAGAAATAAAGCCTCGATTAACTTGTAACAGGACTTCTTCATAAAATTGTTATAGCAAACAGCTATAGATGAATTTCAAGCCAAGTAATTGTAACTTATGATCAAGGTGGTAAAAAATGAATATTTAATTCTAATTTTAATTAAATCTTATCAACTTTAATTAGTTTACTTATATTTGCATGATGTTATCATATTAATTTGATCAATTGGTTAAATTAGTTTTTTATATATTAATTAAAGCAATGGCAGTAGCTTTCTCCCTATATCCCAATATATGATTTGGATTGACTTTATTTGATTTTAATCGAATTCCTTTTTAGAATAAATAAATAATAAACCACAACAGAAAGGGCTTGTATATAGACTGTTAAGGTTAAAGTGACATGGCATTTTCCTTAAAGAAGACCTATCACAGTCAACACCAAAATCCTTTTGCATGAAAAATGATATGCATTTTAAAACCCCAGCCTTATACCACATAGATGTCTTCACATTTTTTTGTCTCTTCTTCTCGGGTGAGATGACAATTTTCTTTCATTTTCCTCATCACTGTACTTACCATTTTGGTGGATGCAAGCTCTAATCATCTAGCACATCACTAAATCAAATACAAAATGCAGACACTTTCCTTAACTACCCCTAAGCATTTCTACATGAAACCTAAATGAATAATAAAAGCATTGTCAGCTAAAACTCAAAATTAGCATTAACAATACCCAATTACACAAACTTTTTCCCTCAAACCTGCCATTATCAATTACCATGGCCACAAGCATGTTTTGAAACCCAGATAATGCGAAAAGGCATTATGAAATAGTCGGAAAACAAAGTATAGAATAAGCAAAATGTCATGGTCACCATTTTGCATCACAAGTCAAATGCATTACTATGTAGCTTCAGTTTTTGCAGTAATTTGAAAAGTTCAGTATGCTTTGAGCCAATAGACCACATATTCTAATTTCTAAAGTGTCAGCACACAATGTTTAAGACTCTCTCTCAGTGAAAAAAGGAACTGAATATGTCTTTTTGACAAGTGATATTGGGTTTTTCACTATATACAACTTACAATCTTATCTTGACAATTCTCAATTCCTAGTTTAAGCAATATGATTTTTAACAGTTTCGAACAAGGAAATAAGAGAAGCATGTTGCTTCCATCAAAAGCATGCCATAAAGTTCACTTTCAAATTCCCAAGTGAATGAATTCAGAAACCCAACTTAGTCACATTTCCCTTTACCAACTAAAATCATGTATGCTAGCAGGTAAAAGCATAAAATGTCATCTGAGCACCCACAGTTGACAAGTGCATGCTTTGATAATAGAAGAAGAATCACTAGATTATATTATTATATTTTGTAGAGATTTATTTTGCAATTGAGTTCCACTGCGCTTAACCAAAATTCAGTTAATAATGATAAAAAAAATTGCTCAGATTAAAGGGTTAACTTCATTTTGCCTCCCACAACTATACCAAGTTTATCAATCAACTCCCAATACTATATTTTCTTAATCAATCACCCTCCCTGTGTTTCAACTTTACCTCAATCACCCGACAAAACAGTTAAACCTTATGTTTTCTAGGAACATTACCAGCTAAAATTCTAAGGCATTAGTTTGAAGTTTCAAAAGGAAGACAAGAACAGTTTTTTTCTCTCTCGAAAAAATCTCAAAAAAATCAGTAACTAAATCTCAAACAGTTTGATGGATCTTTTTATAGATAGTATGGTTTGATGTTTAGGTTTACTGCAAGACCTTTGGAGAGAAACAAGTGTTGTTGGCCACCTTTTGAAGTCCCAAACTGATGCCCTAGAATTTTAACTACAATTTCCCGTCAAAACATGTAAGAAACCGTTTTCGATTGGTGATTGCGGTAAAGTTCAAACATAGGGGCGTGACTGATAGAAAAGTTAGTTTGGGGGGTTGATTGATAAACTAGGTATATTTGCAACGGGCAAATTGAGGTAACCCCAGATTAAAAAGCATTTAATATTCTGCAACCAAAGTCTACGTTGTAACAATTGCTCAAACACAAAAACACATGAAGGGGGAGATAGGGAGAAGGAGGGAGAGAGTCTCACCAAAACACCCTGAGGTACAGCTGAATGTTGTGAAATGGCAAATTCCCAGTCTGCTAACTGACTTTGAGACGGTAAATTCCCATACACTGAAAAGGAAAACAAACATTGTTTAAAACCTTAATCACCGTATTGTTTATGAAACAGCAAGTTAGTTTTGTAACTAAAGGATGTTACTGACAAATGAGATAGGCTACTTCCAAAAAGGTACTGCTCTCAGCCAATTCCTCAATAGGGTACCCTCTGTATCTAAGGATACCCTCATCACCATCTATATATGAAATCTTTGAAATAACAGGTGCTGTATTCAGATATCCTGGATCATACAATTTCAGCCCCTTGTCACTCTCTCCTGTTGAGATCTGCATCCTCATCATCATCATCATCATCATCATCATTATCATGTATACCAATCAATCAATCAAAATTAATGCCTAATGATTCGAAATTGAATTAAATTATGATATAATAAAAAAAAATTCATACCTTCTTGAAATCAGAGGCTTTGACAGTCCCGTCTTGAGAGACCTGAATTTGGTATTTCTTACCGGTCCTCTCATCGATCACAGTTAACACGCCCTTGAGATCGCCAGGAGGAGGGACTTGAGCAGACACGCACCACCGCTGGATGTCCGAGTCCTCCGACGATTCGAGGGGCGCTCCGAGTAAATGAGCTGTGAGCACGGCCAACCGCCCGCGAGCAATTATAGATGATTCTGACATTTCTTTTCTGGTTTAAATAATTGGAATAAAAAAACCTTGATTGGAAAAGGTGAGTTATTTAGAAGAAAAGAAAGAGAGTGATTGCTCCTTTTCTTTGAGGGACGTAATGATCTATATCTGGGCAGAGGTGATCAAAGAGGAAAAGGAATTTGCTACTCTTTAAAGTATCGAAAAAACAAATTTTATCCAATCCAAAAGTTCATTTATCTATTTTGGGAAACTTCACCATCCTCGAGTGGCGAGCCCACCGGGAGCAGTGGTGTTTGCTTGGTTAAAATTGTAAATTCCGTTTCGTTCCGTGTTAAATGATTCCTCGATCTTGTATACAGCGTTTGTTTTTTTAGTTTTAAAAATAATTTTAAAAAATTAAATATTTTTATATTTTTATTTTAAATTAATATTTTTATGTTTTTAAATTATTTGATATGGTGATATCAAAAATAATTTTTAAAAAATAAAAAAATATTATTTTGATATATTTTGAAATAAAAAAAATTTAAAAAAACAATCACAACTATACTCTAAAATACTGTAAAAAAATAATCAAATAAATTTATCGTATTCAATTTATTTTGGATATTTTTTTCGAATTCTACTTGAGATGTTCCAATTATTTTATGTATGTTTCATTTCGTGAATAATATATTTTTATTATATTTTTTATTATTTGATTTATTGAAGATTAAACTTTATAATTTATTATGGTTTGTTTTTTTTTCTGGTTAGATTTCATAACTCCTGTCATGAGTTTGAAAAGTTAACCTAATTAATTGAGTTTTTTGTTTTTTTTATTAATATTTTTTTTAGTTTTATTATTTAGCATCTTTAATATTAACCTGAGATAACTTAAAAAAAGGATCAAAACTATATCGTTTTGACCAAAAAAAATTTAATCAATGGGATTTTGAACAAGTTACGAGGTAATCTAGATTTTTAATTGGGTCAGGCCAGGTAAATTCCTTCCCCTATTTTTTTCTTCAACATAAATATGTCTAAGCCTTTAGTCAGTCGGGCCTAGAAATCACATGTCAAGTCATTTTAAATTTTATAATTATGATTTCTACAGTCTCATTAGTCTTACTTGTGAAGTTAACTAAAACTAATAGTTTTTCAAAATTTTTGGATTATTTTAGTTAGATAATTTTTTAAAAAATCAGTTCATTTTGGTTTTAATTTTAAATTTAAAAAAAAAACAAATAAAAAAATCTATTTTAAACTAAAAGCCTATTAAATTAAAGCATGTAAAAAACATCCCATATAAAAAGCCAATTATTTCAAATTGGACTTATTTGGTTTTGACAAATGTAAAACTAAACTAAAATGATCGGTTTAGTTCTTTTATTCGGTTGAATTTTTTGATTTGAACCTAATGCACGAGCATTTTTAAGAAATTAAACATTTTCCTTAATTATTTTTATTTTTTTCTCATAACTAGTATATTGGCTCGCGCTCTGCAACAAGTCAATATTATTTTTAAAAAAACATAAAAAATACTAAGAATATAGAGAATATTTTAAATCCCTTGAATTTGGCAATCATGCTAAACCTAAACATATTGGGTGTGACAACCATGTCAGACCCCAGCGACTTGGGTCTGGCAACTATGCCAAACCCAAGTCTGTTGGGTCTGGCGGCCATGGCAGACCCAAACAATAGCTAAATTGATTAAAATTATTTATAAATAAATAAATTTGAAAAGGGCTATGACTGTGTTGGATGGTTCCCGACTCCAACATTTCTTTAATCATCATTTCTACCACACATCCTTTTATATACTCGAGTGTCTATAGGACCTGAGGTTTATTGGATTAGATCCCTCATTCAGAGGTATATTGTGATCATGGTTGTGTGGTGGTGATAAGTGCTTAGACTCTTCAAAAACCTCTTGGTATTCTGCTTATAGAACTTCCAGGCCAGTATTCTTAATAACACATGATTGTAGCTTACTGGATGTTGGTTGCCCCTCATTATCTTGATCCTCAATAAGGCACAGGCTGCATAGATTAATTTTAGATACTAATCTAGTGTTGCACAACAAGCCATTGAGTTGCTTAAACCTAACAGTCTCCACTAACAAAAGATCATCCCCCTTGATAAAGACTTCTTGGCCTTGCCACATAAATGCCATCCACATCTCATCATAATTGCAGACAATGGTTTTCAATTTAGCTAGCCACTGAATTCCCAGGATCATGTCACAGTTTTTGAGGTCCAAGGTGAAAACATAAGTCACGAATGCAACTCCCTACATTAACCATTGGAAGTTGTTGCACATTGAAGTGCAAGTCATGGTTCCCCTATCACACAACTTGTACAGTTAAGGCTTTAATACTGGTGAGTTTACAATGCAACATTTCTACCACTTGGTTGCTGATGAAGTTATTTGTGCTCCCATAATTCACCAGAATAAACAAGGGTTGTTTTCCTACTCTGCTAGTGACTCTAAGAGTATTTAGGCCAACCACCCCTTCTAAGGTATTAAGAGATACGTGTGGGTTGTGAGTGTCATATTCTACTTCAGTCACCCCTTCTCCCTCACTACTCTCCCCATCCTCTTCAACAACACACAATGAGTAAAGCTTTTTGTTCTAACACTTGTGTCCAGGTATAAATTTTTCATCACGCAAAAAACAAAAGCCCTTAGTTCTCCTCTCATCCAAGTCCTTGTTCCTGATAGGCCTAGTGGTTTTACTAGCATTGTTGGGGCTATAGGGTGGGGGAGTTAGCAGAATACCCGTATGGAATGACTTAGAATTGTTATTGGGAGATCCTGATAGGCTTTTATTATAGTTGGGCTGGGTGTAGGTCTTGTTTTAGTAAGCATATGTAGCTGGCTGGTAGGTTTGTTTGTTGTGGTTGGAGCTATAACGCTAGTGGGTAAAGGTGTTATCATGCAACCTGGCAAAGGTGTAGGCTTGTTTTAAGGATTTTAGTTCGAACATCTTAATCATATTCTTAACTTCTACTTCCAGTCCTCCAATAAAAAACACCAAGGTATTTTTTTCAGAAATCTCGGATCTATTCCAAAGGATATCAAAATCTTTTATGTAAGTCTCTAAGTCGTTTTTCTGCTTTAATTCAATGAGTTCTTCTAATAGATTTCTCCCCCCCCCCAAACCTGCAGCATAAAGCCTCTACATACTCATGCCATGATACTACCTACCCTTCCAGACTTCTCATGAAATTTTGGTGCCAACACAAAGCCATTCCATCTAGATAATAAGAGGCCAATTTAAGTTTATCATGCTCAGTAATCTTCTCAACATCAAAATACTGGTTACATTTATAAATCCATTTAATGACATCCTCTCTTTAAAAAACAAGAAACTCTCGTTTTGGTCAATGTAATGGGTAATAAGAAGGTGTACCTTCACTGGCCCCATTGAACTTGGCAGAGAAGTCCTTTGCAACAGGGTACTAAGGCGTAGCTGGGTGCTGAAGCGCCTTGGGCAGATTGGACTAACCGACGGAAAGCTGAGTGTTTTGCAAGACTAAGTCAACGCGAAAAGCAAGGGCATCAATAACCTCCTTAAGCTCCCTGAAGCGTACATTGGTATCAACTCTGATATCATTAAGTTGTTATTGAATTTGATAATATGCTTGGGTATGCTTCAAATAAGTGGCTTCATCCACCTTCCTGGCCTCTTAGGACCTCGTCTTAAGTGGCATTTTCGAGTCTAAAGATGCTGCTCTGATACCACTTAGAGCAATGGGTTGGGACAATGAATGACCCGACATCAATATAATCGACAATGAATGAAACAAAAAGGAAGATGATGATAATGGAAGGAGAACGAGAGTGATACACAAGATTTGAGAAGGAGGGGAAGAATAACAGAGAGACAGAGGAGTGAGAGAGAGAGAGTCTCTGAAAAATATGGAAATGTGTTATATCATTCAATTTGTATGCATTCTGTTGAAACAAAATGCAATACATATAATAGCTTTTCCATTCTTAATTTTCTAGAGTTTTCTCCTACACAGTGGCTTCAACATTGAAATTGAAACGCATAGCATTGGTTATAACGGCGACACCCAAAACGCACCGTTTGACTTATTGATTCCCTTACTTGAATTCCCCCTCGAAATATTACTTTTCAGTTCCCTTCTTGCGACAAAAACATGTTAGTAATCCATTAATAAAAAAAAAATTATGTTAAAAAACAATATGCGTAGGGTATAGTTATACTAATATTTTTCATTTCTGAAACGAAAATGAGAATGAAAAGGACATTTCCTTGTATTCAAAGAAACAAAATCTTGCCAGTGTGTTATAGTTCCTCCAAGACAGACCACGTGCAAAATTAGTGCCTCCAAACTAATGGGCCCCAGGCCATCATCCTGACAAAAGAAATGCATCTGGTGACCTTGATTTCCTTACTTTCCCCCCCACAAGATCTTGACGTCGCATGTTCGCATTATTCGATCATATAATATTAGGATTCCGCAGACCCACTTGGGGTTGAATAGACTATGAAAAAAAGTCGAGGTTACTCTCAATTCTTATATAGAAAGAAAGAGTAAGGTAACTGACCCTTAGCCCCTTGAAATGCCATCGAGAGGAAGAGTCCAGACAGCTGACAAGGCAATCACGTGAAATGATTGTTTGTAATTTCCTTTTAAAAATATTTTAAAAAACATTTAAATTTTTTTAAAAAATAATATTTTTTTTACTGTTTTCAAAACATTTTAATTTACTAATATTAAATATAATTTTAAAAAATATATTATTTTAACATTTTAATTTGGTACGTAGGATGTTATATCTGAGTTAAAATCTTTGGTATGTGAAATTAAGAAAATAAAGAGTGGGAGCATTAAATAATAGGATGCGTGACAAATACAGAAAGGAACAAACAAGTGGGGCACGTAGTTATCTACATGTTCAATAACAAAAGATTTACTACAACTTTACAATTTACGACTTAAGTTTTTTTTTTTTTTTTTTAATTAGGTGTTTTCCTTAAAATGCCACGATTAATATCTTGGACTTCGTGCTACGCGTATATTGTCTCCATTTCTGTAAGTACTCAATGTTTCAAAGGTGACAGACAAATTCTTTTTTGGGTAAATCATTCGAACCTACATTTATATAATTGGGAATATATCTTTATACCATATCCAATACTCTAACATATATTTAAAAAAATTAAATTGATATAATTGTTAACAAATATATTTATTTTATTTTATTTATTAAGGATAGAATAATATTTTTAATTTAATCTATATATAATTTCTTTGTATTTATATTAAAATAAAAACTTCAAAATATCTATGAAACCTAGCCTCCTTCTCTTTCTCTTTTATGTTCATATTTTTTTTTAATTTGAATTGTTTAACACAATAATTATATTTGTTTTCATTCTTAAAATGTCATTAAACTACACGAGAACATAATTTTATTTTTTTGAGAAAAAATTAAAATCTTTATTTTTTAAATCTTAATGGATGAACAATTTTAAAACTTTATATTTCATCAAATATCTTGAGCAGTTTTAAGAAAATCTTCAATTATATAACAAGGGTAATATTGAAAAACGAATATATAATTTAGTGAATTTAGATAGAAAAACTTAATTAAAAGATATATTGAAAAATTGGATATAATATATGATTAAAAATGAATAACCATATTGAAAACTTATCAAATGATAGATTCAGCTATTTACCAATTAGTTTTTTTTTTTTTAAATTCGTGTTAACCATTTCTCCTCGTTAACAGTTATATAAAAATTCATACGCCTACCAGCTCTTCTTTATATTTATATACACGCGCTCGCCCACATGCTCACACATGCACCAACTCTTACTTTTATATTGCATTTTCCTTACACTAGCTGCATGTTATGGACTATCACTTTTGATTTTAGGTTGGATCGATATTTTCTATCCAAAGTAAACACAACTCTCATTTTGATTACTATTATTATTATTATTATTCATTTATTAACAAAAAACCAGTAAAAATACTATCAATTTTATATTGTACACTTTCTTACACTTCACTGTAGATTGGAGCGTATTTTTTTTCATGTTAATCCTCAAATTTATTTTTTCAACGATTAAGTTCTTAAATTACAAAATTAATGGCCCATTGCTTCCTTTTTGTTGACCAGGGGAAAAATTAAAAGAAAAAAGATCAATGTAAAAAAATGTTGAAATGGATGATGGGTTCAAAGTTGGCACAAAAAGTTCCATTTAGTGATCCATTTTTCAACATTATACCTTTTTGATTGCTTACTTTTTTGAAATATCAAAATTGGTACAAAATTTTATTTTTATTATTTTTCAATCCTTGATTTATGGAAGGAGAAAAAAAGCATCGCTGAATTTTAGAGTAGTGAAAAAAATTTATCATTCTCGCCATTTCTAACCATCAAAATAGTTGTTATTGATGTCTACATGTTTCATATAATAAGAGAAGTTTGATAGTAGTTTTTCAGAGCTCAATATTGCATAAAAATAAATAAATCTAAGTTGAGAATAAACAAATCTAACAAAGTTTGATTTTGGGTTCGTGGACCTTTATTGGGTTGAAATGACATAAAAATTGGATTTTTAGGGTAAAAATATCTATGCCCTAATTTCTCAACCACCACATTGGTGGCTAGAGTTTGGGCAGCAAACAATACATTATCTACCTATTAAAAAAAAAATGAATGACACGTTGTCCACTCCTTAAAAAAAATATATTAAAAAGCCTATGTGTGCAGGCTTCAGTTTGAAGGCCCATGCACTTGGACTCTTTCTTTCAAAGGCCTAGGTACGCTAAGCCAGCCCATGCACTTAGACTCTTTCTTTCAAAGGCCTACGTACGCTAAGCCACAAGCCCACACTCTTGAGCTTCTTTTGATCTTTTTTTGTTTTTATTTTATTTTATATGCGGATAAAATATAAATTTAAGAAAAAAATTTATTAGATCAAATTGAGCACATGACCCGGATTACAAGTTTGACGGGTTAAACCACATCATTCGGGATGCTATTTTTTTCTTTTTTGTTGTTTAATGCATTTCCCCCTCATAAAAAAAAACAATCACTTTTTATTATCAATGATCTACTTTTTCTATCTTAGTCACACACGCTTGTTTTGATTTTTTTATTTGAAAAAAAGTATTTCATATAAAGTTTTATTGTTATGCTTTATTATTATATAATTAAATGAAAAAACAATATTTAGGATAAAAAAAATTATGGAATATGATTACTTGCATAACCTGCATTATAAATTTAGTTGATTGACTTGAGTTCATTTTTTTTTATTAACTATTGATTTCTACAAATTTTGTTTGTCAACGTTGAGTTAATTAAATATTAAGCTTTCAAATTTGTTTTTTTAAAATTATTTTTGCAAGTTTTGTTAGTCCATTTAAATTGATATTGTTAATTTAATATATTATTATTTTAATATTAGATGAAAATATTGCATCGTGTGTACTATCTCAAATGTTTTTGAAAATATTGTCCAAAATGAATTGTTAGTTAAAATCTTTTTTAAGAGAACACGTTAGCGGTGTCTAAATCTTTTTTTTTTTTTTAGTGTTCGAAAAGATTTTTCTCTGATCTCCAGGTACAACGTGAGTCAGTGATCTAGAGAGTAAGGCAGGTGCTAAATTGTTAAAATTGACCACACCAACGACTAGTTTGGATTTCATTAAATTTGAATGAGTTGACAGCATATGAGTTTGTAGCTTAACTAGTATTTATGTACCTCTTTTTTTTCTTAAAAAGACTTTGAATTCGAGCTCTCTTTTGTAAGAAAAAATAAAATAATCAGTGAATTCTTTGTAAAACGTTAGCTGGCTACGTAAAAATTTGAGAATTTCAAGGAAATTTAATGTAACTCTCAATTATATGATACATGTAATTGGCGGTAAGACTAACGTAGTACGTTTTTCAAGTAATAACGGTCTGGTCTTCCAACAAACAAAACTGTAAAAATGGCGACGACACCCGCGTTTCTTTCCTCGTCCCTTCTAATTATCTATAACATTACAATATCATCATCAAAATTATAGCTCTAACTCCAGCAGCAGCAGCTAACATCTCAATTAGCAAGCAACCTCTAATCACTTCAGTCCATGAAATTCTTGGTACTCCAAATCCTCTGCTTTACTTCCTTTAAACTATGCAGTTACAATCTTGCTTCATTGGCCTCTTTCTCCTCCTCTCTTGTATTTCTGCATCTGGGTTTGGATCCATGGGCCCCATCTCCGCCGCATTTGGCGACCATGCCTTCTTCTGCGCCATCGACGCTAGTGGCAAGCAAGATGTTATTTGTTGGATAAAGAATAACACTTTGCCACCATCATCATCCTCAGCTTCTACATCTGCTTATTTTAGTAATATTGGTCCCATAGCAGCTCTATCAGGCGGCGAAGGATTTCTTTGCGGAATCTTAGCTAATAACTCACAAGTATTCTGTTGGAGCTCAGTTTATTCAGGTCCAGATCTTGTTCCTTCAGTTTATAGGAACACAGCTTATTCTCATATTGCAGCAGGAAAGAATCATGTGTGCGCTATTAGAGGATCTTATTACTCTGATCATGATTCCGGCACGATTGATTGTTGGAATGTTATCAACGGTGCTAATAACAGTTTAACTTCTGTACAGGGCACTGGTGTCTTTTATGACCAATCTATTAGTAATCTTGTGTTTGATAAGGTTGTTTCTGGTGAAGAGATTAGTTGTGGTGGGGTTAGAGGAAGAGGGGTTGTTTGTTGGGGACCGAACAAAGATAGGTTCGGCGTTTCGAATTTCTCCGAGAATTACATGGTTTTAGCTTCAGGGAGGGATTCCGTTTGTGGGATTTTGGAGGGGTCTAATGATGTCAAATGTTGGGGCAATAGTACTAATTCATATTCAACCCCTCCCGTTGGGACCCGTTTTGTGTCGCTAACTGCTGGAACTAACCACTTCTGTGGGATTAGGGAGGATAATCATGCAGTCGAGTGTTGGGGAAGTTTCAATTCATCTTTAATTCCAAAGGGTGGTTCTGGGTTTATGGCGATTGCTTCGTCTGATTTCACGACATGTGGGATAAGGGAAGATGATTTGGTTATTGATTGCTGGTTTGCTAACGGGACTTTGCCACCAGATTACAGTCCTCCTTTGGAGTTGTGCAGCCCAGGGCTATGTAGTCCTCGTTCTTGCGGTGAAGGGGAGTTTGTTTTCAATGCAAGCATTCTAAATGAACCGGACTTGACAAGCTTGTGTGTTAGAAAGGACTTAAAGATTTGTTCTCCATGTGGGTCAAATTGTTCTGAAGGTTTTTTCTTATCTAGTCCTTGTACTGAGAATGCCGATAGAGTATGCACAGCTTGCTCTCTTTGCCAGAACAATTCTTGTTGGGATGTGTGTGGGTTGAAATCATCTAATGAGAAGCAATGGCACAACTTGCGCAGATTAGCAGTCATAATTGGTTCTTCTGCTTTGGGTTTCTTGTTGATATTAGTTAGTTGGTGTGTTCTTCCATGTTTATTCGCCAGCCGAAACGAAGAAAGAGCAAAGAATCAGTTTCATTCTTGTATCGGCAAACCAGAGCTGGAAGCTGACGTTGCTTCTGATTCTCACCTTCCTCAATCCATCACTCCTTGTCCTGGGAAGCCTCAAGTTTTCCGACTATCAGAGCTTAAAGATGTCACCAATGGATTCAGAGAGTTCAACGAGCTTGGTCGCGGAAGCTATGGTTTTGTTTATAAAGCAGTTCTAGCTGATGGGAGACAGGTTGCAGTCAAAAGGGCAAATGCTGCCACGATAATTCACTCTAATAGCAGGAATTTTGACATGGAATTGGAGGTCCTCTGCAACGTTCGGCATTGCAATATTGTGAACTTGTTAGGTTACTGCTCAGAAATGGGGGAAAGGCTGCTTGTCTACGAGTATATGCCCCATGGCACGCTTCATGATCACCTCCATGGTGGGCTTTCTCCTCTGAATTGGAGCCTTAGGTTGAAGATTTCAATGCAGGCGGCCAAGGGACTTGAGTACCTTCACAAGGAAGCAGAACCGCCAATTGTCCATCATAATGTCCAGACTTCAAACATCCTTTTGGATTCTGACTGGGGAGCACGAATCGCAGATTTTGGGCTTCTTTCAGCAAATGAGAAGGATCTTTGTGGAGATAAGAAAAGTGATGTATACAACTTTGGAATTGTACTGCTAGAGATTCTTAGCGGAAGAAAAACCTATGATAGAGAATACACTCCACCAAATATTGTTGAGTGGGCTGTGCCATTAATTAAACAGGGCAAAGCAGCTGCCATAATTGATAGATATGTGACTTTTCCAAGAAATGTCGAGGCCCTACTTAAAGTTGCCGATATAGCAGAATTGGCTGTGAGGGAAAATCCTAACGAGCGACCTACTATGTCGGATGTGGCAACCTTTCTAGAGCAAATTGTGAAGGATGGATTGCTCTTGTAGTCTTCAGACAGGATCCTTAGATGTCGATTGAAATTCATATGACGAAAGAGGTACCCTTACCACACCTTCAGCACTGAGTGCTGCTATACGGCTACTGTATACTTGTCTTGAGCATTTTTGTACATCACGTTGTTTCAAAACCCCTCTTCCCATTTTCTCTTTGTTATCTTTATGTTCATTTATAGATGTGATGGGGAATTCCATTTGTATAAAATTCTACATGTTTTGATCTCCAAGGAAGTTAAAAACAATAAATTTGCCCATCTGAACACTGGACAACAATGCCTTGATGTATAGACGAGGACAAATTCATATGAATCAGCTGAAACACAAATTCCAAGCCCAAAAATTACATGAACCACAAAAACGAAAAGTTTGCCAATGCAGTCTTAGTCAATGTTCCAATCAACCACCCTACGTCTAATAATCCTTTGGTGGTCCCCATGCTCATATATATGCTTGGGAATCTAGATTTAGATTGACGGTCCTTCCTGTTTCAGTGATAAAGAACATTGCAAATTGCTAGCGATGAGAATTCTTGAATTTAAACCATCACTATTTGTTGATTAATTATCCACGCAAACGTGCTTATGCAACCAGACCACTTATCTATCAATATGACCAGGAACAGGCTGTGTAAGCTCTGAAACGTTTAACAAGCTGATGCAAAAGGAATTCGACAGTGGATTGTGGTAATCTTGACAGCAAGAGATAAAATATTGTCAAGTCCGCACCATATTAGCTTTCAGACACAGCTTCTCTTTCTCTATCTCTTAATTTTGTCTTATTCAGTCTCAATGTTTTCTCCAGGGCATTCTTAACGAATGCATTGATAAGAATTGATTAACACGTGTATCTGAAAAGAGATTGATTAATAAATGCACTATTATTATATGTGCAACTAGTCAGATAATATTGCATACTATCAGTAGTTTTCTGAATGCAATTTGTCATTGTCATGGCTGGATCTAACTGCTCATTGGACGTTTTCGTGGGCTAAAGTTTATTGGAGAGGATCGAATTCCCTTTATTGTCCTGAAGCACACTGTGGGGATCCATCTTTTTTGCAGAAAATTTCTATGATTATGCTGAGGAGTGATGATCTCATAAGCTTGAGCTAAAAGTTGTTGATACCAGATATTCAGAACTGGAGTTTGACTCCATCTGCTTAGAGTATGGTCAAGCATTTGTGAAACCTGCAAGAGTTAAAAAGGAAAAGAAGAAACTGAACCCTTATGATTATAATGGACAAATGGAATAGCTTTGTGAGAGATTACAGACAGTAGTAAAAGCTAGATTTTTGGAAAAGAGATGAGGATGCTGGTGTGGAGCACCTGGCTGCAGATGGAAGAGAGAGAAGAATCTGAGCCATTTAGATCACAAGGCCTGTTCAAACACGAAGGTGGTGCCACCGCCCCCACTCAAGGGACCTTTCATTCCAGTAAAGCATTTTCCAGAACTGATTGAACATGGCAGCTTTTCTATCAACTTGACATTGAATTATTCGAAGACCATTCTGCTCCAATCCAGAGGATAAGTCCCATTTTAAGAACCATCTTTCTCTAGCGCCCCCAAGCACTCCCACGCATTTCAGTTTCAGAAAAGGAAAAGAGCCTTTGCTTTATGATCCTAAAAAAAAGAGAGAAAGGAAAAATTGCCAATTGCCAATTGCCAACCTCGTTTATTTCTCTCAACCTCGTGTATTTCTCTTTCTATCTCCTTAAATCTTCTATGATACACTTTTAGGCTCACACGCATATCTCTGTAGCCTTCACCATATTTACAGACAAAATATAGAAAGAAAGAGCCTTTCAGGTAAAGTGTTTCTCTGTAGTTTGTTTTCTGTATGCCAAAAATCCTTCTCAAAAGCTAGTTGGTTTTAAACAATGAAGAAAGGGAGGTATGGTGTGGACAATCCCTTAGAAACCAACTTGATTGTCCCATTTTGGCAAGAAGGGATCTATTTATCCATGCTTTCCTGTTGCAATGCTCTTGCTCCTTGTGTTATGGTGCTTCCAAACAGCAGGCACTTTCATGCCTCATTATTTCAAGGTGGTGAACAATATTTATGAAATTTAACATATTTTTTCTGGTTTGAACTTTTGAAGTTGCAGCATATAATGCTTTAGATATATTAATACAAATGCACTGTTTTTCTTGACTAACATAAACTAATTGAGCTCCGTTTGATCTCCAAAAAGCTTCATGTATCAATTCAGACTAAAATATGTGCCTGTGTGAGATCCCTGTGTGCCTGGCTACCTGCATGCCATTTGCATAGCTCATCAGAACGTCGGTGGCCTTGGTGGATGGCGTGCAAGGAGTCATGCATGCTGTGAGTTATTTATCAGAGAAGGAACATTGTTACATTAATTGTACGTAGGAGTTCATGTCTGGTAAGATATGTATATATACGGTCGACCATATGTCGTTAGGATTTTTTACCATCCCATAACGCAGTTTTTCTGTCTCAGTGGTATGATTGAAGCCTCGTTAGGATGTCATGTTTAGAAAGCTTGACTGTGCCGTGCATTGGGGGAAACTAGGAAGCTGTAGACTTTCGGGTATGGTTTGCATCCATTTTGACGGACAGAAACAAGAATTTATGTTCATGATGGAAAAGAGTCAAGCCTATACTTAATAGTTTTCACTTTCATACTGCCAGGTTACCAGCTTGATTTTGACACCACCCTAATCGTGCACAGTAAGATAAATTTCCCTCTGTTCAACAAATTCAAATAATGGTCATCCACAATTCAATCATTAATTTAAAAGCTTTCATTAATTAGCAGTTCATGACACGTTGGTGGGTTTCACCTACCATGAAGCTTGCTCTTGTCTGCTATCTAGTAGTATTTGTTTTTCAAGGAGATCTTGATGCTCTGACCAGACCCTCTCTATTTTGTCCCTCCTCCAAAGCATGAAGAGACAACAAAAGAAACATCTTCGCATGAGGAAAGCTGTTCGATTTGATAGAATTCAACAAAATACTGCCGTGCTATTTTTACATTTATACTGCAGCACACGAGATAAAGCGATTTAAGGAAGCTCTTAGCGTTCATAGTTTCCTGCTGATTCATGCCCATTTCATGCTCCTCTCTTTTATTTTACGATGGATCAATCAACCAATCTACACTAAACCGCAATACACATGTATTTCACACAATAACAAGTTAAAATTCATTTAAACCAACGACTACTCTACAGCATCTTTCAGTAAATTCAACATCGTGTTGAAGGGATTGTTCCTGTGGAATCACAAAAACCTTTCGTTTGACCACACAACACCCGCATGATCCAATCAATATATTTATATATGCGCAGCAGTTATTATCTAGACTCCATTGGTTAGAAATGAAAATTTTCTTTTCCTTTTTTTCCGGGGTTTATAGAACAAGAATTACCAAATAAAAATACTGGAAATTTTGGTCTGTGTCCTCTGGTATAAGTGCTTCTGTCGCAGTGTAATATCCATCAGATCAGAAAGAAGCCCTGGTTGTCAAATTTGAATATCTTTGATATCATTGTCGTTGGTCAAAATTTTAACTGTGGTAGACATTCGTGGGCGGAGCTTGGCAGTTTCTTGCAGCAAAGGTTTCCTGGCTATCATTGTTCCATATCCTTGGATATTTTATTTACAGTAAATGGAAAACTGCCTTGCATATTATTGTTAGTTGAGATATGAACCGACCTACGTAATTTAAATGTCCAAGAAATTTTTTTACTTTTTTCTCTATTGTAGGCTATCCTGGATAGCCTTTGCTTTATACAGATCAACTTGCTCATACTGGATTGTAGAGACCCGGTCTTTCAAAGCATTTACTCTATTCTAGTATTCCCTCATATTTGATTCAACTTCTCTTCTTGCTTCTCTTTCATCATCATCTCGGGCCTTGTATTGAGCTTTTAAACTTTTTTTTTCTTCAATAATGAGATTAGTCAATTTACTTTCTCTTTTTCACCTTCCAGTCTCATTCTGTTGTGATCCTTCTCTCTTTTTTTTTAAAGAAGCTATTGATTCCTTGTCAGCACGTCTCCTACCTTCAGAGGTCTTTTTCAAAGTCACCAATTCTTTTTCCAGCATCACGTGTTTGTTCACCAGGTCATCATACTTGATCATTCTTTCTTTCTACTATTTCTGGATTCCATGCACAATTTCTTTACACTGCTTATCCATCTTTTGGTGGTTCTTTCCTTACTCTGAATCTTGTATTAATTGAGCTATCCACTCAACCTTTTCTCTCAACTATTGGTTTATAAAGGCCTCCATCTTTTTTCTCTTTTAAAAGTTGGTTTTCTAAGAATTTTTGTTGACTCTTACTATTGCTCAACTCAATCCTCAGCTTATCTAACTCATCTTGCAAATCTTCTTCGTTATTTGCCCTTTTTCTCCTAGGTTATGTGGTGGAGGATCTTCCTGGCTAATATTTGGCTTTGCATTCTAATGTTTCTGAGCACCTTAGATAATTCATCATTCCTCCATACTAAGTAATTAGCGTTGGTTAATGATTCTTTTTGTTGTTCCTCTCTGTAGAATAAGACAAGCTGCCCCCAATCACATCTCATAGTGTGATTGGCATCTTTGAACAAATTGTTATACTTAGCTAATTCCTAGGTCCTCAACATGTACTGAATGCCTCTAAATTTTCTAGTTACCAACAAGGGTGAGTAATTGATGTAACCAGTCAAACCAATCAGTGGGACCCATGCTCTATTACCACAACTCATAAGATAAGATGAATTGCTTACCCAAAGGGCATTCCACCTGAAATTACTCCGATAAAGTGCTTGGTAATTTTTTACCCATGACTTCTAATTTAAGTTGTTCCATTCCTCACTCAAAATCATTATGAGGGGTCTCATGTTGAACCATCAGAAATTATTGAAAACTTTTCATGGTGTCTCTAAATGACTGACTATCTATATATAATATAGAACACAACACCACATTGCTCCCTTTCCATGCAATTTACAATGGTTTAGGGATAAAAGAGTTTCAACCAAGAAAGTTGTGGTGGCGTTATTCTCTATCATTCATATTCAACTAAGGTGTTGGCAACTTCAATACTGATGATCCTAACAACTTTTAAAGGAAATGAAACTAACTCGAAGATGGTGAAAGCAACTACTTAGTATTTCTCTTCTCCTAGTTTTCCCTTATCTTTATTTGCCTTCATTTTATTCTCTATTAACTTCCACTTAAATTCTCCATTAAACATCTTGTACTGATCAATTTGGTCTAGATGCAATAATTTTACGACCTTGGTATCTGTATTCTTGATTCTTTGTCTGAAATATACTTTGTGAGGGTCATTTGGGAAGTTCAGAATCTGGGCATACTTTTTGATGGTAGGGGTCATGTCAATATCTCTAAAGGTGACACATCTATAACCTAAATTCCAGAAATGCATTAAGGCTTTGCCTGTAGAAATCTAAACTGAGATCCTTATTAGATGGGCAATTCTCCCATACTTTCTCTCAAACAAAGTCTCATCCACATATCCCAAGATTGCCACAAGCTTCTTTATATTGTCCATGGAGTATTTTGGTCATGTACAGTAATTCCCCAACCTTGGTCCATAGGCAAAATCCCCTTCAACTAGATGCATCATCTCAGATCTTTTTCCATACTCAGAAAAAGTCATGGAAGTCTTAGTCATAGCTAAAAAACAACTTTGCAAAGTTTAGGATTTTAATCAAGTTTAACCTATTGCAAAATGAATTATTAAAGAGTTCATACCCTATAGGTAGGTTCTAGGTTATTACATGAGGGGTAAGCTCACTACCTGGTCTTAAAAGAGTCTATGATATGCCCAATGACCACCTTTCATGAAGGCATTGTAGAGGTTTATAAGGAATGGTTGGGGCACAGTGTAACCGTCATTATTAAGTAAATGCTTGACTTATAGTTAGATTTCTCACGAATCTGAACTTCGACTGAAAGTCATAAGACAGATCGCTATTCCCCAATTAACCTAGAATTGAGTTTATTCAAAAAATAAAAATGCATGAAGGCATTAATTCATACCCGATGTACTTATGCATGAGTAGTATATAAACATGCATGCTAAAGCAGTAAAAATAAATATGCAAAAATTAAATTAAATAGACCAACAAAAAAAAAGGCAAACAATCAAAACTTAGTCTAACTAATTTCTTCTTTACTATGTGAGATTCATGAAATACTTTGTTTAAATTCACCATCATTGGGTTGTATCTCTTTTTTTATTGCTATGTTATAACATCCTTCATGTTGTTTATTCTATATTGTTCACCACCATTAATAAGTTTATGAATGTTCTCTAATATTGTGTTTGTGTTTGTAGTGTTTGTATAAGGTTTTAAAAAATCGCATTCTATCTTTTAGGGTACGTCTCTTTAAGTTAGTTAAGTTTAAACCTTAACCATAACATCTAGTTTTAGACGTATATGTGTCAATGTTCACACTTATAAGTTATACTAGAAATGTTAGGACTTTCTACCAATTAAAGCATTGAACTTTAAATATCTTAAACCTCTTATAGTTGGAATTGCTAAATATCTAGTTTGAGCATGTTATCATTTGTCATTTCCCCTCTTTATATTGTTTTCTTGCAATATCCATACTATTACCCCATTCATATTGTTTGGACTTATAATGCATTATAAATGGATTCTTATGTGTGTTTGTAACTATTATGTTTTGTATCTATTTAGAAGTTGCAATATAGCTTTTAGGTTAGCTTCTCTTTAAGTCGGTTGATTCTAAAACCCAGTTAAAACAAGTCTTTTAAAAGACCTATCTATTCCTTAAGTTTATTTTTAGTTTGTTCATTTTTTACTACTTATTTATATTGTGGTTGAAACTTTATAATCTTGCATCTTGGTTTTGTTATATTCTTAACCATTTTAACACAATCATTGTCAACTGTAATTTGATATTTTCTTTTATATGGATGTTAATCTTTTCAAATAGTATGTGTTTTGGCATTCCCTTTTGTTTTCTAATGAAAAATCAAGACTCATTCATATATGTATTCATATTGGCTTTGTAGCTTGTTTACAATGCCTATTAAGGGTTTGACCCATATAAAAAAGGAATTTAAAAGATCAACATTCCAAGCTTTCCACAAACACTTTCTTTTTTAAATCATGCTTGCTTAACTTTCAAAAAAAGTTTCTACATTCTAAACTTGTCACTAACATTTCCTTTTTAAATCATGCTTTTTAACTTTTTTTAAAAAAATTCTTTTTCATTTTTTGTTTGATATTTACCTTCAATGTTCAATGTAAATAAACTTATAGCAAGTTGTCATCTTGAATGTTGATGGGGGAATAACACCTTTCTCTTGTATCTCGGTTTTGAAAGACCAAAAATCTTCTTTAAAATGCATAGAACCTTTAAGTCAAGTGTCCATCAATGGTTTTTTGGTGTAAATAAACCTTCATCGGTCATTTCATTTTTTGAACCAATTGAGAGAATTAAGTAAGTATATCCAATTCTGTCAATATCGATAAATGGCTTCTAAGTGTTAATTTATCATCATTAGTCGTTACACTTTAGTGTCAATCAACAGTATTAAGTTAGTCTTTCCTAAGTGAGTTGCATTCTCATGCAAATTAATGATCATGTGATAATAGTACAGAATCTTGACTTCTAAATTAGTTATCCACTAACATTGATTATGCATAGAAGAATATTCTCTAATCAGTATACATGGCTATTGATTAGGGGTAATACTATAAAAAAATGAATAATGAAGTGTGATTGTTAAATCAATAACACATCTCAAGATAAATGAATTCTCATAGGTTGATATCCTTAACTTTGAGTTTAGTAAAGGACATTCAATACATCTAGATCTTGTGTTCCAAGTAAATGAATTGGTAATAATCACTACTTAGGCATTCGAGTCTGGAGTATAAAATATCATTCAATAAAAAACGAGTAATATTCTATTATAGGATAAATGAACTTTATATGTCATTGTACATGGACTTTGAGTGGATAAATATATGTTTAGCGCCACACTTCCTAGGTTTTGGATTAAGCCCTATATAGACCGATTTTATTATTCAATGATATTACATGAAAAGAACGTATCTGGTTACATGTTTTGATCTAAAGTAACTAGTGTCTTAGAGATGTCAATTCACTAATTGTTGTTAGATTGAATGAACCTTCACCGATCATCATTATAGTGGTAATTGGGAGTGGTAAATGACCTAGACTTTAGAAATGATAGGTTTTATCTCAATCAACTACCTTTCAGTCTAATCCTTTATATAATATCCATTTTTAATCATAGGTGATAATATCTTTTCTTTAACATAACTAGCCATTTGCTCAAAATTATAAAAGATTAGTTAGGGTTCTTAATGCTATAATACTACGTGGTGACTCTTTTACATCTTATTTCCTCTTCAAACCTTCCCCCCTCTCTTCGTATAGAAGCTTAGAAAAAAAAACATTTGTCATGATATCGGGTGTAACAATAAGAATTCTAAGCCTCTAGAAAAGAGTTGCTATAATGTATTGAATAGTTTTGAGACTATACCTAAACGTCAATAAAGGTTTTAATGATAAGAAATTTGTTATGATATGTATCCAAGGCATATATAGAGAATGCAAGACACATTTTAAAATTTAGGTATAATGGATTTTTATACCGCACTTATAAAACCAATAACATCATTATAATTTTTAAAAGGAATGTTTGTACCTTTGTTTCTAGTGATGCTAAGAGAGGTTATTTAGTGAATGTCATCCAACTAGATGAGCGACATAGTAGAAGAATAAATGGGTGATTAAAAAGCCAACACTTTGGGAAGCGAATCCACCATCATATTTTTTTTTCATCATAGCTAAAGTCTACACTCTATTGGATCGATGGAGTGGTTAACCAAGTTATTAAAGTCTTATGAGTGAGGATGCTACCGCCTTAAGAGGATAAGATAAATTTCAAGTACAATTAGTACCATAGATATATGGGGCACTTGATAAAGGATTGTTATCACCTACGGTTTTTATTTTATGACAACCTCAATAATAGTAAGGTAATCCCTTATCATGCTAACATAAACATTGTAATGGTTAAGTGAATGTTATAATTGTTCATGACCCAATTCAGTTGTGGAAGAAGAGTTTGACATGTAATTCTACTAGGTTGCTCTTAGTCACACCATACTTTATAGGAAAAAGAAAAAAAGATATTAATACCCTTATTGCTTTGTTTTTGTTATAAACTTCAAATTTTCACAACTTTGTCAATGCTTTAGGCTTTAACAAAGAACAAACAATTATAACAAGCATTTTCAAGATATCTAAAGGAAAATATAGCAAGTGTTTTGCTAGTAACTATCTATTGGAATAAATGGCGAGGAACTATAAGAATGGCATGCTTTTTACCAATATGATTAATGTGTCAATAATATGGTGGATAGTAAGGTAAATGATTGTCCCGTTCATAGGATCTTCATTGATAATGGTTTATTTTTTAATCTTATGTCATCATATCACATTATGAGATACGTGATTATAGGTGTACAAATCAAGTTATATAACAAACAGATATATTCCAATGGTCACAAACAAATGATGAACAAAGAGGGGTATGCATGTTAGAATAACATATCATTATTATTGACATCTTACTCGTTAGCTAGGAAACATGTATAATTGTAAGGGGATCAATCCACACAATATTGACATCCTACTTGCTAGTTCGGAATCAGAATATCATATGCACATAGGTAACTACTCTCCGTTAGCATGGAGTAACTAACTACCCTTTGTTAATTTGAAGTTTCTGACATCTAAATGGGGTAATAAGAATCATGAGCTCAAATGAATAAATAATATGAATATAAGGTTCATGATTTATAATTAACATTCACAATGCAAACATGGTCACATTTGAACAAATATAAAAGATATATAGACCATATTTGAATCAAACAAGCACATGATAAATATTTAAGAAGAAAACATAATAATAATAACAACAACTAATCAGGCTTATATAATCAACAATAACAATAATACTCATCATTTCATACCATAAATATAATGCATAATAGAAATTATCCCGCTTACTCGGAAAACATAAGCAAAACGAACAAAAACTCGAAATTGAGACAAATGAATCATTGGGGTTTGACCATAGCAATATCAGCAGAACCTAAATGAATAAATAGAAGATACTCAAAAAAAAAAACAGATTGAAGAAGAAATCTAAACATTAGACATACTAAAACATAAACGAAAACGCTACAACCCTTTGAACTGGTTGACCAGACTAAGCCAACTGATCGACCGTTACAATACAGACCAATCGGTTGACCATCTCCTTAACAGGTCAACTACCACAACCCAACCCAATCGATCAACCATCTTTGCTTCTGATTAACCATCTAAAATAGAATATACCTACCTCACTATTGTTTCTCCAACTGGTTGACCAACCACAACCCAAACGGTTGACTACATCTTCTATCTAATAACCAGTTGGCCAGTTCACTTATATCAGTCAATCGTTTGATTGGGAATCCCAGAAAATCCTGACCTATAGTCTTGTAACAGTCTGACTGTACGACTTGCTCAATGTTAAAAAATCATAACATCATAATTCCACACAATATATATATATCCTACAAGTAAGTTCAATATGAACATAGTCTATATATCATATCATAAAATTGAAAAGAAAAGGAATACTAACATGTAAAGAAAGCATTTACAACATAATAAGTGTTCTTAAACATTTCAAAAGGGTTAATTACAAGATAATTAAAATACTACATTCTAAACTGAACTTTTATAAAAATACATCAAGGTTTACACAAAAGTATACTACATAAACGCGTTAATTCCCTTTTATTTAAGTTAAATATTTACATAAACTTGACAAAGTAAAGTCCTAAACTAATGATCTCCCTGGATATTTGATGGACCTGATACATAAATAAACATATCATTATGTTGATATATATATATATATATATATATATATATATATATATATATATATATTTGTGTGTGTGTGTGCACGCGCGCGCGCGGGCTCAGGTAATTTATACAAATGAAGTATTAATTTTCTATCGGATCCATAAGAATTCTAACAAAGAACTTATATATATTGCTTATAAGTCTTTTAAACCCAATTAACACTCATTTGCATATTCTTAATTTGGATACTCTTATTTACTTGCGTGAACTGGGTGACCTTGCAAAGTCTAATCTTGTAATTCATCTCCCTGCAATCCTGTCACGGATGCCATTAGCCGAAGCTAATCTTGTAATTTAGCCGAAGCTAATCTTGTAATTCAACTCCCGACAATCCTATCACGGATGCCATTAGCCGAAGCTAATCTTGTAAATACACTAGGCTTTATTTACTTTGAACACGATATTTATTATAATTACATTCACCAGAAGAATTTTAAATTGTATAAGTGCAAATAGGAGGGAAAATCACGCACCTACTTCGCCTGTCTCGCGACCTCCCTTAACAGAAGATCCAATCCTTGTTGCTCCTCCTGAATCACAAGGAAGTTTTTTGTTATGATTCCTTCAAGTTGATATTATAGAGAATCCATATTCATCCATTACTCATATGTTACTTTCTATGCATTGTTCATTTCCTCATAATAACATACATACATATATCAAGTATATTTTCAGAGTTAGTATCTTAATGTGCAAGTGTTCGTATGACTTAATTTTTTTTTATATTCTTATATATAGTATTCACGTGAAAGTCTATTGTTACTATCTAACATTGAATTGTTACTGTCTACACATTGAACTGTTACTGTCCAACCGTTACTGTCCAACTTTGACTGTTATTGTCTACACATTGAACTGTTACTGTCCAACTTTGAACTGTTACTATCTACACATTGAACTATTACTGTCTAATCGATACTGTCTAACTTTAAACTGTTACTGTCTATACATTTGAACTGTTACTGTCTACACATTGAATTGTTATTGTCCAACCGTTACTGTCTAACTTTGAACTATTATTGTCTACACATTGAACTGTTATTGTCTGAACACTCATTAGATTTTTAACTATATCTAAAGTTCTAAAACTCCATTGTTAAGTGAGATTGATCTCGTTAGAAAGTTAAAACACAAGACTACTAGTTCTCTAAAGGAAGGAGAACCCAGTTCTGCCTCCAAAATAGTCAAAATTGCTCATCAACTAATCAGTCTTACTGCCCTACATAATCAGTCACAACCTAGTCTCGGTTGGTAACCCATAACTGGAGTTCTACATCTCCAAATTGAGCAAAACTAGTTTTCTTGGTTAGCTAACATTCAAATCTATAATTTCTATGAAGGAATCCTAATTCCCTCATCCTCCTACCTGAAATCTCACCGAAAGTCAGGAGAGAAATCTGTCCAGATTCATCTCCCCCTCCCCTTCACACAATACTTTCATAAACTACATACCATATAGATGAATTAACTTAATCTTAACAATAAGTACTTTTTCCCCAATTCATGTCTAAGAACCCTAACCTATGATTCGATATCAAGGCATCAATTTATTATCGAATTAAAAATGAATTTTTAAGATCATGTTTAGAACACCTTACCGGGTACAAATTAAGATTTTGATCTTTAACCAGTTAAAGATTTTTAACTCCCTCCTTTCTTTTCTTCTTGTTCGATTTCTAGGTAATCCCTTGCTCTCAAATGTTTATCCCATCTATAAATCCTTAATCTTGGATGGGTTCTTGAAATTTTAGTGTTTCTCTTTTGATTTCGCAAGAATGGGTATAAAACTCTCTATTTTCTCTCCTTATGGTTCCTGCAGATTTTTGGTGATGAAAGAGTACTTATACTCTATATTTTTCCTTATTTGCATTTAGGCCCTCTTTTCCTTTAAGTGTATTATTCTCTTCAATTAAATCCAATCCTCAACAGTACCGGGTTTATTATAGTGTCTCAAATTATTTCACCCGGAAATTTATATTAAATTTTTTTTGAATTCCTGTTTTTACTTAACTATATGCATGAATTTCTTCACTTTTATTTATTTATTTACTTTCCCGGGGTTTACAAGTCTGTTCTGATTCTGTCCAATCTCAACAACACATTCATCAACATCAAAATAGTTCTATTCCAACCCCAAATAATCTAGATACATATTATAAAATATTCTAACAAGTTTTCCTATAATTGATTCCATCAAAAACATCAAAATCATTCAAAACCCGAATTCATTCATCGAGCCCTGTCATGCCAAAATTATTGTTTATAATCTAAAAATTGAAGAGTTAGGAATGATCTTACCTTGTTACTAGTCTTATAAACAATTCCAAACCAAAAAAGCTCCACACCCAAGCTTAAGGAATTGCCTAAAGAAAACTCCAAAAGTCATACTACTTGTTTAAACATTGTTTCTCTTTTACTATACCAGATAACTTTTAATATTCTTTTATTATTTCAGAAAAAGAGTTCCCTTAAATACTTGGGTTATGGGCTGTTTTGGCCTCACTAATGGTCTTGAGGCCTTTTAGGCCCCTAGGCCACAACCTAGGCTTATAATAGTGGCTATGTTGGTTACCAAACTATAATACGAAAGAATATTATAGGATAGTACATATGCGATGTCAATATAAGTTGTCGCGATGGACAAACTGTGTTTTGTTTATAGGTTGTTGGGAGAGCCTAAATTGTAGTAAGAAGGGGGTTGTCATGGACAATCCAAAAGTAGTAAAAAAGATAGCTATTATGAAAGCTCATATGTAAGAATTTTTAAGCTATAATTACAACACCTAGTATGCACGTTCAGAAGAATTGAAAAAAAGTGGAATATTGGAAGGATTTAGAATTATTAAGATATTCTAAGCATATGAAGACAATGGTGGATATGACATCCCAAAGAATATAGGGTAATCGACTATTAAGGTAACCAACCTTATATATGGGAAGGAAAAATGATGTGTTGGCAACCAATTTAGCTAGAGGATGGATTTTAGGATCAAATAAGAGTACATGCGTAGAGTATTTAGTAACCTTAAAAAAGGAATAAATATATATAGATACGATTAGTCTTGCATATATACAACGTGGTTGAAGAAGGAATGGTTAGCGTAGTTTTGGTATGGACCAAAACGGTGTAAAATGTATGCTATATGATCAATATGTACGGTTGAATGCTGAACTTGTGGCCAATGTTGTTTAGGAATAGTATTAAGATACACTATATGGCACCTACGTTCTTGGAAACTTGGGTGGTGGGAGCTCCACGGGGGACTCACCTTCACTTAGTGTCATAAAGAGGAAATATGTTATAAGACCAGATAATGTGAGAAAGAAATCTCCAGATGAGTTTTAAGGAAATAAACCTCTTTTGTGACCTTCTGTATATATAGTCCTTATACAGGAATAAGTAAATGGTAGTCATATTGTATTATGGGAAAAGATAGAAGACTTGTGTAAGAGTAAGGAATGATTGAAGACCTGGAATAAGGTGATAAAGAAAGATAAAAAGAAAGACTGTTTGACTTGATCTAGAAATCTAAGGCTAGTATAAGTTTTGATACTTCATGTGTGTATATCATGAAATGAATGTAATCCTTCAATATTATTTGTAAAATTTATAAATCACTATCTTATGAGTTTTACTATAAAGATTTTATATGAATGCTATATTTTTGCATAGGTTTCAATATATTCTTGTCAATTAATACTCGCGTCTATTATATTCCAAATACTACGACAAGATATTATATATGATAGTAGTAATAGTTAGAGATGTATTTTGGTATGTTGTAATTATATGAATGTATGTAAAATATGAATATGTCAGATTTTTAACTGGGTAAATTAGTTTTAAAAGTATAATGATGTGTAATTCCTGAGTATGGTTATAGACAGGAGCATATATGTGATATGCGTAATGATGGTTTGACTGTGTGGCTTGAGGCCTAACCTTTGAGAATGATTGCTATGTTATGAGATATGATAATTATAAAATTGATATGCATGTATCTTAAGAAAAGAATAATTGTTTAATGATAGAATTTGAATATATTAAATTAATTGAAATAAATCCTGAAATAATATAAATGGTTACAAAACATAGGAATGTATGTCCGTGGAAAAAAAAAGTTTTCCTTGTTTTTTCTTTGAGTATAAGGTATTATTTGATGTTGCCAGGTATCAAGGTATTATATAAAAACTTATTGGCTTTATCTAAAAGCCTTTCCGATGTCTGATTACTATAGAATTTTAATCCTATAGAAAATAAAACCTTCAATATTTTTTAATAAAATTTTAACTGGATTCAACAATTGAATTGAAAGCTATAATCATTGACATAAAATTATGTGCTCAAGCTCTTGTATATGTTTAGTAGCTTTTATTTCTTATTTGAATTACATTAATTAAAGATTAACCTTTTTTTACACTCAACTTCATGTTTATGTCACCGTATAAAAAATTCTCAAAACTTACTTTACCTGAATGTTATGAATAATCCCATTAAATGTTTTTTTTTATCCTTTTAGTTTTGTCAACATATACAATAGATTTTTTTTAATTTTAATTTTAATTTTAAATACATGCTCGCAAATGTTTAAAGGTTTGTTTGCCCCGCTTATATGAAAGGTCCGAAGCCCGAAAGCAGTCTCAGTGTTTCGTTTTTTAATTGAAATGGAATGTTTCAGTTTCGGAGTGTTTCGGCGTGCCGTTTCGAGGTTGTACTGTTTATATATATATATATATATATATATTCAACAAATATAATTCAAATTCAAGATAAATTAATTATAAATTATGCAATACAAACACAATGCCAAACAAATATAATTTCAAAATTTAAAACATTTCTAAATAATCAAGATTAAATAGATCTTTAACTTAAAGTAATTCAACTTAAACAAAATATCAAAATATTATGAAAGTAAAATGTTTTAACACAAATATTTTAAATATAAAGTTAGGTCAATGTTATTAAGGCTAATGAAATCTAAAGCATCCCTTGTTTTGCTCAAATTCCTACAAAGTATAAATATGAAAAAAACAATATGAATATAAACCATATATATTAGTGATAAATCTAATTTTTAAAAATTAATATAATTGTTAATGAAAATAGTAATAATAATTTTTAATATTATTATTAATATCATTTTTATTGAAAATAGTAATTAAAAAGAGCTTTTTATAATTGGGTGATTTAATTCAATGACTTTTCAAGAGTAGAACGAAACATGTGAAATGAAACAGGAACATTCCGGGTAGAATTTAGCTGAAAAATCCGAAACAGACTAAGATTTAAAATAAAATAAAATTTATTTTATTTTATTTTGTTTTATTTTTTAAATTGATATAGAATGTTTCAATCATTTCAGATAAAACAAAATGAAGTTGACAATCTTTATATCAATTACAGGTGTTAGCTCAGCAAGCCGGACAGGGTCTCGGCGGAACTGAACAGAAACTGCCGTGCTAGACCTAAGTCATGCCCATTGCCCGGTACATTATTTGAAGTGGCCCACCCACGCACTCAATATTAGGAATGCAATCATGAGCACATGCATGTGCAAACAAAAATTCAAGTATTGCCTTTTTCTTTTTAATTCTCCACATTTTCGTGAATGTTCTTGCAGGAATTGAGATAATACCTTGAGTACGAAAAAGGGCCCGTTTTATCTCGGCCGGCCGAGCACTGATGGAAGCTGTCCTGGAAAAACAGGAGAACCGTTAAAAAATTATTTTTTATTTAAGAAATAATAACAAAATCGAACAAAAGAAGTGGAAAAATAATCCACTAAGCAGTAAATTAATAACTTTAGCATAATCTCTAGCCCTCCCTCCGTCAATCATAAAGAAATGGTGGAGCTTTACGCGATCGCATTACACCACCCGTTTCCCACCCACCCACCCACCCACAGATCTTGCCTCCATCTCTCACCTCTTGCAAAATCATCCCCTCTACTCCTCCTCCTCCTCCTCCTTGGTCTAGTATAAACACGCAACAAAGCCCAAATAAATATCTCCTAGCTTTTCTCTCCCCCATTTCCTTCCTCCGCTCTTCACAAAGGACCTTCACTTCTGTTACCATCAGACAAGAAAAGAAAGAAAGGAACAAGACAAAAAGAAAAACTGAACCGTTCAAGGTTCCAGATCCACTTTTGTCAGTTACAGCTAAACAAAATTACCGGATATTTCTCTTACCCGTTTTTTCTTCTTTTTTTTTTTGACTAACTGACCCAAAAAAAAATTAAAAGATAAAAGCTTAACAGAAACGGTCAAGCTCAAAACCCCATCATGGGAAACATCAGCAGCAACAACGTTAACGGCCGAAGGAGACACGGAAGCCGGCGGAGCCACCCTCCACCGCCCCCACCAGCACCCCCGCAGCCGGAAATCACGCCCAGCCGTTACGTTTTCACGGCGGCAACGCCTTACCCTTCGCAATACCCTAACCCTAACCCCCCACCATATTATCAGTACCCTGGGTACTATCCACCCGCGATGCCCGTGCAGTCGCCAGCTCCGTACGATAACCGCAACCGGGTGGACCAACCGGTGGCTCATTGGGTAGGAGGGAGGTACCCAGTGATGCCCCAACCGGCTCCTTATGTAGAGCACCAGAAGGCGGTCACTATAAGGAACGATGTTAATTTGAAGAAGGAGAGTTTGAGGCTTGAACCGGACGAGGAGAATCCAGGGAGCTATCTTGTTACTTTCACATTTGATGCTACTGTTGCTGGAAGGTAAAGGGTAAAGCTTTATATTTTAAATTGTTTTTGTTTTGTTTTGATGTAGTGCTTTTGTTATTGAATGTGAAGAAAGCTTTTTCAAGAGGTTTTGTTGGTCTTTGTTTGATAGGATTACTGGTTTTATTTGTGGAAGGAACATCTTTTAAAAAGTAATTTGACTCTTGCAAGACTTTGACTTGAGAGGATTTTGATTGAGTACTTGATTTGGCTTCGGTAATTTCTATCAGAGGATGGTGAAGTTAAAATAAAGTATTGGTCGTTGATTCTTTGGTTTAACTTTCTACTTTCCATCATTGTTGAGGATTGTTCTTGGAGTGACTTCCCTCTAATAAATGTTCAGTTGTTATAGTTATTCCATGGATGTAAAGGTAGCAATTAAGTGCTAGCTAGACGTTAGGAATGAACTTATTATGGATTGCATTACATGCAAGTAAGGATTTTGTTTTCAGCATAGCTGGAGATTTGTACGGTGATTTGACTGCTTGAAGGAAATGGTTTAACAAACTGAAATTGAAACTTACCGTTTAGAGCAGTAGAGGTTGCTTTTGCTGGAATTTAATTGTTTTTGGGCAAGTTATGGATTCATGGGTAATTCAGAGGATTTTCTTAATCAAGGTCCCTGGGCCTGCTTAGGACATTATCTTGTCTTAAATTGGGATTGGTTAGAAAATTGGTGAGATGATGAATTTGGGGTTACTACCGAATGACTGTAGTGAACCATTGCAACAGATATCTTGTGCTAAATGGGATTTAATCATGGCCAATGAATAGATTTGGTTTTTACTCTTCTAAACCACCTAAATAGGTGCAGTCTTGGTGCAGTGTTAAAATAGATTTGCATCCATGAAATTTGGGTTTTGAATTTTGAGAGCATCCATTTTGTGCAATAATGTTCAAGGGTTGGAAAACTTGTAAACACTTTTTTTTTACACCTCTTTGATGATATGATGTTATTGGATGATGGACCATTTACTTTGAGTGCCATCCACACAAAGAAAAGCAAAGTTACATCCCTTCAATGTTCATTGTGGCATATCAAGCTCAGTACCAAAAAATGTAATATTTATTGATTGGATGTTGTTTGTAAGAGTTTCAATAGTTTAATTGAAGTCGAGTTACCAAGTACCATTTTCCATATATGTCACTTTTTTAGCTGGATTGTGTGCTATAAAAGGAGAATGTTCTGTGAAAAAGTTTGGGTAACATTCTCATAATAATCGTGTAGCATCTAGCTTAGCAACTCATAAACAAAGAGAAATGGTAAATAATTATCTCTTTGCTCAGAATCATTTCCTTATTACTAGTTGGCATCGTCATGTGATCTTATTTATTTATCATGGGTGCTTTCTTGGAGCTTTCTTTTGAAAGACATGGGGATAAATGCTGATCCAAATAAGCTGTGAATTTTGGCTTTTATTCATTTTAACAGGAATGTCTGAATGTTTTTTTTCCTCTTTGGCACTTGTTATTAAACATCTGGTATTAATTTCTTACAAAAATCGCATTCCTTTGATCTGCATACAGCATCACTATTATTTTCTTTGCGAAAGAAGGTGAGGATTGTGTCCTGACACCAACGAAGGCAGACCTTCCACCAGTGACAGTAAATTTCCCACAAGGTCTGGGCCAGAAGTTCAGACAGCCTTCTGGAACAGGGATTGATTTCACCTTGTTTGAGGGGAAAGAGTTGTTAAAAGAGGGTGAGATGGATGCCTATCCTCTAGCAGTAAAGGCAGAGGCATCCCCTGCAAATCATAATGGAACAGAAGGAAACCAAATGTCTGGAGCTATGAACTCTCAGGTAACGCAAGCAATATTTGAGAAGGAGAAAGGACAGTACCAAGTGAGGGTAATGAAGCAGATCCTCTGGGTTAATGGGAAGAGATATGAGCTTCAAGAGATATATGGGATTGGAAATTCAGTTGAGGGTGATGTTGATGCAAATGACCCAGGTAAAGAATGTGTCATTTGCCTGTCAGAACCACGGGACACTACTATTCTTCCTTGCCGACACATGGTAAGCCTCTCCCTCCCTCTGTGTGTGTGCGCGCGCGCGCACGCGAAGGGGAAATACAAAGAAGTGATGCTCTTCACCCACAGTTCATATTTTAGGGAATTGCTTTTCAACCAAGGACTATTTATCGTTTTGGAATTTTGTTCTTTTAAGTTGTGAAAGCTACAGAAAACTGTTTCCTTAAACATTATATAGCCACAGGCATGAACGGGACCCTTTTCCTGCTGTTTGTGTCTATATCCAATGGCAGGCATTTGCAAAAAATGCTGCATTAAAAGTCATGCGAGTTCCATGTGATGGTTCAAGACTGAACTGTCTGGAATGTGTGTATTATTGCTAGTGCATTTAGAATATCTCCAAGGTGAATTTCATCTGATAGGCCAAAATTCTTCTACATGAATTCCCATTTCAGTGGTTATCTAAGTAATCTGGATTCAGAAATCTAGTAGATATCTTGGTGGTGACACAATGGCTGAGTCTTTCTTTCTGTCTTTTTTTTTTCTTTTTTTTCACCATTCTTGTCTCCCACCTTGCAGTGTATGTGCAGTGGCTGTGCAAAGGTTTTGAGGTTCCAAACAAATAGGTGCCCCATTTGCAGGCAACCAGTTGACAGGCTTCTAGAAATAAAGGTCAGCAACGCTCCTGATGAATGACTAAAGAGTTGCTGCTGCCACATGTATATGTATAGTAGTTTGTTGATCTTTCTCCGATTCTGTTATTTCTTTTGGCTCCAGCATCTTATTTTCCTTTCAGATTTCCTGCTTCTCCAATAATCAAACAGGAAAATATGCAATGTGGGATGGTTATAATACCGGCATTGTGCCAAATATGCAAGCCAATGCCTCCAGCCTGCATTCGGAAGTCCTTAGTGGCAGCTTCTCAGAATTTTTAAGAAATATTGGCCGTTTGTTTCCTGGAAAGTAGTTTTTTTTTGGAAAGTAAATTCCGGGAAAAGTGAATTCTGGGAAAGTGAATTTCAGGAAAGTATTTTCTGATGTTTGGTAGTGTAATGAAAAATAAGTTGGAAAACACTTTTCAGTGTTTGGTAGTGTAATGGAAAATGAGCTGGATAATAACTTATTAATGTTTTATTTTTTTCAAGTTTATTAAAATAATGAGGAATAAATCTTACAAATTAAAAAGTTGAATGAGAATGAAATTGAAAAAAAATATAATTTTATAAATTATCTCAAATAAAATAAATAATAATCAAAATAATAGAGATCAAATCTAAAAAATTAAAAAAAATAAATGGTAAAGAAATTAAAATAATAATAATTAACATTTCATAAATTATTTTAAATAAAATAAGTAACAATCAAAAAAATGAGGAATAAATTTGATAGATAAAAAATTTCAATAGAAAATGATAAGAAAAAAATAAATAATAATTATAAAAATAAGAACCAAAATTAATATAAAAATTAAATTTTAAGAGATGGAATTGAAAAATTAATATTCAAAACAAATTATATATAACAATCAAAAGTTTGAGGATCAAATTTGATATAATCAGTAAATAATGATATTTTTAAATTTTTCACAACTTGCGGAAAGTATTTTCCGTCCAAATTTTTCAGGAAAACACTTTCCTGAAAACTAAGCCAAATTTTTCTTTGACTGGAAAGTGTTTTCCGTTGACCAACTTTTCTAATGGCAAACAAACACAAGAAAGTTTGGAAAGTGGTTTCCCGGAAACCACTTTCCGGAAAACAGACACAGCCAAAAGGGAAAATACTTTCCTGGAAACCAAACCAAATTTTTCTTTGATTGGAAAGTATTTTCCGTTGACCGAAAAGTGTTTTTCGTTGACCGGAAAGTGTTTTCCGTTGATCAACCTTTTTAATGGCAAACAAACACAGGATAGTTTGGAAAGTGATTTTCTAGAAAGTGAATTTCAGTAAACAAACATGTACATAGTAGATGTTTGGTTTCTCAACACTGTTGTTTTAGACTGTCTTCACGGACAGCGGCGGAACCAAGGGGAGGCCGGGCCCCTGCAAAACTTTTTTTTTTAAAATATAATAAATAATAGATTGTTTAATATTAAATTATTATTTTATTAGTTATGTTTGCTTTTAAAGCCATATCTCTGTATCTCTACGTAAAAGGCCAAATAAGCTTTTTAATTTTTTTCCCTTCCTTTACTGCCCCTTTCTCTTTCTTCTCTTAAACCCTAACATAAAATATTACTAATACAAAGCATAAAGGTAAAGCAAAGCTGTTGCCAATTAATTCTTCATCAAGGTAATTAGTTTTTTTTTTTTTTTTTATGTTTGTTAAGAATTTAATATATATATATATATATATATATATATATATATATATATATATATATATATATATATATATATAATTCTACCCTTTTTTTTCAAATCTACTAGTTTTACCATTTTTTATTTCTTGTTATAGTGAATATTGTTTTTTCTAATTAATTGGATATATTTTATGGGTTTGTTTGTTTCGATTATGCTCGGATTTTTTTATGTTTTGTTTTTAGCAGAGCCACCAAAATTATCAATTTTTTCTTACGTGTACTTTACTATCACCAGGTCCAATATACAATTAGACACGATCTTTCTAGCTAAATTGAGTTCTTTGAAGAGCGTATACCCAACTTTGTTTCAGTGTAAGTTTTCTTATTTAGGAACCAGTAATCCTATTTTTTATGTTAGATATGCTTTTATATATCAATTTCTTTTTTTAATATGTTAATTTTACTTTTATATGTCAGTGTTGTTTACATGTAAAAATTTATTTTTGGTTCTGATTATTGCTTCAATACATTGTTATTTGTATTTATTTTTTAAATAGGAAACAATAAAAATTTATGATGTTTTGATTTTAGGTTGAACCATGAACAAAATAAGAAGAATTGATTCCTTTTTTGAGAAAAAGAGGAAAAATATTGATAACTCACAGCCTAGTGAATCAACTCCAAT
>Ga0325410_1000147_pt1 | contig 68758 bp, 25 predicted proteins | sample PopdelMetagenome_16_FD_206182 | JGI IMG/M metagenome (GOLD analysis project Ga0325410, IMG submission 206182) | Populus deltoides microbial communities from Bellville, Georgia, United States - Xylem-PdIQD-R3 | ecosystem: Host-associated > Plants > Phyllosphere > Stem > Wood/Secondary xylem... | reverse complement strand
AAGTTCTTGAAGAAAACAAATCATAATGGGACCTTAAATAAACATGGAGAAACATTTTACATGAAAACCGTCATCAATTGCTAAGACGATAAGGGACTGAGATGTAAGTTTTTAAACAAAAGGGATCAAATTATAACATTATTTGAAAATAAGGGATGAAATGAATGATTATATTCATTAATCCATGTGGCTTTTTAACGTAGGCGAGGACGTTAGATTCCTTGGCTTTTTTTTATTTAAAGCCGCGGCCGCCTTCTGCCACATCTATTTTGGCTTTTCTTTCGTTTTGGATCAGCCTTAGCCCTAGCGGAGACTTGTTAGAATGTGTTTGGCAGTGTAGTTGTAGTTGTTTTTTAAATAATTTTTTGTATTGAAATATATGTTAATGATTTTTTTTATTTTTTAAAAATTATTTTTGACATCAACACATCAAAACGATCCAAAAAGTACAAACCACACTCAATTTTAATTAAAAAAAAATTCAAAATTTGATGAAACACAGATACAAATACAATACCAAACAGACCCTTAAAACTTTTGATTTGAACAAGAAAGTACGTCCGCATCGGCTTTAGGAAGGGCCTTAGCCTTAGCTCCAAGATCTCAGTTTGCATCAGGATTTCAGTTCTCACCAGGAGCCGATTGCTCTTAAGGATAAAGGCTTGGCTTATTCTCATTTAATATTAGTTTTGTCTGTTCATTTGCTCTGATCGCAGAGCCTTTTTTTATTTGGCTTGCAATAAAGCTAGGCTACGGTCCTAGTCGAGGAACTCCCACTGTCGACTGGAATTCTCATATGAGAATATTGTTATAGTTTGTTTTTATGTTTTAAAAAATTTTATTTTATTTTTGTTTTAAATTAATATTTTTTTAATATTTTTAAATATTTTATATGTTAATAACAAAAATAATTTTTAAAAAATAAAAAAATATTATTTTAATATATTTTTGAGTGAAAATTATTTTAAAAAACAATTACAATTATACTTTAAACACGTGTGTGTGTGTGAGAGGAAATTAATTGGTGTTTTTAGAAATTAATAATTATATATATATAGAGGTAATTATAACTTAGTTATTCTAGTTTGGCAAAACAAATTAAGTACACCTTATAATTTCATTGAAGGCATTTATAATTTAATTATTTGTGTCTATTCATGTTTTTTTTTATTTTTTAATGAATTCAATAATTAATAGATAAGATAAAAAAATTGAGTTATTGATATTTTTAAAACAAAATATGATTGATTTATACATAATAACAATGATTAAGAAAAAAATATATAATTTGATAAAATCATAGGGAGGGACTATCTGATTAAACAATTAACACACACAAAATCTCGTAACAAAATGGTTGTGAATCTATTTACAAAATACTATTGATTATAATAGTACAATAATAGATTTTTCCTTCAATCATGATACATTTGAACTAGTAATTAGAAGCAATATTATTATTTCACCATAATTCAATTATTATTTTCAAATTATACATAGATTAGTCTTTTTTAAAAAAAAAAACATTGCAAAATAAAATCTTTGTTACCTCGAAGGAAAAAAAATTACACTCAAAGGCTTTAAAATCTTTTCAATTTTTTAATATAATAAAATTACTTAATTATCCTTATTGAAAAAATATACAAAACTATCTTGATGGGATTTTCCATCATTTCATTCAAGTTTTTTAGTTAATGTCAAGTTGAATTAGGGGAATTTTTATATTTAAATAAAAATTAAATATTATTAAGAAAAACACTACCTAGCTCATTCAATGCATGCGCAAACAAGTGGGTGGTAGCTGTGCTTTTTAAGTGGTGCGTGCAGGGTTATCTCGTAACCAAACATCACCATTCATGACGACGTTTGAATCATCTTCGCCTTCCCTTTGTAATGTGGCGACGCATGCGGCCAATGGACCTCCAGTTTGAAGACAACAATCTTTTTTTTTATTTTCTTTTTTTTTCTCTCCTCCTCAATTTTAATGTCTTCCTTTCTAATATTTCAACTCAACCCTTTAATTTGTTATTCTTTCAAATTTAATCCATGTTCTTTTTATTACTATTTATTTTATTTAAAATAATTTATAAAATTAAAATTTTTTTTCTATCTTTTTATTTTTAAAATTTGATATGGATTTTTCTAGGCTATAAAATTGTAGGGAACTAGAAATTTGACATCATTCTCTTAGAAATCAAAGAGTTCACAAGAACATTTCTAACCCTTTCTCCCTCTCCTCCATTTCTCACACCATCTCCAACGATAAAATCGACTGGCCACCGACACTGTGGATAGTAGCATGACCACCACACCACAACCATTTCCAATCGATGTCAATCTCTTCATTTTCTAGTTATGGCAGCCCCTTATTCTTTTCTATTTTGGCCAAAACAACCCTAACCATCCACCACCACAACCTTTTGCTAATTGGCTCCACAAAAACACACCGAGCACTGTTTCTATCATTAATATAGATCTTCACAACAATAGCAAGCAGTAACACTCATCGGTGACGAGGGAGAGAAGAGGAAGAATATTGAAACTTGAAATGGCTTGATCTCTCGCCTCAAGGGATGGTGAGCTTCACAACCAATATAGGAAGAAATATGAGGTGAAGCCTCTTTTAATCCACCCCAAAACGTGCAGCCTCCATCACTTTAGCATGGATCCATACGCCGATAGGCTTATTTCTCATATGCACATGCCGGCCACGCACCACCGTGAACTGAGACAGTTCAAATTAATCTCAGCAACTTCTTTCTCCTATTCCCTCAATTTTTTTAAGGATGACTTTGAACCCCAAATGACTATTTATTATTTTTTAATTAATTAATGAATCATTTATTTATGATGAATGATTGTGTATTATCATTTAAAGTGTTGGGATCACACAACCAGCCCCTGATAAATGAACCACTGTTATATTTGGATGTTAACCTAAAAGATAGTGAAATTTCTTGGTGCATAACTTTATTGCATGCAAATATTTTCAAATTGTTTTTTTTTAATCTGGAATGATAAATAACTTTATTGGTATTGTTGTTATTGTTAATTTTTAAAAAAAATTGTATGTATTAAGAGTTTTATTAATCACGAATCAACTATGATAAATGAATCCTGTTACCGGGTATTATCCTTAGATGTCAACCAAAAAGATAATAAAATTTCTTAATACATAATATTTTTTTTTTGTGTGTGTATTTAAATCTTTATTTTATCATGTTTTTCCTTGTAATTTTTTTTGCATATTAATCGATTTTATTATCCAAATATAAACACATTATAAATGAATTATCATTATGCATTATCCTTGCAATCTAGTTATGTATTAATTGAATTTACTCAAAAAACAATCCAAGATAAATGAATTGTGACTCAATGTTACCTTAAGAAATTATCTAGCGGGTAATAAAAGTGATTAATACATTACTTTTTATTTTATAAAATGTGTGTTTTTGTGTGTGTAAAAGAATAATAATGGTTTTTCTTCTTTTAATTTGTGGGTACAAGCTTATAGGCTTGATAGTGTCCTAGACAGTATCCTTCTAAGTTATTATTTTATTTATTCATTTAGTCACCTTCAAAAAGGCAGAGTCACATGACAAAATTAATTTTAAATTTATAAAAATATAAATTGTAAAACCTTAGAATTATTTCAAGTATTCATTTGTTACTTGATGTTGAATTTTCTATGTGTCATATTGGTATGTATGAATTTATTTTCTTGTTTTTATTTTTTAGATATTTTTTTTTATGATAAGAGCGAATTTAGATTGGATTGATACAGCTTTAAATAGTTCACTGAGCGTTAATAATGATATTCTAGACTTATTTCAATCATATAATTTTAAACAAGTATATACCTATTATTTGTTCACATCCTCTTTAATCCAGTGCTTATATTTCAGAAGTGATTATTGGATATTAAATTACTATCTTAAACCTTAGTTGTTTTATCTTTAATAACAAAAACACTTATATACTTTAGACAAATGCTTAGCATGTTAGCATATTATGTACTTTTATTATTAAAACAAATAAAAATTCAGCTTATCTCTAATTTTATATATATATATATATATATATATATAATTAGAGTTTCTAAAAAAATAAAAACAAATTAATTTTTTTAAAAAACACTTTTTAAACATAAAAATAAACATATCCTTCGACTTTCAAATGCATTCAAAAACCACAAATTCTATACTATTTTTTTCTTGTTCTACATAATTAAAAATAAATTTTTCACTGTGAACAAAAAAACCACAATAATTTTTCACCATATCAAATAATAAGATTACAAAATTATTCCCTAACTTAAGTATGGGAACACATAACACTATAAAGCCATTAACTTGAATCACCACAATAACAATTTTTTTTTTTAAAAAAAAAAAAGAGCTCATTACTAAACAAAACGAATACCAATGAAGCACTTAGTCATTGTGACCTGTTTGTCAATAAGCCCAAATTCATATACTTAAAAATTCGTCAGTCCAACTCCAGCTTATCGGGTCAGGCTTAGTTAAGAATTCTGGATCTTCAGGTGCTTGTAAAGCTCTCTCTACCTCTCCTGTTGTCAAGTAAGGTCTTCAAGAGGCAAAGAAAGGTTCTTGTCAAAAAGAAGTCTAAATCTTAACGTATAAAACCATTTGACCCCTTCACCATTTTACAATGTTTTTTTTTTTTTTTTTCATTAATTTTTCCCTCACTCTTGTATATTCCACCAGCTAGGACTTCAAGCGAGTTCAGAAGTATATGCTTTTTAGTTGCAAAAAAAATTTAGAGTTCTTGATCATTTTGAAACAATTTTTGTAAGATGACGACTAGAAAATAGACATATATAAATAGACACACCGAAGAAAATATTTTATCAGTAAATTGCGATGAATCTTCCCAACTTAATATGCCCCCACAGTAGCCATCGATAAACACCGACAAAAATATTCTTTCAATAATTACAATGGAAAAAGGAACAATGAAAAAAAAAGGTAAAAAGTACAATAACACGTTATTTTTACTGACAGAATTACCAATAGATTTAAATTCACTAATAAATCCATTTGTAATATTTAATTTATGACCTAACGAGCGACTCTCCTCTCCCCCTCCCTCTTTTCTTCTTCTTCCTATATTTTTATCTAGGGGCTAAATTGAAGAAACCTACAGCCAAGGGACCCAATTGGTTAAAATCTAGGATGAAACTGAAGAGATTTAAAAGTTCAATGGTTAATTAAGGGCTAAATTGAAGAAATCCAAGACCAATGATCAAAATAAAAAAGACGCTGAAATTTGAGGTTGAAATTAAAGTTCATCAGTGGAAAAATTGCACAAAATTAAAAGTTTGAAGCCAATCAAAGATGTAATTGAGAGAAATTACAAATCAAATAACTAAATTGAACTTTACCAAAACAGTGTAGTTTTGGTTACTATTCATCTTCTGCTTCATTTTTTTCCTGAAAATACTGCTCAATGGGCTACTTTTTAAGAACCTTTAATGCTTCATCTCTCTACCAAATTTGACAAAATTTACACGGAATGATGGCTTGACATTTAAGTACATCCCGGTATGGTCCTTTCTGACCGATCGACACCACAACAGCTATGGTATTGGCCTAAAAAGATCAACTTAGACAGCCTTTAACTGTCAAAGTTGACGGTTCATGATGGCCACCTTGAGCCAACAATTGGGATCCTTCAAGATTGAAATCAAGGGTCAAGATTTGGCACTGTTAAAGATAAAATGTTTGTCTTTCACCTCCTATAAATAAAGATGGATTACATGCCCTGAGCATAAAAAAATCCAGTGCAAATTTTTTTAAAAAATAGCCCCTTAGTTTTTTAGTCCTTATCACTTTTTTTCTTTTCTGCCACCACGACCTTGACCTCTACAGCCACCAACAACCTCGCTACATGTTTCTCCACTAATAGCTCCCACCACGAGCTACTAGCTGGCCACCTCCATGTAAGGAATAATCGTTGCAGGTTTTTTTGTTCTTTTCATTAAAGGCTTTTCTTCCATTGGTGCCACCTCTAGCCACACCGTGCACCACTAGTAAGACCACCAGCCATAACCCCTTTCTCCAGGTGAAATTCTTCTCCCCCTTCCACAAGATCAGCCATGGTATGTATAAAGAAAATTTGTCCTGCATGCAGAAAGCAATTTAATTAATACGGTTGCTGGGTCGGGCCAGCAACCATATGGGGTGTGGGTTGGAGCTGTTTTAGCGATGGGCTGGGCAGGTTCCATCCCATCAAAAAAAAAAAAAGTTAGGCTGAACCCAACCTGAGTTAGGTTCCATCCCATTAAATATAAATATTTGTTGGGTCGCTAGTCAACCCAACCTGACTAAGTTAGGCTGAACCCGTTTCGGTGTAGCCTGAATAGTGGGTCGAGTTCCCTCCAATTTATATTTAATAATAATAATTTCAAGAATCATTTCAAACAAATATTTATCAGTAATTTTAAATTACTAAATCATATCACTAGGATAAGTCAAAATTAAAGATATGGGCTGCATATATATATATATATATATATATATATATAAACACGCAAGAAAAGGGACACTCATAACACAAAACTATGATGATTTTGACAAAATTTGCATGATTTTAGCCTGTGTGGGACATAAGGCCTCGACGAGAACTCATAACACAAACAAAGGATTAAATAACTCGGCACTGTGTGATAATATTTTTTTAAATAAAAATTATTTTTAATACTAAAACATTAAAACAATTGAAAAACACATAAAAAAATTCATTCAAAATAAAAAAATCAATTTTTTTTTAAAATACTTTTGAAATGCAATGCTGTGGTTTTGTATCATGATCAGAGTCCTCAAAATTGCTCATCACAAAAAATAAAACAAATACCTCGAAATAAAATAATGGTGATTTTACCAGTTTACTTCTTATGATTCAACTTGTGATACAACAGCATCATTGTAAACTTTTGGCACGTGGAAAAGGCATTTCACATGTGTTGAGATTTTTGCAACTTTGTCCGTGGGATGATGGCTCCTCAGTAGTCGCAATAAAATTGATAGCGACTTTACGACAACGTTTTCCAAGTGATATGATCATATCTGTTTGAAAAAAACACGCTGGCGATTATCTTGTTCACATTTCAAAATAAAATATTGTCTGTTTATTCCACTTTTTCGTGCTCTTTTTTAGTTAATTCTCAACAATTCGTTAATGAAATAATTTTTAATGTATTTTAAATTTAATGTATTAATTTTGTCTTAATTTATTTATTTTCATTAATCTCAAAACTCACTTGATTGCAGCGTATTATGATCTCCATCATGTGGGGTATTCTGCTAATTATTTTGTTCGAGATGTCCATTGCTTTGGACGGCATGGCCGACTTGCCCGAGCCTAAAAATTGAATACATTGCCTTCGTGGAAAAGGAATTGCAAATTTGTCTATCTATTAGTTGTAATAAATTGACTTCCATGTCACTTTTTTATTTTTTTATTTCAAAAATATCTTTAAAAAAATGAATTTTTTATTAATTCTTTTTAATGTTTTGATCTGACGATGTTAAAAATTATTTTTAAAAAAAATATATTATTTTAATACATTTTCGAGTAAAAAACACTTTAAAATATAACTACAATCACACTCTGAAATCACTCCAATAAATCCTACAAGTAGCCCTGCTTGCAATTATCACTGAGATTATAGAATTAAATCATGCATATATCTTCAGACAAGCTAATACCTATAACAGAAAAAAGGAAATTTATAATGTGAATTAATATGTTTGGAAGGAATTCTGCTTGTAGATTTTATGAAATCAATTCAATTGCTATTTTACTACTCCATATAAACTATGAGCATTCAATAAATAAATCATATATATATATATATATATGAAAAAAAAAAAAAAAAAACAAACAAACATGTTGAGAGTGGGATTTGAACCCACGCCCTTTCGGACCAGAACCTTAATCTGGCGCCTTAGACCAACTCGGCCATCTCAACCATGGCTGCCATCTCGGTGGAATTATACATTATATTAACACGTTAGTGTTTTGCTGAACGCTTGCAGACAAATCCTAGTTATCATTGAAGTCTAAAGACGAGTTAAATCGCAGGTCCTAAATCTAATGGCAGGATTTAAAATGTCTTACTTCTTTGCTTAAAGCCCAAAAACTACATACAAATCAAGCGTAGTAGGATTGCAACCCCTAGTATAATGCCTTGATTGAGTTTTAAGGATTAGGTATATTTCTCATATTCGATTTCCATCACTTTTAGACATAAACATAGATTTTAGTCCAAGATTTTCTCAACAATTATTATATGCGTTCCATCTACGCAATTGCTTAGCTGGGACACAAGTTTTAAGATAGCACAAGCCGAAGAAAAAACACGAAATTATGCTAGTTGACTTCGAGCCCCTTTTTTTATGTTTTAAAAATGTATTTTTTTAAAAAAATGAAATTATAAATGCTCCACGTCTCGTCAATTCAATTTAACAAGGACTGCGCCTCCTAGAACCACAGTATGCAGAGGATCTCCTCTTCGACCATATTATTGCTAATTTTGAGTGTTCCGTCCGAACACCGAGTACAAAGGAGTTGCTTGTACGATTCGCTCGCTAGTAGGAAAAGGTGTGAATCAACTAGCTGTACACCTTGCTGGAAGCTATGTGATGTGACTAAGGATGCTTGAGAGTGTGTGGGGAATAAAGTGATCGTAGAAACAGGCCATGCAATATAGGCAGTGATCACAAAGTCGGCAACTTTATTTTGGGAGCCAAATGAATATGTTGAGATGGACTCTTAGGTAATGAGTAACTTTTGAGTTTTAAATGGGTTGATTTTGTGAAAAAAATAAACAAAAAGGAAAGGAAACCTAGTGTCTTTTGAAGTATGAATCATATCATCAAAGAATGAGATTTAACTTATATAATTATTGGTGAAGTTTTAAACTTTTAAGAACTAAAATTTTTTATTGTAAATTAGGTATCTCACCAATCATATTATACCTTCATGATTTCTTATTGTTTGACTCAGTTTTGCGCTAAGAGACCTTGTGTACACCTGGTTATTCATGAGTGCTCTAAAGATTTGTTAGTATCTAATTAGAACAGCCCCACTCCAAATTAACTCATATAGGTTATTCCATCAAGTATTCATTGTAATTTGAACATTATCCAGAAGGAATATGAAATTCATTAAGAATTTTTTAGTTCACCCATTATTTAATTACACTCTAGCACTATTCTCATATCATAGAAAAGAACTTATTTTATAGAGCTACACAATCATATAGGTTAGGTTACCATCATTTTGATTCCTCGACTAGCATTAGTTTTATTCCCCTTGATTTCTCGAATATCATCTTTCTACCAAATGATTTAGTCAAAGGATCAGTCAAATTCATTTTTAACTTCATATAATCATATGGAATAATTATATCTTTTGACAACCACTTTATAACATCATGTCTTAATTGAATATATTGATTTTTACCATTAAAAGATTTATTCTTAGCAAAGGCTATTGCTGCTTACCAATCACAATACATTGATATAGAAGGAGTTGGTTTTATTCCCAATTGAATTTCAGTTAGAAAAATCCTCAACCAATTTAAACTTTGCTTGGATGATTTTCAAGACAATGCATCACCACCAAGAATAAAGAATGCCATTGGTGAATTTAATCTCATCTAAATCTAAAATTTAGTTAGCATTGGTATATCCTTCTAATCCAGCGGGAAATTAACTATATAAAATACGTCCATCGTACCTCTCAAAATATTTCATTAGTCGAACCATTGTCGCTCAATGCTTATGATTAGGATTATATGTATATCTACTCAATCTACACGCAACGTATGCTATGTCGGGTTGAGTGAAGTTTATTAAATACATCAGACTCCCAATAATTTAAGCATACTCAAGCTTAGCAACAGCTTCACCTTTATTTTTCTTTAATTGAGTGTTATCATCATAAGAAATACTCACATCTTTCACATCAAAGTGACCAAATTTGTTGAGAATTTTCTCTATAAATTGTTATTGTGTTAACATTATACCATTGTCTCTTCTTATAATTTTAATATCCAATATCATACCAACTTTACCCATGTCTTTCATATCAAATTTAGGGGTTAAGAAATGTTTAATGTTATGCTAACACAAAAAACAAGCATATCATCTACATAGAAACTAATAATCATTTATTCATTATCAATAAACCTAGTATACACACATTTATCCACACTAACTGAAGAAAAACCATCATTTCTCATGTCATTGTTTAGGATCTTGATTTAAATCATATAAAGACTTTTTCAACTTGCAAGCTTTATTCTCTTTTTCATAAATTATACAACCTTCAAGTTGTAACATATATATATATATATATATATATATATATAAAAGCAATTTTAACATCCATTTGATGTATAAAAAGGTTATGAATATAAGCAAGGTAAAACAATTAAAACTTGAATTGATTAAATTCTAGTTACAAGTGAAAATATATCAAAATAATCCATATTTTTTATTGAAACCTTTTGCAATCAATCTTGCTTTGTATTTTTCTATATAACCATCAGGAAAATATTTTCTTCTAAGAATCCATTTGCAAACAATAGGTTTTGCACGTAGGAGCAAATAAAAAATCTCTTAAGTTTGATATTATAAAAGCGAATCAATTTCAAGTGCATGAGAAGTTTTTTTTATTTAATGGATAAATGTGTTCAAAGAATTCTGCATTCTTGTTTCAATAATAGTATTGCATTCTAGCACATAACTTTTTTGGTGTTGTTTGTTTCCAATAATGTAGGGTATATATAAGCAAGAAAAATAAATGAGAGAATTAAAAAGTTGTTAGAGAATTAATTCCAAGAGCTTTTAGAAAATTAATTTACGAGTTCAAAGATAGTGGTTTCAATTAACGGCAAAAGAAAACTATTATTAAAGATAAAAGATCTAGAAAGTATAGGCATTGTCTTGTACGCACGAAGGTCAGGGAACCAGAGGTTTTCCGCTTGTTCGGCTCTACCTTATATGTATAAGCCTACCACCCATTTCTTATTGTTTCTAGTCTATATCAAAGTTCACTATATGAAAATTAGAAGAATGTTTTATTTTTCTAACATGGGATTGGAAGCCCACTAGTATATATATTATTTGTTCACAAAAAAAAAATTGTGTTTTTTCAATGTGGGATAAGAAATCTTTTTGGTTAAATACTTCAACTTAAAAAAATAAAATAGTATCATTCCAATGTGAGATAAAAAAAACTTTTTTGAAATAATCTTTTAACCTTTATTATTTATAATATAATTCAGAGGAATAATATAATTTCTTTAAGAATCTGAATACTAATCAATACAAAAATGTAAGCTATATAATGGTTATAAAAAAATACTATATATTTAGTTTGAGTTAATAATTTTGACTACCACAAATAATGTTTATTTTAGTTTTATGATAATCCTTCCTTGAGGAATTCTTTAGTGTCTATTTTTGTATTACAACTTGTTTTTTTAAAGTGTTTTTAAAATTATTTTTTCATCTAAAGAATACTAAATTGTTGTTTTTCTCCTCTATTAGGAAAAAAGTTATTATTTAACGTTTGAAACAATACAAATCAAAATCAATCAATTAAAAAAAAATTAATTAAACAAAATTTGTGATTATTTTTTTATAAAAAAAAAATTACCGTAATAAAAAAATATTTTAACCAAATATATTTATTAATCTTCTTCTAAAAAAACAAATTATGATCACAATGAAAACTCAATGGTTTTGTCTCAAATAATTAAAAGAATTCATTTCATGGATCCCAACCCCATCAGCAATTCATATAAAAATGATTGTTGTTTGCTTGTGCACGTTCATGCTTATGTATCCTACTTGAATGAGCTCATTCTACGTTCATGCTCATATATGCTATATCTCATTTTGAAAAAAAAAAAAAAACATGAGGCAAACGTTCATAAATTGTCCCCGAATTCAATACAATATCCTCTGAGAAAAGTCTTCTGATCCCTGCCAAAAGTGATTGCTCTTTAATCTAAGCGTCCAAGTATTTTTTGATGTACAAGGGGCTTTATCTCCTTTAAAATGTGTTTATTATTTATTTTTGGGTCAATATAAATAAAATAAAATGTAAAAAAAAGAAAATACAAAAAAATTAAAAAATACTGGAAGAAAATTACAAAAATATATCATTAAGAAAAATATACTAGAACGCCTAGGAAATTGCTAATAACTGGTTGAGAAAGATCAAAATATACAAGATTGAAAAATTTAACAGTGTATTTTTTACTGATGAAGACTCCATTAGCAGAGAAAAATTCGATTGAGGAGAAAATTTTTTAATTGGATATTTAAGGACTCAATTGAAATTTTTCAAGGTTTAATTGAATTTATTGAGAGCTTAATTGCAGAAAAAATGATTTTTGAAGTCAATTTAGGCTTTAATTAGAAGAAATTAAAGTATAAAGGTCGAATTGCAATTTTAAAGAGTTAATTTGATCAAATCAGGGCTTAATTGCATAAATATTGAAGTTTGATGGACAATTAGGGACTTGGTTGAAGAAATTCAAAACCAAGGACCACGCTGAAAAAGCCACCTAAATATAAGGGCTAAAATTGACCAAATTAGGGGCCAAATTGAAGAAATTAAAAATTTATTGGTTAATTAAAGGTCGGAATGCATAAATTCAGAACCAATGACTAAAATGAAAATAGTGATCGACTATGGGGTTGACAGTTGAGTTTAAAGGTGAAATTGCATGAAATTAAAAGTCTTAAGATAATTACGAGTACAATTAAAAGCAATTAGAATAACAAGGACTCAATTGAATTTTGTTAAATCCTAAATAAAGAACCAAAAGTAAGACCTTTGTGGCCTGCTTTTGTTGTTGTTTTTTTATTTGTTTTGGTTTACATTTATAGTAATAAACATAGAAAAGATGTTTGAAATGTTTAACAAATGATGTTGCATTCACCTCTTTGTTGATGTGTTGTTTTATTTAATGATGTTCTTTTAAAGTCTTTTTATGTTGTTGATATATTAAAGTTTCTATTTAAGTTTTTTTGATATATAATATTGTTTTAGTTTTTATTTAGCTTAAGAAATACATGTGAAAGCAAAGGTATTTATCCTAGTTTCACTAGGCCTGTTGATGTACAAAATGGGTTTAGAAAACTAATTTTGAATCCATTTTGCATGAACACATAAGTTGTTTTAGGTTGTTAGATTTTTGAATTTAGTACCTCACGCTTAATTTTTTATGTTTTTTGGATTTAAATATATTTGTGTATGGTATTGTAACTTATTGGGATAGAAAAAACATATTTTAGAAGCAAAAACTACTTATTTATAGGCTTGGCAATGGCTAGGAATTTCTGAGCATGGTTAGGTTTTTTTATGGGTTTATGGGCATTGTTCTTCGTATTCTTGGGAAGAACATTGCTTTAGTTTCTTGATTTGGACCAATTTCGGTCCATTTCTTTGCACATAACCCTTTCTTATGTATAATTAACCAATAATCTAGTGTTTATTTGCATCAATAACATATTTGTAATGGTTTTTAATCTTAGGGTTTCAGTTTAGAACCAAAACTCATTTTAACAAAATCATGATGTTTAAGAGATAATCGAAGTGAATTGATTCTAAATTATTGATCCTTTCATGTTTTCCAACATGTATATGCATTCATTTTGACTAAATTTGGTTTGTTGTTGTTGGGTTTGTTTTGGTTGTTCTTCGTGTTCTTCATTTTTTTTATGAGTTTGATTTGTTTTATTCAAGAATTTTTGAGTTTTTTATTATGTTTTTGGGGTGTTTAATCTGTTTTTTTTTTAGTTTTGTTTGTGGGTTATTTTTTAGGTCAAACCAAAATTTTTTGTTTGGTTTGTGGTCAAACCAAAACTTTCAGGTTAACTCAGTCAAGTTAAATGATTAAATAAATAAATAAGGTGGATCAAAGGGTTTAGTACCCTGTTTGACTTTTCATAATTTTTGTTAAAGGGTTTTTGGATTTAAAGGTGTGTTTGGTAAATATTCTTTAAGCCTATTTTTTATAGTTTTATTACAAAGAAAATAAGTTTTTATCAATCAAAGCCTAAAATGTTATATATATATTCATTTTTACATGTGGCTAAAAATCATAAAGTTATTTAAGCATTTTTTTTTAATTTAAAATACTTTGGCATGTTTTAAAAAACAAATATGCATGGATTTTACAATAGGCTTGTAGAATTCCAAAGGATTTTGGTTTATATTTTAAAAATATTTTTTTTCTTTTGTTTCTTTTAATATGCTGGATTATGAACTTATATGTAAGATATATTCTTGATATTAAATAAAAAGATAATTTATTTTAGTTTTTATATTGACATTAGAATGATTAATTTTTTAACCTGATAAGACAAGGACCTCCTTATTGAGGAAAACTTTTCTTAAACTTTAAACAAATCAATAGTTAGAAAATACAACATTTCCTTATTTTATATTAGAAAATAGACAATGTAGTTGACCTCAGGTAAGACGTATTAGGGGTGCTAATACTTTTTTTTTACGCAATTAGTGTCATTACCTAAACTCTGAGACCAGTTAAGGTTTCTAATGATCAAAATACTAAGTGGCGACTCTCATTTTTTTTCTACTGATAAAGAACAAGAATTCCTTATCTTTTCCACCTACATCATTCCCAACGATTCTGATCCGGAAAGATGATTATCACAACACTGCACATGTACGACAAGATGCATAAAAATAAAACCAATAGGAAAGCAGAAAGTTGGAAACCATTTTCTCTTATGGAATTGCCAGGAAACTATGCACTAAAATATTGTAGGTTAAGTTATTAGAAGAAGTCTCAATATATAATTTATATAATTTTTTAACATATTTCTCCAAGTGAAAGTCTTTTTGGATTTGGAATTTATATAGACTCATATTATCTTGTGCTTAATTTTTATCAAATAGAATAAAGATAATAAAATTAAAACTCGTGACTGTTTAGTTAGCAAAGATTTGATATTATATCAAATAATCATCTCAGCTCAGTAATTTAAATTATTAAATACTTTTTTAAGATATGAATTATATAATTTTTTTAATACCGTGACTCATATTTCAAGCTAAAATTTCCCATAAAATAAAATTCTGAGTAGGGATACCCGCACATGATCAAGGTTTGCTATATAAAGATTATTTTTCACGGTTTGCGATGAGAAAGCATGGTTAAGTTATTCTCTATAACCGTCATTCTATATCTATCCATTTCATGTTTCTTTTCTAGTTACAAATTAACCCTCGTCAAAGCCACCAAACAACATTTAGGCTCCCAACAAATCTCATAGTGTCTGCCGATGCAGGGCAAGATGTGGCCAAGTTTTAGAGTAATAAACTTATATCACAACTTGTGATGTTTGTCTGCTGCTTTTTGCTACTTTACTCGGTTTCGAGTAAGTTCTTAGATTCTTGCATTTTAGAACTTATCAATCCGTCCATCGATGCTCTTTTTAGAGTAAATCTATGACATTAGGTAGTCTAAACATTAATTTAGGAACTGGGTTCTGATGGTTTCTAGACCTAGAACAACCTTGAAAGTTCCAAAGCTGCAAAGATTACATCAACAGCCGTCAAACTGGCTGGAATCCTCTCCATGGCGCCATATTGAAGGATTTTGGAATAATCGTTTCAACAATTTGATTAAGTACTGGGATTTGCAAGAATATAAAAATCAACTCAAGTTTGAGTTACTAAAGTTCTTCGATAATGCAAATATTTTTTTATTTTTTGCTTATTTTAACATGTAAAAATTGTTTATACGAGTCTCGTACAGCGATTATCATTAACATCATAAATTTCCCAGGAAACTTTCACCAGATTTAGAGTTTCCATCATGACTTGCATGGTGTTCGTACGTGATACAGAAGCTTAATATCATTTATCTTTTCTTTTTTTCTTCTAAAACAAAAGGATAAGAAGGAGAGCAAGTAAATCTTTGAATGGATCTCAAAAGTTGACATCCTGCTCATATTATGATATCCCCTTTGGCGTTCACTATATAGTTTGATAAGAAAGATGCGAGCCACATACAGGTGTTAAGATCACAAGCTAGCAAATGTAACAAGTTAATATAGCTTAGTTTAATCCTGTCAAGTTAACAGAAACACACAGAGACTTGGATTCATCCAAATATATACGTACTACTTCATTTTTCTTTTCTTTTCTTTTTTTTTTTAAACTCGAATTATCCAGATTAATTTACACGCATCATGATTATTCTCTAAATTTACTGAACACCCTGCAAACCCAGAATACTACTTTATTCTTGAACACCCCCGTGCATAGCCTATGTCTACTATGGGTAGTCATCAATAGAAACAGGTGGGGCACGATTTGAAGAAAGTAGAAGCTTATCAAATTCTACACTGCTTAAGGGGATATATTCCTTAATCATACCAAACCTTCACGAGAAAAAATAATGGTGTTATATATATATGTTAAACAAGTTCTTTGATAAACTGTCGCTATCATATATAGCTGCATCCTTAGAGTTGTCATCTCACAGTTAGAAACCAAAACGTTTGGCACGAATCGAACTGGAAGCTAGGTAGCGATTAACAGTGACTAGTCGGCTGCATGCCGAGCTAACTTTGATAAGTCATCACGTGGCTTGACTTTGAGTCTTTGACCAGAAAAAGAAAAACACTATTGTCTAATGTCACACAGTAAGAAATTATTGGGCAAGTTTAGCCCACATGACATCCACTATGTTCCATCTTCTTACAATTATTCATTAAGTCACATTAGATAGTACTAAGTAAGTACGTATTTGATGATGAAGTGGAAATGTTTTTACAGAAGTTTATTTAATCTATAAAAAAAATCAAATTTAATATTCAAGATGGCTTTAAATAGCCTTACAAATCTAAGACTAATGTTGAAAACTAGTTAATTATCTTCTTACTATAATAAAACTCTAACATATGATTGATGATCTCGATATTGCAAAATTCTAACAATTTTAGAACTCTTGCAAGCTTTAATTTTTATGAATCGAATTTCATCATTGTGTTCAAATTTTCAATTAGAGCCATAAAATTTATCTGTACAGATGATTGGTCCAGCTTCGTAATCTTTTATTTATCCTTCACTAATTCTACGAGGAGAAAATGACACTTAAACTCCTCTATTAAAGCAACAAGAAAAGGTTCACATTTCTCAATTCTCTAAGTATTTATATTTTTATTCTCAAAACATTTATCATAAATAAACAAGAACAAACTCTTTTTTTTTAGAATTTAAAGCTAATTCTCTTATTTACTACAATCTCATATTAAAAGTCATTAACTTTCTCATCAGATGATCCTTAAATCCCACAAAAAAAAATTGTTTTGCAGGTGTTAGTTCTTCTATCACTAACCATTAACTTTGTAAACTCTAAAGAATGAAATATTGATGTGAACGTGTAATTATCCACTATCCAAACACTTAAAAAACCTCAGTCTTTAGCATTTTGAATTTTAAAACTTCATCATATTCATTAATTTGTATAATTTTTAATTCTTCTGTATTACTAAAAGGGGCCTAGTAGGGCTATTTCCCAATACATATCAAAAGAAATAGTGGAAAACTACTTGAAAACCATAAAGGATTAAATAGCCGTCAATATAAAAGCAATTAAGGAAGATGAGTAGGATTATTAATTTATTAAGAAAATAAAATGAGTCGGATTATTCCTTGATTTCTAGACTTTTTGGTGCGCGGTTATGATCATGACAATATGATTCCATAATAATCATCATACTTAGCTACCAATCCCTTTCTCCCTCGGGCCATGTAGCTTCTTATTTTCCAAGTCCAGATTCCTTCTTTAACTCATTCTGAATTTCTATGAATTGAGGCAAATCAATGACCAAGTTGGTGGCCTGTATTTTCTTCCATAGCTGGCTGAGCTCGACCTAACCTTAACCACACAATTTTGTTAGTGGCAATGCTCAATGTATGTTGTTAGTGGGACATGAGTACATTTAATTAGATGCCATTCAATTTTTTATTCAATGTCTAGGAATAAGAGTAACTTGATTATATTAATTTCGGTATACTAAAGTTTCCCGCCAAATTATCCAAAGAAAAAAAAAACAAAAATTTTTTAAATTTTGAAAGTTAAATTCTTTTGTCGAGGCTAGATTCCGTAAAACGCATATAATTTGTTGATTATATTACAAATTTTTTTTGTTGATTAAAATGACAATTAGTAATTTAATCTCCCTTGATAATTTGTTGATTATATGATAATTTTTTTTAATATATATAAAAACTAACTCTGTACTTGATATTATAGTGTAAAGTATTTTTTATTTAAGAATGTATTAAAATAATATGTTTTATATTTTTTATGTATTTAATATGGACAAGTTAAATATATTTTAAAAAATATATATCAAAAAATAAGCACTATTTGGCAAAACAATCTTCCACGGCGTGACCCCATTTCGTTAAATGCACGTCACAGAAAAACATGTGCATGATCTTCAGTGCCTAAATTTCGTAGCCATGAAAGGCTGTGCAATAAATATCTGAAGTCTCGTCAATTCACTTAGGTCATATATACATACATACAAAGAACAACGTTGATGGTTTTGTTCTAATCTTCACCTCTTTAGCCATTCACTTGATGGTTTTGTTTTCATTTTGAGAATTGATTGCACATTCAAAACTTTTTCAGGTTATGATCAGAGCTGCTCAGTGTTTTTTGTTTTTTTTTCTGGGAGATCTAAGATAGTGTTTGACAGATCTAAGGTGGTGTTTTTTTTTTTATAATAGTGTTTGATGGTAGCAGTTGTTTTTTAAAGTTTTTTTTTACTTGAAAATACATCAATATAATATTTTTTAGATTTTAAATTTTATTTTTGATATCAATTCAAAAATAAAAAATAAAAAATAATTGAGTTTTTTTTTTAAGCAGGGCCACGCCGCTTAAACAAACATGTTTTAAGTCAGTGTTTGTTTTTGTGGTTGAATATTAAAAAAAAACAAATTGAACTTTTTTAGAATTTAATTATTTTTTTATATTTTTGAATCATTTTGATGTATTGATATGAAAAATAAATTTTAAAAAATAAAAAAATATCTATTATTTTGATATATTTCTAAATAAAAAATAATTTCTACCGCAATTCCAAACACGCTCTTTAAGTCACACCAACAGCCATTAACTTTGACTAATTTTAAGAGTAACGAAGAAGTTATGTTTCAAAGTGTTTTTTTGCTCGAAAATATATTAATTTTTTAAAAATTTAAATTAATTTTTTTAATATTTTTAAATTATTTTTATGTGTTAATTTTAAAAATAAATTTTAAAATATATATATTATTTTAACATATTTTTAAATAAAAATAATTTTAAAAAATAATATTTATGATACTCTCACGCTCATTGAAAATCTTGCCACGCATCCAAGATTATAGACCCTCCTTCACTCATAAATAAAGAAGGCCCTACCACTTGAATTGATTTCTGCATTCCTGACGTGTTCTTAAATTTATCATTAATTCCAATATACGGCTTGTTGATTGAGTGAACAATAAAAGATTTAAATTGGAATTTTCTTCTACAATTTCATAATGATTTTAAGGAATTTTAATTTTAGTACTAAGAGTTTTAATAATTTTAATTTTAATTTTAATTTTAATTTTAATTTTAATCCTAAGAGTTTTAATAATTTTAATTTTAAAGTATATTGTCTTTTACCAATAAATAAATATTATATTTATCACAGCTATGATAAAGATAATATATATTTATTTTTAAAATTTAAAATAACTTTTACGAAAAATTAATAAATTGTTCCTGCCACATCTTTTCAAAGAAGTCGTACGGCAAGACCCAGAACTCTAAAGTCACAAATGAAATATGAAATTTTAAAGTTGTAGATAATAATTGTGATTTTTCAAATTGTGTTATTTTTTAAAATAATTTAGTTCAGATTATATTAATAATTTATTGACTAATTGTCAAATTATCTTGAAACTTTTATCAACAAAAAATTAGTTTCTGATTAGAATTTTTTTCTGCACTGTCACCCTTCCATCATATTCAATTTAATTAAGTTTTTAGTTTTTTTCTTTTGAATTTTAATCCACATATTATGTTATAATTAAAAGGTGTACGTACTAACATATTTATTATTAATAAAAATTTAATTTATCTTTAATATTTATATAATATTAGATTAATAAATCTAATATTTAATTTATGAATTTAGAGTAAAAGCAAAGTTCATGGGATAAAAATATTTTGTAAAAAAAATGATAAAATTGTTATAATTATGATATTTATATTGCATCAAAGCATTGTTTCTAAAATATTCATGGTTAATACTTTCTTAAATACTAAACATTCATTAGAGTCGTAAAAACTAATATATATTATGTTCTTTTTTTATATAAAATGAAGCAGTTGTTCTCATAAACTGAGTTATAAAGAAAGCCTATAATTAATATGTAGGTGCTTGTCATAGGACATGTACACTAAATTGACCCGCATGAGAATCTCGTATAAAAATATCACATGTGTCTTTGGAAAGGCTCACATGACAATTGTGCAAGTAATCCTTAAACTTGAGATCACTAAGTTATCTTATGTAGGGAGTGTTATATTTTGATCTTTTACACGTTATCTTGGTAAAGGTAACAAATGAACAACCATTAGATATAATATAAATTATACGAAGGTTTTTGAGTGATCAAGAGAGCATTCATCACCCTAGTTGAATTAGAAAAAATATTCCACATGTTCTCAAATAATATTAATTGTTAAATCCTTATACAATGTGGAATGAGATTTTTTTAAAAAAATTAAATCTTATTTAAATGATCAATGACTATAATATTGCAAATAAATATGATTTGACATGGCAGACACACTCTATATTAAAATATCTAAATCGAAACATTATTGATGAAGTAATAATAATTACACCGAAAAACCGATCACTGGAATGTTAAGTCAAACCACTTATGATTTTCCTAATATTTAAGGGATCATGACATGTTATTAGACGGGTGCACTTGATCTTTAAATATAAATTAATCAATTATTGAATTGATAATAAATTCATTTTTTTGATTTACTTAATTTTATTTATTTAGAATTATAATTTATATCTGGACCAACATATTAAGAACCTAATGAGTTGTATATATTAAAAACTATTAGTTAGAAATTAAACTGAGATAATTTATTAAGTATGACTTGATTGAAAATAATTTTAGAAATTAAACACTAGAATGTATTTAATTCAGATATTATAATTCTAGTCCTACAATAATCAAGTAGAGACTTGATTGATTAAATATTTAAAATCATTATTAAATAATATATGGATAATATTTAAAGGCAAATATATACTTTGACATTTAAAGGGTTTTTAGGATTTCTATAAATACAAAGTTATGCTTCTTATTTTTTTAATAATTTGTCTGTTTTAAAAAAAAAAACTGTGTAAGTCACAACATAAAAAGTTAACATTCTAGACATAATAATTTTTTTCTTCTAAATAAAAATCTAGGAGTTTCTCACTGATGATTCATGTGAATTACCGTCGAAAATCGAACAATTAGACAACATATAATTTGCAACAACATAACCTTTAAAAAATTATTCAATATCAAAAAAAATAAGATCTTCAGATAATAAATAACTAAATAACACTAGATTTGTCTAACAATATCCTTAAAAACTCTTAAATATTATTTTTAATATGTACATGACCAATTTTACATTAATTCTCGACAAACGATCTAACATATAAACATGTATCCACCAATTTCAAGAACTAACGGTAAATTCGATGAGAATATATGTGGAAGGAAGGACAATATTAAATAACTTTTTTCTACCTTTTCCAGTGATCACATTAAAAAATCATAAAGAATAAAGGATCATCTGCTTCATCTGCTTGCATTTGAAGCTTGCAATGAATAATGGAGGCAGAGAGGTAGCCAAGCAGTCTGGGTCTGTCGGTCCTACGTAATCACAAATTAGCTGACCATTTTTAACTCTGAAATTGACATAACTTTTTCAACCTTTTCCAGTGATTCCATCTTCTTTTCATTTTCTACTATTTGTTCACACTTGGAATTTGGAACATTGAGAAATGATAGAGTTTGGATTTTTGTTTGATTATTTTTGTTTATTGATTAGTGACTGACCACCAAAAAAAAAAAAAAGTGGATTAGGTTAATGGTTTATTAATTATAATAATTTTTATTTCAATTTCATTCAATTTTTCTTAATTTTTTTCTTATTAATTTTTAACTGATTAGACACTGGATGTTTTTGGACTAATCAAGTCGATTGAATTACATCAGATAATTTTCACATAGTTTAATTTTAAACTTAAATTAGATAAAAATTTGAATAAGGAAATTTCAAGATTAACCCATAAAATTAGGTTTAATAAAATCTCAAATAATTCTTCATGAAATTAGGTTTTAAAAAAAATGGATTAGGTTAATGGTTTATTAATTATAATAATTTTTATGGCAATTTCATTCAATTTTTTCTTAATTTTTTTCTTATTAATTTTTAACTGGTTAGGTGAAATGTTTTTGGATTAACCAAGTCGATTGGATAATTTTCACACAATTTAATTTTAAATTTGAATTAGATAAAAAATTGAATCAGAAAATTTCAATATTAACCCACAAAGTTGGGTTTAATAAAAATCTCAAACAATTCTTCGTAACCTGGATATTTCTTATTATGTTTAATTTTTTTATTTGATCACCATTAATTAGTGATATTCAAAATATTAAAAATGTTTGGCTGAGGACATCTTAGAAATCTTCTAAAATGAGAATTTTTATCCTACATTGCCTCCGTGCCAAACGCATTTTTCAAAATTAATTTGCAAGAGTTCAAGCAACATGATCATTTTTTATTTTTTATTTTTTATTTTATGATAGTAAAAAGAATGTCTTTTAGTGTTGAAATGCAAGGAAGCAATTGCCACACAAGGTGTAAAGTAGAAGTCACGTGTGACTGTAGAAAGAGTCGGCACCGGCACTCAATTTTGGCATACTCGGGCGTTGCAATATTGCGTTTCCCGAAAAGCAGAAAGGCAGCCTTTGGAGTCTCTCAATAACTATTGGGACGGCCGTAACCTTCGCCTTCCATCTTACCTCCACACCACGAACCAAGCCCCACCCAAACCAAACTCCAAGCCTCCTTTTTCTTTTTTTTCTTTTCTTATATATATATATATATATATATATATATATATATATATAAAAGAAGCTTTGCTGCCTTTCCTTTCCACAAAATTATTGCATTGCTATGGAAGGTCGAGTGAGATGTCATAATACATTGAGAATCCCTCGTTGAAGTTCATGTATTGCATAATTAAGCCATAATCTGACGTGTAAAACTCTCTTTTTTTTCTTTTTTTTTACATAATTATTTTATCAGATTATTTTCTTAGTTGTTAAAACTTATTTTATTTTTCATGTTACTTTCAATAAAAGATTTTTTTTTAATAAAAACTTTTAACCTATGTAAGTTTAAATTTTTAAACTTTTTTAAGTGTTTGTTTGTGTTTTTAAAAATATTTGTTAGTTGATACTTATCTTGTTTTTTTAAAAAAATCAATGTCATTTATTTAGATTTCAATTATATCATTTTAGAGGGTTATTCCAGATATATAATGATAATTCAAATCATAAATTGAAATTTATTTTAACAAAAATTAAATTAAAAAGTTTTTTACTTGATTTTTTGACAACATATCAAGTTTTAGATTTTTTTTATGAGTGGTTGATTTATTCCTTAACTCTATATCTTTATAATGGTGATTTAATCTGTATATTTAAGGTGATGAGTTATTCATATCTGTATCTCTTCGGTTTTATATCTTGATAATTATATTTATCGTAATACAATAATTAATTATTGATTCAATGTATAGGTCTAAATAATCTCACATCATAATTGATTTGTTTTCCTAGCTAGAATTGGTTATTAAACTCTTGATAATGTGATTGCTACTTCAAACCTAATTAAATAATGCAGAAAAATTGGGGGGAAAAACATTTAAATTTACTCAAAAACATTTTGATGCTTGTTTTCATATGATTCCCTCGAAAGCAAAAACGCTGTCCTTTCCTTGTTCTTTTGGAGGAAAAATGAAGAACACAGGATAAACATGGCTTTATTATTAAATGGGCAAATACCCTCTCCTCGTGGGGGTCCTCCACGGGCCATATAGCCTACCAAGACAAAGCGTCCTGGACTGAGCCTAGAGGGTCCCAGTGAATATAAAAATCAGTATTTTAGCAGAATTTTAAGATAAAATAAAATCCTTAAAAAGCACCGAAACACAACCATCGAACTGCAATAAGCAAGCTTGTAGCAGTGTCCTGATTCTTGACGTCATCAATCCGCAGAAACTGTGGGCCCTTTCTGCATTTATGAAGCGGTATCAGATCTTATAGGATAACCTTGCACTGTGGGGTACCCTGTACTCCTGTAGGGTTATGGATGCAATGGATCGGGACTTCAGAGGTTTCCGATGAGGGTGGTTACAAGTGATTGATTGTTTTGAAAAAAAATTAATTTTTTTTTAAATTAGTATATATATATGTTTTAGTATTTTTAAATTATTTTAATATACTAATATTTAAAAAATAATTATTTAGATATTTTCAATTACCCCTAAATCAATGTGATTATCGCTTTTTATTTATGGGGTTGAGAATGACCTATTCAAATCTGTGTTTTGCTTTTGCTGAAATAAAAAATAAATTAATGTTCAAAAGAAAGAAATTCAAATGCATGGATTTCAAATATATATATATATATATATATATATATTAAAATAATTTTTTTTCTATATTTTATTTTATGGTTAATGTTGACTCGGTCAAAATCATTAAAAAAATATAAAAAAATATTAATTTAATATCTTTTTAAAATAAATATATTTTTAAAAATATCTAAAAACAAAAATTACTACATCTCTAAATAGATTATTAAAATAGTGAGTTTTTTTCTTCGCAATAAAATTAGGGAAAAGATTTCTGGATTCCCGATCAATTAACAATAGATCACATGCTTAACTTCTCATTAGAAAAATGCTTATTCGGAAGTTGTCACTTCTCATTAGAAAAATGAACTTGAGTTCTTGTACTAGCGGTTATGACAGGGAGTCATTTCCTTTCTCAGCATTTAAGTTCAATTATTTATATATGCATCTGTTATCCCCGTGATGATTTATCTGTTTATTGGACTTGCAAGATATTTAATGGATCCTAGAATTAGTCATGGTGTGCATAAGCTAACCCGAATTCCCCAGATTATATATATATATAAAAAAAATTAAAAAAAAATAAAATTTTGTTTTGTTGCTCCACCAATTGGTTGAGTGATTGTATATCTTTCCTATTCACATGAAAAAAAGTTGATGTTTGAGGTTGTTTTGCTATGAACATGGATGGTTTTGAATTGATTTCTACCTTCACAACATGTTCATATTCTTAGATTTGGAAATTCCAAGCTTAAATTTCTAGCATGACACACCTTGGAAAACTTAGAATATCAGAGCAAATTCTCTCCCGTGAATGTATGAATAGATTGCATTGTTTGGCAACGAGAATTATTTTATTTTGTCACTGGGCTATGAACGTTGACATCAGTCTATTTTCCGAATAGGACTACTACTGACATGGCTAAGGGAATATTGTTCCGTGACCTGCCATTATTTCCCTCTTCTTTTTTTTAATTAACTTATGTATTTTAATTAATAATTTTAAAATTAATAATTATAAAAGTTTTTAGTAATTTTAAAGTAACTCAAACTCATGATTGTTAAAAAATAAATTTAAAATCTGATCAATTAAATTATTATTAAAGTTTTATTTTTCTTTTTTTACATTAATTGCTTTGAAAATATAGTAAATAATTCCATATATCCTAAAATTAACAATAATTTAAGCTTTTAATGGTTTCAACAAGACTTGAACGAAAATCCAAATTCTAACAAGTTAAATTATTTGGAGATGAAAATCTCCACAAACCCAAAAATCATCACTGTAGCCATTTGCCACGTCATCATAGAAGAACCTTACAGCCTAGCATACACTTAACCCTCAATCACACCCTCCCACGTGTCCTTCTCACCAGCTGCCTCCCTTACTCTCCCGCCCCCCTCTTATAAATGGCCCACTAGCCCTTCTCCCTTTACAATCCATCCCTCTGAGAAAAAGGAAGCCTTCACTCTCTACTCTCTGGTATTTACCCTCACCGATGGCTTTTAATCGCTACTTCACCACTCTGGCTTTTCTCCTCTGTTTCCTTGCCCCTTCATTCGCGGCTCTGGTTCAAGAACAGCCTTTGGTGCTGAAATACCATAACGGCATCCTCTTGAAAGGAAACATCACCGTTAATCTAATCTGGTATGGCCAGTTTACTCCAATCCAGCGGTCCATAATCGTTGACTTCATCAACTCCTTGAACTCCAAAGGGGCCCCACTTCCTTCTACCTCGTCATGGTGGAAAACAACTGAGAAATACCGTGGTGGCTCCTCCTCGCTCAGCGTAGGCCATCAAATCCTTCATGAAGAGTACACGCTCGGCAAAATCTTGAAGTCCCAACATTTGATAGCTTTGGCTTCGAAAACCCATTTCGCCGTTAGCTCTATCAACGTAGTTTTGACGGCGAAAGATGTTGTCGTTGATGGGTTTTGCATGAGCAAGTGTGGCACTCACGGGTCAACAAAGTCCGGCTCGGGTCGGGGCACGTACATTTGGGTCGGTAATTCTGACCTCCAATGTCCGGGTCAGTGTGCCTGGCCATTCCACCAGCCAATTTATGGCCCACAAACACCACCGCTGATAGCACCCAACGGAGACGTTGGTGTTGACGGGATGGTCATCAACTTGGCCACTTTGTTTGCTAACACCGTTACCAACCCGTTCAATAGTGGGTATTTTCAGGGCCCACCCACCGCTCCTTTGGAGGCTGTTTCGGCCTGTACCGGGCAGTTCGGGCCCGGGTCGTACCCGGGCTATCCTGGCCAGGTCCTGGTTGATAAGGTCACGGGTGCTAGCTTCAATGCTTATGGTGTGAACGGAAGGAAGTATATGTTGCCTGCTATGTGGGATCCACAATCAAGTGCATGCAAGACACTTGTGTGATGGGTCCCATCAAGGTAATCACACGTGGCGAAGGCAAGGCAAAACCTACGTAGTTGTTGGAAAAATGTAAGAGATAGGGTTTTTTTTTCTTTATTGTACACTTGATGGGGCCATGGGGTTGTTTGTCGTTTCGGGTGACATGTAAATTCTCCTTATGAAAGAATATGGAAAATGCAGATGAGAAAATAATATAATAAAAAAAAAGTTAAATAATGTATAAAGTGGGATTGGCATGGATTGTTTTGCAAGGAAGGATTCCCCCATGGAAGCTTTATTTTGTTTTTTTTTTTTTAACTTTTCGGAAAAGATGAAAGGGGGGCTGCATGCCATGATGCTGGGGGCTCGGAGACCATCATGGCAGCTTTAGAGGGATGATGAGGTTCATATCTTTGCCACCGCCATAAGCATGGTGGTTTGATCACCGATGATTTCATGGGGGGGGGGGGGGGGGGGGCCATCTGCACGGATTCCGACAAGAGGATAAGATCAAGCACTGTGTGTAAATATAATACAAAAGACATAAAAGTGAAGTCAATGGCGTTCTCGGAATTTGAACACCTGTGCCAAGGAGAGAGGAGAGGTTGATGTTTAAGCCCTTTTGCTTTCGGATTATTCCTGTTTTTTAGTATAAAATGGTTCATTCGAGGACTGTCTGCCGTGTTTCTTTGTATGTCTCTGATTTTGGCCATCGGAGACTTGAAAGAACTTCCAAATGTCACGGCAATGACGTGAGCTCACGATGAAAGAATTTCCAAATCTCTACAATTAAGAGACCGGAAACCAAGTTTTCAAGTTTTTTTTTCGTGTTATAATCTATTTTTCAAAGTGCTCAGTTTTTTTAAATTACTGTTGGCTTGAAAAGCTAAAAAATTAATTATTTTTAGGTATTTTTAGATAATTTTGATTTATTAATATTAATTATTATTTGTTTTAGAAAAGTATATTTTAATGCATGCATTTTTAAAAATACTTTTTATTATAATACTAAACATGAGAACGAGGAGGGATTTGGTGGATTTTAATTTTGATAGCTTAATGTTTGCCCCCTTTAATTAGTTTTTTTTTTTTTTGGCAGAGATGGGGTGTAATATATTTCTTTAAAAAAAATATTTTGAAAAACTACAGTATAAATGTTCTTGAAACTAATATGTTTTTAGTATTTTTAAATTATTTTAAGGTATTAATATTAAAAATAATTTTAAAAAAATAAAAAAAAATCATTAACATATATTTTAACATAAAAAATTATTTAAAAAATAACCACAATCTATCAATCAAGCTCTCACCAATGTTTCTTGAAACAACCAACCAAATTAATTAATCCATTTTATGCATTCGTTAATTTTGGTATGTACGAGAGTGTTGTAAAAAGCATTTGTCTGTTTCTCAAGCATGCAAGAAAGATATTCTTTGCATGAACAACAGATCCTTGCCCTACCAGTAGAATGATAAGGTACTCTATACAGTACATAGTTCCGGTACAAATGATAGTAGTACATCATTTGTACACTTACTATTATTATAAAGTATTTTTTATTTATAAATATATTAAATTAACATTTCTTTTATTTTTTAAAATTTATTTTTAACAAAATAATAGCCTTAGAGGGGTTTCTTGTATTTCTAAGGCTCCAATTTATAGGGATTGTAACCCGTATGTTTCAAATATACTAAACGATGCAGGTGAGCTATTTTTAAAAAGTATTTATTGTTTTTTAAAATATTTTTTTTTATTTACTTTCAACACATTAAAATAAAAAAAACTAAAAAAATATATAAAATAATATTTGTAGCGCAAAAACAAACTATATCTAAGAATATACAGTAATAAGTTTGCATGCAAGAACTCAAAAACATTTTCCACCAATAAATTAAGATCATACCTTGTCTTCTACTAACATAATTCACAGGGTTTAAACTGCGGTGCAAAAAACAGTAAACAAAATCACAGCACCATCAGTTGAGATCTCAAACAGAAAAATCTCACAGAAAAATGGAGGCTTCATTTAAAGAAAAGATAGAAGCAGCGAACGGACCTAACAAAACCTACAATATTGCAACCAGAGGAAGCTTTCAAGATAGAATACTTATAGGCAGTACCGAAGACGCAAGCAAGAATAATTTAATTGTCTACCATGAACAAAACAAAGCTCCATTTTCACATTACACCATTTCAACCCATGCAGGGAAACGTCTTCTGTTCATCCCACCCAAACATTAAAATATGTGAGAAGAAAAGAGCACAAATTGTGTCGGATGTATCTATCTGCTGGCAATGCTGTCTCAAGCAAAAGATCATTCTTTAGCCATAGGGGCTGTAACGCATTGGCATTCTATATCTCATTACCTTCCTGCAGTGCAAAGGAAATATGCTAAATGACCAATATTGATCCTCAAATATCAAAAGAGAAAAAAGCAAACGAGGATGGTAGTAAGAGCCTAATCACTAAAATTTGAATGCACTTTTTTGATAGCATACCCATATCCATAAGGAGAGAAGAGATAAGGAGGCAAAATTGCACCCCTGGGTGGAAACCCCATGTACGGGCTGGGTCGACGAGCGCGAAACTGCTTCATCCCAGGTACATTGGTCCGCTTAGCAGTTACCTGCAAAAGCAAAGCCAAAACAATAAAAAGGAAGAAATCAATTTGAGGTTGGGAAATACTTAAAAAAGAAAACAAAAATAGAACCTACGATGATCAAGGTTAAGCAACTGAAGCTATCAATTGTATAGGGAGAAAAACACAGAATTTCTTTACCTTCAATTGGCGGCCATGTAATTCAGATTCATTTAAAAGGAGAGCCTCCTGCACAGCCTCTGGCTCAACAAATTCGACATATGCATAACCCTTTGGTTGGCCATACTTGTCAGAACGGATAGTGACCCTATTTACTGTCCCACATGCCTGAAAATGCTGCTGCACTTCTTCAGGGGTGCACGCATAGTCCACCTGCAACCATGTTCAGTTAGCATGACAGGAAGCTATGTTGCTTCTTGGAGTTAATCACAATGATCTTCAAGACAACTCTAAGTTTGCACCAACACCTAACAAATCCCTTACCCATTATTGTATGCCAATAGTACAAATTGAATCCCAAAAGGCACCTATCCCATCAATATGTAGGTGCGGCTTTAACAATTTCATTTGCTTTATTTTTACAGCAAACCAAACAACAAAAGTAAGGCAGGTAGAAGATTGATTCTGTCCCCAGGTCGAGAAATCATTTATGCAACAAAGGCAACACAAGCCACCAGCCAAATAATCTACACTACATGTATTTGACACTAAAAACAATTCTTTGAAGGTAAATCAGATAATAAGGAAAAGAGGCCTCACATTACCAACAAACACTGATCGAGAATCTACTTCCTCTTTATTTGCTTGAGATGCAGTAGCAGAAGCACTAGGATCTAATTGCACATAGAAACAGTAAGAGGAAGAAGGAGAAAGACACGCAGAAACAATTATCAATTATTGCAGTTATTATTCCCACTCACCTTCCTTCAACCAATAAAAGGAGGCGTAATAAAATATCTTAAGCAATGGAATTTGGAACGGTATCACACAGTTCACCTCTCTTATGAACTTAAGAGCCAGGTCTTTGGAATATTATCAATAGAGAAAATAGACAATGGTAAATAAATAGAGCCATTCAATAAAAAGAAAGTGTTCGATCCAGATCACCAATGTGGAATACCATTGTTAAGTTTTCAGTGGAGCAGCTAAAGAATCACTGCAAAATACATGACATAATACCCTGAAAATATTACTTGCCCTTAAAAGTCTATAAAACATTCTCATATCAAGAAGGGAAGTTTTCCAAAATCATAAATTTGTTGCATTTCTAACTTTCAAGTTTCAACCGACATCTTAACTAGCATATACATATTCTTCAGATATCTACGTACATGCAGCCAATCTTATCGACATAGGTACTTTCTAACCCTTCTCATTACAACATTAAGTAACGAACATATCTTACAAAACATCCACCAATCTAAGGCCATCTACCGAGCATAACCGACCTCACCCTAAAACCAAAAAGACACAAATGTGTGACTTCTAAGCTCACACTAACAAGTCCATCCAAACCACAATACCTCATTATTCTCCAATCTCCAAAAAAACCCCATCATCCCTATCACAACACTAATTAAAAGAAAAAAATCCCAACAGAAAAATTGCAGGGAAAAAAAATCATAAACCCTTTTTGATAATGAAAGACAAAAATAGAAGAATAAATCATAAACCCATTTGACCATAATTGCAAATACCCAAAATACACACAAATATATGTAGTTACAACCTTGAACAGAACCCATTTCCTTCTCAACCTTAGCCTGCATCTCACGAAGAGCAGCAGCTTCATCTTCCATCTCCTTTAATCTCTTCTTCATATCATCAAGTTCCTACGTATTTCAATCATAACCCAACATTAGATATTTCATTTTCTTCTAAATCAGAAACCAATTAAGAGTTTTTGTGCTTAGTATCAGTAAAAATTAACAACCGATCCAAAAAATAAAAAAAGCAAGAAAAATAAGGAAAGAAAAATACTGGTACTGCTTCAGCGGTCTCCACAGCGGCCATGTCCACATCGTCACCGTCCATTCTGTCCCTCTCTCTCTCTGCCTGTGAGAAATGAGAGCGACACTCAATTCTTGATGCCGAAATTTATTACTATAAATCTCTCCACTGTTGCTTCGTTCACCGCTGAAAAGGAAATTTAACAACATGACATGCTAGGTTAAGTTAATTATATTTTAGTCCCTCTAGTTTGTCAAAACTAATAAATCAGTTTATTTAGTTACAAAATAATTAAATAACCCCATTGACAATTGTTAGCAATTCGCATTCAAGGGTTTTTTTTCCTTTTCTTTTCAAAATGCATGTGCATATGAAGGGTGTGATGTGTTCTTAGATATGTGATCATTTGTACATCCAATTTACAATGCACTATTCATATATAAATTTTGAATAATAGAAAAGGAGATTTATCATATGAAATTTGTTGTTTATGTAAAAAAAATTATAATTTTATAGAGAAATATGGTATAAAACTTGTCTTTGAAGAATTGGAATAAAAACTCTAAATCATACCTTCTTGAAAAAAAAATGCTAACATGTGAACTTCATGTGGCCTTGTTTTCATCTTTGTAAAACCAGGCATTTTTAGTGCTTGTTTGGTGTTGATTGTAAGCTTCATTTCGTGATGTTTGGTAAGTGATGTATCAATATTTTTTTTGTTTATTTATATTTGGAACCTAATTTCTAAAAGAATAAATAAAGGTATGATAATAACATAGTATTCTTGAACCCAGAAATGTATGGGTTTGGTGAGCTGTCAAACCCATCATCTCTGAACTCTATCAAGTGCTGAGCCCAGACATGTATGAATTTGGCAAGTTTCTAAATCTATTATCTCTAGGCTCAGCCAAGCAATGAGCCTATACATATATAGGTCTGATGAGTTGTTAGACCTACCATTTATGAGCTCAGCTAACCGTTGAGTCCATACTCTTTTTAGCTTCGAAGAATCTTAAGTTTTATGATTACTTTGATAAGTTAGAGATATTTTATTTATATTTAGCTCACCCTCTTCATAAAAAAGACAGATGAACTATAAATACACTAGAAATTCTTCAAACAAGAGATTCAGAATCTGGATTCTCCACTGCATACTTATTTTTAATCTCTCTAAAATATCATTGTATTTTTCTCTAAAAAGAATATTTACTGAAACATCAAGGATTCTTCAAATTCACCAACGAGGATCTTTTATAGGTATCAGACACCAGTCACTAGTCATCTTGTCTGGGAGGAGTGAAATAGATTGTCAAGACTAAGAAATTAACAGATTATCCAATACACCTTGCCTCCAAGCTAATTGTATTTTTTGGGACATCATCAATAACTACATAATTAATGTATGAGGTTTTTTTCATAGATTTTATATATAAAAAAAGCTCAAAATCTTAATAGCGAAGCCACAATTCAACTTTAAAGGTTTGAGAAAGAGCTCACATATGATCTTCACATAAGCTAAGCCAAACTAATTCTTAAACTACCAGTCTAAGAGAAAACTCCCCAAACCTGGACAAGAATGCTAGCAGGTAGATTGAAGAATTAGGTAGATTTTCGTTTCAAATTTGATAATATATTGGTTTCTTAATTTATTTTAAAAAGTTTATATCATAACTTATAATGTGTCTTGATGGTTTGTGTTGTATCTCTTAATTTATAATATTTAATTGAAATTATAAATGACTAGAGAATTGCAAGAACTCATGTATAATAGCCCAATTTTTCTTCAAGAACATATCGAGAAAGTAAAAATCATAAGGGGAAACCAAGCCCGTACATCTCAATTTTTGGTAGATTTTGTTACAAAACATTCTTCACTTGAGAGTCACAACTGCTGTAAAAGAAGATGCACCGGAAATGATTGATATGATGACAATATAAAAAAAAACTATTTTACATGTCTTTATTTCTTAAAAGATGTGAAGTCAAAATAAAGTAATTCAACCGTATATCAATTTTGATTTTTGATTTTTTTTTTGAAGAAACATGATTTCAATCACTTAATCGTATAATTATAAAGAAACTTTTATTGAAGATTGCATTTCAAACGTAATTGAAATTATGTTTTTTTAAATTTTATTTTAAATTTTTTTATGTTTTTAAATTGTTTTGATGTGGTGATATCGAAAATAATTTTAAAAAATTAAAAAAGTTATTTTTATGCATTTCTAGGCGAAAAACACTTTAAACCGCAACTTATATCACAATTCCAAACAGGCTCAAGTCTATAGAACTTCATGTCATAACTTGACATTTTTTTTCTTATAAAATAAAAATTCTAAAAATATATTTCCCGTGTAATTTCATAATTTTTATTTAATTATTTGTAAAGTTTATATTCAAAAATGAAAAAGGGAAAGAAAGATGATAAAAATAAAATAAAAAGAAAAATATGAAAGAGTGAAATAAGAAGTAGAAAGAAAAAGAAATAGAACCAAAATAACCAAGACTAGATAATATAATGCAAAATTATGCAAATAAGAAAAAGAAAAATAAATATAGATTCAAGCAAAATTGAAAAATTATAGAGAGAGTCCTTTTTAAGAAGAAAATAATTCTCATTTATATTTTATCTAGTTTTTTGAAATTTATTTTTTCACATTTAGAAAAAGATAAATTCATTGAATCATGAACGTTAAAGTGAAAATTCAACATTAAATGTTAACTTTAATTGTATTAAGGCTCATGATATTGAGGAAGCATATTTAGAAGTCAATTTGTGTATACATTTCAGGTAAAAAAAAATGAAGTTTTTTATTGTAAAAATAAGGAAATTTCCTTACTAAAAATTTTAAAAGCATATCTTAGTAAATTAGACATAACTCTCTCTCTCTCTCTCTCTCTCTATATATATATATATATATATATATATATATATTAAGCAATCTTAATGTCAAAAGAAAGCTAAGAGGGAAGTCTAAAGCTTTAAGTTTATGATTTTTCAAAATAAATTGATATGATCAAGAAAATAGGGTTAGAAGTTGGAGGTTAGAATCCATCAATTTTAATAGTAAAATCAAGAAACAAATATTAAAAGTAGATTTTATAAAATAAAAGAGAGGAGATCAATAAAGAGGCCATGACTAGAGCTGATAAAAGAGTGCTTCTTCAACCGATTCTAAGCTAAATAGTTTTACTCTCATTCTTAATTTTACTTTGATATATTCCAATAAAAACATGATTTATTTCATATTTATAATTAACTAAGTTTTATTTTGATGTGGAGTAGTTTTGACTATAGAATTTAAATTCCAAGCTATTTTATTTTTATTTTTTTTCTTCGTGTTGAGTGTTTATCCTAGATCTTATTGCTTACAAATTTTAGCATATTATTATTAAATTTATTGAATCATAATGATATTAAGAGATAATTTATCATTAGAAGTTTTTAGAATTAAAAATAATCAGTTGAGTGATAAATACATATATTTTATCATGATTAGTGTGATTTTATATTAAGAAAAATCTAAAGAAATTAATGAGTCTTCAAGTAATTAATTTATATAGAGATATGCTAATTTATAAGTGGAGATATTTTTAATATTATTCGAGAGAAAATATTAAATAATTAAGGGATTTTTTCTTTTCATCAACATGAAGATTTGAAATTTTATATCAAGAAACAATAAATTATGTGGAATTAGCTAGGTGAAATTAAAACCTCTAGAGTTATTTTTATTATCTATACAACTTTAAGCTCTATTCTCTACTTTTTTAATTTAGTTTCGTCAAACACTTTATTTAATTTAAGTGGTAAAATCTATATAAATCTTGGTTTTACATCTAAATAGTAAATAATTGGATAAACTTTAATATTTAATAAAATAATTAGTCCTTATGAATTTGACACCTTTTTCTTCAAAAACTTTACTATTTGTTGTGATTTTGCTTTTTTACAAATAATTATCACACCACACGACGATCTCTCCCTCTACCACAATCTCTTTTCTCTTTGTCTATTTGGATCAATCTCGTGTCAATCTCCTTCCATGAAAAGATGTGAAGTATGCTAAAAGAAAGTAACTAAGAAACTTCTTAATGAAGTCATTAGAACTTCATGTCATCACTCATTTTTCCTTTGATATATTTTAAAAAATAAAAATTCTAAAAAAAAGGTCTTTTCCATGCAATTTCATAAATTTTAGCACTTTTGTTTATTTCATTATGCGTAAAGTTTTATAATAAAAAATAAAAAACAAAAAACGGAAGAAAGATGATAAAAAACAAAGATAAGAGAGTGAAATAAGGAGAAAAAGAAAAGGGGACTAAAATGATGATAAATCAAATAATATAATGAAAAACCATTCAAATGAAAAAATAAAAATAAATAGAGATTCAAGCAAAATTATAAAAATTATAGAAAAAGATGAAAGTCATAAAAGCACTTACAAAGGGGTTGAATTAGGTGCTTAATTGAAATTTTGATAACTTAAAAATTTAATCATTTAACACTTCAAAAATTTAATATAAAAATGCACAAAGTAAATGAGATTGAAATTAAAAAAGACACCAAATTTATAGTGGATTAGATAACTGTCTATTCTAATCCTTGAATCATCATTTAAGTATCTACTAACAACACACAATCTTCTTTACGAGTGAAATTTTATCAAAACACTAATTTTTTTATGGATTTAAAATGAGAAAACATTTTACTTTAATTTCTTTTTTAAGGATCAAGATTTTAATCTTTCAATAGGTCACAATCAAATTCTTTTCAAGTAGTTCAAGTGTCACCTATATTTTCATAATGTATTATATCTCACAAAGATTCATCACACTTGACAATAAAAAAAAATTACAATGAATTGAAATCAAATCTTTATGAAAATATAATTTAGCTTGAAGTGAACAAGTAGAATTTATAGGCAAAATTCAAGCACTTAGCCGCTACTCTTAATAAATAAATAGGAGTTCAGCATTATGAATTTCTAAGGTGGGTTATTTATTAAAAAAATAGTCAGGAGATAATTTTTAGAGAAAAATAGTTATTTATGATAATAGTTTTGAGTGCAAAATAAGTTAAACAAAATTTAAGATAAGTTAACTCTTGAGTACAAAAAACATTATGTAAGACTCATCCAAAGTATTATTTAACCATTTAGTTGGAAATAAAAAATAAATTTTTAATACGATTAAAATACAAAAAGTTATTTAATCAAGTCGCTTTCTATTGAAAGAGAATAATATTGTAGAAATATTTTTCAATATATATATATATATATAGATTGGAAATAAAAAGTATTTTGGGTAAAAAATATTTTTATAATGTCAATTTAGACTCCATAAAGACTTGATTAACTAAAATTTTAGTTTAGACATCTTGAGTACAAGTTTGCATTTAAAGAACCAATTTTGCTCTAATTTGACATAGAAAAACCCGTACAATCTCAAAGCTTTACACGCACATTAAATTCACTAAATTGTTGTTACCATTAAAATTATTAGAACCATAAATTCTAGACACCTTGGGTGATACAAACCTCATAAATATAAAGAACCAGAAGTCTAATCAAATCAAAATTATTAAAACCATAGGTGCTCTATAAGGACTTTAAATATGTTTTTTTTCTCTTATTTAGATGAATTACCAGACATATCATATATGAGTGGAAAGTTTGACATGACTTCAAACCGAAATATATTGTGAAGATTAATTCCAAATAAATTAAATGTTTTTTTTAGAAAGATTAAAGATGATATTTTTTAAAAAACAATATTGAAATGATAATATATTGAATCAACACAAACTTTGTGGTTTAAATTGTCAAACTTGTGATCTAGGTGAGTTTAATAACTTTAATTTTCTATATTATTTTTTACTTAATTATATAATAATAAAAATAAAAAATGAGAAAATAAATTAAAGGATGAATTGGAAAAAGAAAAAATTGAAGGATAAAAAAAAAGAAAAAGTTTAGTAAAAACAAAAAAGATGAAATTAAAAAAATATAAAAAATAAAATTTACCCAAAAAAAAAAAAAAAACAAAAGAATGAATGAAAGCTGGATTCAGAAAGATTTTTTTCTTTCTTCTTAATCACTAAGACATGTATACTCTTGTTTTACTTGTACGCACATTTTATTCTTAAACAAATCCATTTGTTTTTGGAAAAAAATAAAAGATGTAAAGCTCGAACCCGTCACCTTGTTAAACACTCGAGTTACAACATGAATATATAATAAAACATTTAAAATAATATATAAACTTAGTTTGCTATTTATATAAATATTTAAACATTAATAAAGTGTTGGTCTAAAGATTAAGATATTACTATATTCCTGTAATGATAAAAATACAAATTTAATCCTCATAAAATATATTTATTAGAAAAGACAATCATGAATCTCGAACGAAACTAATATTATCCTTTAAAAAGATATAAGAATATCTGAATAAAAATAAAAAAAATTATAAATATTTATACTATTTTATATTTTTACCTTTAATAATAAGCTTCATTATACAACCAAACATAAATTTAAAAATTAAAACAACACTTTAATTGTGTAGAGTTATTTTTAAAATATCTTTTAATTTAAAATATATTAAAATAACAGTACTTTTTTTTAATTTTAAACATTAACAAATCAAAAAATATAAAAAAATCATAAATTTAATATATTTTTAAATAAAAATAATTAAAAAATAAAAATTACTATGACAAACATGCACAAAATAAGTAACTGAAATTATTTTAAATAATGGAATTGAAACGAATATCAATCTATTATAGGTTTTTAATTAAATGCGATAAAAAAAAACACCAATCGGATTAATTTAAGTTTTTGAGTATAGGTTTGGTTTTTATAAATTTTAAATTGGTGCAACCCGAAAATCGAATTTAATAGAACCCTAATTCGTAAAATAAAAGCACATCCACGTGCTTGTTTGATGCGAAACCGAAAAGCTGATTGCTTATCCCTATATAAGAGGACTTTGGGAGGAAAGACATTCGGATCCGTCGTCGGATAAACGCTAACAATGGCTCAGTGTATGAGAACCACCTTAAACCCACCCAAAACCCTCCTCCGCAACCCCACTAAATCCTCACCAGTTTCCAGTCCCTTGTTTCATCTACCAAAATCAAAGAAACACTTAAGAATCTCCATGTCACAACAAAATCAACAAGAATTGTCCCTTGATTCTCTAATCAGCAGCACCCGCAAAGAAGAGGTCCTTGGTGCCATCAAGGGCTCTTTGTCTAATTGTCTCTGGGAGACCAATCTTCTTAAGACTGTCCCTGCCCTCAAATCCAAAGTTAGGGGCAAGGTAATCGTAATTTGATTCTCTTTTTTCCCTTTACTTTTCTATTACAATAATACCAATAATGTTAAGATTGACAAAGATGATTAAGTAGTTTGGTTTCTGTTGTAGGTGAGAGATATATATGATGGCGGGGATTATCTTGTTTTGGTCACAACGGATAGGCAGAGCGCATTTGATAAAATTCTCGCTTCTATTCCCTTCAAAGGACAGGTCTGTTCACTAGAGCCCGTGCTTGATTAAACTCGAATACAGTAAATATGTAAATTTTGTTGGAAACTTTTTAAAATTCGTAGTATCTTACTTTCAGGTTTTAAATGAGACCAGTCTATGGTGGTTTGATAGAACTCGGCATATAACCCAGAATGCTATTGTATCAGCTCCCGATAAAAATGTCACAATTGCGAAGAAATGTTCTGTTTTTCCTGTTGAATTTGTTGGTAAGTATGAGTTTTTGGGTGTTTGAGGTTGAATATGGTGATTAACAATTTAATTGATTTTAATTATATCGCGAATTTGTAGTTAGAGGTTATGTGACTGGAAGTACTGATACGTCACTATGGACGGTTTATAAAAATGGTGTCCGGAATTACTGCGGCAATGCCCTTCCAGACGGTGAACTTTCCATTTCATCAGTTGGCTCCTCTTTATATATTCATACATATGCAATAACTATCAAATGTTGTAACTGATCCATTACTATCTTACAGGCTTGGTAAAAAGCCAAAAGCTACCTTCAAATATACTCACTCCAACTACCAAAGCTGATGATCATGATGTTCCTATAACCCCTGAGGAGGTTCGCTCTTGTATGCCAATTTGGACTTCGGAAAGAATAATGCTAGTGACACTAAACTTTTTTTACTAAATTCTCTTACTAGCTGTGGAATTTTCATCAAGTAAAGTTCTTGTCACAATAACTCATTGCCATCCGAGTTTCTGTCACGTAGCTGATTTATGGGATTTTATTGTTTTGGCCTTATTTCAACTTCTTTGCTTATTGGTCCATCTCGTTCACTTGCCTTTACTTGCAGATAGTTAAAAGTGGACTGATGACTGAAGCTGATTATTGTGAAGCCAGTAGTAAAGCGTTGAGCCTGTTTGAATATGGGCAGGTGAGTTTGTTTTTTCAACTTATTTTTTTTTTCCTTGTGTGGTCTTGTTTAGTGAAGCCTAATTGCTCAGACTGTCTCGAGGCTTCATGAATCAACAATTAGAAATGTTTTATGGAACAGTGATGATCCATACAAAACCTTTTTCTAGTAACTCCATTTAGTATCTTTACTAATAAAATTTACTGGATACACAGTTTATTTTTATTTGCAATATCAGGAATTCTGTTGATCCCATGGGTCACTCTCTATGACTACTGAATGACTTTACCATAGGGGCATGTTAACTATCGTATTGATAAGACAACAAGTTTGTGAGGCTAGCAGATCAGTTTTAGCTGTTATGTAACTTCAACTGATTCTGAATTCAAATATGACTTTCAGTGTTTCCTCCGAAATCCTATTTGCAAGAAGGCATTTATTCTTATTTTGCTCATGCTGACTATTACCTGATGGGCTTTATAATTGCCATTTAACTAGCTCAATGATTTCTTTGGAATTGCAGCGTGTCGCTTTAGAGCATGGCTTGATATTAGTAGACACAAAATATGAATTTGGAAAGGGCTCTGATGGCTCAGTTCTATTGATTGATGAGGTATGGAACTATATGCACTATAATATTCATGGTTCTCCCACATTCTTTGTGATAGCTCACGCACATGCAGTAAGTCATGCACCCTGCACCTAAAAAATTGTTGTGTTGTCTCGTCTTGAAATTCTAGGTTCATACACCTGACTCAAGCAGATATTGGATTGCCCATTCTTATGAGGAGCGGATTCAGAAAGGCCTCGAACCTGAAAATGTGGATAAGGTGTGTTATTAGGTTTTAAATGTTTGCTTGTTCTATCTCCACATATTTGTGTGTCCATTTGCGAATAAATGTCTAGGTATGCACCATTTATCTTCTCAACTGTGTTTGGAGCATTGTTATGGACTTTTTTTCTTTACTTTCTGGAAGCATGATTATACCTGACTTTATAAAGCTTTGACGTTTCTTAGGAGTTCTTGAGGTTATGGTTCAAGGATCACTGCAATCCTTATGAAGACAAGGCAAGTCAACTTAAAAAGTGCAATTATATTTGCATCAATTGCACCTGTTCTCAAATGCTAAATGTCTTTTGTCAATGCAATATTTAGGTCCTCCCTGATGCTCCTGAAGATCTTGTTTGTGAGCTAGCTTGGCGGTAAGTATTTTATGTTATTGGACCTTTATTCAGGTCACTATGCACAGGGAATTTAAAGAGCAAGATAGTTGCTGCTAAAGGGGGTTCCGAAAACCTCAGAAATCCAGTGGTCTATTTCCAAAAATTCTTCTTCCAAATGCATATATTGTGAGTTGATGAAAATGTTAGGAGTATTCTTGCCTATAACCAGACAAAATATGTTCTACTCCACCTTAACTAGTAAGTCTTTTATGTTATTGGACCTTTATTCAGGTCACTATGCACAGGGAATTTAAAGAGCAAGATAGTTTCTGCTAAAGGGGGTTCCGAAAACCTCAGAAATCCAATGGTCTTTTTCAAAAAATTCTTCTTCCAAATGTCATATATTGCGAGTTGATGAAAATGTATGTTCTAACCACCTTAACTAGGATTGTTTCCTGACTACCAATCTAATCTTAAACTCCCCTGTTCTCTTCCATTTAATGGCGAGAGGGGGTTACACTCCCATTTAGGTCAAAGCATTTGTCACAGTAAGATTTATTGAGTGCAGTGGGTTGATACTGGCTGGAATTTCCCCATTCCAGTTCATTTCTTCATTCCCAGGATGAAAATTGACTCATTGCATTCTTTATGAATGGATTTCTCCATTCCCAGGATAAAAATTGACTTATATTTTACTGTGTAGTTGAAGTAACCACTTATATTGTACTGGGTAGTTGTTTCCTGGAACATAATGTCCAGTTTATCAGGATTTCTTCAATCTTTGTGATCACTGTAGTGATTAATCTAAGGAAAGAAGCTTTTTTGCTGGTCACACCTTATATCTGGCTGGTTATAATTGCTTGTTAGTCATTGTAACTAGTTCATATTTGAAGTAACCACTTATATGGCACTGTGTAGTTGTTTCAGCTGTGTGGGCATATTTAGTTCTGATCATTATGTCAAGCTGCCTTCTGACTGCAGGGTGCTAATTCCCTTTATATTTCAATTCTTTATGAATGGATTGAAAGGTGCTTTGCTGCTCGGTCTGAATATATAATAAAAGTATATGATTTAGCTTGAAATTATGAATTATGTCAGTGCCAAGCTGTGTGCAAAATGAGAAACCAGAATTGAAGTCTGAATATTCTGGCCAAACATCTTCTTGCCAGCCTTGATTTTTCTTTTATTGCATCCTTTTTTGGAAAGCAGAGACTACATAATATATTACATGGCTATAATGCAAGAAGTAGAGTCCGTACACACCAAGCATATGTAATTTGTTTATGCTGTCTTGCTGTGGAATTTCTATTTCAAGGTTGTCTTGACAAAGTTGGTTTCTAAGTTTTATTTTATTTGTAATTTCTGACAATACTTGCAAAACTCTCTCCCAACAATTTTCATGCTTCCTTTGCCATCATGTTTCATGTTAGTTGGCTGACCCTTCCCTTTGGTGATAGGTATATTTTCTTGTATGAGACAATAACAAAATCAAAATTTGAGTTGCCATTGACAGAGGTAAAACTCCTTTTCAGCAGACATATTATGCCACCAAGCAATGTAACTAGTTTTTCTTTCATGCCTTGTGATGCAATTGACAGAATTTTGCTTCTTCCCTGCAGGAGCCAATACATGATCGGATCTCAAGAAATGTTGAACTAGCATTATCATCCTTACGGTGAACTTGAAAAATTGAAGGTTGCTTCTCTCTCAGGTCGAAATCATACCAAAGAGTTGATGCAAGCTCTCTTCTTCTTGACATTTTTTCACTGGCATTTGATCATGTCTCTCTTCTTTTATCACTGGCATTTGATCTTGTGTGGAAGTAGACTGATCTGCAATGGAGCTTTTCCTTTTGGGTCACTGTGGTTTCGGTGGGGCAGGCATCAGAAAGCGAACCTTGTGATTCCCGGAAATCCTGATAAACTGGACACCATGTCCCATACAGGACAAAATCTTAATTAGAAGATTGTTCATTAGAAACCCTGCAGTATACGCTGGCATTATGGATCATTCAGAATCTTAATTTTGGTGAAGCAATTGGTTCTCATGCTTGTTGACGTCTGGAATGGTTGTTTTAACTGATTAAGTGAATTTATGCCTTCGTGCTAATCCGAAGACTGTCATGTTGCAATATGTTTTACGCAGCTTAATTATTTTTAAGCTTCCTCCACTGTCCGGCTGAAACATGCTGAACGAAAGGAGAGATGCTAGGACGCTTTCATCACAGATTGCCATTATAGGCACAAACGAGACATTATTAAGTAGCATTGAGAACATTCTGGGAATCTCACTCCACATATTAGGTTATGTGCACATAATTTAGCATTAGAAGCCTGATAATTTCTTCGAAGGAAAACCAAAATTTAGGGTCACCCATTAAATGCATATGCATATAGGGTTATATCAAAGCAATAATCAATTCACATTATAGTAAAAACTTAAAAGAGGTAGATAGCGTTTGTTGACGCTGCTGTAGATAGCGTTTGTTGACGCTGCTGCGGCCGTGTAAATCGCATATTTAAACTGTTTGGCAAAGAAACAAATGGGATTTACTATGCATGGCCCCATTGTTATTGTGTTTACAATGCAGGGGGAGAAGAAGCAGCTGGGAGCTGCTTTTTTTTTTGCAAAATGTGTTACAGCACAGTAACCAGAGGCGCGCAACTGAACTTCCTGCGCGTGTTTTTTTTTCTTCTTCCAGTAACCAAAGGCGCACGTTTCGTTTTTTCTTCTTCTAGTGACCAGAGGTGCGCGTTTTTTTTCTTCTTCTTCTGCACTTCCATGTCTCCACTGTTCACGTGAACAATGGAGACATGGAAGTGCAGAAGAAGAAGAAGAAAAAGGAGAATGAGGGGCCGGGAAAAACAGGGAAATAGTCTAACTCCAGCACCAAGTAGACACTGTGAGAGGAGGAGCAGAACAGAGGAATAGAAAAGTGCTCAACTTTCATCTCCCTCCCGCTTTGCTTTTATCAACATTACACTGTTCAAGTCTACACGCGTGTTGCTTTGCCCAGCCGTGTCACTGGCTTGGGCCAGTGGCGGGGCCAGGCTGGCTGGGTTTAGCCTAACCCATATGGGTCGGACCGAGTCCGATTCAAACCTAAATGCATTGACCCGGGTCCGTTCCAAACCTAAATACATTGAACCGAGTGACCTAGTAAAATAAAAAAAATCAATAAAATTTCACAGATATTGTGTTTTATTTAAAAAAACTAGTGTTAAATATTATTCAATGACACTACATTCATTAGAAGGAGATCGCTTAATGATGTAGCATTTGCAGAATTTGATCGCAATTTCAATTTTGTTTCTGATTATATTTTACCTGATATTATTGCGCTCTTAAGAAATTTGTGAAAAATATAGTCCTTGTCGGATGTATTTCATACGTGATGGAATTGTAGATAGTTTAATGGAACAATAAAAAATATTTAAGCATTATTTATTTCATGATGTAATAGCAATAGTTAAATCTATAATATTTAAATTAAAAACCATAAATATTTATATATATATATATTTTTAAAATTATTTTATAACCTTAATTTCAAAAGCATTTTTAACTAAACACATTAAACTACTTTTTGTTTAACCTCAATTTCAACCACAGTTTTAACCAAACATATATTTTTCCAAACCAACCTCAACTAAAAGTACTTTTTATAAAACAACTTTTTTCAAACCATATCCACAACAGCTACCGCAATACCAAACACAAGTGTTTTTACTGTTCACTTAGACTTATTGTTACTGTAGATTTTAATAATGAATTTTTTTTAAATTATTAATTTGGTTCTTGAATTTTTATCTTGCACTGTTTTTTTTGGGAGGGAGGGCTGAATTGAAAGACAGGATTGAAGTGAAAAAAGCAGGTAAAATAGGTGATGACCTTGAGATTTATTTGAAAAGTTCATTTTAATCTTTTATAATTTTTAGCTATAAGGTAACCGGTCCCTTTAATTTTGAAAAATTCAATTTTAGTATCAAATTTTATTTCACTTTTTTTTTAGTTCATTTTTGGTGGAGGAGAGAGAGGGGCTTGCTGGATTATGATTTTGGCTATCAAAATAGTTGATTTCTATGTCAAATAGTTCTATATGATAAAAAGAGTTCACATTAGGTTTTTTTTTAAAAGCACATAAAAAACAGATATGAGTTCAGAAAGATTTTTGATTTAGAGTTGATTTTGAGTTTTGAGATGTTTATGGAAGGCAATGTAGTCCATGGGATACTTCGAGAATCATTGAGGGAGGTTTAATATAGTTTATGGAAGAAAAAGTATTAATTAAATAATTACTTTCATTATCAAACTAGGAATAAGTTATAATTAGCTCCTATGAAAATTGTATCATCTTATAAAAGAGGGATTCTTACATGCATATGTATTTAATGTTTTGTTGCCCACCTATGTAGTTGAGACATCAAATTATATTACCAGAAAATTAACAAATACAAACAGAAATATCAACGAAATGTTAATTAGCTCCTACCAAATTGTATCATCTTATGAAAGAGTGATTTTTGCATGCATACGTACTTACTGTTTCGTTGCCCACCTATGTAGTTGAGACATCAAATTACACTATCAGAAAATTGACAAATACAAACAGAAATACTAATAGAATATTTATGTCGGTAAATTGTAGTAAATTTTACCAACAGAATATTCACTCACTATATCCATCGGTAAACACCAACAAAAAATTTTTATTAGTATATACCGAGAGAATTACAGTGAGAAAAAAATAATTAAAACAAAGCTAAAAAGTAGGATGACATGTCATTTATACCTACAAAATTATCGATGATATTAGTATCACTGGTAATTCCGTCTATAAACTCGTTGGTAAACTATTTGCTTCTCCCCACACTGTTTATTATATTAATTATAAAGGGTATCACCAACGGATTAATTCTATCAGTATTTTCAAGAGAGCTCTGAAACTATTCACTTCTCAATTGCACTGTTAATTATTGTTCTTTACAGACAAAATCACTGACGAATTGAAAAGTCATCGGTGATATTGGGAGGGGGTTTCCAAAATTTTTTGATTAAATTGAAAATTAAAATTAAATATTACAGATGAAATTACCGACGGATTGAAAAATCGGCGGTGATATTTGGGGGATTTCTGAAAATTTTCAATTAAATTAAATATTACAAATAAAATCACCAACGAAATGATTAAAAATATTAATATTTAATTATCCACTGGTAAAACAGTCAGTAAAATGCCGCAATAAAAAGACTAAAATCCCTCATTTCATAATAAACACACCTCTTCTTCTTCTTCTTTCCTTCTTTCCTTCCCCTTATATAAAAAACACCAACGGCACTTCTTTCTTTCTCTTCTCTCCTCAACTACTTCTCTTCTTTTCTTTTCTTCTCCATGTGCATGTATGTCTTCTCCTCTCTTCTTAGTTTTTTTTTAATTAACATACTTTATGAATTTATTTTTTCTTTTCTTTTCTTTTCTTAGATTCACTCAAAATTATAATATTAAGGTAAGATTTTTCTTTTTTCTTCTTTTTTTTGCATTATATATATATAATTACATTTTCTTGTTCGTAATAATTGTATGAATGTTGTTGTAGGATTTTTTTTTTCATATGAGATCAATTTTATTGGGTTTTAGTTGGATTTATTTTTCAATTTTGTTTGTTTGAGTGTTATGGAGTGTTGATTTATATTAATTTTATTATTTTCTACTTCTGTTAAATATATTTTTTTAAATATTTTTAAATAATATATTACCAACAGATTAAATCCGACGTCGGTTTATTCTAGTGAGTTGAAAAAGAATTATTGCAAATGCCATTGTTTTATTATTTTATTATCGGTAGATTTGCGTATGGTACTTCTAGTGGTTATATGACAAAATATCCGAGGAAAATACTAATGGATTGAAGTGGATAATTTTTTTTTTGCAAGCTTTTTCCATCAGTAAATTCAACGGTAATTTTATTACCAATGAACTCATCATCGACAAACAAAAAATTACTTATGAAAGTTTTACCAATTGAGCATTTTCATCCATGAACCCATCAATAAATTTATAACTAATAGAATAAAAATATAAATATCAATGGAAAATTCTGTCAGTAGTTTTAAGAATTTTGGCAGTGTTAGGCCTTTGTTACTATGCGACATACAACAAATCCAATAATTCAGAGCTCAAAAGTAATGGGGAACAAATTTAGTACACAAATTATATGAAAATAAAGTTGATACGAGCCAATAAAAATTATTGATTTTTTATTTGGATAACAATAATACATCCAAATTAAATATACATCTTTTGTCTCATTGATTTTCTTAGCCACCAGTGTTAGGCCTTTGTTCATGCTTGCTGGCTACATCAGCACACTGTCTGAGTTGGACATTCATGCTTGCTTTAAGATAGCAAATTCCTGAGGCGGCTTTAGAGCGTATTTTACAGTGTGGTTATGAGTGCTTTTCAAATAATTTTTTATGCCAAAATACATGCTAATGATATTTTTTCATTTTTTAAAAATTATTTTTGACATTAGCACATCAAAACGATCCAAAATATACAAACCATATTACATTTTAATAAAAAAAATAAATTTCAAATTTTTTAGAAACACCATCGCAGCCGCATTCCCAATCCTTAATCTTTCTCCAGGCTGCCTTCGGTACATCAGAGATGATAACAAGACTCTTCTTTAATTTTGTACGAGACTTCGTATTATTAATCTATGTTTAGACATGTCACTTCACGTTCAAAAGTATTGATTTTGTTCAGATTTTTTCGAGTACTCAATTGTTCTTTTTCATTAATTTCTAATTAGCAAATCAAATGACCTTGATCATTTTTGAAAATAATAGTAATAATAATATTAAAAAATTACATCAAACCTTCTAATTATTTTTTCATTTTATTTTCTTATTTTGAAAAATTACAATTTATATTCGATGATAGTTTATTTATAAGTTGTACAACACATTACATCTACACAAAAAAAATCATTAAAAAAGTAAAAAATATTTACAAAATTATCATTATGTTCTATTTAAATTTTAATGATTAAAGAAATTTATATTAAATATTATAATTTTACTATTAAGTTAAAAAAATTATAATAAAATAACTAGTTATATTCTATTAATTACTTTTTAGACTCATTTAAAAAATAAAATAACAAGGAGAAAAAGTTATAAATAAAGATCTTGTCTCTTTCAACGAGTCATTAATTTTATCTCCTTTTTTTTTTTAAATATTTGTTTCTTTTCTAAGGTGGATCTAAAATATAGCTAATTAATTACTCCCGGCCACCATAAGATTCTTCTTAAACAAACACCAAAAAAAACCCAGCCACCACCCTGTTAACCCAATCTAAATCTTAATCCGAACCCTAAATTCATCAAATCAAAAACAATTTATTGTTTGCCATCTCGCCAGCTCTCCCACATGACACCAGGGCTAAACCTTGTGTAATCTGGGCACTGTCAGTGAAAGGCTTAGTCTCACCAAGCCAAGTTGGCTGTTTGTTGGGAAAAGGAGGCACTATAATTTTAGAAATGCGCAAGGCAACCAGCACCAGCATCCCAGAATCTGGCCTTTAATATCGCAGAGAAAGGTTCCCCATTTCTGTTTATAATCGATCTACCTCAAAAGATGAATCTGTTGAATTACGCTTGGTTTACCTTGGAATGGGAGTTTCAGGTGGTGAGGAGAGGTGCCCGTAATGGACCTTCTTTAATGCATGGAAGGCTTTCACGTAAATTGAAGAAATTCTCCTTAAAGTAGCAGCTCAAGTGGCTCCTGTGTGACTTACGTTGGCAAAGCTAGGTCTGGTAATATGGCGATATGCAGTTGACTGTCGAAGCTTATGATGTACTAAAATCAGTTGGAAAGAAGCAGCTTGACTTGCCAAAATACATTTTATGGCATTTGTGTTGATGAAATTATAAAATTAGAGTATTATATTTTCAATTTTGAGTTGCTAAAAAATATAAAATGTAATTTCTCAAAACACAAAGGTAAAATAAAAGATTAATTAAATTATAAAAGACTCAATGTAATTATTACTAATAAAAAAACACAGACATTCAAAATTAATTAAGTTTCTGCATTGAGTTGGATATCGGTTTTTATTTTGTTCTTATTTTTAATCGAACATTTTTCATTTCAGTCAACAAAAATACAACCTTTTTAGAGTAATTTACAAAATAAATCGCACTTGGTCTCAATTATAAAGAACTTGAATTTGTTAGATATAGTGAGATTGAGCTCTTTTTTAAAGTATTTTTCTTCTAAAATAATATTAAATTGATGTTTTTATATGTGTTTTTTTTTATGATTTAGTAGTACTGATATTAAAAAATAAAAAAGATACGATAAATATTATTTTAATACTTTTAAATTAAAAAATATTTTATAAAGACATTGAGCTTATTACCAAACATACATTTATATAACTTCAACCTCTATTTTAGCTTGGTACAAGGACGTGCAGCCTTGCAGGCTTGCAAGGGAGAGTGATTATGTGACAGCGATACCCTATTAATATGCCAAATTTCACCCATTAATTCAGATAACATAGCAGCCGATATCATCTTTTTTAAACTGTATTTTAGATAATAAAAACTGTAAAGCTTAAGAGCAAGGTGGAATAATAAGTTTAAGAGCATAATCAACTAACATAATGCACAGCAAATACCAAACGTACATGCCCAGATACCCTCATTATTGCTGCCTTGTATTACAGAGGCCAATGACACTATATTTCGTTCCATTGATAATTTTCCCCTTGCAATGGTTTAGCTCTGGGGTTTTTCCATGATCTGAAAGGTTTGCTTGGGATTCACGTACGACATAAGACCTGGAATAATAGGCTTAATAGTCTCAGTAGTCTTGATAATGGCCAAGAACAAAAGTCTATAAAAGACAACCATCCCTAGCAAGATTGCTAGGTCAACCCATTTAGAGGAACCCATTTCCATTTGCCAGAAATCCCTCAAGATTTCTTCGCCCTTTATCAGGCCATTACCTTGATAATTGGTGAATTTTAGCCCTTCAAACTCGTTCTTGAACATACCTTGGTAGGCATATCTATGGAAAGCAACATAGTATAATGGATACTTCCAAAATAGCTTAGGAAGATCATCTGGCAACCTAAAGAACCCACCACCTAAAACCATAAGCCCTTGAATTCCAGCCCCTGTTATGATTCCCATTAGGAAATTAGGTACAATACTTGCCACAGCCATCATCATACTCTCAACCATTATCAGGCAAGCAAATAAGGTGGAAGCAAAGTATAGAAAGTGTTCATATCCTTTGTGAAGGCCGGAAGGGTAGTAAGCTATAGCTCCAGGAATTAGTGAGATCAGTAGCAAAAATGGTATAGCAGAGAACGTGTTGCCGATAGCGAAAGAAGTGGCACCATAGTGCCCATTTAATCTTTCACGTTCAAATACCTGATTTCGTAAGAAAAGAAGTCAGTAAATTAATTTGTAGATGCAAGAAAACCCATTACATTAATCGCAAGACATATTTACTAGAGGTGGGAAGATCGACCTTCATTTCTTCCACAAAAGAAGGAAATCCACCGATGGCCATGAATGTTAGGAACGTAGATACGAACATAAGAAGTGACCCTCTAGCCTGATACAAAACAGATTAGAAGATTTAGGTTGTATTGTATGGTTAGATAAGGGCCTAACTCACTCTATTATGCAATATATTTTACATTTACCTGAATGGAACCATAACTAGAGCCAAGATCATGATAAATGGAGGAAAGACCATAACCCAATCCAACATAGATAGCTAGGCGTAACCAGTAGTATCCCAGATCACGAAACATGTTCACGAAAGATCTTTTTGTTAGAACAAGAGACTGAGTTAGAAATCCAGCATGGTCTCTCCTGCTCTCCAATGCTTCAAAATGCTGAAAACCACACAGTTTAAGTACTCCTTTCTACCTGCCTTAGACCTGTCTAGTAAACATATCTGTGTCAAGTGCTGGCTTACCTCTTTACATATTTCTGCTACCTTTACTTGAACTTGTTGCCAGTAATCGGAGGACTTGTAGGATTTTACAAGGATGTTAATCACTTCCTCTGTGGGGATTGCATCATCTAAGCCTTGTTCAAGATCCTAGTTTCAATAAAAGAAGTTAGAACTACCGATGAAATACTACTACAGTAAAGGCCTTTTGAGTGGACTTACCTTCTCAAAGTCCTTGTTTATGGTGTTTAGGAAGTGATCGGATGGGTTTTGGAGCGGCGGGCAAGGGAAACTATTTAACGCGAAAAACTACATGTAATCGAACGAAAGAAAGAGTTATTAGTTGTCTCATAATTAGCTGCTCCAGCTGTGCAATTAAACTATTAAAAAATAATTTATCCTTACCTCATTTGCTGCAGAAGCAGGGCCAAAATATACAGTTTCGCCTGAAGACAAAAGGCAAAGATTGCTAAAAAGTTGAAATACTTCACTGCTAGGCTGATGAATGGATGCAATGACAGTTCTTCTAACGCCATCTTTGTGATCTAACCTTGCAATTCCTCTCATGACATAATATGATGCTGCGCTATCAAGCCCACTTGTCGGTTCGTCAAGGAAAAGAAGTTTTGGGCGCGTTAGGATCTCTATGCAAATACTGACTCTCCTCTTTTGACCACCACTAAGGCCTTTAACTCCCCACCCTCCTATTCTTGTATTCATAGCATCTTGCAATCCCATCTCTCTTATTGTCATCTCCGCTCTTTCCATCTTTTCTACCTTTGACATTGAGTCTGGCAACTGAAGCTGAGCTGAGTAGTACACAGCCTCTCTAACCGTTAAAGTTGTAACCAAAGTATCATCTTGTGTCACATAGGCCTAGTTAACATTGAAATCATAAAAAATCAACAAAGAGTCAAATATTGCTATATATACCTCATGTGATTGATTCTGTCAGAGGATCTAGTGCTAATTATCAAGAAAACATGCATATCTAATTACATTTCTTCTGTTAATCATCTACTCACCGATGTTCCATAAGCCAATGCTTGCTTATGACCATTGATAAGAATCTCTCCTACTTGCCTTGCGTTGGAACCTAGTCTCCCTGCAAAACGAATTGGTTTAAGGAATTTTAACGGGCATATTTATGCCCGGGAATGTGCACGAGCCTAATTTATCACGATGAACTCACATACATAATATAATGTTTTTAAAAAATATGAGCATGGATTTGTTACCAGCTAAGGCATCAAGAAGTGTAGACTTGCCGCAACCTGAAGGACCCATTATAGCTAGGAGCTCTCCTGGTTGAGCATAACCAGTTAGACCTTGAAGGATTGGCTTGCTTCCATGTTTTCGATTAGGGACTGTAACCCACAAATCGTCCCAAGTCAAGAAAACACCAGGAGTACTTTTAGCGGAGTCATTAACAGCATTTTTACTAATGGTTTCCACTTCCAATGCGGTTTGGAGTTCAGAACTTTTCATGGATGCTGTTGGACCACTTTCATTCGGTTGAGTCGAAGGTTGAAGAAAAGAAGCCATGAAGGGTGGTTCCTATGTATTTATGTCTCTTTGAGCTTGTGTTTCAGGTTGAGGTTGCGGATCAAGGCTTAAGGTTAGCATTGATTTATAAGGGGGTTCGAGTTGCTATTCATTAGACATAGAGCATTGTTTGCTCATTAAAATGTGTATATATATCAATATGGAATTTTTGTATGCTCATTAAAATTGAAAATTCCGACAACCTTTTCAAGGTATCATGGAATTACCTTCATGAGGATTGGCTAAAAATTCGAAGGTTTAACAAAAAGAAATTCTTGTTTTTTAAGAATATATAACAAAAGTTTTCTTATATATATATAGTCTTCGTTCTCTTGATAATCTTAAGGGCACATCCTCCATATTGTCTTAATACATTTAGAAAACTTAATAGTTTATTTCGTTCTTCAAAATTTTTTATTTCGTGAAAAAGGATTGCCTTCGTGAAAAAGGATATAAAAGTTGTTTTATTTCGTTCTTCAATAATTTTATTTTAATTAATACAAATATTCAAATTAGTTTCTCTATATCTCAATTAATTTTATAAATTTTAAATTAACAAAGATATAAATTTTTAGTGATCAAGAAAAACTAGAGGAAGCAATAATTGTCAAATATAAAAGTTACATGCGGATCTCCACGAAAGATGGGATACGGAGCTAGACAGCAAAGCTACGAGGGAGAAAGAAGACGGCTCGAGAAACGAGAAACATCTTCCCCCGTGCCCACAATAGGAAATGTGCGATTCCTCTGTAGAGATCGTTTTAGTCCAACAATATTGGATCATTTATGTCTAATATTACCATGATTGAACCGTAGAAGTGGTGGCTCAATGGTTCTTTGGTCAACTTATGGTTCAATGGTTTTCACCAACTGGTTTTAACATTTATATATAGATATTTGTTGAATTTTTTACAAGTTATATTACGAGATCCAGCGGTTAAATATTTCTTTTAATCAGATAAATTGGTTCGAAATGCTTCAGAAGCTTTTTATTTTATTTGAATATATAATTTGATTGTCGTGTTAGGGCTTTGTTAGGAGGTCATCGTTCCATATACGGTCCCATTTGAAATTTACAAACCTGTATCAATTCTTCTATTATCTTTTTCCTTTATTTTATTCAGAAAAGTTCATATATTTTTGGAAAGATTTGTTTGTTGTTCTTATGAGATGTATGGCATCTTTTGTTTGGTTTATCAAATTCCAATTATGCCCCACAAAAAAGTGATAAGATATAAGAAGAAGAAAAATGATATTTATATTTTTTGATAATATGATATAGAATGCTTTTCAATTGAAAATGTATTAAAATAATATTTTTTTATTTTTAAAATTTTTTAATATTAAGACATTAAAACCATATAAAAAAATTATTTTAAAAATATAAGCTACTGCAATGTCAAATGAGAACTTCACAGAGATATTGGAATGTTAAAATAATTAAGATCAAACACAAAAGGATGCTATAATTCTTAATAATCTATTTATTATGAGTGCTTAGGATTAACCTAAATACAAAAAAAAATTATATATAGGTTAAACTGAAAATACTATTCTACCCTTAATAAATAAAACTAAATAAATATTATTTAACATTTCTTCTCAAACTCACAATGCGGCAGCTAAAAGCATCGAGAGTTTGCCAACTAGAAAATAAAAATGAGAAATGAAATGCGCCTTGGTAAAGAAATCTACAATCTGCAAGGAATAAGAAACAAAAGGTAAAGTAATGGTGCCGTGCTTAAGATGATAACGAGTAAGATGAAAATCGATTTCAATGTGTTTAGTTCGCTCATGAAAAATCGAGCTGTGAGCAATCTGAATAGAATTATGGTTGTCACAATACATAAAAGTAGGATAAGAAAATGAACCTCCTATATCAGCAAGTAACCAACCTAACCAAACAATCTCATTGGTAGTAGATGTCATGACACGATATTTTGCTTTGGTGGATGATTGAGAAACAATAGATTGTTTCTTGCTTTTCCAAAAAATAAGAGAATCACCTAAAAAGATACAGAACCCGATAACAGACTTGCGATATGTGGGATCACTACCATGATCAGCATTAAAGTATGCACACTGCTCCAAGAAAGAGGTGGATAAAAGTAAAAGACTTTGAAAAATTATACCTCGAAGATATCGCAAAATACGAAGAATAGCTGCTCAGTGAACAGTAATAGAAGAAGCAACAAACTAACTAACAACATGAATAACATATGCAATATCTGGACGAGTAATTGTGAGATATACCAAGCTCCCAACAATAGTATGGTATAAAGTAGAATCTATCAAAGGTAAACCATCAGAAGAAGAGTACCTTGCGTTAACCTCAATAGAAGTATCTATAGTCTTATTATCAGTAAGTCTAGCCCGCTCAAGAATATCTGCAACATATTTTGACTAAGAAAGAAGGTAACCTCTAGGTGAGTATGCTACCTCAATACTTAGAAAATATCGAAGATAATCCAAATCCTTCATTTTAAATTGTCTAGCCAACTCTGTCTTCAAAACTGAAATACCATCAATGTCATCACCAGTAATAATCATGTCATCAACATATAAAGACAGAATGATACGACTTGCATCAGTGCACTTAATAAAAATAGTAGAATCATGACTACTAGAAACAATGCCAAGAGACGAGATCACAATAGAGAATTTCTCAAACCAAGCATGGGGTGCTTGTTTGAGACCATATAATGCTTTCTTAAGTTTACAAACATATCCAGAGTCATGTGAAATACTAGGAGGGGGTGCCATATAAACTTGTTCTTGAAGATCTCTATTCAAGAAGACATCTTTAACATCAAGCTGAGAGATATGCCATGATGAATTGAAGCTATGATAATAAGAGTATGAATAGTAGTTATTTTTGCAATAGGAGCAAATATCTCCTCATAGTACATACCATATTATTGAGAGTATCCTTTTGCAACCAGCCTAGCTTTGTATCGCTCAATAGACCCATCGGAATTAGTCTTTATCTTATACAAGCAACAACAACCAACAACACTCTTATCAGGAGGTAGAGGAACCAAATCCCAAGTATCTGTCTTATGCAAAGCAGAAAGTTTCTCATCAATGGCTTGCTGTTAAAGCAGATCAAGAATTGTCTCTTTATAGAAAAAGGGCTCAAAGAGACAATGAATAGAAGCTAAAAAGAAAGTAAATGATGCAGAATAACAAGAATAAGTAAAATCCAGTAGCTTTGTGGACTTACGAATATGGATGGACTGACGTAGAGGTGGATCCACAATCTCAGATGAAGTTTGAGGGGCTGTAGATGAGAATAGAGCTTCAGGTGTGCTAGAGAGCAAAGTATCAATACCTGCAGAGTTATGAGTACAACTTGGTCGAACATGGAGAGAGGTATGACTATCAAAATTCTCAGAAAATGGATCTATATGAATAAGATCAGGTTTAGTCAGGCTATGAGTAGTGGATGAAATAGAAAAGAAATGTATGTGCTCGAGAAAGATAACATGACTAGACACATAAAGTTTCTGAGTTATTGGATCAAAACAACGATACCTCTTTTTACCTTCACCATAACCTAGAAAGACACAAATAACAGATTAGGAGGATAGCTTACTGTGTTCTATATAAAGACGAAGAATGAAACAAGTATAACAAAAAACTCTAAATGAAGAATAATGAGGTACATACCCATATAACTTTTCAAAAGAAGATAGATCCTAATTATGAGAAGATGAAATTGTATTAATCAAACTTACAGCAGTAAGGACAGTTTTCCCCTAAAACTCATTAGGAACAGAAGCAAACAACAATAGAGAACGAGCAATTTCGACAATGTGCCTACGTTTTCTTTCAGTAACACTATTTTGCTCAGGAGTATCTGTACATGAAGTTTGGTGGATGGTTCTATTTAAGGCAAGCAATTGACAAAATTTATTAGAGGTGTATTCCTCACCCCAATCACACCTAAAGCATTTGGTCACAACAGAATGTTGAGTTTTGACAAGAGCTTGAAAGGTTGCATATATCTCAAAGAATTTAGAATGATGTTTCATTAAATAAACCCAACAATAACGAGTATGATCATAAATAAAAGAGACATAATATCAAAACCATCCTTTTATAGCAACAAGAGAAGGTCCCTATACATCATAATGAATCAAGTTAAATGGTGAATAAGAAACAAAAATACTTCGATTAAAAGGTAAAGTGAAAATTTTTGCTAGTTTACATCTACTACAATCAGAAATATCACAAGTTTTTAAATTTTCTAAAGATCTTGTTGTAATATCCCATATCGGCGTGTGAGGGTTTGGTAACTGGCCTTATTAAGAGTGCTGGTTGCCAACTTGTCATACGCGTTTTGGGGCATCGGGCTCAAATGTGGGCTCGCGTCACCAGGAACAAAACCGTGAGGGCGGTAAGGCCCAAAGCGGACAATATATGACAGGTTGGGCCAGGCTGTTACATTTGGTATCAAAGCCGACCTCACTGGTTGTCCGATTGTGCTGACGGGGTCGTTGGACTCCTTAAGGGGGGTGGATTGTAATATCCCACATCGGCGGGTGAGGGTTTGGTAGCTGGCCTTATTAAGAGTGCTGGTTGCCAACTTGCTATACGTGTTTTGAGGCGTCAGGCTCAGATGTGGGCTCTCTTTACCAGGAACAAAACCGTGAGGGCGATAAGGCCCAAAGCGGACAATATATGGCAGGTTGAGCCGGGCTATTACACTTGTGGATGCCAAAAATCTCAAACGAGAAGATGAAACATGTCTTAAACGAGAATGCCATAAATAAAAACTAGAAGATGAAGAATTCAAATGAAAAGAAGACAAATCAATAGTAGCAGCAACAACAACAACGGGAACTGACACTCCATTCTCCCTACGGCCTATCTTAATAAGCTTTTGAGACTGCAGATCTTGTACATAACAAAAAGAAGAGGAAAAAATGACTAAATAATCACAAAAATCACATAATTGACCAATAGAAGCAAGATTCTATTTGAGATTCAGAATCATATAATTGCAGAAGCTGAAGGGAAGATGAAATACTAGATTTACAAAGACGGAAGACAAAATATCTCTAAAAAAAAATAGTCTCACTCCATAAAACCAGCTCTGATATCATGATAAAATAATTAAGATCAAACACAAAAGGAGGCTATAATTCTCAATAATCTGTTTATTATGAGTGCTTAGGGTTAACCTAAATATAAAGAAATTATATATAGGTTAAACTAAAAATGCTATTCTACCTTTAATAAATAAGACTAAATAAATATTATTTAACATGATATATATTAAAATTTGATAGTTAAGCTTGAGCTTCATCTAATAAACCCAAGTCATAGTGGTGATGACCCGTTTTGAATTTATATATTATTATTTTTTTATTTTTTATATTAGTTGATAAATTAAGTTTTAGGATTTTCAATATATCATTGAACTTTAATAACACCAATATTATATTGAATTTGATTTACGTTTTATCATTAAAAAACTTGAGATCTCATGGTGAATATTAATCTATCATTAACTTTATCATTTCAATTGCTTTCAGTGTACTTTGTTTATCAACTAACACCATAAATAATAAAATAAAACAACAAATGGATCACAAATCAGAATGGGAAAAAAATATGACAACAAAACAATCACAAATCACATCGGGAAAACTCTTGTTTCCTAATTTTCTATCGAGTTGCTCAATGGGCAAAAAGCTTTTATTGGGAATTTCGCACATGCTGGTTAGGAGCTTGGATGGCATCCAAGGTTGGTATACTCTAGTCAGAAGAAGAGAGATTTCTATTTGGAGAGAGCTATAGAAATCACACATGCATTTAAGACTAAATAAATAACTTTGAATTCCAATATAAAAACTTATTTGCCATCTTCTTTTTCTTTATGCTATTCTCTATAAAAACAACCTTTTTCTCCTCCTTCATTTGTACTATTTTTTTTTTGGATTCGAGGAAACCTTACCCTCCCGGAAAGCGCATTTTGTGGGCCCAGGTGAGGAAGTAAAACCCCGGCTGTCCCAGGCTCTTACAAGAGGTGCACGCCCTGACTCGAACTCGAGACCTGCTGTGCAGATCTCAAACCCTTTGCCATCACGCTATGCCCCTTGGAGACCTTCATTTGTACTACCTTAAACATTAAAAAATGTAAACAATAAATATTCATTATTTGAAGGTTTTTTTTGGATTTTTTATGCATGCCTCAGCTAAGAAGACTTTAGTTTTTTTTCAGGGTTGGATAATGAATATGATATTATGTGTAATATGTATCTCAGACTTTGCTGCAATTTTAGATTTATAATTCCAAACTTATAAAATGCCAAAATATAATTCAATATTAAAAAAATAATCAAATACTTTAATGATTTAAATGTAAATAAGAACTTTAATAATAAAATATTAAAGAGCTTACATTCATCGGATGCTTTTTATTTTAATTACAACCACACACTATAATGCATTGGCAAAAGAACATGAAGTTATATTTTTGGTGTTTTCTAGGTTTTTTTTTTTAATGGAAATTGCAAGTCTACTAAATTATATACCTACTGATTATCAATCTACAGGTTACTTGCGTACTGATTACTTGCCTACCGGCTACTAGCTACTATCTATTGATAAACAAGTTTTTAGGTTCCTACGAATTTGATTGAATTGCAGTGTAGTTGTTGTGTTTGATTGTCCCTTTTTCTCTTTTTGTCTGGTAACCACCTAATTTCTTCATTCTTCTTGGTTTTATTTAATTTTTAATTTTGACCAAAGATTGTTAAATTTTGATCAAGAGAGTGATTTTTCAACTTGTAAAAAAATAGAGACTATAATTTGTTTTTTTGCCCTCCTCTTTCTTGATTTTTTTGTTAAAAAAATATATGATACTGGTAGTTATTCATTTTTAAATTTGATTTTAAATTTTAATTAAATTTAAATTTTAAAAAGATAATGAATTTGTTTGGAATTTTATTAGCATATACTATGTTGAAGTGTATTAAAAAAAAAGAAAAAGTAAAGAACAAGATACCTAAATTTGTTTTTCCCATCAATCATCGATCCTTAGAGAAGAAATTAAAATTTTCGAGAGAGCAAAAAAAAAAAAAAAAAACCTAGCTCCCTGTCAACTTTTTCCCGCACCGTGACTAAAGGAATGAGGTCACCTAAACAGAAACTTCCTAAAGTAGCCACCAGTCTCCAGTCAGGACCAAGGAACCATCTTAGCAACATCAACACATTGAAGCAACAGTGATCCCTCAAAAAAGGATATATCCACGCAAGCGAATGACCTCCACCCGTGAGTTCAGAATAGTAAATTCTTATAGGATATTGGCGTGCTTTATATATATATATATATATATATTAGAATTGCCTTTAGTTTGTTTTACAGCCTAGAGGACACACTACTTTTGAGGATGTTTTAGATTTGTTTTTTTAAATATTTTTTTAGTTAAGTTTTTTTTTTAAATTGCATGTTTTAGCATGATAAAAAAACACAAAAAAAATGTTTATCTTAGTAATTTTTTTTAAAAAGAAAAAAAAATATACATTTTTTTGGCTAGTATCTTTATAAAAAGATAAAACTTTGGTGTTAACATATTTTCAAGTATATTTTTGGTGTATATAATAATAACCTGTTTATTAAACCTATTTGAACCTGACCAAAATTAAAAGGTTTATTGAGTTAAAATATCTAAATTTTTAAAATAATAAAACTACCTACCCTATCAATGTAAATAAAAACAAGTATTTTTGTTCATATTTGAGGTCAATTGACTCATAATGAGCCACCACCTTAAACAATAAAAAACACTATTCCTAGGGACTAAGGGGTTTGTTTCCCCTGTGGTCTCAGATTCGAGTCATGTAGATGCTAATATGATGGCCACTGGAGACTTACATGATCGTTAACTTCAGGGCCCATAGAATTAGTCGAGGTACGCGCAAGCTGACCTGGACACTCACGTTAATAAAAAAAAACACTTCCTAAATTTTCAACAAAAAAAATAATTTTTATCAAAAGTTTTTTTTTTGTTTTTTCTCAATTTGTACTCACGCTACAGAGTAGTGAACATTTATATACATCAATGCCAGAATTAAGAATACACTTAATATTCATTAACACCAAAGTTAGGTGTATTAGCATTAAAATTAGAAATAATTTTTGTAGCTCAATATTTACTAGCGCTAGAATCTGGAATATTTATATTCACTAATGCCAAAATTAGAAATATTCTCGGTATTTACAAACATCAGAGTTAAAAATATTAGACACTAGAATTGAAAATTATTCTGAACCTGAATATTCACTGACGCCAAAATCAGGAATACCATACATTTTCTTCACATAATATTTACCAATACCAGAGTCAGAAGTATTTGTAGTTAAATATTCACTGGCGCTAGAGTCATGAATATTATAGATAGACCATCAATAAATAATACAACAACTCCTTAGCAATTTAAAACAAAACCAGCGATGCAGCCCACCTCAGGTAGGATACCTAAAGGGTGATAGTATCGTTCTTTTTGCGTAATCAGTCATGTACAATAGAATCTCTGTTGATCAGTTATCATGGTTCCTTATAACCATAATATTAGGTGACGACTCTTTAAACCAGACATTTTCCCTTTTAAGAACAAGATGTTAGATAATCTATTATTTTTCTTAAAATTTAAAAGCCGTCGTGATGTTGGGTGCAACAGGGATGCATGACTTCAACTGCTCTTCTCTATCACTCCACGTGCCTTCTCAGTTTTTCTTTGACAAATCTGGACCACTTCTACCATGTATCCTAATATTCTTTTCATCCTATTTAGACTTTGTTGTTTCCTCATGTAATATTAGTTCATCTCATACCAAAATCTTAACCTTTTTAATTTTGCCCGAACTTCATTGCATATCAAGTATTTTTTCTATTCTTTTAACCTAAACTATCTCTTTATTAATTTTATTGTATAACAAAGTCCCACTAGTTTTAGATCTTTTGCAACTTCACTTCATTTTATCCTAGAGTAACATATTCTTAATAGGGTTTCCACAACCTTATCACTAAGGATATAAGTATTCCACATTAAAATACCAATGAATCCACTTTTAAGAGGGAATTTGGTTTGTATCCTAGGATTTTCATGTTTAATAATAATTTACATCCTTGCCCTAATGGGTAATTCTCATTAATAGGAGACCGAGCCCCCCATTAGAGTTGCCGATGATTGTCATGTTTTGTAAACAAGACATTAAATTCGAGGTTGGGCACCGAAAGATAGTAATCCAATTAAATTCAATTGCGTTGGACATTTCCCTTCCTAAATTTCACTGTTCGCTCGTGACTCTCTTGGCTTGAATGATCGGTCCTCCTATAGATTTATGACATTTGATGTATTTTATTTTACGTCTTTTCATCTTGTCCCCTTGAACCTGTGGCTCTCCATGCTTCGAGACTGTGAGCACAGGCGTAGATATCATGCAATCAATTGACCAACAGAGCTCACGTCCAAAAAAAAGTTGTCTAGAATATATGATGACCATTCTTGAAGACATAACGTTGCTAAAATAATCTTGCAAAAAAGTATTTATGAATTGATGCGGTAGGGTACTAAGGGATGTACCGTGTTTTGTGACACCTATTATACTAATTTTTTTTTATTAACATGGATATTCAGGTTAATTTACGTGCATCTAGATTAATTCCACGAGTCCTGAAATTAACGATTATGTAAGCCTTTAATGACCATCATATTAGTAAGGCTCGAACCTAAAATCACAAAAAAAATAAATCTCTTAATCCTAAATTTTTACTACATAGCTATCTATAAAATGATTAATTTTGGACTTCTCTTGGCCATCGGGGAAGTTTGAACCTAGACAACCCATTTCTGCCACTTCCTAATGCCGTCTTCAATTTTCACATTATCACTATTATTTTCCATCAATTTGCTTTGAGTTAATGTAAAAAGTTATCATGTAGCCTTAGAAAATAATATAAAAATCATTTATAGAATTTCATCTAATAATTTAAAATTTTTAATTAAAATTGTTTTTTTAATATGACATCAATATTTTTGTAAATAAATAATTAAGAGTTTGAATCTTATTATTTTTATTATTTTTAATCAAATCATAAGATTAAATATAAAATAGTGGGGAGAATTTTATTATTTAAAAGAAAAATTGAGGAGCCGAGATGTAACTTTGGATAGACGGACGGAATTCTTGAATGTCAAGGCCTCTTAATTTGAAGATAATTAATTAATGTGCATCGATAGCCCACATATTTCGATTTGAAGGTGAAACATAATTTATAACAATATAAAAATCTTCCACATCAATATACTAATTAATCCGTTTGAGGGAATTCGGCCTTCAAATTGACTTCTAAAATATTAAATGGCTGATTTTGGTAATCTCTGTATCCTTGTTTTTTTTAACACAATAATAAATATTTTTGGATCAACTTAAATATAGATTAATTTTTTTTCAAATGATTTTAAGAATATATCATTTATATTTATCTAATATATTAAAAAAAATTAAGTATATTAAATGATGGTTTCAAATGATTTTAAGAATATATCATTCATATTTATCGAGATAATCTTCAAAACTCGTAATTCAAGTCATTAGACCAGGTTACTCTATAGAAGACAAACCCACAAAAATTATGAAGAAAAATTCTCAATCATCCAAAATTAATAAATAAAACAAATAGTAATCAAAAGAATAAGGATCAAATATAGTATATAAATAAAATAAAACAAAACAATAAGGGATGAAATCAAAAAATAAAATAAATCAATAAAAGGATAAAAAACAAAAACAAATAGCAATTAAAAGAATAAGAACTAAATTTGATATAAAAATAAAAAGAAATAATTTAATAAGAAACAAAATTGAAAATCAAAATAAATCTAGAAAATAATAAAAAAATAGCAATCAAAAAAATAAAGGTTGAATAAAAAATGGAAAAAATTTCTAATTTTATAAATTATTTAAAATAAAGTAAATAATAATTAAAAAAAATAAAGATTAAATTCAAAAAAAATAAAATTAAAGGGATATTTTTAAAAAATAGAATGCTTAGTGGGAGAATAAAAAAGAAAAGAATAAAAAAAAGAAAAAAAAAACAAGTCGATGCCCCCAGCTAATTGTGGAGCTTATCATATGACATTTTCTTTCGGAGACATTGAGATATCTGACGTCCTTTCATATTTTCCTTTTGAATTTGTGGCTCTCCACGCTTTGCGAAAATGCGTGGGCATCTTTAATTCACCGAGTTAAATATTTTTAAAATATTTTTTTTTATAAAATAATATATTAAAATAATATTTTTTTATTTTTTTAAAAATTAATTTTGAGAACAGCATATCAAAACCATATAAAACATAAAAAAATTAATTTTTAATTAAAAAAATAAAAAATAAGATTTTTAAAAATATAAATTGCCCAATGTTTCCAACCAAAAACAACACTACATCCGCAAGTACAAATGAATCTTTATGAATCCGCGTGTACAAATGAATCTTTATGAATTGCATGTACAATTTTAAAAATATACTTTGGTGTAAAAAAATACACTAATCTCCCCCTTTTGCCAGCACCAGCAACTCTAAAAACTGCACACACTTTTCGAACCTTTAGAATGTTTTTGTAAACGAGGTGAAAACCGTATTTTTAAAAATTTAAATTTTATTTTTTATTTTTTACTAGAATTTAATATGGTTTGTATATTTTGGATCGTTTTGATGTGCTGATATCAAAAATAATTTTTAAAAAATAAAAAAAATCATTAGCATACATTTCGGCACGAAAATTTATTTGAAAAGCAGCTACTACTACACTGCCAAGCAATCTTTAAACTGCCAATCAATCTTTAAACGATGTTAAAGCCAACCTCTAGAAAGATAATATTGTGCATGATGTTAGCATTTAACCTCCATAATAATGTCTATTTTGGATTATTAGCATAGAAATATTAAAATTTTAGTGAAATAACATTCAATAAAAGTTTTTGATGAAATGACATAGCTTATGTTTGTTGTGATTTTAAAACATGATATATAAAAAAGTTATAATTAAGAAATATAACATTAAATAAATATTACATTTTATAATTATAATCTATTTACAAAATATAAAATTAAAAAGAAAGGTTAGAGTTTAATTTCACAATATATCATGATTTTAAATTGTACATGATAATGTATCATGATTTAAAATCGTGATAGGTTAAAATTATGCTATTTTACTAATTATGTTTTGAACTGTATTATTTCTCTAATGTTTTTAATTTATCATACTAATTAAAAAAAATCAATCAAACACTCCCCAATCATTATCCATAAAGCTAGGCATATAGGAAATGAACGTGAATATTTTTCTATTAATAACTTTTTTTATTTATTAATTTTATATTGCAATATCTTTTTTATTTTAATTTTTTTTATAATTTGTTTTAGTTTATTTTTTATAAAATTATCATAGATTCAAACAATCATATATCCTGATATTTTGGTTGTGCTTGATTTTAAAAGTTTCTATTTTTGTTATCTTTTTGTTATCTTATAATTAAGTAAAACATAATTTTAAAAAATAAAATTATTAAACCTAATAGAGCCCACGACTTGGGTTACAGGTTTGATAAATTACGTCTTAAAACCTATATTGATTAAATATATTTTTGTTTTAATATTAAAAAACAAGATATTATCTTGATTGTTTTTTAAAAATCAAACTATATTTTTTAATAATCATCTAAGTTGAAACTTGATCTAATAAAAGGTTTTAAAGTTTAATAATAATATGCGGCCTAAATATTTTTTTTTTACATTCAATTTTGTTTATCACGAGACCGTACGTAAACTAGTCTTCTCTACACATGATTTATCATAATTTGTCTATTCAATTTCAGATCGACTCATGAGATAGAACCAAGATACTTTAATTTCTTACGTTTTCGTAAACATTATCAGATACGCTATGTATTGTAGATGTCAATTCAAATTAATGAATCTAAATATTTTATATGATTAATACTACTTATTCAACAAATTCGATTGATTAATACGGATTGATTTTCTGTTACGATAAATTGACGAAACTATAGCCGGCCCGATAGCTGCTTCAGCGGCTGCGATAGATATAACAAAAATTGAAAAAATATTTCCTTTTAATTGTCGACTATCAAAAAAATCAGAAAATGTTACCAAATTTATATTGACGGCATTCAATATAAGTTCAAGACACATGTGGATCCTATTTCAATGGGAACTTGATGAGTCGATCCGCCTACACGTCTTGCTTTTACTGCTATATCGGGAGTTACTTCACGTATTGCTTGATGTAAAACAGATAGTGGATTTGTTTCTGTCTTTTGTTGAATCTTTTTCATGGCTCGATAGAGAATTTGATAAGCCAATAATTTTTTTCCGTGTTTCAGAATACGATTAACCAACATGTTAACTAATCGATTACGATAAATTGGATCAGATTTTACAGTTTTTTCTTCTGCAGTACCTCGACATGACATGAGTGTGCAAGGGATTCTTAAGAATCAGTTTTCTTTTATAAGGGATAATAAAATCATTTATTTTGGCTTTTTGACCCATATTGTAGGGTGGATCTCGAAAGATATGAAATACCTCCCGAGGAAGGCTAAGAAGGCTGTGCGTGCAGAATAGGCCTAACAAGCATTCCATGCCATCTTTTACTTATTCTAGGTTTCATGTCTTAAACTTTAATATGGGCTGTCAACGAAAATCATCTAGCCTCTGCATTCGGGCCTTTGGAATCGAAAACTAATGAGGTTAATACTTAACCTTTAAAAGAGGGTTAAAATTGGGTTAAAATTCACCCACTTGTTTGATTTTCCTTTTCCTTTAAGCCCCCCCACAGACATATATTATGTATCATTTAATCATTTCCAATTTAATCCTTGATTAAAATTTACTGTATCACAAATTTATACATGATTTCTACACATCAATAAACTTTCTTGACATTATCGCTGACCTAAACACAATCTAAGCCCTCTTGTTTCTCGGGTTGCTTTTCCTGTTTCATAGTTTTTTTTTTTTTAGTTCCTTCATTGACAATTAATCCATGGCCTATACTTTTTTTTTTTTTTTGATAACCTGGGGTGTTCGGGCAGTTTATGCGTATCATGACTAATCCCCAGACTTACTGAACATCCTGTAAACCCAGTATACAAGTAAGGTATCGCGGGGATGACAGACGTGCATACAAAGATTCGAATCTAAGGTGCAGAGATAAGGAATTCCTTGCCAGGACTGTTAGGCCACAAACCTGGGTCCATTTTGAAGAATTGTTTTCAAAAAAAAAAATAAATACCCAACAGCCACTAATCAAAAGTATGTAAAACAAAATCCAATGATTAAACCAGGATTTCCAATTGATTTTTTTTGAAAATCCTAAAAATAAAAATATGGATTTGAAGTTAATAATTAACACTTTTCAAACATAATCTATCAATTTGTTTTTTGAAATTTGTTTAAAACATTGTTAATATACATATTTGAGACTAAATTAAAAATAAAGTCTACTTATTTTTAGGATTAAAACCCTATTGGAATTAAATCTTTACCATGAATTATTTAACTTGAAAAATTAACATGATTTACAATGAAATTGGATGAATGAGAAATTGATCTTAAAGAATCCTTCGTTAATATGTTTTAGAGAAATTCAAAACCCTAAAAAAACTTATATCTTACAAAAAAAAAAAAGAAAGAAACAAGGTACACTTGTTGTTTATATAGTGAGAATATGATGAGTTAAAATTAAACCTAAAGAAATGACCTAATCAAAGAAATGATCTAATTTTTTCCTCTCTCCTTTTCCTTATAATAAGATTCCATTCCTTCTTATTATAGAACCTTTTCATGTCCATTTCGAAGAATGTTTTTCAAAATAATAAATATCCAACAGCCACTAATCAAAAGTATTTAAAACTAAATCCAATGATTAAACTAGGATTTTCAATTGATTTTTTTTAAATCCTGGAAATAAAAATATGGATTTGAACTTAACAATTAACACTTTTCAAATATAATTTATCAATTTGTTTTTTGAAATTTTTTTAAAACATGGTTAATATACATATTTGAGACTAAATTAAAAATGAAGTCTACTCATTTTTAGGATTAAAACCCTATGGAATTAAATATTTAACATGGAAAATGAACATGATTTAAAAGGAAATTGGATGAATGAGAAATTGATCTTAAAGAATTTTTTGTTAATATGTTTTAGAGAAATCCAAAATCCTAAAAAAAACTTGTATCTTACCAAAAAAGAAACAAGGTATGCTTGTTGTTTATATAGTGAGAACATGATAAGTTAAAATTAAACCTAAAGAAATGACCTAATCAAAGCAAGTTTTGAGCTTAGCGCCCCCCCCCCCCCCACACACACACACAAAAACACGGGACTCATGCTTGGGCTCAAGCTTTGGCCTAGGCTTAGGTTTCTTGTAAAATAATTTTTTCACCTACAAAAAATTATTTTTTACCAATTTAATTTTGGGCCTGGGTGTAGTCCATGAAAAATTATTTTTTCCTGTCCATTATCTTTTTCTGCTTGTCTAGCCGATGGACTAATTCTGATAAGTGTTTTTAGTTTTATTTTTCAAGAATTGATTCTTCATAGACCTAGACAATTTTGGATAGTTTTTGCAGCTCTTTAAAACCAAAACTATGAAGATTTATTATTTTGTTATTGCAAGTAATTAAAGATTATTATGGATGAAATTTATTCTGGCATTAATCAAAATAAATTCTTGTCAATTTTGGTTCTGAAATTCACTATAAAATGAGAATGTGAGATGAGTTTTCTACACTATTTATCAAAATTTTTATACTATCCTTAACCTTAATTTTTAGTATTTCTCCTCTATTTTAAGTTTTATTATCCTCTCAAATCTA
>Ga0325410_1000146_pt1 | contig 69042 bp, 38 predicted proteins | sample PopdelMetagenome_16_FD_206182 | JGI IMG/M metagenome (GOLD analysis project Ga0325410, IMG submission 206182) | Populus deltoides microbial communities from Bellville, Georgia, United States - Xylem-PdIQD-R3 | ecosystem: Host-associated > Plants > Phyllosphere > Stem > Wood/Secondary xylem... | reverse complement strand
ATGATGATTAGCTTTAAATAACTTGAAATTGATGGTTTACAAGTGAAGCAAGCACAGGAATCGAATACATGTAATTGACCTGTAGTCTAGAGGACCATGTATGACACCCCCTGCGGGAAAAAGAAGTCGGATTTTGTTAGGAAAAAGCAATAATGGGGATGTGATGGGAGCGACCAGAATCACTCTCATGACAGGCTCTCGGTACAAATTATAATATATATTTTTATTCAACATAAAAGGTATTTAATTCGTTAATTTACTAAATGTAAAATTATTTTTTAGTATTTTTAAATTTTTTTCATGTACTACAATTAAAAATAAATTTTAAAAAAATATTTTAATACCTTTTAAATGAAAAATATTTTAAAAAATAACTGTTATTAAACAAACTCTAAAAAAATATATATATATCTACAAGCAGGGTGGTTTTCTTCCTTGAATGAGCTCTATGTATTGGGATTTGTCCTCCTAGTTAATCAAATAAAAAATAAAAGGCATAGTTAATTATCGTTTCGTGTGCTCCCAAAATTTGACCCAACTGTCAAATTTATCATTAATTAACTGGACTAAATTTGTCGGTTGTGAATTATAAAAATATCTAAACCAATTTCGTCATTGAAATTGGAAAAACTTCAAATTAAACTTGGGTTATTTTTGGTAGGCGCGCCGGGCTTTGAGTTTTTTTTCTTAGGCTAGGCCGCGGCTCATCAATGTTTCCGCAGAAGTCGAGATGTGAGACCCCCTGATTTCAAAATTAACAAGCATGTTGGGGAAAAATAGCGTATGATAAAAATAACAAGAACGTAGAAGAGCGAAGTGCCTTGAGATATTGATTTATCATAGGTCATATGAAATTGCCTTATGCAGAGTGAAGTTGTGGACATATCAAATCATGTAGAAGTAATCCTAAAAAAATAATTATTTGTTTGCATATTTATGGCATTGTCAATTTATAAGATAAGAGTAATGACAATTGTATACTCACTCAAATGAAGTATACATAAGAGAATCTAGTGGGCATTATGTAAAATGGTAAGTGGTTATGGCGATATGAGCATGTGCGTGATAATATTTTTTTTTCCTTTAATTTCCCTCTTTTTTTTTCCGGCTAGATTTGAATGAGTTGGGTTAATCTTTTCTTTTTTTTTGTTGTGATGTCGCGGTCGCACAAATTAATTACCCTAACTTCAAACACAACACACAAGATAGTATAGAGCAAGCAAGGGGTTGATCCCACGAGGAAGTTCAAGTCAGATTTTTATACTAGATGATATGCAATTTGGGGGGGTTTGGACGTTATCTAGGCTAAAGCAAAAGAAAACAGAAAACTATCAAAAGAAATTTAATAAAATCAGAAAATTATCAAGAGAACAAACATTGGTCACAAGCACACATCCACCTACCGAATTCAGAACTGATCATGGAAACGAAACATCAATTTATATTCTGAATATTTATATCTTCTTAACATTGGTTAGTTAACGGATCCGCCGTATAACTAACCCTAACCATTAAACAACCACAGTGTCCGCACTAGTAATTTAATTTAATGACAGCCTTAAGAACTAGATAAGTTGATTAATCAAGAAAACATAACTGTCCGCAGTCTATGTTTGATTTGATTGAATGTTCTCCCTAAGATTAATAACGTAGATCCGCTACAATTATTAAACTCAGTTGCTTCACAAGTTCATATACCACAACTCCGGTTTTGATATCAAACTTAGCAATAGATTGTCTACAATAATAACTTAGAGTTCGCTCTAACAATTAAAATAAACAATCATAGGAAAAATAAGCATAGGAGAACAAACATATTCATCATATAAACTGAAAAGAAAAGGTAAAATAAATCTCACAGTTCTTGAAATCCGAAGGTTTCCGTGTCCTTGCAACCAAGAAAAAGTGTTTAGCTTTGCATGTTTGTTGAACAACTAATCAAAAAGAAGGAAGAAAGCATAATTTAGGGTTTCTTAGAGGAAGGGGGTGTTTTTTCCCTTCTTGGCTGGCTGCTCCCCTTCTCTTCTCTCATTCTTTTTATATCTTAGGAAACTCTAGGTCTCTATTTTACAAAATAGTCCTCCATTAAGTAGACTGTTTACATTTAAGTACTTTAATAACTATTTTCCTAAAAAAGGAGAAATAGCCTTGCATGAAATCTTCAAGCTTTGACTTAGAGGAGCTAAATTGCTGAAATAAAAACTTGGATATCGGTTTAGATGCTTCGGAATGTACTTTGGACTCGTTTCTTCACGAAACCTGTTTGCTGGCAGAATTCAGATGTTATCTTTGAAAAATCATATCTCCCTCATATGATATATTTTGTGGCTGAAATTTATAGCGTGTATAGAACTTTGACTTATGAATCCAAAAAAATTTAGTTTGCATCAATTGGACTTCTGTAGCTCCAGATATTCAAGTTGGAATAGCCGAAGGTCAACACTGGCAGATTGCAAGATTTGACTTTGAAGGCTGCGATTTCCATGCTCTTCCTTATTTTATTTTCTTGCCTTAAATGTCCAGAAAGGTATGGATGTTAGCTTTTTAATGCCACTAGAATCACTTCATTTCAACCTTCAGAGCTGACGTTCTGCACAAAACATGGACTGAAGGTCAAATCTACCAATTATCTCAAATTTACTTCTTTTTGCATCTTTCATCCAAAAGTACCTTCAAAACATAAAATAAAGAATATCAAGGAATTTTATATATAAAATATAGGCAAAACACTAGTTAAATATGGGTGAAACTATTGAATAATATGGTTGCATCATCTTTCCACTCCTAATCTTCTCTTTCCCTTTATTTGGGATTAGTTGGGCCTAAATAAGGATTTAATTAAAGAGTTATCAAAGAATCAATGACTAAAAAAGAAAAAAGAGAGGAAAAACATATGACCCATGTATTGTATGAGCCAACATGTGAACAAGGGCTCGTGACCTTGTGGTGGCATAAGGTGTATTGTTGGCTTTGATGGTGGCCTTCCTTGGTTCCATCAAATTCTTTTTAGTGGGACCTTTTTTTGCGACGATGCAAGTCAACAACGGATCTTCGGTAATGCTCTGATGGCTAATTTCTCTTTTTTTTTCTTTTTTGCCTTGATTTCTACGCATGTCTTTCTCTTTTTTCCTGCGCTAACCTTCTTTTCTCTTTCTCTCCTTTATCTTGGGCCTATTTGGGTTACTTAAGTTTTTTGGGTTTAATCATAAAGTTATGATTAGAAGGTTCATGAGTTACCACTTAGTATTATGGTTACTAGGGTCTACAAGAGTCCGGGTAAGGGAACTACTTGTGCAAAAGAAAGACGCCTTACTTCCTAATGCACTCTGCCTATAGTAAGCGACATTGTTGATTGATAGTTTTCTAGGTCATATTTCTATCCATCGATCTTGCCTAAGATTCAAGAAAAATCTCCCTTTGTGAGGAAGTCTATATCTTATTGGGTTAAGTCCTAAACGTTCTAAGACCCAAATTTTAACATCGCAATTATTTGCTAGATGCAGTCATTCCTAACATTTATTGCTATCAATTCATTTAATTTAATGTCGTGGGTATATATTATGTTGCAAAATTTATACCTCAAATATTAATGAAACAAATTAATTATTGTGGGATTTTGAGTATTTTGGCCAAATCATAATGAATGATTATAAACTAGTTATGATATCTATTTTTTATTTTTAAAACATGATAAAAATGCTTTTATTTTTTAGAAAGAAGGCATGATAATTTTTTAAAAATTGATCATATGCATGAAAACAAAACATTTTTTTTATGTTTTTGAAATGAGACATTTTGTTTGAATCATTCAGATTTTACAAAATTTCAGAGAGAACCATGTATTTTTAATATCGTATCTTTATCTTACAATGTAAGTCACAACCCAATATTAAATGAAATTCTTGAAAAAATATAATTTTTGTATTCTCTGAAATAAAGGAATTTGTTTTATATTTTTTTCGAATGTTTTTTGAATTTTTTAAAGGAAAATCAAGTACTTGTAATATTGGAATTCGTATCTTATAGTGTAAGTCTAAAACTCAATATTAGACAAAAATATTAAGAAAACATGTGATGGACCCAAAAGTAATTTCAAAATGGTCCCTAAATTTTTTTCATATTTTTTGTGAAAATTTTAAAGGTCTTTTTGGCTTAACACACAACTATAGACAAATTAAAACTAAAAGAAAAAAGGTTTTATGATGTATTTGTCAAACACGCCCTTAGCCCAAAATTAAAGGTGTAAAGAATTTTTTAAGGACGTGTTTGTCAAACAAGGCTTTATACCTTAACAAAGAATAGGGTGTGTCAAACATGCCCTCATGTCTGAGTTTGGACTTGGCCCAGCCACATGAGGATGGGCTTATTAGGCTAAAGGGCCAAGGCATGACACAGGTTGGGTTGAGGCCCAACCCAATTTGATTTTTGTTAGGCTAGCAACCAACCCAACAAACCTTCTTCTATTTTTTTTTTTATGTATGGGTTGGACCCAGTTCACCCACAGGTTGAAGTATTTAAATCAAAAAAATTTTTATCCTACATTGAAAAAACATAAGTTTTTTCTTGTGAACATAAAGTATATATACGAAAGGGTTTCATATCCCACATTGAAAAAATATATTTTTTAAAAAAACATAGAGTATATATACTAATGAGTTTCAAATCTCACATTGAAAATACATAACTTTTTTCTTTTGAACATAGAGTATAAATTCGAAAAAGCTTCAAATCCCACATTGAAAAAATAATGTTTTTCTTAGGAATATATAGTATATATACTAAAGGGTTTCAAATCTCACGTTGAAAAAACATAATTTTTTTCTTGTGAATACAGAGCATATATACGAAAGGGTTTCAAATCTCATATTGAAAAAATAATTTTTTTCTTGGGAACATAGAGTATATATACTAAAGTATTTCAAATCTCATATTGAAAAAATTAAAAAAATTTCTAATATTTATATAGTAAACTTTAAAAAGTGTTAATAACCAGCTAAAAAAATATTAAAAAAAAGGGGTATAGGAGAAAAACTATATTTGAAAAAAAAAACATCGGGTCTCATCCGGGTTCGCTCGGGTCATGGGTCGATATGTTGGGTCAACCGGGTTTTGCCAGGTTGTTGTACCAGCCGGTCTTTTAAAAAATACAGACCAGTCCAGCCACCAGGCCAACTAGATTTTCGGTCGACTCGTCGGGTGGGCCCCCTTTAATAAGTGTGGGAGAAATTGTCTGGAATGTCCACTTATTTATGGCATGATCTGCTGGTAAAGTTGGGCCAATTGGATGGGTTTCTCTCTGTCTTGTGCTGTGTAAAACAAATTGACTGGGGGCGGTGCTTGTAGGGTCCTCAATAACGGCTACCTGCTGACGCGTCAGGCACAGTTGATGGCTCTTCCAAACCCGTTAATGGAGGTTTTTTCCAGGGAGATTTGAATTAAAGATATCTGAAGGAGAAAAGGAATCGAGATGAGGACACAAACAATATCGATTGAGCTTCTGGTGATACTCAAAGATTAAGCCAGTCAAGTTTGTGATATAATTATAAAATTGAACCCACCCCGGAGTTAAAATCATCGGATGTCAAGAGCGAGAAACGGCAACAACGCATGCAATTGAAACTCCCCTTCTTCACTCGTTTTTATCCTTTTTCCTTTTCTTTTATATTAGATTTTTATGCCCGCGCAGTAAATCTTAAAGTTAATTTTTATTTAATTCCACGGCATTTAAAATAGTAACATATTTCTTAAGTAAATATCTTTCATAATCTGAAATCTATCCAAAAAGGAAGCTTGAAATAAAATAAAAACAATCTCTCCGTATCTTTTGCATTGTCAGTGAGTTGGTTGTTGGGAGCAGAAAAATTGAAAGATAAAGATTTGATTCAACTAAGTAGATGGGTTTCTAAGCTATTTATAGTATTACTGGAACCGGATTTAACCAAACCAAATTATTTTTTAATTTTTTTAATCGATTTAATAGTTGTTTTTACTATTTAATTTTTTTAGTTTTGTTTTTTTGAAAATTGGGTTCAATCAAATTTTTAATTTTTTCTCAAGTTTGCACAAAATGTCTTGACCAAATTAATTAAAAAAGCCCCAAGTATTAATGTGCCTATAAAACAAGGCACATGCACCTGACTCTAGTTTTCTTAAAAAGTATCACGACAAGTCGTACAATTGCGTTTCTAAGTACATGATTAGTGGCTGGGTAAGACACATGCACTTGTCTTTTTTTCCTGTTTTAAATAGAAGAACGACAATACGAACAAAGTACTGCTTGCGTGGATAGATGAAGCATCCTCTGCTCATTCAAATTGTAACAATCCATGGTGGCTACAAAACCAGGCTCTAATATTTTTATATCCTAAAAATTCATTTTCAACTGTAAACATATATATAAAAAATAATTTATACGGGCCTTGTTAAACCTATTTTAACTTAAAAATATAGTTTAATTAGTCTACAAACTCCAAACTAAACTGAATTAAAATCCTAATCATTTTTTTCCCCTGCGAGATGAAAAATCTTGTATTGAATGATTTTAAAAATATACTCTTATATTAATTAGAATTATCTACGAAGATTTAATAATTTCTTTTAAATAAAATCTAAGCTTCCAGAATTAAAAAAAAACAATAAAACATTATGCTAGTCCTTCACCTGGAGTTAAATTTTTTACTACTCTAATAGCAGTTATTTTTTAAAATATTTTTACTTGAAAAAATAATTTAAATAATATTTTTTATTTTTAAAATTTTATTTTTAATATTAGTATATTAAAATAATTTTAAAACATAAAAAATATATTTTAAAATAAAATCATTAAAATAACTTGGGCTCTTTAACGGTGATTGGTGGGAAAGAAAGCGTCTCGCCTAACGCGCACGTCCCTCCCTCCCTAGCAGACAGACCACAAAAGACGTGGCCGCAACATCAGCCTGATTTTGTGCCCCTCAATCAGCGAGGGGTCGTGTTCATATTCTTTCATGCACACCGCTCTCTCCTCCATAATTTAACCCTCTCATTCGTTTATATATATATATATATATATATATATATATATTCATCTAAAACATTATTATAATTTGGACCCAGTTGTGCACCCACCCCTCTTCCTACCCACAGGAAGCTGTGAAATTTCCTGCTGTGACCGTAATGATATGATTTGATTTGGACCCAAGGTGAGAGATGAGGCTGCCCTTTATTTTTATTATTATTGGCTGTATTAACCAATAAAAAACTATGATGAGAAATTTCTTCTCAGAATAATTATGAATTGTTACCTATAATTGAATCCCATTTGAAAATTATGATCTAATTATCTATATGTATATTTTTCTTACAATCACTCCTCCACACATGGTGATTACCGTATACAATCAATTCAATCCAAGATTTACTCTGGCTCGTTCTGTTTATTTATTGGAAAGTAGTTTTTTTAAAAAATGAATTTCAGAAAAATAAATTTTTTTCTGATATTTGATAGTGTAATGAAAAATAAGCTGAAAAATAACTTATTAATGTTTTATTTTTCTCAAGTTTATTAAAATAATAAGGAACAAATCTTACAAATTAAAAAGTTGAATGAAAATGAAATTGAAAAAAATAATAATTTCATAAATTATCTCAAATAAAATAAATAATAATCAAAATAATAGAGATCAAATCTAAAAAATAAAAAAAATAAAAGATGAAGAAATTAAAATAATAATAATTAATATTTCATAAATTATTTCAAAAAAATAAGTAACAATAAAAAGAATGATGACCAAATTTGATAGATAAAAAATTTCAATAAAAAATAATAAAGGAAAAACAAATAACAATTATAAAAATGAGGACTAAAATTAATATAAAAATTAAATTTTAAGAGATGAAATTGAAAAATAAATATTTAAAATAAAATATATATAGCAATTAAAAGTTTAAGGATCAAATTTGATATAATCAGCAAATAATATGATATTTTTAAATTTTTTATAATTTTCGAAAAGTGTTTTCCGTCCAAATTTTCAGAAAAATACTTTTTTAAAAACCAAGCTAAATTTTTTTTGATTGGAAAATATTTTTAATTAATCAATTTTTTTAATATTAAATAAAAATATAAAAATTTAGAAAATAATTTTCTGGAAAGTAAAATTAAAAAAAAAAACGTAGCATTATGAATTCAAAATAGAAAGAGAGGGGAGCCTTCCATAAATACAACGGATCCTTCCTTTACCCTCCCCCGGCCCCAACAACACTTTTCTTTTCCATTCTTTGAAATTCAATTCCTTGACGCTACAAGATTAAAAAAATCAAATCAAAAGAAAACAGCTTTCTCTAAGCTGTACAAAACCGAACACCCCTTCACGCGTTTGCCCTCTTTCACTCCCCCCTCCCCTGAAATACTCTTTATAAACATACAAAAAAACCAGATCCTTTTGTTTCTCCTCTCACAAAACCTCAAAAAAATGTTGTCTTTAACCTTAAATCTCCTGTTTTTCTTCATCTTCGCAACAATACCCTTCGCCAACTCCCAAACACCAACACCAGAAGCACCAGCTCCAGCATCCAGTACTTGCAATGGCATCTTCTTATCATACCAGTATAATGGGGGATCACAGATAAAACCAACAGACCCCACACTCCAACCTTACAGATTTAAATCAACGCTAACTGTGCAAAACAACGGCCGTGATGAACTTAAATCTTGGAAGGTTTTTGTGGGTTTTCAAAATGATGAGCTTTTAGTTTCTGCTTCTAATGCTGTTCTCGCCGATGGTACTACCTTGCCTGCTGCTGTTGGGAATGGTACTGTTTTCGCTGGTTTCCCAATGACTGATTTGAAAACTGCTATTGAGACTGCTGGCGATGACACTCAAACTAGTGTCCAGGTTCAGTTTTTAGGGACTCAGTTTGGAGTTCCTTTGAAGGATGTGCCTTGGCCTTCTAATATTTCTCTTGCTAATGATGGCTTTGTTTGCCCTGCCACTACTAAAGAAGGTCAGTTTAAAGTTTTCATCTCTTGTGAGTTTTATATATGTGGTCTTTTTTTATATAAATTTTGTGATGTGGGTTTTTTAGTTTAAAATGAGATTGGTGTTTTATTTAGTGGGTGGGATTTTTGTTTTGATTCTTTTTTTGGTGGTTGGATCTAATATTAGCTGCTCCTTAAAAAAATGGATCTTGTATTCTTGGAAGATAAGAGAAGATTACATGGGTTTACAATTTTTTTTTATGCAAGAATTATGAATAAATTGAATAAAATTCTTGATCTAAAGTGGGAAATTTGTGCTATTTATATAGCTGAAATGGTGGGATGCATTGTTACTAAGGTTGTTGAGAGGCTGGTGCTGCCAAAGTCACTCTTTAGCGTATCAATTTGATTCTTGTGGCTGGACACCAACACCACTAGCTTTTTTTATGAATTAAAGTTGTCTGGCAACTTCTGGTTGATTGTGGTTTTAGTTCAAATGTAGGTGGTCATTTGTGTCAAGCTGGTTTATGAAATGAAAGGTAACTATCTGACTTGCAATTTGGGAAATTTGTTTCATCATGTTGAGTCAATATTGTTTGGACAAAATGAAGTCAGGAATGGTAGAGATTGTTATGAGATTTGGAATTTGTTATTTGTGAGATTATTTTCCTTTTCATTCATGTGATAGCTACTTACCTATCGATATATGATTGTCAGAATTAAAAGATCACATGATATCGCTTCTCATCTGAATTGGGAAATTCATGTGCTGTTACATCTATTGATGGAAATTTTTTTGGGTTTTCACAGGAAGTGTCATGTTTGTTTGCTGCACTAGAGACTCAAAATTTAAAACGAACATCACTTTAGATGAAGAGTTCTTGCCCCGCCAGAATGGAGATCTTACAATCATGTATGACGTGATCAGAACATACGACTCTAGTTATTGGGCACAGGTTTCTATTGCAAACCATAATCCTCTTGGTCGACTTGATAACTGGAAATTGAGCTGGGACTGGATGAAGGATGAATTTATCTATTCCATGAAAGGGGCTTATCCTTACATTCTTGATTCAACTGACTGCATATATGGTCCTCAAGGTAAACACTACGGGGAACTAGACTTTTCCAATGTATTAAACTGTGAGAGAAGGCCAACGATAGTTGATTTGCCTCCAACAAAGGCTAATGACACAACCCTTGGATTGATCCCTTTTTGTTGCCGAAATGGTACTATCTTGCCACCATCCATGGATCCAAGCAAGTCGACTTCAGCTTTCCAGCTTCAGGTTTTTAAAATGCCTCCAGATCTCAATCGCTCTCAGATCTCACCACCACAGAACTGGAAGATCAATGGCACACTTAACCCTGATTATCAATGTGGACCTCCAGTTAGGGTGAGCCCTAGCCAATTCCCTGATCCATCTGGCTTACCAGCAAATAAAACTTCAGTTGCCAGCTGGCAGGTGGTGTGTAATATCACCCATCCCAATGGAGTAAGCCCTAGATGCTGTGTTTCATTTTCTGCTTACTACAACGATTCTGTTATCCCTTGCAACACTTGTGCTTGTGGGTGCCCTAGTAATACTGCCCGTACTTGTAGTGCTACTGCTCCAGCTGTTCTTCTTCCACCACAGGCACTTCTCGTTCCTTATGAGAATCGGACTGCCATGTCTGTAGCTTGGTCTGCTCTCAAACATCGGGCTGTGCCAAACCCATTTCCTTGTGCAGATAATTGTGGAGTCAGTATCAACTGGCACTTGTTTACTGATTATAACCGTGGATGGAGTGCAAGAATCACACTCTTCAATTGGCAAGAAACTTCATTCGCTGATTGGTTTGCTGCAGTGCAATTGGACAAAGCTGCTGCTGGTTTTGAAGCTATGTACTCATTCAATGGAAGCATGTTGGAGATGGATGGTGTCAACAACACCATATTAATGGAGGGGCTTCCAGGGTTGAACTATCTTGTGGCAGAGACTGATGGAGCCAGCCCACAAAAGGATCCCAGGGTTCCTGGAAAACAACAGACAGTGATCTCATTCACTAAGAAAAATATACCAGGAGTAAATATTGCTGCTGGAGATGGGTTTCCTACAAAAGTGTTCTTCAATGGGGAAGAGTGCTCACTCCCTTCGATATACCCAACAAGCAACAGCAATGGAAAGGGATCGACCATGATAGTATCAATTCTCCTGGCAGCTGTGGTGGTGTTGTTGATACAGCAATAGTTGTCAGATGTGAGATTGCTTGATTTTGTAGCGGCTTCTGATTCTTTTCATTCTTTCATTGCTTTGATGGATGCATGCTTGACCAGGAGCTTTGACATTTACCAGAATCACTAGATGATATGCATGCAGAACTTGGTACATAAAGGGCAGGTGTTGATTTCATTGTATCTGGTAGGTGTTATATACGACTCCGTGACATCAATTTTATAATGCTAATGTACAATTCGATTATATATCTAGTTCTTATTGAACATGATTGTTTGTTTGGTTTGATTTTTACTGCTATATTTCATCTACCATCTCTATTCTAGACTCTAGATACCTTTGTTACTCATAAACTACCTATTTGTTCATATGCATCTTTTCTATTGTGTTCATACTCTGGAGGTTCCATCTTATTTGCCAGAGATGAATTGCTGCCTCGAGAAATTTGGTTTAGATCTCTTGGTTTGAATGTTTGTTAGATTTCATGAGAAACACCTTTGCGAATATTGATACTTACCTCTAGTGGTGGCTCTTCGCTTGCAAATCTTCCAATATTTGACAGCCTACGTAAACCAGGTCAATATTTCTCAAGTGTGAATTCCGTCTATTGGCAGGACAAGTTTTTCTAGCCTTGGTATATCTACACCACTGATTCACATTATTTCTTCAATAGAATCCATTGTCTGCGCTCTTATCTGATCAACTTGGTCCCTTCAAGTTCACACAACGATGGTTCTTATTTTGACCAACTTGTTGCCAACCAACACTATCTTATAGTTGCCAGCATGAAAAAACTGGAGAATTATTCTGGCTACAGCTGGTTTGGCCTTCCATTATCTAGGGTCAAACAAAACCTTCCATTATCTAGGGTCAAACAAAACCTTCCATTATCTAGGGTCAAAACTAGATAAACACAGATCAGGGCCGATGAGCCTAGAATGATGAGAGGAGGATTTTTGTACATTGTAAAAGGTGGACTTTAATCATGATCTCACAAGTTCTTTATCTTGTTTCTCAACCAATGAGCCACCTTTTCTTGTACCTAGAAACATGAGGCAACTTTATTAATGGAGAATATCTAGGTTGGCACATGACAGCATCACTGGTGTTATTTATCCCACAAACTGATTTATATCACCCCCTCCGTCTATTTCTTGTCTCCTTCAGTCTCACATGCTCCCTAAATGCATTCTAGCAAATGATGGTGAAAAAGTTCCTGCAACCTAAATGTAGAGCTCTCTACATTTTACAGCATGTGCATACTCGTCTAAGAATCCTGCTAATCCAGAATGCTGGCTGTTACTTGCAACAAACGCTCACGCTCCATGCAAAGTCAAATAGCACATCACAAAATTGAGGTTTCATTATGAAATTGCAGATCAAGAGAGAAGAAAACGAGGACCTCCTAAAATTACTAGAAAAAATCCAGGGAAAGACATACTCAGACTTGTGTCTAGAGCAATCAAATGGAATATGTACATCAAGGTCAATCCCTTAATTAATAAATATAAATAAAAAAACAAGGAGTTGAAAACAAAATCAAACTTGATCTATTATTAGAGTTAGAAAGGTTCCTAGAATTCTGCAGATGTCTAAGAAGTAGATTCCATCTTTCCACAACCCAAGCCACCGAAAACTTCCCACGAGCACCCTATAACGAGTTGCTTCTTGCTGGCTTTTCCAATGAAATGCAGACAAAATTTAGCAGGTAAGCCTTTGCATGCCATGCAATTGTATCTTATGAGCTTTCCCAATTTTCTTCCATTGGAATTTATCCACCTCGACTTCCATTTGCCTGAATTTTTTTAATGTTCCAAATTGAAACAGCAAGAACATGATAATCACAAGAGAAATGTGGCTAAGAGAAATCAAACAATCCTTTTATGTTTTTTTTTTTTTTTAACAAAACACTGACTTGAATTGCCACCCTCCAGTTGCACAGAGAGAAATCAAATTCATCTGTAGCAGCAGATATGTACATTAGAAACTGCAATAGCTAAGAGAACTGAGCACGGGGTATGTCCTACACAGGAATATTATCCAGGGAATACCCATCGAAGTCGAATTCAATTTCAGCTGGTCCAATGCCTGCCTGCTGCTGCTGCAAAGGAAGAAAAATTGGCACAAATTATTAGAAACCTTGGTAATTGAAATCAAAGGCAACTCTCCAAAACCCAACATATAAAATTAATGTGGAAACAGAAACCAACTTGTTTGAGAAGCGCACTCATGAGATCTTCCTGACCAAACTGTTCATTAAAGAGGGTAGTTTGAAGGTTTGCATCAGGGACTCTTTCAGTCTTAACTCTCACTAAATTCTCGGCAAAAAAGGTGTTGAGAGGTTGTCCGAGACTTTGTGCATTCACATGGCCCGTTGCATCTCCTGCTGAAAATATTGGCTTGCTGACAGCAGATATATTCCTGCCCTGTCCATTACTTTGGCTAGAAGAGAAGCCCTGATGAGCTAATACTGATGATGCCACATCGACATTGCTTTGCAGAGAGTTGGATTGCTGAGAACCATTGAAGGCCATGCCTACATTCTGCAACTCCCAATCATGGGATCTATGGTGTTGCAAGTCACTAAAAATATCATAACTTGGCATGATGAATCCTCCAGGTCCTTTCATTTCTGAGCTAATATCTTCGGGAAATGTCCCCTTGGATGTGAGACTAGGCACCCCAGGAGCACTTCCAAGAGCAAAACTAGTGGCTGTCAATTCAGCTGTGGTGTTCAAGGGGAAATTCAACGTAGGAGATGATTGTGAAACTGGATTGAATCCTGTTCCTCTGCCATTTTCAGCTAATCCATTTCTTGCCAAGACCCCACTGGCAATTGCATTAGTTACAATAGGCTGCCCTATGGACGATGGGAGTCTGGGAACTTGGCTGCTGGTAGTTTCATTTAGTATCTGGCCCCGAGACTGCTGTTGAGACATCTGCATCAGCAAAGAACCACTCTGACCACTCTGGTCTCCATGGGCATTGAGTTGCATATTCATGCTCCCAAGGGACTGTGCTGAATGGTGCAAGTCGGCTAGCTGCTTCGGCTCCATTGTGGTTGGGATTCCATGAAGTAAGTTTATTTGCTTACCATTGTTCAAATGTTGCTGTTGCCCCTCCCCAAATCTTAATTTTGGGTTTTCAAAGCTGAAAAGGTTCCTCTGATCAACAATTGGCATGGGCATTCTAGGCTTTGCTGTTGATCGACCAAGTCCGGCTGCTTGCAGTGTGGCGAGGCTTTGTGCAGGGATTTGACCAGCAGCAGCAAGAGTTTGAAGGTCAAGCCCATTAAGCGAGGACAATGGACCATATGTTGCTTCTTGCGGGCTGATAAAAGAGTTGCCCATACCGCTCTGGTGCTGTGAAACCCCACTTAACCTTCTAAGATACAAGCGATATTTCTGCACCATATAGTTGGATAGTGAGCAAATTTGGGTGGCAAAGTGAAAAGTCAAGTCCCAAGAGGTGTGTATGAATTAACCTAGAACAGAAAAAATAATAGAAACATATACATCGTATTCTACACTAAACATTCCATGCTAAGCAAATATGTTCCACACCTGGAGGTGGCTGGCAACATTTTCTCTGGTGAGCCCAGGAACATTCATCAACTCCAGAATTTTCTTGGGAACTGCCTCTGCATCAACGGAAGAAAAATAAACATATAAGAGGGCAGAAATATTGGGAGTAAATGTACATAGTCCAATAGAGACAACTATGAAGGTGTAAGGTTCAAGCTAAAGTCAAATTACATTCGAATGACAGGATTGAATGGTAAAAAAATGTCAAGGCACAGCATAGAGATCTGTAAGTGATGCAAATGTAACATAAATCTAGTCAAAACTACGAGCTGATGGTGAGCAAAAAGGCAACCAGGAAGCATGTTTATTGCTTACACTTCCCCCAAGATTGTTCTAATATCCACCGCATGCTTCTCTAAACACAAGGTGCTGCATTTTGGTGCTTGTAAATTAGGAAGTATAACGGTATTAGCTATTGAAAGAAATGGTTAGGATACTTACTGTCAATTCCTAGTTGATTAACTGCTGCAACAAACTGTTGGTGAAGTTCAACTGACCAAACCACACGTGGTTTCTTTAATGTGGATGTATCATCCCTCTCATCTGCTTCTTCTTCCTCATCTTTTCTCCTCTTTGAGTTTTTCCAACTTCCTTCGTTTGCTGAGGATGAGTAATCTGCATCTTCAGATTGTTTCTGCGGCCTATCTCCTCCCTCTTCTACACTCCCTGATTGTTCCAAATCCTTCCACTCGTTCTTTCTCTTCCGAACCACGTGCTGCCATATGTTCTTAAGTGCCTCAATGCGAATCGGTTTAATCAGGTAATCACAAGCACCATGAGTTACACCTTTCATGACCACATTTTTCCCATCATCAGCTGACATCACTACACAGTTCATAAATTATGCACCAGACATCACATTTATGTTAGCTCTTTAACAAGAAAGATCATTAAATCCATCTGAAGCAACTGCGAAAGGAAACTTACTGATAACAGGCAGATCCATCTCTAGCCCAATAAGCTCGAGAAGTTTAAATCCATCCATATCTGGCATGTGGACATCACTTATAACAATATCGTACCCGTTTCTGTTCTCTCGAAGCAAAGACAACGCAATCTCTGCTCGGTTACACTTTGTGACTGAAAATTCCCACACACACCAAATCAATCAATCAATCAATTTACACAAACAAAAATGTCTTTTAACACACACCCACAGACCTCAACGGGAGTTTACCAATCAGTGACCAAGAGGAAAGCATCAGACATCACAAATTCAAACAAATCTCCAAGACAAGAAGAGTAATAACGTCCAAATTCCTATAAATCTTAAACCGAATTTAGAACTCCAATTCATTACATAATCATAGCACAGATGTGACACCACCCCTGGAATCTCAACACTGCCACATAACTTCACAAGCAAAATCACTAAAGGAACAGAAGAAATGACCAATTATATGTCACACAGAAATCATAACACACCCAAAATGAAACCCAATTCATGTGTTGAGCATCAAAAACAACAAATTCAAGGAAACTATACTTGATCTTTGGAAGTATAATTCACATAAATCTCCATAAATACCTTCATAAAGGCAGGTACTAAGCATCTTCTCCAAGATCACAAGACATGTTGGATCGTCATCAACAACCAACACACGTAACCCTGCCGGGAACTGATCTGAAACACCACCAGAACTAGCCGTTGACATTGATCCTTTACAGTAACCGAAATTCAACATGGCTGCAAACAAAAACTTTGATCTCCAAACCCAGCAACTAAACAAAAGAGAGACACTACTAAATTCACATGCTTGAAAGACTTCAACTTTCCATCAAAGAGTCAAAAACTAAAAGAACCCAGTCGAGATACACGAGAATTTGAAGGAAAGAAGGGAAGTTTTGGATTATTAGAAGAGAGACATAAAAAGGGAAAAAAATATTGATAATTATAAAAGAGACATGTATCTTCAGCTTCTTCAATTGAAGCTCTAAAAATCTCTGCTTTCTTTCAGTATTAATAATTTATTATTTTAAGTAAGGATTATTTTATTCAAAAGTGGGTCAGTCCTTGAAGAGTGGATCCAGCTCACTCTTGAAGTTAACTAACTCCACCGCGTATCTAAATCTACTCTAACAGAAAACCCCTAACGTTAAAAGTTTTTTACTGTTGTTCTGTAGCATGTTTGCGCTGCTGTCTTTGCTTTTCTCACTACTTCTTCGTAGGTTTTTGTTTCTACCCGTGGACAAAACTTCTCTTCTTTGATGGGTCAAATTTTGTTGCACGAATTTGAAAATCTGTTGCAAATGTTGGTGCATTCGGATTTAGTTGAAACAAAATGGACTTATCCATGGTTTATCCATCTTTCAAATTTCAAATTTCAAGTCAAGATTGCTAGATATTTTAGTGGATAATCACATGTTTTGGTGGTTATTTAGTTCATATTTTTATCCCTTCAGACAAATATATTTCTTTTGTATTTTATTCTAGGACACCATCTAGAACTCAACATTGAACTAAGAATTAATAGAGTCAAAGACAAAGGAGAAATGCAGTAAATTTTAAAAAGGCAGCCACTTAAAAACAAAAACTCAACATTTTGTTTCCTCTAGCTGTAGTGGTACAAATGGGATGCCATTAATGTGTTGGGGATGTCTTCTTTATACTTGAATCCAAGAGTGTTTAATTAATTTGGGGATGTCTTCTACATAAAGGCAGCCACTTCATGAATGTACTATCAGTTACATTTGTTGCCTGATCATGCCATTGAATTACCTGTAGAAACTAACATGTAACCAATTCAAGGATGTTTGCTTATTAAATTGTAAATTACACGACCCTTTACTTGAGTCTCTAATTTCATTTTCTAAGCATGATTTGATTTACTTTATAAGCTTGCTAGCTAGCTCCAATATAAATTACATCTTTCTATGCATACAAGAAGAGAAAGGGGGGGAATACTGAGCCTATTTTTTATGAAGACTCTCTCATGCACGCACAAGCTGGTGATATTTTTTATGTTACAAAGCAATGTATGGCACGGCAGCAGCCACTTGCGTTGTGGGTTGGTTTAGGCTTTCCACTTTCAAGTTCCGAGAGTGGCCATCTCCTTTGTCACTTTTTCCTTTTTTATGTTTTCTTCGAACAAAAGCTCTCTGCTATTTGTCATTCTTTCTTTTGGTAAAAACAACCAACTGGTCCTCACTGATTCCCGTGACAGCATCACAAAAACGCAACTCATGAAAACACGTAAACCAGTCCAACATTTTTCCTTGAGTACGTTTTATTCCCTATAATCTTAGAATTATTTCATTTCAGCCTTTATAGTTGAATATTCTTCAATGCTAATCCTAATCAAAAGCTCTCATCATATTACTCTCTACCGTTAAGTTATCATAGATAACGTATTTTTTTTAATTAAAAAAAATAATTCATCTCCTTTTGATCTCCTAAAACATTGTACTTTGATTTTTTTCTTAGATAAACAAGTTCTAAGCCCAAAAGGAGATTGCATATCAGCAAAGCAATTCTGATCATATTAGCAAGCAAGAAAGCAGAAATTAAACCCAAAAATAATTACCGTTTAATTTAGGAAGCCATTGTCTACCTCCATCCAGAATGTTAAGTTCCTGGTTATAATTTCTCATTATTGAAAGGGAAAAACAAAAGAAAGTTTTTTTCACTAAACCACCTACTAGATAATCACCTACTAGATAGTTTTTTTTTGTTTTTGTTTTCTTATCATATGAGGCTGTGTTGGGCATGTCAATAGGACTACAGAATGTTTTTGGTTTTATCCAGTGTTTTTTTGTGTTTACATGGTAAAAAAAATAGATAGCTTGCTTTTTCACAGCAAGGAAAGCCGTGACCTCGCTACTAAAGGAGGGCAGACTGCAGACGTATATTCTCTGAGACCTTTTTTTATCTTCTACGATGAATATATATATGGATAGATAGATGTTAATGTCATTCACTTTGATCGCCACCGTGAAAACTGTGATGATTTTTCAAATTTAATATAATGTATTAACACCCCTTGCTTGAAGCCTCAGAGCCCGATAAAAAACCCGAGCAAGCAGATTATAAAGCAACTGTTTGAGGGTTTTTAGCTTTTTTGGTGCAAGGGAGATGATGCTTTCAAGGGAAATCGAATATTATTTGTGTGGTAACTGCGCAGCATTATCCTTCACGCTCGCATTAAATTATGATTTGCGCGACACGCTCTTATGATAGCTTACGCTTTCCTGGTGGGTTTCAGGTGATTGGACCCTCGACACGTGGCATCTCATTGAAGTTGGCGAAAAGGCCCTTCCATCTCCTTTGCCACCATCCCTTTTGAACGGCGAGTTCCAACATGGATTTTGATAGTCTGCACAATGCCTTTCTCCGCTAGATAATAACAGAACTCAACACCGGCTGTGGCGGTCATCTACAGATCACGCCAGTTCCCTTCTGCAGCAAAGAAGAAAATAACTTCCGGTAAAGTTAGTCATTTTCCGGCTATCCATTCCTTCCCCTCTGCAACAAACAAGGTCGAGGGCCTTCATTGCATGTGCCAAGCACATGATCCCCAGCTCTATAATAATTTGATGGGATAGCTTCATGTGGTGATGTTGCCATTCCCTTAATTTACCCTGATCTCATGTGGTGAAGAATCGTTGAATTCTTGCGATTCCTTTAATTTTAATAAAAATTGCTTTTTTTTATATATATACAAGTTGCAATAAGAACATGGTACAACATTAAATTAAAATCTTTACTCCATCTTCTTACAAACTCTTTCTTCAAGTCAATTTTTTTTTTTAAAAAAATCAATTTGTAAATTCATATATTAAAAATAATTCAAGTCTCATTTTAAATAATATTTTTAAAAATACCCTTTACATCATTTTAATAATAATAATAATAATAATTCATTTATAAGAAAATAATAAATCTTATTAAACATTAATGATAAGATTTAAATCCAGAAACCAAGTGCCGATTGAGTTTTATTTTACTTAACCAGTAGTGGAGGCGTAGAGCCAGCTAGGCTAGGCCAAGATGAATGAGCTAAGAGTTGAAAAGGGAGGGACCCATCAAACCCACTTTCAACTGGTCCGCATCAGCCGACGGTGACGTGTGTTAGGCGATCTTGAACTCACAATCAAATGGACACGTGGTGATGTCCTTAGTGCTGAAGTGGGTCCCGGTGAGGGAAAAAGCCAATATATTATTACTTACGGAGTTTGGACCTCAATTCGAGGAAGGGAGAGGGGCCCACACAAGAGCCCTTCTAAACTCAAAACCCCAGAGCGGTGAAAAGGGATCTGGGACCCACTCTGTGGTGTACGTGCACGCCTCATACACACATATCTTGTCCTTGTGTTGACCTGGCTATAAAATACATACGGGGCTGCGAGGGTTAGGTTAGACACTATTCGTTTTTGTATTTTAATAAAAAATTATTTTTTAAAATTTATTATTTTTTTATGTATTGATATTATATATAAATTTTTAAAAATAAAAAAATTGTTTAAATATATTTTTAAATAAAAAATATTTAAAAAAACAACCACTATTATAATAATAAATCCAAATATTTGTGAGCGACAAGATTAGATAATGAAAATTTCTTTATATATATTATTAAATCCTCAATAGCGATTTGGAAGCTATTTTTATTTTCAACTGGAAGGAAGAGTTTCAATATTGATTCGAAATCTCGCTTCGGAATTAATATTATAAATTTTATGTATATGTTTACATGTATTTATTTTTGATAAATTAATTAATTTGCTGTTGTGCATATATAATGCTTAATTACTTAACTAAATAAATATTTACCACGTGTAATATTATTAAACTAATACCTATTTGTATGTGCGCGTGTGTCGTTAATAATATAAAAAAAAAATAGTAAGAATGTCTTGAAGTATCTTCAAGATCACTTAATAACGTAAAGAGAGTACTGTTATTATTTGATTATAAACATATAAGATTAATTTGCCTGCATATCAAGTAATTAATAAGATCTAATAAAGATTATAAATAATTAATTTGGATCAATTGTAAACAATATCACAAGTACGTACTAATGAAAGATGTTTTTAAAAAATCATTATTTAATTATATATTGACTAGCTAGTGGAATAAAATGGCCACACCGAAGTGCTTAGAGAGCAGTGTTCCAGTCCGTTTTCGTTTTGGTTTTGGATCATCTTGAACTATATAAAATAAGATTTTAAATAGCTGCAATTAGACATACCAAATGGAATGAAGCGTTATTACAAACTTTCCAGTACTTGAATAATATCATCATGACGTCGGACGACGGGAAGTGATTTTTTTTTTTTTAATTTTCTAGAGGTGTGTAATTAATAATCTACTTAATTTGGAAAGGGAACAAAATAAAGAACGACTGCTGATCATATCTTGTAGGACGAGGAGCGAAAGCTGAATCAAACCATTTAAACTAGTTTACTAATTATTATTTTCACTCGGTGTAAGTGTAGCATGCATATATAGGACGTACGTAGTGCAATAACACGTAAAGCGTGTGTAGATTGTATAATTAATAATAAAACTACAATGTCTACGAATTCAAATGGCATTTGTTTCGTCCTTGAATCTCATGAATTTATTATATATTGTCATTGAGTTGCCCTTTTTTCTTAATAAAAGATCGAAGAAAACAATATATATATCGATAGATTGGCTCTCTGCGACTAGCCAGGACTAGGGTATATCAGCATATATATATATAGAACATGTATATTTTGGACGAGTAGTGATCAAGGATTAGTTATGAATGGTTGCTTTCCAAGATTTCAACTCCATTTATAGCTAGGAAGGTTGAGATGTTTCAATAAGACAAGCTGGGGGGAGATGGATATATAATTGAGCAGGTGGGAGTGGAAGGTCTTGCTCCTCGACATCCATCCACCTAGAAGAAATCTCTCTCTCAATCATGACAATAATTGAAGCGAAGCTCGGAGCTGCATCCATAGCTGTTTTGTAATAAAAAAAAAGGGGGGTGTGTACTAGGTGGAATTAGATCCACATATGCCTACTTTGCCAGGCTTGCAAGATAGTGAGTGGGTCCAGCCAATTTGACAGTCGGTGTGGTCTGTGTACTGACCAAGGACCACCAGGAATGTAATCAGACTGTAATCCTCATGGCTATATCGATTTTACCAAAGAAGAGATAGATAGATACCTTACAGGTCGGTGCATGCATGTATGGTTCGTGCCCACTGCTAGCCCTATCATTGATTCCTGAGTCCTGTCTCTACGGAAGGATTTTGTTTCATTAGCTCATGTAATGGATCATCCTAGACACCATTGTTGGAATTGCATTTGATGTGCTCTTTTTATTATTGTTATTCTTATATATAAAATGGATGCCTCGCGATCTTGACTCTACAAGACTCCCTTTATATATAAAATTCAATTAATTCTTGAGGCCTTGAGCTAGCTAACATTCTCCACATATGCCTGCCAACATAAACCCACTCTACTTTCAAAAGCTTTTGGGGTCAAGAGACTCCTTTTAGTCTCTCTTAAACACTAAATATTAACAAAATTGCAAAGAATATATAGAAGATAGTTAATTCGAATGGTATCTACTCCTGTCAGAATCCCAAAACAATCATACAAAATTATATGTTTTCTTTGAAATAATTTTTTAAAGGGTTCTTGATTTATTTTAACAGTCAAATCAAGCAGGGAAATAATATTTGCAAAAACATGATAATTCAGAGATAAAATCTATTAAGTTGATGGATCTGGTCGCTGCGTTAATCGATCTTACGGTGTGTAAATTTACCCTAGCCTAGCACTTGTTTTCTAATATATATTAATTTTCGTGAGAGGAATACTAATCGGTGATGGTCAACAATCTGATTGGCCTGGACCGAGTTGATTTTGAGTTGACCACCAATATTGCTAAAACATCCCTGTATATCTCTCCACGCAACGCAAGATGAGTTGCACAGCTCGTAACACGTATTTTTCTGATTATTCTTTGGTACATGCATTACATCACACATAATGCTACTACTGTATTTATAGTTTTGAAACCCGACCCGGTCATCGACCCGATCAAGTGATCGGGTCACGGATCAGATGGGTTGACCCAGGTCAACAAAAAAAACACCTATAAAAAAAACGCATAACTAGTTACAACACTTACATAAACCAAATTTAAATTATAAACTAAATAAATAGAATCTTAGGCATCAGAACAAGCATGAAAGGCATATGAGTTCTACTAGTTTTAGGAAGAGATTCATGGATTCTTTAAATGCAAGGAATGGAGGATTCAATAAAAATGAACACATTACTCAGGTACCAATCTCAATTTCTAGAACTTGTGGGTAGAATTTATTTCTAAGTAGCCAAATCTTTGCATTTTTGTTGGTGATGCAGGTCAACGAGAAGGCTTTGGAAGGATACTATGAACTTGAGGAAGAAGAGAACCCTCAAGTTTTGTTCTACAAGAATTTGTGGCTCGAGGCTGAAGCAGCTCTTTGTTCCATGAAGTATAAAGCTTCTGTTTTAGGTATGAAAACTGAGATGGAAAAGATAAATATGGCAATAAGATAAAAGATACTGTAATTACCTGAGCTCTCCCCTAAGGGCTTTCGATGCAACCTTCTGTTCTTCTTGCCCTCTACTGTGAAGTTGGTGATTTTATTGTAAAGTTCTTACATTAAGAACCCACCTTGCATCCAGATGTAATAAGCATCAAATCATACACAAACAGAATCATGGTAAGAACATTCTAGAGTTCATCATCGATTAACATTAAAAACTACAGAGTTTATTTTTTTAGCAGAAGTTGAAATCGGTTTGCAGAAAAGAAAAGACAGAAATTGATGCAGAAATCGGGCTAGAGAAACATACCTGAGGTGACTGGGCTGCGAATGAATCAACGAACAACGAATTGATGCTAGCGATTGAAATTGATGCCAGTGATTGCGCTGCGAAGGAATCGGTGCCAGTAATTTAGAAAACGACCAAGAATAAAGAAAACAGAGAGTGAAAGAAGAAGATTCAAACCTTTTTCGCAGAGAAACAACAACGATCTGCTCCTCAGACGTCCTCTGCTCCTCAGCTGGGTTTCAAAGAATTGAGTTAATTAGGTTTGCAAATTGCTTCGTTCTTCTTCACTTTTCAATATTTAGCGTATTGGCCTTTTAAAAGGCCAAAATGACGTCGTTTAATGACTGCCAATATATATAAAAAAAATTGGTCGGGTCTCACCCGGGTTTGACCAGGTAGATCGAGTCCCGGGTCGATCGAGTTTCGTCGGGCCAATTTCCAAGCGGGTTTTTTCCTCCACCCGAACCGGTCCCAGGCCCGGGTCGTCCGGGTCTCGGGTCAACCCGCTGGGCTGATTCGGGTTTTAAAATTCTGACTGTATTTGCTTCACAAGTGTTTAATTATTCAGATTGAAGTTCTAGTCATGAGTGATTGAAATTTCTTATTGAAATATTGTACGATAAGAGAAAACATGGATCATCCAATAAATTGTTTTGGGAATGTTTTCTTTAAAAAATACATAATAATAATAATAAAATACATAAAATGGAAAATACCAATTAATTAGCAATGGGATTTATTATAAAACTAATTAATTGCTTAAAAGATTAAAAAAAAATATTTGAAGGAACACAGATATAGCTTTGATAATTTTGGTGGTAAAGAGATTTGTTACTATTTATTTAAAAAAAAACAACATGCAAACATATCTTTTTGGAAAAAGGCTTATAATAGTTTAAATAGGTCTCTTGTTGACTTAATCCCATAATAAGGAAAAGAAAACTTCAAGTAGATAGGAAAAATCAAAGGTAAAAGTCTAAAATTAACTAGAAAAAAAAATAAGTTGTTGGGTCTGATTTGAGAACCTTCCTATCCTTTATAAATTAAAGCTTGTAGAACTCATTATCAAAATTTAAGATCGATCCAATAATCAAATAAAAATTATATCCATTCTTTTATTAAAAAAAATTGTTTGATATGTTTAGACCTCATCTGCTAGTCATTTTGTTCATTCAAATACTTGAGAACCTTTACATTATTTTCTTGATTCTCATATGTTCAAATTTTTGGGCCAATTCTCATAAGGATTTGTTAAATTTTTCTGAAGGCAATATAAGGGATATTTGTTTAAAAACAAACTTACTTTGGATTAACATAAAAAAATTAAAATATTATTAAAAAACATTGATTTTGGTTGTAATTTTTGAAAGGGTATAAGCGTCTTTTTATACGAGTCAAATAAACGGTTGGAAAGGAAAAATAAGGAAGTGGCTTTCTATAGAGCATTAAAAGCGTGATTATTAAGTCATATCATGTTAGTTTAATATACTTTGTAGTCAATCGGTTAATTACATGTGATATTATTATATTTATATAAATATATATTTATTATTAATAAATGCTTAATTTATCTTTAATATTCATATAATATTATATTAATGAATCTAGAGTAAAGATAAAGTTCATGGGACAAAAATGTTTTGCAAAGAAAATTATAAAATTATTATAATTATGAGATTCTTATTGCATCAAAGCATTGTTCCTAAAATGTTTCTGGTCAACGCTCTTTTAAATACTGGACATTCATTAGAGGCATAAAAACTAGTACAGATTATGTTTTTTAATTTATGAAAGGAAGCGGTTGTTCTCATAAGCTGAGGTATGAGAAATACCTAAATCTAATATGTAGATGTTTGTTATAAGATATGCACACTGAACTGACTCGCATGAGAATTTTATATGGATAAATCATCAATGTCTATGAAAAAGCTCACGTGACGGTTGTATAAGTGATCCTTAGACTTGACATCACTAAGTCATCTTATATAGAGAATGCTATGCTTTGATATTGTTATATGTTATTTTAATTGAGATAATAAAAGGGCAGACATTTAGTGGAGCTTGAACTATATGAAAATACTTAAGTAATCAAGAGAGGATTCATCATCTTAGATGAATTAGAGAAAATATTTCATCTGTTCTCAAATAGTATTGACTGAGAAATCATTGGCTAAGGTGGAATGAAATTTAAAAAGGGTTCCAAATCTTATTCACACAATTAATGATTATTATGTAGAGAGCAAACATGATTTAACGTTATAGACATACTCCATACTTTATTGTTAAATCAGAATATTATTGATGAAAATATATTAATTACACTGAGAAACTGGTCACTTAAAGGTTAAGTCAAACTACTAATGACTTTTCTAATATTTGGGAGATTATGACACACATTGTTAGACCATGCACTTGATCTTCAAACATAAATTAATCAATTGTTGAATTAATAATAAATTAAATTATTTAATTTATTTAATTATAATTATAATTTATATTTGGGCCAACATATTAGAAACCTAATGGGCTACACACATTAAGAACCATTAGTCAGAAACTAAACTAGAATGATTTAATTAAATATAACTTGATTAAAATATATTTTAGAAATTAAAAACTCGATTATAATTAATACAAGGATTATATTTCTAAACCTAGAAAAATAAAATAAGGATTTAATTGATTTAATTTCTTAAATAGTCATAAATTAATACATGCATATTATTTAGGGGGAAGATTGAATTTTATCAATTTATAGGGTTTTTTAAATTTCCTTATAAATTATAAGTTATGCCTCTCTTTTTTTTTAGTAAGAAATGATTGTTTGTTAGACAAAAAAAAAAACTATGTAAACATAATATTAGAGCTAGCACTGTAGGCATAATAATCCCTCTCTTCTAAATAGGGATTTAGAAGATTTCTCATGAGTGATTCGTGTGAATTACTATTGGAGACCGAACAATTAAATGTCTTATAATTTGCAAAAACCCAATATTTAAAGAATTATTTAAAATCAAAAAAATTAAATCTTCAAGTAATAAATCTCTAAATTTTTTTTAATATATCTAATAAAATTCCAAAAACTTCCAAATAATTTTGTTTCAAACCATATGAAAATTTTGTAGGAACTCAAAACACCCATAATTAGATAGTACAGATCAGTCTCCTTCCATCGTGAAAGTGAAAAGGGCAAAAACTGTGGTCGCTTGCTATCCTAAAGGTCAATCGATAATGTGGATGCTTTCAAATGCTGAATCAGAGCCCATTGCTGCAAGTGGCCGCAAAAAAAAAAAAAAAAAACACTACTCCCTCTCTCATCATTAGCCCATTAAACCGGACCTAGAACTGGTGTTCCACAATCAATCGAGGTTTTAAGAATCGACCAAACTCAATCTAAACATAACATAATCTAAATCTTAATTCTTCTAAACAGTTAATAATACCAGTTATATCTATCAGTAAAAAATAAAATAAAATAAAATAAAAACACCCTTAACCAGAATCAAGTCCTAACATACCAGATCGCTTCAACTACCAAATCCATTAAGGGTATGACCTTGCCTTTTCAAAGCATACATGAGATCCATAACAGTGAGAAATGTTGGTTCGGAAAGTTCTAAAAGATGTTTGTTTGTTGTTTATTTCTTACTCGAATGAATGCTCAATCAATACACCATAGACTATTTATATAGCTTTGCTTTCTAGCCTAATAAGACTCTATTTACTCGAAAATAACTAATCCTAATCTAATCTAAGCTAGTTGACACAAATCAGGACTCAGGAGCCTGAGCCTGGCTGGCTGAGTTGCAGGCTTTAAGAGTGATTTTCCCGCCTAGAATGCCTCTAATTTCTAGACTTGTTTTCTCCTCTTCCTTGTAGGATTGCTCCTATTTCTTCCGGTCCAATTCCCGCTGAGAAACTCCCTCTGGTTGCCGACTTATAGGTGCTCGGAATCCATCCCTGCACCGACTCTGCTGCCTGGAATTTCGGTTGCTGCTGTTTCCTTGCTTCTTCCGTGCCTTTGCTGATCTATCGTGAGCCTTTCTTTGGTCCTTATCAATAGTTTACAACATCACAGATGACATTCTCCTCTAGTCTCCACATAGATAAGACCAATGGTACGATTGACCCCGCCATGTCTTGCCAGACGACAGATCGCAGGCCTCGTGATGCCCTGAATTTAGATTGTTTGAGCATCCTCAGGTGGAAGTCAATAGGATACGCGGCACGTCAACAGGAAGTAGCTGGAGACATTGAAAGTATCGAAGAAAGCAAGGTCAGGCATGAATTCCTTCCTTGATGGAACAGTGAAAACAAGGACGTCTTCAAGGTTTGGAAGCATAAAATTGTCGGACGCCAAGCAAAATGTTTTGGATGTGTTTGTAATTGATCTTCAAATCATTAAAACTTTGCAGAAAGAGGGGGCGGAATATTGAAATTGCAGTTAGGTAGGTGTCTTTCAGGAGGAGAAAAACAGTTAATCATGAGCAACATGTTGCTCATTTATGCATTCTTTCCTCATCTCCGGGGTAAAATAACGAGAGAGAAAAACAGAAGATAAATAATCGGTTGGATCTGCTCTCGTTGAGAGTCGAACTCAAGACCTCCCGCTTACTAAACGGGTGCTCTAACCAACTGAGCTACGAGAGCCTACCGAGTAGTTGTCTACCCCCAACTACTATCTTCCTGACAACACCTCAATTCGAGTCTCATCGTTAAATATGCATGCTAAATGCTACTAAATATATTTTATTTATGAGATATCTTTTTTGTTTATGTACTATTTATAACAAATTGTCTTAAAGAATAAATTGAAAATAGTTTTCAAATAAAAAAAAGGGAAATAAAAGATCATCTCATAAATAGAAATAATTTAATAATGTCATATTTACATGCATAGTTACGTAGAGACTTGATGGAAATTAGCTATTTAGTTAATTAGACAAGTTTAGGCAGTAAATGTTAATTGTCTTATTACATTTTCTAACTATTTATCAAGTATAGTGTCTCAAGAATTAAAATAAGTCATTTATATCCGAAAGTGATAAAATTCAAGATGAATTTCTTTTCCTCCGTAGTTTTCACCATGATATAGTTACACTTACACATTGACACTTTGAAAATAAAAATCCCAACATATTCCCTTCATTTAATGTATTGATATTAAAAATATTTTTTAAAAAATATATTTTTAAAATATTTTTTAGTAAAAAATATTTTAAAAATAAACTATTATCACAACACTAAATATTATCTTAAACTAAACAAAGAATAATCTTACCGTCTTAAAGAAAGAAAAAAACATGGTCCAATCAAACCCTATCCTAATGAAGTTACTTGCTTAGTAGGCGAGCAGGCTGTATTTATATATCATTTGATATTTGATGATGTAATAATAATAATTTTTTAATATATATTTTTATTTAAAAATATATTAAAATAATATGTTTTTGAAAAATTATTTTTAACTTCATTACATTAAAACAACAAAAAATTTATTAAAAATATAATTTTAAACACAAAAATATTTAAATTAGATATGAAGCTAAAAGGTATAGGGAAAATATTGCTTCCCCACACCTATTACAATTGTTTTTTTTTTTATTTTGACCCTTTTTTTATTGTTATTTGTTTTGAATTTAATCCTTATGTGATGTGTTTATGAGGAATTAAAGTTGATAATTTATTTTAATTTGTCTTATCTATGGTTATCGCAGTATAAAAAAATATCTCAATATCGGATCGGTATCAGGAAAATATCAATGTATTGTGGTATAGTCTATTTTTTAAAAACATTTAGTTAAATAAAAAATAATTTAAAAAAGGTTATTAAACTTTGTGAAATCAATGACCTGATTTGCTAGTTTGGTAAGGTAACCCTGATTGCTCCAGTTTGTGGATTTAAAAGGGTACCTTTTTTTTTCCTTTCTAATCGAACCCAATTATGTGATTATCTATTTTTCTTTTTATAACATAGTTAAAAATTAGTCTTGAAAAAAATATGTTATGAAATTTTTAAAAGTCCATGACTTGTTAATAGGCATGACAAGTTTAAGTTTTCTTTTTTTTTAATTTTTTTTAAATTCAGTTTTTAATTTTATCATTTGATATTGAATTGTTTGATAACTGAATTTTATAATTTATTTCGTTTTGCTTTTTATGAAGTTATCATAATTTTTTTAAAAGTATCAGTATTGGCTTGACGCTCGATTTTGCGATCGTCTATTTTTGTTATCATATAGTTAAATAAAAAACAGTTTAGAAAAAAAATAAGTTGTTAATCCCAATAGATTTCATTACCTAGCTTGCGAGTTTGATGTGTTGACTTGGGCTACCCAATTCACGAGTTTAACGAGTTTATCTATCAAAGTTAATATATTTTTTTTAGTTTCTGGTCCTTTATTTTTTTAATTGTTATTTTTATTTTGCTCTTCTTCAATATTAAAATAGAATTCATGATTTATTTTTTTCTATTTTTTATAGGGCTAATCTCAAATAAATATTTTTTTTAGAGTTGATACTCGATTTTGAAAGCATTCAATGTTATCATGAAATTATATAAAAATAATTTACAAAAACAAAAAAGTTATAAAACTCATTGAAGTCCATGATTCAAGTCGTAGGGTAATCGGATCAATCCAATTTGACATCGTCTTAATATAAAAAAATTATTGTTTTGAAGTTTTTTTAAAAACTATGCTATATTTTTATCAATCATCCAAGTTGTCTTCGATCCAGTTTAAATTGAATAATTTATTTTGGATTAGCTCTCACGCTGATTAATTTAAAACTTGAGTTAGGCAATAAATTAAATTGAAAAGTTTTAAAATCAATTTATTTAATTGATTTAATGATACTATCAAAAAAAAAAAATTATATTCTTATAAGATGTTTTTTTTTTAAAGGTGTTTGAAGCAGTGTTTTAAAATCTGGTCCGGCCTGGCGGATCGAACCGGGACCCGGCTGACCCGGGATTGGAACCGGGCTGATGAAAAGACCCGTTAGGGAATTGGCCTGGCAAAACCCGGTCGACCCGAGACCCGGTTGACCCGAGTAAACCCAACTGAGACCCGGCTACGGTTTTATATATATATATGTTCAACGACGTCGTTTTTAGCTTTAGCTTTTTAGTAAGCCTTATTAATTTTTGGCAAGCTTTCTGCCTCTCTCGCTCCCTCTCTCTCGCACACTCTCACAGTATCACTTAGGCAGCCAAGATTGCAAAAATAGGAAGAAACAATTTCTCAATCTTAACAATTCTATCTGTCACACTCCTTCCCATTCTCTCCCTCTCTTTCTCCACATATTCCCCAACAAATCATCGAATGTTAGTCCTCCTCAACGACTTGTCACTCAAATCTTCCCACCCAATCTTCTTCAATTCTCTCAAATCTCGTGGTTTCGATCTTGATTTCAAGCTTGCTGGTGACCCAAAACTCACCCTTCAACGTTATGGCCAGTACTTATATGATGACTAAATTCTCTTCTTTCCTTCAATCGAAAGTAAGTTGTTGAATCCAAACAAACTGTTGTTTGTTGTTATCAAGTTGTGATTTTTATGATTCAGTTTTTGTTTTGAGAAAATGGGTTTTGTTACGATTTTGTTTTTTTGGTTTTCTTGGAATAATTTGTAATTTGGGATTTTTTTTAGGATTTGGTGGTGCATTGGATTTAGCTCTAGCTACTGAATGTGAGGTTGATTTTGATGAGGTTGGTGTAAAATTTATGATGCATTGAATGTTTTTGTCATTTTATTTTATAAGAGTCTGCCATTGTCCATTGATGATTTGGCTTAAAAAAAAGAAAGCAGGTCCAGGCTTGAAAGCTCGCTGGAATAAGTTTATATAAAGCAGAGAATAGAATTATTTTGTTTATCGAGTTTACATTATATTGTTGGATCCATTGCTTATTTGCCTTGGTTATTGATCAATGATCATAAAAGTTATTTTTTTGGGTTGACCTGGATTGGACCGGGTCAACCCATGTGACTTGTAACCCAGTTATTATACCGGGTTAATTACCGGGTCAAGTTTTAAATCTATGATTTGAAGGTAATTTTTTTTTTAAGGTATTTGATCCACGTTCCCCTATACTACGGTACAAAAAGAGAGGTCCATTTCTGCAATCCAACAAACCATCTAAGCCCATATTTGCAAACAAAACTTTCAATAAAGACAGACTGAAACACGTACAAGTGAGTTTGGTGAAGTGTTTCTCTGCTCTCTCTCTTGCAATTTCCTCTTCCTTTCCTTACCTCTCTCTTACTTCTCTTCTTCAACGTTCGTTTATCATCATAAAAACCACAACTTTTGATCGCAATACAGAGAAACGAATAAAAAAAATATGGCTTCTGATTCATGGGTTTCTCGCTTCTCAACTTCTTCAAGAAGATATCAGACTCGATCTGGTTTGTTTAATATCTTTCACTTCTTTTATAATGTTCATATTTTTATAAGAAATGTTGTGTGAAAGTGGTCTTTTTTGTTGGGCTTGTCGTGTTAGATCTGCATGAAGAGACTGAAGCAGAAGAGGATTTGAAAGCTGAGTACTTGTGTCCGTTTTGTGCTGAGGATTTTGATGTTGTTGGTCTCTTTTGCCACATCGATGAAGACCATCCTGTTGAAGCCAAAAATGGGGTATCATATTTTTATCATTTGCTCTTTTTTTTAAAAAATTTTCAACTTCTTTTGATGGATGTCGATTAAAAAGTTTAGTTCTTTAGTGTTAAACTGTGAAGGGTTGTGGTTAAATTTACGGGGTTAGTCCTTTAGTGTTAAATTGTGATTTTGGAAAAGGGGTTTTAGTTAAATTTACGGGGTTTGATTTTTAATGAGATTATTTGGTTAACTGTGAACTTGTCGCCTTGTTTTTTAGGACTTTAATTGTATCCTAGAGTACAAATTGGTCTCTTTTGTGCTTAACGCAATATTAGGTGCACTTTCCTAGTTACGTGTTGCTTGGAGACTGCTACTGAGATGATGTCTGAATTGTTTGTTTTCAGGTGTGTCCAGTTTGTGCTAAAAGGGTGGGGATGGACATTGTTAGTCACATTACTGGGCAGCATGGGAACTTCTTTAAGATATCCTTTTATCTCAAATTTGACTTAGTCACATTCAACGTTTTGGTTCAGATTTTTTGTATAATCTGGTTGTGTATGTGCAAGCGAACATGCATATTTATGTGGTTCAATGTTAATGGCAAGTGAACTAGGTTTTGTTGGTAGTTGAAAATCTTTCTAATGAATCTCTTGAGGTTCAAAGGAAATTTTCAACATCTTAGGGGGGGATCATGAATCACTTATCATGTTGGTACTTCTTTCCTTCTTTCATTTGCTTCCTGGGTTAGTGCTTCAACTTTGTTTTGAAAGCAGTCTTTTTTTGCGCTTTTATTCTTTTGAGTTGAGCAATCTAATCACATATCTATGACACCCTCCAGTTTATGCCCCTATTTATTTTATTTGTTTGTTAGTTTTTCTGTGGTCACAGTAGTCCATTGAGTTCCTTGACTGGAGATTACGTTCAGCGTAAGAGAAGATTGCGAAAGGGGGGAGCTAACTCTGCATTTTCTATATTGAGAAAAGAACTGCGAGAAGGAAGCTTACAATCCCTTCTCAGTGGATCTTCCTGCTTTGTTTCTTCCTCCAATACAGAACCTGATCCATTGCTTTCACCTTTCATATTTAATCCACCTGGTTTTGATGAAGCGCTGAATGCAAAACCTCTTTCTTCTGTTGAAGCAAGCTCAGTGAAGGGGAGTACAACTGAGGAGTTTCTAGAAAGGTATGATTACTCGCATCCTTTTCCCATTCAAGTCGCTGCATTTGATCTTAATTTATTAAAAGAAGCTTCTGTATTTTGGCCCCCAAGATATGAAATAAAGGTCTGCTTGTTTTTCTTGGTAAATCAGTTTGAATTTTTTAGCCGCTTCCCTGATCATTAATCTATCTTGGTAACAAGACCAAAAATAAGATTGACTATTGCAAATCTGCCTGGTTCCTATCACTTTGATGTTACTATTCTCTTAATGAATGTATAGTGTAAGGACATCTTCAAACACTAATAGGTAATGATGTATGGAGTTTGATGTTTTAGGATCAGTATGCAATTTGTATAGTTGTACGATTTTGGTGCTTTTTAGCTGGTTTAGATTCAGAAGATTGGTCTCCTCTGTTCATGAACAATTGAAGGTAAGGATGGAACTTTTGTAGAGCTGATGCCATGGAAAATCTTCTCTGTATGAATAGGTAATGATTTGTGGAGTTTGAGGTTTACTGACAGCCTAGAATTTGTGTCGACTATGTTTTAGGATCCTATACTCTGTTATTATGGTCTAAGAAGATTGAATCCAAAGATATTGAAGCTTGTATGGAACTGTTTCCATAGTTTGAGCAAGAAACTTGCGCTGTTAATGATCCTTTGGTCATTACCTGTACATGATATTCACCAATATAGTGTTGCTGGAGAAGATTATCACTCTGTCAGCAAGGTAGTTAAATGGAATAAATGCAACTTGAACCACGTAACCTGTACTTCATCTGCTACTGCTACCCTTTGAGGCTTTCTATCGTTGCCGGTATGTTGTGGAATTTTTCTTTTTTCAAGACTTCTAACATCAGTTTGGTGCCAACAGGAAAGTCCAACAGCCACATCTATCAGACAAGGACCAAGAGGAGAAATCCCGGAAATCAGAGTTTGTCCAAGGACTGTTGCTCTCTACCATTCTTGATGATGAGTTATGAGTGTGGGCGGTAACTGTGATGAATTGTTAATATAATGTTAGGAGTATGAGCAAAGTGAAGAGGAAAGCTGTTCAATTTGTGACACATGTTTGTATTAGATAGGTCCCATGAACTATATTATGTGCAACTATTTGTATTTACAGCTCATGTGCATAATGGAAAAAATAAATTTATAAGCCTACCTCTATACCTTATTTGCTTTGCTTTTCGCACAAATAATAATATTAGCTGATGTATACGCAACTGATGCACCATTTTTCTTCCCAGAGGAAATTGTTTGGTCAGTGGAACTGTACATGACATCTTGAATCCCATTTCGAGGTTACCATTTTTGGTTTTTGGTTCGACAAGTGTGTTGCAGACCGGACTCAATTTTTCTGTTAGCAATCATTTTCAGTGGTCAGTATAACTTAATTCCTGGAACTCTTTTTTTTTTTTTTAAATGATCCAACTTTGCTTATCTGTATATTCAATTTCTATTTTTCCACCTCACGATTTATCAAACTGCAGGTTTCCTTGACACGAGTGTGCCATGGAGATCTTCACTCAGCGTCTCCCCACCATTCCTCGTTATGTTCTGTGCATATGGTTAAAATAAGTGGTTATGTCAAAATGATTGGTGCCCATTTGTCCACCTAAACATTGTAAAAAGCAAAATGCCAACACCTTCGGAATCCCATCTAAAACTTATACTTGTTTGTACAGGATTCCATTCTTTTCAAGTTCACGTGTCTCTAGCACCATCATCCATCTATTGTGCCGTTTCTCCTCTCGGCAAACAGCAACTTGTAAACAAGGATTTCCTTATTCCTAGACGGTTATAGAAACAGACAAGAAGAGCCTCAAGGGTTGTTTAACAACCAGTGGTGGTATCTTATGTTTTTAAAAACAAGACAAAAACAACCTAGTTTTATGTAAAAACAGAAAATGCAACGAACGAATACCAAACGATACTTAGGTTGCCTCTTTTTGTCTGACAAAATGACAATAGCTGTTTTCGACTTCAGTTGAGCTATAGAAGGCTTAGAAGCATTTTCTTTTACAGTTATATACACTAGACGAGGGAGTTCACATCTTCAGATCAGCAAGAGAATCTTGGTTAAAGGAACACAGCATAAGTAAGATTCATATTTCAGAAACTGCTGCTACAAAACGTGTATTGAACATTCTACCTCAGAAACAACCATATACAAAAGTCAGTAGTTTTTATAGGACAACGTCATTAAACAGTTGCAAAAACTAAAGCTTTCAGGCCTGGAAAACTGTCCATAAGATCAAAACCACCATTTATGATCATAAGGCTCCTAATCTGCAATACCTCACATTAAAGCCAAAGCACCAAGATAATTATCAGAAAACTCCTTCAAGCGCATGCAAAAGGTTGCGAACAAGCAAAAAGTGGATCATTCTTGGACTTCGTCAAGGAGATGTGCTGGCATAGCCAGGACATGACACACTAGTCTGAGAATCCAGAAGAAACACCACTCCATACTACTCCATACAACATCAAAATAATGAAGGATATTTAGTATGAGCTGAAATTGGGGCTCTTACAGGACTGAAGGTGCCAGTTCTCTTTAATTACTCATTTATAAAGGAAACCTTTTCACCTTGGGCTTGTGTTGTGGGAAACAAAGAACCTGTAGTCAGGATGATTAACTCGCAAAAGCTTAAGCCAGTTGTCAGCAGCTCTTAGCAATGAACTGGCCTTTTGGCATTCATTGACTCCATTGGGATTCCAAAATGAAACTTTAAACTTATAGGAAGCAAGCCCAAATGTAGGCAAAGGTAGCTTGAGGGATATGTCAGAAAGGTGAAGCTGCCTAACAGTAGAGCCGTGAAGTTGCATCCTCTCACTGCTTTGACCTGTCCCAACAAGAAGAGCAACAAACACATAAGACTGCAGGCAGATATAAAAGCCCACCATGGACATACAAACATGCAAGTAAAGAGATGTACTTTGAATGGATGTTGACAGAGAATGATAGGTTAGAAAGCAGGCATCCAGATTCTGCAGTGTTGGACCCATGGGTATCCTATATATGGGATACCAAGCCACAGAAATCCAACTTGAGGGTGATAGATCACAACTCCTAAATGTCTTGAGTTCTGGAAACTGAGATGCAAGAACCAAAATCTGCAGGGATGCAAGACTATTGATGAACAAGGGGAAAACATAAACAAGGAAAAAAAACCCGCAAGCTCAAAATTTTAAGCCACTTAAAGACAATGAACCTGCCTGGTCAGCCAAAGGTTGGCGTGTAAATGGTGAAGCATGCTCCATGTATTGAAAAATAAGCCGACCTGGTGGATTGGAAATCTCGCATTCATCACTAGATGAACCCCTGAAGGGTTTATTTCTCAGAGAGAGTCTATTCAAACTCTTAATATTTGCATCTGTAACATTGAGCTGGTTCCAGGGCTGCCAAACACCATTGCTTGCTACTCTCTCTGCTCCATAGTCACTGCTACCATCACTACACGTGTCCCTGGATGACTCCGAATCGCTCTCCTCGCCAGGCCTTCTGTCAGAAGATGGAAGCAATGACAATGTAATGCAACAAGCATACTAGCCAACTGATAGGTAAAGCTAAATAATTTCAAACATCTAGACTGTTCACTTTACTTTATCATTCTTTCCATTGGAAGGACTACCAAAACTTGCTGCACTGCATAGGCCCAAGTACCAAAAGTAACAATCTAGCAGTACAATTTAAAATGGAAGTAGCCTGTCAGTACGGCTGGCAAATTCCTTTTTGCAGCAGCACAACATATTCAAGAAAATTATACTGTTACTTTCAGTCATACTTGCTATCTGGACCACTGAGAAACTTTTCATCATGATTAAACATAACAGTTTCAGAAAGCAAACGCTCCAGGAGGCAGTAAATGTACCTGTCTGGAACCACACTCAAGAAACTAGGAACACACAATAAAACTAACACAGAAATTCATATGGATAAAACTTATTCCTCCTCTTCCAACAGTCCTGCATAGTATCTCTGTGATTCATTCATGTCAGCTGAAGTAACAGTACATGGCCGAGCCATTCCAATGACGGATTACCTCTTGAAAGGTTAAATTTGGCATTTTCTGGAAAAAGTATACCAAGCATAAACTGTGAATTATTCAAGTAATCACTACTACCAGCAAACTAGTAGCTCAAAATTCTCCAAACAGTATTAACAATTATTTCTAGTCTTGCACTTGCAGCCACAAGGAAGCAGTCTTGGCCTCCCACATCCGGTATTAAAGTGACCATATTTGTATTAAGGGTTTTTAGGGTAGTGGCGACACCAAAAGATGATCATTTAAACCTTAGATAATTCTTAGGCGGGTGGCCCCAATAGACTTTGGATCCAACTTGACAAAGGAATATGGGCACAAGATATTACATCACACAGCCCTAGGATGCGGAATTTGCTTCTATTTTTCTGTTTAAGAAAATAGTCATTTTGTTTCTCAGAAAGTTGTTAAGAACAGACACCTAGCAAAAGGCAGGCAAAACAATCAACTACGAAATAAAGGTTAAAACCCCCCTCATCTTCATCTATCACAGTCCATGATCCATCTATCTATAATAGAAAGCACAAGGAGGAACTGACTGTGATATGGACCTAACCTAAGAATGTAATACACTGAAAATAAAAAAAATTACAGAAAACAAATAAGAAACCATAACTTCTCTCCAACAAAACAAGTTCGTAGAATTTGGCACCGTTTCTTAATTGGAATAATGACTTTGCGATTTGGATAAAACAGTCATCCACACAATGGCATATCCATCAAACTCTATATATTAAAAGGACAAACTAGCATCATCAAACGACAGATATCCATAGAAGCATATTGACAGCACTAGAAGTTTAAATCATCTAAAATGCGGATCTTCACCAAGAATACTACAAACCAATCACTGCCTTAATAAAAAGTCGATTCCATGCCTTCCAGTTTGTCCAAACCGTAAACAAAAAAAAAAAAAAATGAAACTAAGTAAGTCAGAAAATTAATCAATTACCTAAACTCGATGCATACAATTTGAATTTAAGATTACAATATTGCAGGGAGGTCATACATCCTAAGTTCACATCAATAAATCCATCAAAACCATGCCAAGATAGTTATTGAACTGGGCACATTAATAAAATGAAAAATATAACCAAATAAGAAGCCAAGAGAATGGCTCACCTCAGCCTTAGGGAGGGTTGTGATGGATCTAAATATATTTGAATGCCAGACAAATAGGGAACATAGTACTGCACAACAGTCTCGCTCCCATTCAACAGAAGAGGAACACCTGCCCCATATGCACTCCACTCTTTGAAAGATTCCCATAAATCCCCAAGCACAAAATAGAAGTTCTGGTGATGCTGCACTTCACATGTTCTCCATTCTCTAACACTCGTCTATACAACCCACAAACACCACCATTAAAAGAACATGCATATCCTACTAAAAAATAAAGACATTCAACTCATTTTCAATCTAAAGCAAACTCAATAACAGCGAAAACAATTTTCCCAAAGATTCATCTAAAATCAAAACCATAACAATTATTACTTGGAAACAAAATTAAACATTTTCAACAATTGTTTCTAGAGTAATAAACTGAATTCTAAACCCTAAACCTTTAGAATTTAAGACCTTCAATCAATAATAACACCTATAAAACAACACATGTCATTAAACAAACAACATAGTAAATCAAATTGAAAAAAAAGAGCTAATTAATTGTCCAATGAAGTCGTTTATAATGAAGACCCTGATTAATTATCGATGATTCCGTTCAAAATTAAAAAGTGTCAACAATCATTGGCTTGATTAATTAACTCAAGTCATAACCCTACATTATCCCAATTTAATTAACTAATTAAAAACCCTAATCTAATCCATTAAATTAGTCATGTTATTCACAATTTAAAACCTTAAACAAATATTAAGGCAAATTAGGCAGCAAAATTAAAAAAAAAACCCACACAGTAAAAAGCATAAAAACCTAAACTTTATTACAAAAAACCAAAAATCAACAAAAACCCATAAAAGTCTCATTAATTACCTTGGGCAGAAACTGAGCAGGTACAACTGGAGTGGTATACTCCAAGAATCGATCCAAATTCGTTGAGTTACTCTCGGGCCCAACCCGACCTGAGACAGAACAATTTGACCCGCATTGATCGGATTCCTTCCTCTTCTCAATCTCCACTGTTGAATTCTTCGAGATCGATGGCTTCTGCTGTTGCTGCTGCTGCTTCAGTTGCTGTAATTGTTGCTGTTTTCGGATCCCGGGTGAAACATAGAACCGATTCTCTCCACGGTTTCGAGCAATTGAAACACCACCGGAGCCTGACATTGTATGAAGCTGAAAACAAAAGAAAAAACAAAGAAAGCTTTTGGGGTTTTTATGTTTTAGAAACAAAGTTGAACTAGATATTTATTGCTTGTGTGCTTTTTTTGCTTCAGATTTTAATTTGTGCGTGTGACTGTGAAATAGGCAAATCAATATGAGAGAGGGACGAGAAGACTCGAGAGATTTTTTTTTTCTTTTCTCTTTTACGTGTTGGTCTAGGGGTGTCGGATAATAAATTACATCATGCCCTTTTCAAATAGTTTTTTTATTTGAAAATATAATAAAATAATTTTTTTAATTTTTTATATCAACATTTTAAAATTATCAAAAACACTAAAAATAAATAGTAATTTAATATTTTTTTAAGTTAAAATTATTTTAAAAAATAACAGTAAAAACTATAACAAACATTTTTTAATATTCATAAAATTTATTACTACTAGTACTATTATTTACATCTCAAGTAAAAAGCAAAGTTAAAATAGTAATTTTATTATCATCATTATTATTTTACTTGATGATAAAAGTCATGTGGTCATAGTAATTTTCATTATTTATTGGACTGAATTAGTCAAATTTTAAAAAACTTTTAATTTGAGTATCGAACAATTTTTTTACTCTTTTGAGTCTAATTTAACACCTCATCATATATTTTTTTTAATAAAAGATTGAATTAGAAGACATAGAATTAAAATGCAAAAGACTAGTAAAATAAATGGTATCTTAGAATTTTATTTGACAAGTTTTTAGTCCTACACTTTATTCATTTGACAAGTTTCTAATTTCCACTATTCATTGGATTGGAATAGTAAAATTTTTTAAAACTTTCAATTTGATTATTGAAATTTTTTTTACTCTTTTGAGTCTAATTTAGCTCTTAATTGTATTTTTTTTATAAAGGGTTAAATTAAAAGACAGAAAAATAAAATACAAAAGGCAAGTAAAATAAATGATGTCTTAAAAATGATGTTTTAGAATTTTGTTTGACAAGTTTTTAATACTAAACTTCATTTCACTCGTTTTTCATTTTTTTTTTGTGAGAAGAGAGAGAAAGACTCGTCAGATTCTAGCATAGAGAGATAAATTCATTGTTGATGATGATTCCAACCATTAGATATAGTTAATTTTGGTGTCAATATTTTTCATTTCATGAGGGGAGTTTGATATAGGTGTTTTTTTTACTTCTCCTTGCTCGAGAAGATAGATTTGATCGCAGAAACATTTTGACTTCAGGTTAATTTTGATTTTTTAAATTATTTTTTTGTGGAAATAAATAGATTCATCAAGGTGTTTATAATGTTTTTGATAAAAAAAATAAGTTAAAAAATAAGTTTTAAATTAAAAAAAATCAAATCCTTGATTTTTTGATGTCCAGGAGTCGTTGGAATATGTAGAAAACAAACAATGTGTTGTCTATTGTCTTTGAAAAAAAGAAATGGGGGTGGATTGTCGCCCATTAAGAAATAATAATAACTTTTTTAGAAAATACATTACCAATATCTAAATATTATTTTTTGCTCTCAATTTCCCCCCTACTACATGCAAAGCGTCGGAGTGCATACCATTGAGTAGTGCATACCAATGAACTATTTTGGATGAATTTGTATATTAAATTCTTGTTAAAAAATGTTAAGGATAGACTGTACCCTCTCTCTCTCTCTCTAATATATATATATATATATATATATATATATATATATATATATATTAGTATTAAAGTTCCAAGTTCTGATCCAATAAATAAATTAATGATGAAGACATATTTTCTTAACTACCAAAGCAGTTCAAGATTAAATAATTTTTAGATGGTAGGTTTAAATAATTATTTTGATTAAATAATTATCAGAAAACTCCTTCACGCGCGTGTGCCTATTTTCGGGCAAGGATTGTTGAAGATGAATTCGGTCCAAGCGGGAGCCCCTTTTGTTTTATGGTCTGTTTGGTTGTTCTGGAATTTTGTTAGAGAGTCGCTAGGGGAATATCCTCAACCAATAAACCAGAGATTCTGGATGCCAAGTTTTCTGTCTTCTTTCTTTTTAATAGGAGGATAGTACTAAGATGATCAACTGAAATTAATTAATTAATTAATTAATTATAGTTTTATGGTTAATTTGCTAGGGGAATATCCTTATGTGCCATCTAACAGAAACATGTCTTATATTAAAAATTAAGAATATAAAATGAATCTCTCCTGCCATATGTGTAAATAAAAAAATATAAAATTTATAAGTATTTAGGACAGAAAGAGAGAAAAATAGCTTTTAGCAAAACAATTTGAATCAGAATTTATTATAATATATTTATTATTGTTGTTTTTACTTAAACCACTTTAAAGTTCATTTTATAAGGTTTAATTTAACATGCACATCGTGTATTTTTTTTGTGAGCGCCATAAGATCATAATGAAGAAAAAGAATCTTATAATTCTAAATCAACTATATCATAGATCTCTTAAATTATTTAAGAATTCCTGACATTACAATAGCTAGATCATGTCATTTATTCTCTTATTACTTTAATTCAAACCTTTTACTACTAAAATTCTGAATTCATACAATATAATCTTTTAACTAAAAATTAAGAAATTAAATGGAATATGTATCGGTAATATATAATATCATGTAGATATATTTTAAAATTATTTTATTCTAAATTTTATAAACATATATCAAGGAAGATTACTCCCAAGTAAATCCACCAGCTTCCTAGTCCACAATCATGTAGATTCTTACCAAAACGAGCACTACTGATTACCCATGCTGCATAATTCTAGCCAACAAACTTGTATTCTTCTATATTTAGCCTACTGTAATTCCTCCATTAGAGTATACAATCTGTATATATTAGACACCAAATCATAACAATAATATCAAGGTGAATTTCCATTGAAACACTCTCTTTGCATCTTTCTGATGGTATAGAGCACCACCACTTTAATGAGATTACGATCCTCGCATCTGCTATGTCTTCCTCTCAACATCCAAGCAACCAACCTCCCTCTTCAACCGAAACAACACTGGTTGATCTCAACATCATAGCACAAAATAAGTGAGAAAAATAACTCCCTCCATCTTCCTACAGTGGCATGCCTAATTCGAAGCTCTTCTCCCTAGATGACACTCCCACATCTACCCCAACAAATACCCATTGGGTTCGACAGGACAGACTAATCCTCAGTGCCATTCTTGCCTCAACCTCCACCACCATCACTCCTCTAATAACTATCGCTAAAACATCCCACGAGTCATGGACAAAATTAAATCACATGTATGCTAGCAGATCTCAAATGAGAGCTATGCAATTTAAGGAAGAAATTACCTTGATTAAAAGGAAAAATTGTTCAATTCTAGAGTATCTTCATGCTGTAAAGGCATTGGCTGACAAGATAACTTTGATAGATCACCCCATATCTGACGATGATCTAAACTTTTACATTCTTAATGGTTTGAGTTTTGATTTCAAGGACATAACTGCATCAATTCGTCAAATATGTTTGTTGATTTCAGATTCTGATGATTTTTATCACCCATATCCTCAACATGATTTTGTTGGTTTACCCCATGGAGGAAAAACAATAATACAAAATATTAGGTCATTAAATTGTCTGAAGCCTTAACTCTTGATGGTGTTCTTCATGTACCACAATTCAATATGAACTTATTATCTGTGAGTAAATTGACACAAGGATTGAAGTGTATTGTGATTTTTTTGATAAGTTTTGTAGTGTGCAAGACGAGAACACGAGGAGGATGATTGGCCTAGGCAAGCATTTTAATGGGCTCTACTACCTCAAACCTACCCAAAATCCATATTTAACATATCATGTTCACCATACCTCCCATCTTTGGCACTAACATCTAAGACACCCATCCAACGCACCTACGCAATTCCTTTCCAATAAAACTTCAGAAATTATATGTGATCTAAATCATCTTTATGATATTTGTCCTTTAGCAAAGCAAACTTGCTTATTTTTTTCTTCATCGACTTCAATGTCATCCAATGCACCTTTTGATTTAATTCATTGTGATATTTAGGGGCCACATAAAAGTCACACTCACACTGGTGGATGATATTTTCTAATTATTGTGGATGATTTTACTTGATTTACATGGATCCATCTCTTAAATTTTTAAATCGGAGACACAAGGGGTGATAAAATCATTTTTCTCTTGGGTCCAAATCCAATTCAATCTTCTTGTCAAAACCTTGTGTGCCGATAATTGGAGTGAATTTCTATCTATGTAATCCTTTTTTAGAAACAAAGGCACCCTTTTCCAACACTCATGCCCATATACACCCCAACAAAATGGCATCGTTGAGCAGAAACATCATATCTTTTAAATATGGGCAGAGCACTCCATTTCTAGGCCAACATTCCTTTATGTTTTTTGAGAGAAAGTTTACAAACTATATGCTATCTTATAAATCGCCTCCCTACACCCTTACTCAAACATAAATCATCATATGAACTCTTACACAATAAATTTCCTGATTATTCTAATTTACGGGTTTTTGGTTGTTTGTGTTATGATACCAATCTTCTTCCCAAACATAAGTTTGATGCATGAGCTCGTTGATATGTCTTCTTTGGTTACCCACTTGGTCGAAAGAGTTATCGTCTTTATGATCTTGGTACATAAAAATTTCTTTCCTCTCGAGATGTGGTTTTTTCACAAAAATATATTTCTATTTTCTACATCCCTATTCGAAAATCAAGATGACACTATTGTCCTACCCACTCCATCCTTATATGGTCTCAAACAAGTGTCTCAAAGCTTCCTTCTCGCAGCTCTTTTCTCAATATATAAAAATTTCTTCACAAATCTTTATATGGTTTCAAACAAGTGTCTCGAAGCTGGTTCTGTAAGTTTTCATTTATTATACAGAATATTGGTTTCTTTCAATCCAAATCAGATTATTCTATGTTTACACAAACACGTGGTTGTTATTTCACTGTTATATTGTTATATATTGATGATATGATAATCACTGAAAATGATGATAATGCCACACGAGACCTTAAACATTTTCTCAGCACCCATTTCAAAATCAAAGACTTTGGACCTTTATAATACTTTTTTGGAGTTGAAATTGTATGGTCCAAGTCTCGCATTTCTTTTTGTCAACAGAAGTATACACTAGATATCTTGGAAGATGCAGGCTTACTTGGTGCTAAGCCTGAAAAAATTCCTATGAAAGCTAATGTTGCCCTCATGCTTACAGGAAGTGACCCTCTTAAAGATCTTACTCATTATCGAAGACTTATTGGAAGATTAATCTATCTGACAATAACAAGACCAGATATCACATATGCAATAAATACACTCAGTCAGTTTATGCATAAGCCCCAGAAACACCTTTTTGACATAACACGTTAGCTCCTTCACTACCTCAAAAGAGCTTCTGACCGAGGGTTATTATTCTCTTTGAATGGGCCGCTACACTTAATTGCATATTGTGATGCGAACTGGGCACGATGTCCTTTTACAAGGTGCTCGGTTACTGGATACTGTATCTTTTTTAGCAGGTCACTCATATCATGAAAAAATAAAAAGCAAGTTACTGTCTTAAGGTCGTCTGCAGAAGCTAAATACCGTTCCATGACAACTACCACTTGTGAACTCATTAGTTGCGATACCTTTTACAGAACCTACAAGTGGAGCATTACCAATCAGCCACCTTACTTTGTGACAACAAGGTAGCACTCTACATTACAGCCAACCCAGTTTATCATGAACGAACCAAGCACATTGAATTGGATTGCCATACTGTTCGTGAGAAAATTCAAAATGGAGAAATCTAGACAGCTCATGTGCAAACAAAATATCAAGTTGCTGATATTTTCATTAAGCTGCTGCCTGCACCCTTGTTCCAATCCCATATTGGCAAGTTGGGTGTAATAAACATTCACACTCCAATTTAAGGGGGACTGTCGAAGGAAAGAAATTGGTCAACTATTATAATTAGTAGATTTCCAATAATTAGCTGAGATTGAGTCAATCATAACTATTGTGATTGACTTACTTAGAATAGATTTCCTATGTACTTAGAATACAATTTGCAATTTGTATAAAACTTGTACATTATAGTTCATTTGATATCAATACAAACTACATAATTTCATATTTTTTTCAAATGTCACTGACAATAAATGGCTCATGGATTCCGTAGTGTCCCACAACATCAATGGTGATCTTAATAATCTATTCATTCATTCATAATACGATGTTACTAAAATCAACCAAAACAACTTCCATTCTCAAAGATACACTGTGTGTCCCAAATCTTTGCAAAAATCTTATTCTGTGCATCACTTTACATCATAAAATAATGCACCTATTGAATTTCATTTTTTTCTTGTAAAGGATGAGATCTCAAGGGAGACTCTAGTAAAAGGTGCATAGGAAAATGGTGTTTTTGTCTTCTCGGAATCATTGGTGGCATCTTCCCTCTAAATGGTTGCTAGCGTGCATGAAAAAACCTTTATTGATGAGTGGCACAAACATCTTGGTCATTTGTCCTAAAAAATTATTTATAATATTGTTCATAATTTTTCACTTTTGGTCACACCAAACAAAGAGTCTTTTTTATGTTCCTCACGTTCAATCAATAAAGCTCATAAACTTCTATTTGGTTTCATTAGTCTCTCAAGCAATGCATCTTTTAAAATCATCTATACAGATATTTGGGATCTCGCTCATTGTGTTGGTCTCAATGGTTCTCATTATTATCTACTTTTTATTGACCATTACACTAAATGCATATGTTTTTATTCTATAGAAACAAAGGTCAGGAATGTGATAATTTTTCCATAATTTAAAAAACTAGTAGAAAACCGGTTCCAATGCAAAATTAAAACCATATACTTAAATAATAGGGGTGAACATGTGAGCTTAAAATATTTTCTCTCTCAACATGGTATTAGTCATTTTACTACCGCTCCACATATACCTTAATAAAAGAGCGTCTCTGAACAAAATCATCATCATCTTGTGAAAACCGGTCTCATATTGCTTCATGACGCCCATTTACCTCTCTTCTATTGGCTACATGCCTTTAAAATGACCATGTATCTTATAAATCATCAACCCACTTCGTTACTCTAAAATAAATCCCCATACCAAAGTCTTTTTGGCTAGAAGCCAAATTATCTCAAATTAAAAAAATTTGGCTATCTATGTTATCCTCTTATTAAACCATACAAAAATTATACGATAGACCCCAAATCCACTCCCTGCATCTTTCTAGGCTATTCCTTATCTCAAAATGCATACTGGTGCCTTGATCCAAAAACATATTATGTCTATACTTCACGATATGTTCTAATTGATAAGGCCTAAAACCCATTAACCAAAGCTTATTCCTCTCTAGGTCACCACCCTCCCTTAATTCTCTCTTAGACTCCAAACTCACCTCCTGTCCCTGTGCCACCCGTGATGCTCTCTTCACCACCAGTGCCCTTGACAGATGTTGCCACCACTGTCACTGCAACTCTAAGCACTCCTTGTATCTCTTTATTTGTTGATTTATCTTGTCCATTAAATTTGAGTTCCCATGCTGCACCTTCAGGGCCTCCACACCCTACTTCTCTTATTTTATTACCCAATCAGAATTTTACTATCATCCCATCTTCAGACCTAGGTAATAGTTCAACATATTATTTGGACCCTCCTCCCCATCATCCCACACAACCTCAACACCATTCCACCTTTAGAACCTACAACATGACCACTCAGTCCATTAACCAAATCTACAAGCCTAAACAATTGCATTCTGTCACCAAACATCCCTCACCTGAGACCATTTAACCCACATGTGTGAATTGAGCTGTTTTTAAACCTTACTAGCGTGAGGCCATATCTCATGAGCTCACTTCCCTTATGAGACATGAGACCTGGAAATTAGTCTCCCTACCAAATAATTGCCATCCAATTAGTTGTAAATGGGTTTTAAGGGTGAAACGCAAAATTGATAGCTCATTGGATAGGTTTAATGCTAGACTTATAGCTAAAGGCTACCACCAATAGCCGAGAGTTAATTACAAGGAGATCTTTAGTCCTGTCATTAAACTAGTCATAATTAGAATTTTTTTGTCAATTGTGTGATGAATGGATAAGATTTGTGTCAAATGGACATGAACAATGCTTTTCTGCATGGGAAACTTAGTGAGATAATTTAAATGTTGTAACCACCGGGCTTTAAGGATCTATCTAAACCTGACCATGTCTGTAAGCTGAAGTGGAAGTTGATGATTAAACCTCCACTTCAGCTTACATCAACTTCCTAGGTTCCAATCTAATCTCATAAAGCTCAAAGAAACAACGTGCCGTGGCACAATCATCAACTGAAGCTAAGTATATGGTCCTTGCTACTACAACCTCTGAAACTATATGGATACATTCCCTTCTCCAAGAACTACACTTCAAGTTCCACTCACATCCATTACTGCTATATGATAATCTTAAAGCTACACACCTGAGTTTCAATCCTAATCTTGTTCAACATTCAAGGATGAAACATATCCAAGTTGATCTCCATTTTGTTCGCAATTTGGTTCAAAGAGGCACTTTTCATGTTAGACATGTACACATTTAAGACCAGATGACAAATTGATTGACAAAGCCTTTTCCCGGCAATGAATAAAACTACTTAGAGGCAAAATTGCCTTTGTTGATAGCAGCTCAATTTTGAGGGGGTGTATCGAGGCAGATTACTCTCAAGCAAATCCACAAGATTCTTAGCCTACAATCATGCAAATTCTTACCAAAACTAGTACTCCTTATTACCATAATATGAGTTGCATAATTCTAGCCAACAAACTTGTATTCTTCTATATTTAGCCTATTATAATTCCTCAATTAAAGTATAAAATCTGTATATATTAGACACCAAATCATAGCAATAATATTGAGGTGAATTTCCTTTGGAACACTCTCTCCACATCTTCTTTAAAACATACACTCAGTTTTAAATTAAGCCATATTTTTAATAAAATTACAATGTTAGTTGTTGAGAGGCGCGTATGATGGGTCCGCCTCCTGAGATATATGTGAAGATGAGCTTTAGATATAATCATAAAATTATGATTAAAAGGTTCATGAGTCGTTACCTAGTATTTAAGGTTACTAGGAAACCCATGATCTGTGTCATAACCCAAATTTTGGCCCTTTTATTTTAATTATTATTATTATTTTATTTACTGAAAATGATATAAAAAAATGATGATGAAAAAAATAATAATGATGAAAAGCAAGTAAAATGAAATAAATGAAGAATGAATTAAAATTTGGGTTAAGGGCAACATGATTGAAAGTTTTGAGGTTTAATTAAATTAATCTAATTAATCCAATCAAGGGTTTAATTGATGAATTGATAAGTTTTGAGACTTAATTAAGCTTGAAATTAATTTAATTATTCAAATCAAGGGTTTAATTGGATAATTAATAAGTTTTGAGACTTAATTGGACTTGGATTTAATTAAATTAATAAAATCAGGGACTTAATTGAAGAAATAGCAAAGTTTGGGGTTAATTGAGGGTCAAAATTGCAAAATTAAAATCCAAGGACTACATTGAAAATGGCGCGCAAATGCAGGGGGCCAATTATAGTTTAAACGAAGGGCTTAATTACAAAACTTTTAAAACTTCAAGGGCCAAAATGAAAACAACCATTAAACACAAAAACGGTGCCGGCACCGTTCGTCTTCCTCAACGGTTCAGCCGCTCGCCACCATCATTACACCTGCAATCAATGGATGAAACGACATTGTTCTTGGCTATAAAAGCCAGAAAACGAAAGGCCACAGAAAAGAAGAGGAATCACAGGGGGGAAGGAACTACAGAACCGGGGGGGGACGAAAAAGCCACGAATGGCAGAAAACGAAGAGGGAGGAACCAAAATAGAAAACTGTTTTCCTTGTTTCTTCTCAGAGAACAGGGACGAAGAAAAATAAACAAGGGAATAGATAGAGAGAGATCATAGAACAAAACAGAGGGAAGAACAGAAGGGAACAAACCAGGGGTATCGAGAGAAGGAGGACCGAAAAAACTGTTTTCCTTGTTTCTTCTCAAAGAACAGGGACGAAGAAAAATAAACAGGGGAATAGATAGGGAGTAGATAGAGAGAGACCAGAGAACAAAACAGAGGGAAGAATAGAAGGGAACAAACCAGGGGTACCGAGAGAGGGAGGACCGAAAGCTCATACTAAGAAAAGGAAAGAGCAAAAAGCCAGCGTTCCCAGCTTTGCTTTCGTCCCCAGAACGCAAACGCAAAACAAAAAAAACTGGTGAAAAACCAGAGGAAAGTGTGACCATTGTCTGAACCATCTCCAACACCAGAGAGAGAGAGAGAGGAAGGACCAGAGAGGGAGAGCAAAAGGGGGACCGAGAAGAACTAAGAAAAATAGAAGCACAGAGATAGAGAGAATAAGAAATAAACACGGAAGAGACAGGGCAGAGAGGAGGTAGCGTCGGCCAGCCAGAGCTCTACCATCGTCTTCATCACCTCCAGTAGACCAGGTAAGTTCTTCCTTCACCTCGCAGCTGCACGTAAGTTTGCACCTTTCCTTCTCTTCTGATCTTTAATTACATAGGCACCGTGCTGCAATTTTAATTACGAGAGTGTGTCCTTGGCCCATCCGGGTCACTGGCTTGGGCCAATGACCGGGCCGGACTAGCTGAGTCTAGCCCAGCCCAAAAAAATAAAAAACAGAAAAGTAAAAAAGGTAGAAAAAATAAAAAATATGTATGCATAAATAAAAATAATATAAATTTAATGGTTTATTCACTGACGCCAGAGTTAGGAATAAAAATACCGGTTTAAATTTATATTATTTTTATTCATTTTATTTTATTTTATTTAGCTAGAAAATAAAAAAAATATGTGCATGCGTAAAAAATAATTTTTTTATGTGAATATTCATTGGCGTTAGAGTCAGGAATATTATAAGTAAATTATCACAGCATAAACTAATAAATATTTAGCAATTTAAGACAAAACCAGCAATGCAGTCTGCCTCAGGTAGAACGTTTAAGGGGTGATAATATTTTCCCTTTTACGTAACCAATTCCGAGCCATAGAATCTCTGATGACTAGTTAGGGTTCCTAGTGACCATAATACTAGGTGGCGACTCCTTAAACAAGACATTTTCCCCTAAAAGAACAAGATGCCAGAAATCTGTTCTTTTTCCACTATTCGTTTTTTTAGAGCCACCACGATGTCGGGTGCGACAGTTTGCGAGAGTTTGAGTAAAGGATTGTTATGCAAAGGAAAAACACATCTCCCCCAGTGCACCTTACCCGAGGTAAGCTACATTGTTGCTTAATTGTTTTTCTAGGTCAAGTTTCTATTTGTTGGTCATATCTAAGGTTCAAGACAAATCTTCTCTTCGTGAGGAAGTCTCTACCTTATCGGATTAAATCCTAACCATTTTAAAGTTTTAAATTTTAGCATCGCATTTACTTTGTACTTTGTATCTTTAATACATGAGGGCATACTTTATAATGTAATTTTATACCCCAAGTATTAAAGTATACATCTAAATCCTAACACTACATATATTAATTAAACAAAATAATTGTTGAAGGATTTTTGATATTTTGACCAAACCCTAATGAATAATAATAAACTGATTACAAAATCTATTTTTGTATTTTTTAAAACATGATAAAAATATGATTTTTTTCTTTTAGAAAATATGCATGAAAAACCTTCTAAGATTTGGTCATATACACGAAAAAAAAATATTTATTTTTTTTTTGAAAGAGGAATTTAATTTATTTTTTTTGATTTTTTTAAAGAAAATTTTGGGAGAAAACCAAATATTTTAATACTGGATCTATATCTTACAGTGTAAATATACAACATGATATTATGCAAAATTGTTGGAAAAATATGTGGGGAACTCATAAATATTTTTAAAATGCCCTTAAAAAAATTTGAAGTTTTTTTAATATTTTAATATTATTTTATTATATATATTGGGCTGGACTCAACCTAGTCATCTAGGCTGAACCCAATCGGGTCAGGTTGGGCTGACAAGTGGCCCAACAGACCTGAACTCTTTATTTTTTGGGGCCTAGGTTAGGTCGAAACGAGTCTATCCCAAGCCCGAGCCAACGACCATGTTAATTAACTTTGCTATTGCATGCATAATGAATTCTCCATACAACAACTGCAGAAGCAAGGGGGAAGAAGAAGAAAGAAGAAGAAAGTTACTTGAGTTAGGGGTTGTTGCTAGTTGTGCATGGTGGTGGAGGTTGACATTTGTTAGAAGAGGAGCTGGCAGTCATGATGGTGGAAAGGTGGCGGTGGTTGGAGAAAATGACGGAGAGAAAGAAGAGGTTGACTGGTGAGAATAACTAGGGTTGAGGGTTGATTTGTTTACCATCTTTGGGCTCTCATTTCTTCCTCCTCAAGGCATGGAATCCATTTCTATTTATAGAGGGTGAAAGAAAGATATTTTATCTTTATTGGTGCCAAATCTTGACTCTTGATTCGAATCGGAAGGATCCCAACCGTAAGTTCAAAGTTGCCATATGAACTATCAAATTTTGACAACTCAAAACTGTTCGAGTTGACCTTTTTAGGGTAGCATCATCGCATCTATGGTATCAATCAGTCAGGGAGGACCATACTAGGGTGTAATCAAATGTCAGGCTATCATTTTGGTGTATGTTTAGTCCAATTTGGTAAAGAGATGAAGCATTACATGCCTATGAAAAGTAGTCTCCTGGACAGTTTTTTCAAGCAAAATGAAGAAGAAGATGAACAGTAACCAAAACAGCGTCGTTTTGGTAAAGTTCAATTTAGTCCATTGATTTGTGATTTCTCTCAATCACACCACTGATTTACTTCAGACTTTTAATTTTATGCAATTTGCCCTTGCCGAACTTTAATGTCATCTCGGATTTTAGCACCCTTTTCATTTTGGTTCTTGGTCTTTGATTTATGCAATTTGACTCTCAATCGATTATTAAACTTTCAATTCTCTTTAATTTCACCCCTGATTTCAACCAATTGGGTCCCCAGGGTTCGACACCTTTTGCTAAAAAGTTATTAGCTATGAATTTTTTTAATTCAGCCTTTAATTGACCCCAAATTTTTAATTTCTTGTGATTTTACTCCTGATTTCAACCAATTGACTTTATAAAAATTAAATTTGGTCTTTTAAAATTCCAATATTCACAATTAAGCCGAAATTGAGCTCCCAAACTTAATGTTTCACCAATTAAGCTCCTAATAAAATTAATTTGACCTATTTAAAGTATAACTAAGTCCTTGCACCTCATTAAATTCTTCAATTGGATCCAAATTAATTCTTAAACATAATTGAACTTTTAATTTAGCCCATGATTAAATCAAATTGGCATATTAAAAATTAAATTATATTCTTAGGCTTAATTTTTATGCAAATTCATCCAATAATAATGTAATTTTACATTTGAATCTGCATTGTTTCTCTAATTTTGAGTACAATAGAGTACAATTAAGCTCCCAACTCTATCCAAAATTGCAACTTGATTTTTTGTATTTATAAAATCCTACTTAACCCGCTTTTGCCACATTGTCGGTCTTTTAGCTATTATTATTTATTTTTATTTTTTTGTAAAAAAGATAAAATTTAAGGAATAATGAGTGATACAATTTAATTTATATTATTCATTTCTCGTGCTTCACACAGTTTTTCTGCTTCAAGCACAAACACGTGTATCTTTTTACTTTGTACATGTTCAATGGTGCATGAATCACCATGAAAACCATCACAACATGACAAGAACTCGTTAGGTAAGTTTAAAACATCAATAAAATCCTCAAATTTCATATCATAATGATATTTTGCTTAAAATTCTCACTTTCTTAGCCCTTCACATAATAATCGTGCACTTACTTAGTGTCATAAGTGATGTTAAGAACACCATCTAATCTATATGTACCAGCTCTGCTTCTCACATTATCTTCAATTTATTTTTTCTCTTTATTGACTCATTTTCAAAGTCCAGGTGAATAATGGGTGTCATCACTTGTGAAAAAGAGATAGCTTTATCAATCCCTCCAGCCAAAATATTCAAAGCTTTTGTCCTTGATGGTAACCATCTCATTCCTAAGGCTGTGCCAGGGGTTATTGAGAGTTTAGCCCTTCTTGAAGGAGATGGAGGGCCTGGATCCATCAAACAAGTTAATTTTGGTGAAGGTCAGTTACAAAAAGAACTATTAATCTTTAGTTTTTAATATTGGTGTGTTTCATATGAAGCAGAAGGACTAACAAAAGTGCTGTAAATTAATCCTTACAGGTACTGGATACAGGTATGTGAAGGAGAGGATTGATGTGATAGACAAGGAGAACTGCATTTATGAATACACTATGATAGAAGGTGATGTCTTGGGGAGTGAATTTGAGAAAGTGTCCAATGTGGTTAAATTTGAGGCCTCGCCTGATGGAGGATCCATCTGCAAGGGCAGCAGCAAGTACTACACTATTGGTGATATTAAGGTCAATGAAGAGGAAATAGACGCTTTTAAAGAAAAGCAAATGGGACTCTTCAAGGCCATTGAAGCCTACCTTTTGGCAAATCCTGATGCTTAAACTAGTCTGTTCAAGTCAAAGAAATAAGGGTTTTCTGGGCAAGGTTTTCGGGTCCCTGTAACTTCTGTAAGATGAATAAGTTATTTAGTGTTGTAATCACCAAACTCAGAATTTTGTTTTGGGAAGTGTGGACAGTGAGAGTGAGCAATGCTATCACATCTCTTGCTGTCTGATTGAAGTTTCTTATATCTAAAATTAATGTGTGATGGGCTGACCCCCCCCCCCCCCCCCCCCCCCTGTATTCTATTATATAACTGCATAGAACTATCATATTAAAGCAGCCTAAAGCAAACTGCTAGATACCAATGGTAGAAGTTTAAGGCTAACAAAAAAAAAATGTCTATGGGATGGGAGTATTCAAGGCCATTGAAGATTTACCTCTAGGACTCTAGGAAAGTCTGTTGGTAAAATGCAAAACCATTTCATTGGTATTTCTGCTGGCTTCTAACTTAGAAAACGATATTTCCTAGGATTTTTCAACAGTAAGAAAAGTTTTAGGCTTCATATATTGTTGTCACATTTCTCCTACACAAAGGCTCGACAAAATCAGTCTTTTCACCGTCTTCCCATTTCATTTCTCTCCGTTCGATTGTTTTTACAACTCCAAGTTCATCATGGGTGTTATCACTTATGAAAGGGAGGTTAATACCACAATCCCTCCAGCCAAGATGTTCAAGGCCCTTGCCATTGATGGTAACGACATAGTTGCTAAGGTCTTCCCACAAGCTATTAAGAACATTGTCAATCTTGATGGAGATGGAGGGCCTGGAACCATCAAGCAGATTAACTTTGATGAGGGTCAGTTACAATAGCTCGAATCCTTCCAGAAACATTTCAAAATCTTGGCATACTTTCAACCAAATAAAGAAGGCATACCATTTAAATTTCTGATTGAATTGGTAAAGAGCGGACGATTATTCTGAAAAAATCTTAAGGTACTGGATACAGGAATAGAAGGTTGATGCGATAGACAAGGAGAATTTCACATATGCCTACAGCATGGTTGAAGGTGATGCATTGACAAACAAATTTCATATGAGGTTAAATTTAAGGCCTCCCCTGAAGGAGGATGGGATCCATCTGCAGGAGCAGCACCAAGTACTACACGATTGAGGACAATGAGATAAATAAAGAAGAAATTAAATCTGACAAAGAAAGGTCCGTGGGAGTATTCAAGGCCACTGAAACCTACCTCTTGGCAAATCCAGATGCTTCAATCAGTCTGTTTAGTACTGTTTTCATGTTAAGCCAACTGTGATGTATGTCAGTTTCTTCACGTGAAACTCTAAAAATGACGATTAATTCTACTTCAGTTGTAATCAAGCCAAATTTTTTCAGGTCTTAAAACATGATTCTTATTCTAATTACTATTTATAATCCTACTTAAATCCGTACACATAGTATGCTACATGTTTGATAAGGTACATCCTGTATATAAATATATTGGATCACACTTAATATTTTTTTAAATATAAAAAAATATTAAAATTATAAAGAATATTTTAAATGATTTAAATCTAACGATAATGCAAGATCCAAGAATCTTGAAGAACTTTGAGTCTAGCGGCCATGTTTAATTAATTTTTTTAATAATTTTTTATAAAAACAATTTAAAGTATCCTTAAAATATCATAAACAAAAATTCTAATTAATATTTTTAATTTTTTTTTATAAAACAAAATATTTAAACCTCCCTTAAAGTATCCTAAATAGAAGTATTAATTAATTTTTTTATAAATATTTTTTATTTTTTCTAAACAATATATTTAAATTATCCTTGAGGTATCCTAAACAGAAATTCTATTTTTTTAAATTTGTTTTATTTTTTATAAAAAATATTTAAATTACCCTTAAAGTATCATAAACAGAAATACTAATTAATTTTTTTAATATTTTTTTATTTTGTCTATTAAAAAATATTAAAATTATCACTGAAGTATACTAAACAGAAATTCTAATTATTGTATTTAATATTTTATTAAAAAAATTTAAACTACCCTTGAAGTATCATAAACAAAAATGCTAAGTAATGATTTTTTTAGAATTTTTTCTATAAAAAACATTAAAAGTATCCTTGAAGTATCCTAAATAATTTGTTTTATAAATGTTTTCTATTTTATATAAAAAATATATTTAAACTACCCTTAAAGTATCATAAACAGAAATGCTAATTATTATTTTATACTTTTTATAAAAAAACATTTAAATTACTGCCCTGTCTGAAATAATATTTTTAATAAATATTTTCTATTTTTTATAATTTTATAAAAAAACATTTAAATTGCCCTTGAAGTATTCTAAATAAAATACTAATTATTTTGCTTTTTATGTTTTATAAAAAATATTTAAACTACCCTTAAAGTATCTTAAATAATTTTTTTATAAATATTTTCTATTTTTTATAAAAATATTAAATCATCCTTGAAGTACCCTAAACAAAAATTCTAATTAATTTTTTTATATATATTTTTATTTTTATAAAAAATATTTAAACTATTCTTAAATTATCTCAAACAAAAAATTTAATTATTTTTTTTATTTTTATATAGGTTTTTCGGTTTGGCGGTTAAGCCAGGCTCTTGGATCCGGCAATGATGCCAATAAATTCAATTGATCAATCCCCACTTTCTACTATATGCCTATTTATACATTAAACAAAACCTTAAACAGTTTTTTTTAAATCACCCATAGCCTATATATAGTTCCTCTATTTTGACAGTTAAAACTCTAAAAATACTTAAAAATAAATCCAAAAAATGCAATAATTAAATTTTGAATATATATCATTTATTATTATGTTTTACTTCTTTACATTAAAAAAAGATTCATAAATTTTGTTATATGTTTTGTAATCAATATTGTTGCTAAAAATTAAAAAATGCTTTAAATAAAACATTCATAAATTTTTTGTTCATGCCAATATTTTGAATTTATACACATATATACCACATATAACTAAAATCCAAAAATAATAAAATTACATCAAAATTAAATTTTTTTATTAAATTAGACTTTCGTTATTATTTTTTATAGGGGGTTTTGGTTATTTTCTTATTTTATGTCTTGACTCATTTAGAGGAAAGTATTTATACATTTTGACAAACTCTACTAATATATAAAAAGAACTTTTTAATTAAAAGATAAAATGAAATCTGGTGGCCAGGAATCACAATTCAGAAACAAAAAAAAAATTGGTGGCGTGATACTGAATTAATGAATCATCGTATGCAAATAAGATGTGATTTGTTACATGGAAAATTATACAAGAAGGCTGGGTTCTCGTTTTGGTTCTAGATTTCAATGTTATAGATGCATGTGGCATCGTCTCTTTTGAGAGCCTTAAGCTGGAGAACACGTAATTAAAGTCTACAGACTAACTTTCATTGAAAATGCCGTTGTATTTTTATTTATTTTCATATTAATTGTGTTATTTTTAACAAGTCTATTTATTTCTTAATAATGGTATGCAATAAAAAAAACAAAATGAAAATCTGTGGATTCAAAGAGCCTTATGGCTTTGTAAATGTAATATATATCGTTTTCTATTATTAAGAAGAATTCCATTAAATTTAATTGAGTACTGTTTGTTTGTAAAGTCCACTGTACGTATTTCATTAAATTGTGAAAGCTCTCATCCTTTACCCTATTGATTTAGGGAATGGCCGGCCGGGGAATTAAACTTATAAATGAAATTTCTGAGATATGATACAAGAAATGGAAGACCGTTTCAAAAATCCTAATGGTGTTTTGTAATTCAGATCCATATTTTTGTTCTTTGCTGTTTAATCTTTGCATTTGTATTATGAGATGTTTTAAGTTCCACAATCTCTTGTTGTTGGAGATATAAATTTGAAAATGACATATGCCTCATATTTGTAGCATGTAAATTGGACAAGAACCAAAATCTAGATTATAGGCGGCAAACAATTTATTAAAAAAAAAAAAATCCTTAATTCCTATCTATAAATACAAGCCTTCACCATCTCCACTTGTGTGCAAGTTCAAAATTAAAAAAACTCCCACCTAGCAACACACGACTCTCCCTTTCTCTTACTAGGCTATATATCATGGGTGTCTTTGCTTTCAGTGACGAGTTCACCTCCCCAGTCCCCCCTGCAAGATTATTCAAGGCTTTGATTCTTGACTCTGGAAACCTCCTCCCAAAACTCTTGCCACAGCTTATTAAGAGCGTTGAATTCACCCAAGGCAATGGAGAGGCTGGCAGCACCAGGCAGATCAGCTTTCAAGATGGTGAGTGTGAATTTTAGGTCAACCTAATACCTGCATATATAGAAGAAGAAAATCTTAAACGAGAAATTATAATTATAATTCATTACAGCATAATACTAATAGCCAGTAATAGTGTGTCTTGATGTGAATGTAAAAACTTTTTTACGCAAATATTATAACAAAGTGCACATGTGTCCATGGTATTATTGCAGGTATTGGTCTTAGGTCTGTTACGAACCGAGTTGAAGCTATTGACCCAGAAACTTTCTCTTACTCGTACAGTTTGATTGAAGGTGAAGGATTATTGGATAAGATGGAAACCGTTGTTTACGAGGTACAATTTGTGCCTGGTCCTGATGGTGGTAGCATAAATAAAATGAAAAGTACCTATCACACCAAGGGTGATATTGTGCTTACCGAAGAGGAGGTTAAGGAAGGCAAAGAGAAGGCACTGGGGATGTACAAAGCTGTGGAAGCTTACCTCCTTCAAAACCCTGAAGCCTATGCTTAAGTGCTTTTGCACTTTTATTATATATATCTCACTATATCCTTAATGATACCGTACGTGTTTAAGTTAGGCTATGGCTCTGGCTCGGCCTGGCTTGGCTATGGTGGCCATAATTTGGGTGGGCAGTGTTAAAAACATAAAATAAGGATTTGATGATCATCATTCACTTGTGATTTTGTTGTAATGTTCCTTCCGACAGAGTTCTCCTTCTGATCTGGTTTCTTTGTTGTAAATTGAGAACCATATGTTGAGATTGGAAAATAAAAATAAAATATATGACTGTTTGAATAAGTAGTTTGGCATGTGACTCTTTCTTATTTTTTGGATTATGGAATCGGCTGCTGGGTGTGTTTTTGATTCTGTGCTTTAAGGTCCGAATTAAACAATATTAAATATTTTGCTATACATATATATATTAGGATAATAGAAACATAAACATTCTGTGGGTTTTGTTGTAGGATAAAAGAGGAATCAGATTAAAAGACAAAAAAAAAAAAAAAAAAAGATAGAAGAATTAAAGAAAACTCTCTAAAATCAGGTTTTAGGCGCTTAGCTTGCAATTCTATGTATCTCTTGTAGTAACTACGAGGAGCATGTTTTGACGAGAGAATGTCCAGCGATGACGTTCACTTTCGTCTCACCGCCCTCCATATCCTTATCAATCCCAAAGATATTTTTCCACCAAATAAACTGTCAAGAGAGCATAGAAAGAGCACCAAAATGAATAAATATAAAAGAAAACGAAAAGTTGCTACCGAACTGTAAAGAGAGTGGGTGACTTATTGGATTGTAGAGAGGTATGATTCTGGTAGACAAGCGAAATCAATTTAAGAGGTTTGATGAATTTATTATGCATGTCCAATGAAGATGCTAATTTGCAACCAATTTTTCTCCTTAATCATTTTAAGAAGTTAGCACACTCTTTCAGTAGATTAAGCACGATCGCCATCTCCATACAAAATCTCCCTACACACCACTAAGAAATTGGAAAAGGAAAAACTTACGTAGGCAACTATACTGATGGAAACATGTCATCGGCAATATGCTCATTGTGGATTTGTGTTTCATTGTAGTTTTTTTTGCAAATTATTTTTTCAACCAAGTCATTGATGGAATATTCACGCTAAAAAAATTTCAGATTTTACCATCAATTCCATAAGAAATATTTCGTTGCCTATTCTGTCGAATTATGAGTGGCCATTTTCGACAGCATCGCCTATAGAATAATTTTACAAAATATGTCTTCAGTGTTTCCATTAAAAATTCCAAAACCTTCTATAACTTTTCAACAAAATAAGACCTAATATAACTAACAAAAATATTGATGAAATAGTCAATTCCATCAACGTTTCTATCATAATGTCATATTTATATTTTGTGTTGTTTGGTTGTTATAATCTCAAAATGCATTTGGGATTATAATCCTAGAAACTCACAACAATAACAACAGAAAAAAAAAAAAAATTGGGATTATATATATATATATATATCTTATTATATGACTATATAAACTCTACATGTGTTGAATGTAAAACATATAATCAAATTATTGAATAATATTTTTTTTTTCTGCTATTCTAAATTTCTATAGTATCCATCCTTTCTTTTAAACTGATTTAATTTTGGATGGAAATGTTATTGCTCAAGAGACCAAACCATAATAGACACTCAATTATCTAAATTAAATTTATTGGGATGTTTGTATAAAAACCAATACTATATGGACCTCTATCGAACATATGAATGCCTTATGTGTTTATAGCATACGTGTTTAATATTGTGATATTGTGGTACGTGTATGGTGTTTTTCAAAAGTGTTTTTTGATTTAAAATACATTAACATAGTTTTTTTAGATTTTTTAATTTTGATATTAGTACATCAAAATCATTGTAAAATACTAAAAAAACATCAATTTAAAACTTTTATCAAGTCAACATATTTTTAAAACACATCCAGACACAGGTGGAAATTAACACAATATCAAACAAGCATGTACCCATCTAACTGCAGGGAAGACTAGAAAATATATGGAAATGGTAGATTAGAAGTTTTGTTATTTCCTGACTAAATTAACAATAACAAAAAAAAAAATGATTACTAATGGAATTGTTTACAGTGAGCTATTAAATTTACTGTAAGTTGTAAGAAAAGTGACAAATTTGATGTAAACAAGGTTTTATTTTTTCCTTACTCGTTAAAAATAAATTTGACAGGATTTAAATTACAATATAAATTCAATGATGGATGTTTAATTATCCTTGAGAAATATTTATCTTTCTATTTTTTACATTCTTGCCAATTTTACTTTTAATTTCTAGAATTGATTTCTTTTATTTTATTAGTTTTCTAAGTTGTTTTTAGTTAGTTTAGATCATAAACAAAATCTTCCTTTTACTTATTGTTTAAAGAATATTTAGTGCATCTTTATTTGGGTTGCTTTAAAATTTAAACTTAAATAACTTGTTTTAATTAAGTAATTAAGCTTTAATACTCGTATTATTGTGGGACGATACCTTTACTTTTTTATATTACAAATAATTAATTTTAAGGATTCAAATTTACCCGATTTCTACACTCTAGACAACAAACTTCCTACCCCTCTCTCTTTAATTTTTCCTAGTTTATTTTGTTATAATGGATAACAACCACTTAATTATATCCCATACCTCCATAATCTAGAGAATTTAGAGAAGAAAGGAAGAGAAAAACAAAAATTCCCAAGTTTTTCCTTAAACAATGGCCAACAGGTTTTCAAAGAAGAAGAAAGGGATTTTTCTTCAAAATTGCAGCAGTGACACTCATTTAAATGCCTACATGTTTTTTTAAGTTGAATCTCTAATTATCAATATTTTTCATGTATAGGCTTAATACTTTATTTCATCCAATATTAAAGTTAATTTATCGGGGATTTTCACCTCTTATTATAAAAAATTTCCTCTTAAATTATTATTTTAATGTTGAAGATTACCCTATTTAACATTGGTTTACAATTTTGAGTTGGAGGTTTACATTCCTATCAACCCATGCCTCAACGTACCGGGACCAACCAACCCAAGCCTTAATAGGTTGGGACTTACTGACCCAAGAAATCCAAGGCAAATACTCACTAACCTGAACACCGATAGTTTGGGACCTACCGACCCAAGAAAACCAAACCAAATACCTACTGACTCGAGCCCTAATGGGTTGGGATCTATCGAACTAAGAAATCCAAGGCAAATAATTATCAACCCTTACATCGACAAGCCATGACCTATTAACTTAAGAAACCTAAGGTAAATACCTATCGACCTAAGCCCTGACGAGCCAGGACCTATGAACCCAAGAAACCCAAGGCAAATATCTACCTACCTACCTACCCAAGCCCTAACGAGTCAAGACCTATTAACTCGAGAAATACAAGGCAAACACCAATTGTCTTGAGAAATCCAAGGCAAATTCATATCGACCTAAGCTTCGGCAGGCTAGGACCTACCAACATGACGAGTCTAATGGAAATACCTACTAACTCGAGCATTGATGGGTTGGGACCTACCGACCAGAAAAATATAAGGAAAAGACCTACTGACCCAATAACAATTCGGCCAAGACTTTTTGACTCGAGAACTACCTAGGTAAGACTTGTCGACTTGATAAATCCAAGGCAAATACTAACTGACCTAAGCACCAAGGTGCCAAGACCTGTCGATCCAAAAATTCTAAGGTAAATACTCAAGCTCAGACATGCTAAGATGTGTTGACTTGAGAAATCCAATACAAATATCCATCGACCTGATAAATCCAAGGCAAAACACACACATACATATATATAAAAAAGAGAAAATCTAGTTTTACAAATGCAGATAACATTAACAAGAAGTAAATAAAATAAAAATACATAGGTTAGTAGTAACCTATTTCCAAAAATTAAATTTTATATGCATGCATATGTTAAAAAGAAAAAGAAAATGCTGTTTTACAAAATAAAGTTAACATTGTTGCAAAGTAAAAATAAAATAAAATAAAAATGCATGGATGAATAGTAACCATGCATGAATAGTGTAATATGCCTAGTAAGCACTCGTTGTTGAAGATTTAATTATTTTTTTATTTTTAATTTAGTCTTCATTTATGAGACTTTTTGACATACTATTTATTTTATAAGAAAAACAGCTTAAGCGCAAACCAACTCCAATATAGTTTATATGAAGAAACTTATATAAGGAAGGCAAATAGGGGGTAAGTAGTGAAAAGGTTTATTGATAATATAGGAGAAGCGTTTTGTAAGTTTTTTTTCATAATTATTTTAATTAAAATTCATATTCATTTGCAACATTCATATGAATTTTGAATTTTGACCTTTTGTTTTGTTTTGTATGAGACCTATAACTCTAGCATGGTTGTCGAACATGGAGAAGTCGCTTTCACTCATTCACTTCATGATCCTTAATTATAGTTGGAGACTAGAGTAACTGATGGACTCGATAAGAATCGAGTTTATGGTAAGCCTATGACATCAATTTGATATATAAGATCGAGTCATATTATTTCAATAATAGGCACACAATATTCCAGCCCAAGTTAGACATCATTGGTTGTTGATGAGATGGTCTAAGATAGGGCTCGAGAACAATTGACTGAAATAAAGGCACAACTAAAAGAAGAAATGAGAGTAGAAATCGAACAAGAAAATAATAAAAAATGGGAGGAAATACATGCATATTTAGCTTTAGATTTTTGTCCACCTCCTGAAACTTTCAATTCAGGATCTTTTTCTCCCCTCTATCTTTTTAGGAATTTTAATCTCTTTGAAAAAAAATTATATGGAATTCATTTTGATATAGTTTTTGTTTATGGAATTCATTTTAATATATTTATTGTCTAAAAAGATTTTTTTTTGCTGTTGTTATTGTTATGAGTTTCTAGGATTATAATCCTAAATGCATTTTGAAATTATAACAACCAAACAACTCAAAAAAGAAATATGACATTGTGATAGAAACACTAACGGAATTGACCATTTCATCGATGTTTTTGTCATTAATGTTAGATCATATTTGGTGAAAAGTTATAGAAGGTTTTGGAATTTCTAATGGAAATGCTAACGACATATTTTGTTAGAATATTCCATCAATGATGCTATTGAAAATGGCTGCTTAAAATTCAACAAAATATTTTTGATGGAATATTTCATCAGTAATTAAGGTGAATTTCTTATGGAACATATGATGAGATGTTTTATCGGTAACACTACCAGAAAATCAATGAATTCAAACAAAAACACCGATAGATTTTTTCCGTCAGTATTTTGCGGTGATTTTTACTAACCGAATTTTTTCATCGCTAACTCCATCGGTAAACACCGATGAAAATATGTCATTGGTATATACTGAGAGAATGCTAATCAAAATAAAAGGATTAAAAAACTAAACAGTTTGATGACATGCAAGTTTTTACAAACGCCGTTACTATGGAATTACAGTGAAATTCAAATAGGTAAATCGTACAGTGACGTGTCAATTATACCGACATAATTGCTGATGGATTTATTGTCACGATAATTCCATCGATAAATCCATTGATAATATTTAATATATAACCTGACACTCGACCTTCCTTTCCCCCTCACCTATTTTTACTTCTTGTTTAAAAAACCTTTACACAAAACAACCTCCCTCCCCCCACATTCCCCCCCTCATCTCAACACAATTCATCCTTCCACAACTTTTTTAGTCACAACAACACTCTGTTTGACAACATCCGTGTTCTGATTGAAATTTTATTGCGGATTTTCCATCTTAAGTAAGCAAATTTATTTTTTTTTAATTTGAACATAATTTTAAAATGTTAATTTTTTTATTGTATATTTTTGTAGTATATGTATTTTGTTCGGGTGTTTACTTGTTTTATTGTTTTTTCTCAAACAAACTTGTTGTATGGATTTGTGATTTTGTACATGTTATGGTTTGTTTTAGATTTTGTAAAATTGTATGTGTTTGTAAATTATTGAAACTTAAATTACCAACTTAGGTGTGTTGTGATGAAATAAATAATAGCTTATTTAACGAGTCCATTTTATATTTTGTCAATTTTATTACCGAGTTGTAATTTCTGTAAATGTGTACAAATTTGTATGTACGTAGACAATTGATAATGAATTAAGAGAAAATTTAAAATAGATTGAATAATCTTGAGCTAAACCAATATTTTTGCAAATTTATTTAGTTAACATAATTAATTAATACACATTGTCATCATTATTTGATATAGGTTCGATAGAAATGATGGATCTTCATTCATGGATGTATCAAGATTCATCTTATGGATGATTGGGTTAACTTCTAGTGCTAGCAATGTGCATAAAGTTGTAGATGACAACAATAATCCTTATAGGACTATGATTATGGATGCGATGAGAATGAATTAGGGTCATGGTAGTCAATGTCTAATCATATATAAAAAAACCTAATGTAGATGTGTCCAGGTTTTTGATCTTTTAAGAGATTCTAATGAATTATTATCAACTGTTGCACAAGTGTTTACCATCAAGTCAGATTATGGGTTGAGTGAGGCTAGTTATGACAGAATTGTCGAATAAGCGAGAAGCATTTTACCTGAAGGGAACAAACTGAAAGATAACTTCTATGCTGCTAAGTCCATGATGAAACCCTTCAGTCTAGGATACTAGAAAATTGACATGTGTCCAAACTTCTGCATGTTGTACTACCTAGAAAATGTTGAGCTGACCGAGTGTAGAATATAAGGGCATTCCCTTTATAAACTCAGAACTGGTAGGGAAAGGACTCTAGTCGCATATAAAAAAATGTAAATACTTCTCAATCACACCTAGACTACAAAGGTTATTTATGTCATCAAAGACTGCTGAACACATAACATAACACTAATCACATGATATGGTGGATGGAGTGATGGTGCACTCTTCTAACGGTAAAGTATGGAAATACTTTAACAGTGTGCATCCCCACTTTTCAGCTAAATCAAGAAACATGCGTCTTGGGTTATGTACAAACAGATTCAATCCATTAAGGTCATTTGCCGCTACTTATTCTTGTTGGTCGGTTATACTCACGGTTTACAACTTGCCACTAGGGTTGTGTATAAGGTTGGAGTTCATATTTTTATCTATGGTTATACCCGATCCTAATAATCTAGGGAAAAATATAAATGTTTGTTTTCGATCATTGATTGATGAGTTGATGCAGTTGTGGCCCTTCGGGCTTTGACTTATGATGTATCGATGAAATAAAATTTTTTTATGAAGGCAGCTTTAATATGGACTATCAATGATTTTCCAGGTTATGAAATGGTTTCTAGATAGAGCACGCATGGAAAACTAACATGTACATACTAATAAACGGTTGTAAAATGTCTTTTTTTAAATTGCCACCAGTGTTTCTTACCAACAAATCACAGATACAAAAGGAACAAAAAAACTTTTTTATTGGCAAAGTTGAAAAGGATGTTGCACCTTCGCATCTTTTGGGTGAAGAATTATATGACATAGTGTTAGAGTATAGTGATATTGTGTTTGGTTTCCAATCTAGTAAGTAGAAGTTTTCAAATTTTGGTTTGACCTATAATTGGGTAAAGCGAAATATTTTCTAAGAGCTTTCTTATAGGAAGACCAATCTCCTTTATCATAACCTTGATGTCAAGCACATAGAAAAGAACGTGTTTGAGAATATTTTCAACACGGTCATAGACGTGAAGGGGAAGATAAAGGATAATATCAAGGTTAAAATGGATATAACGTTGTTTTGTCATCATAAAAATATGGAGTTGGTTTATATTGGGTTACTGGTTACAAAGCCTAAAGCAAGCTTTGCCTTAGACAAGAATGCATAACAACTAGTCTACCAATGACTTATGAGTCTGCGTTTTCCTGATGAACATGCCTCAAACATATCAAGGTCAGTTAATTTAGAGGATTGCAGATTATATAGAATGAAAAGGCATGACTACCACGTGTTTATGCAAACACTTATTCCATTAGTTTATTGGGATTTATTACTAAATGGGATATGGGATGCATTCAAGAGATCAATTATTTCTTTAGAGATATATGCTCCAACAAGTTGCAAACACAACATCTTGAGAGGCTTGAAATGAATATTGTTCAGACAGTATGCAAACTTGAGATGATATTCTCTCCATTGTTTTTTGACTCGATGGAACATTTGTTCATACATTTATCATATGAGGCAAAAGTTGGAGGCCCAGTCCAATATAGATGGATGTATCTAGTCAAGAGGTTAGAGATTACACGTGCAATGTAATTTAAAAAGTATTATTATTTTTTTTGTTAATTGAAAACATTCGTTTAATTCCATGCAGGTACTTGTTCAACCTTAAAAAATAGTTAAAAACAAGGCGCATGTTAAGGCTTTGATATGTAAGGCTTATATTGTTGAAGATATCTCAATATTTATCTCATACTATTTCGAGTCTCAATTGAGAATAAGAATCAATCACATTCCAAGGCATGATGATGGTGGTGAAGTGCCTTCGAGTGGGAACTTGTCAATATTATCCAATCTTAGACGACCCACACCAAAAAATATTGTTAAAGGGAGATATTTTTCTGAAATAAAATTAAGATAAGCAAATAATTATGTGCAATTTAACTGTGATGAACTAAGACTTTTATTTAGTAAGTATTCTACTTAAATTTTGTTATTAATGGACTATTTATCTCTTGTAATATCGCTAACTCATACATTGTTGAATGCCTCATAGGCAACATCGTTATAATGGACTATTTATTCTACTTAAAAACTTACAACTAACTGAATACCAAATATTTCAATTACAAGATGAACAATTTACCACGTGGTTCAGAACACATGTAAGTACTATTTAATTATCATTATTTATTAGGATACTTAATTTCGTTTCATATTTCTCCTTCACTGTTTATTGTTGTACTTTATGTACCAGGTTTATAAATTGGAAGAGAATGCTAGTGGTACATTGTCTTTATTAAGTTTGGGTTTTGAAAGAAAGGTGAAGTGTTACAACATGTATTTTATCAATAGATACATGTTTCATACTGAAGAATATAAGCAAGGTAGAAAGACATATAACAATGATGTTTATGTTAAGAGATCAATTTCTAATGATTTTAAAGTTGACTATTATGGGAAATTACAAAAGGTAATTGAATTGTAATATCATATCGAACATAATAGAATATTTTATTCAAATGCTATTGGTATAACACCACTGACAGAGGAATCAAAGTAGATCCCCATCATGGTTTAGTCAAAATTAATTTAAAAGTTAGACTTTGCAATGTCAACGATGTCTTTGTTTTTACCAAGCAATGCCAACAAGTTTATTACATATACACCCCTTCATTTAGAAAGGATCATTTAAGAGTTGATTGATTATCCGTATTGAAAACTAAACCCAGGGGTTGTGTCGAGGTTGTTCAGGATGAGAATGATGAACCAAATGTGAGAGATGATGTCTTTCAAGTTAGTAATTTGGTTGATCCATATCGAGTTGCTACATTGATTGGCTTAGAAGAAAATTCAAATTTTCATGTCTTTAATAATATTTTTGTTAATGTTGACTCTGATGAGTTGAATGTTATTCTGAGCTCCAATGAACAAGCACAAGTTGATGAAGATGATAATAGCAATGAAATCAACATTTAAGATTATGATGGAGTTGACGACAAGTCAATTGAAGAAGAAGACAATTCTGACTAACTATCAAAACACGAAAGTGTAATGCCATATAAATTATAATGTAATATTTATTGATGAAATTCGCTACAAAGAATAATTTATTTTATTATTATTATGTGAACTTGCATTATTGTGTTGTGCGTGCAACTTTCAATTTAAGTATTTACAGGATGGATAGATATCGAATACAGATACAACCTAGCGTCAGACACTATTTCATGTTGATGGAAATACTGACAGTTCGTGATGCGATCCAACCATCAAAGGATCCATTGGAGGTTCCAGTTGGTCCAGTTACTAGGCTTAGGGCTAAGAAGTTCAAAGAAGCTTTCAATGGACTTCTTCAAGATACATGGGCTAAGGTGGACTT
>Ga0325410_1000145_pt1 | contig 69714 bp, 25 predicted proteins | sample PopdelMetagenome_16_FD_206182 | JGI IMG/M metagenome (GOLD analysis project Ga0325410, IMG submission 206182) | Populus deltoides microbial communities from Bellville, Georgia, United States - Xylem-PdIQD-R3 | ecosystem: Host-associated > Plants > Phyllosphere > Stem > Wood/Secondary xylem... | reverse complement strand
AAAAAAATGGGTTAAAATTATAGCTCAAGTGTTTAGAATGACAAGAATCACGGCTAGAAAATTATACAAACAAAAATATCAACCAAAAACTACCGGTCAGATAATTACTATGACATTTACCTATTCTTCAAGAATTAAAATTATTTGAAGCAAACTCAATAACTAATAATATAATTAAAATACTTAAAAATAAATAGATAAATAAAAAAATTTGCAAAGTCATTTTTGTGATTTCAAATATCAAATTATACTTGAGTAATATATTTCATTACTAGTCCAAATTCAAGAGTATAATAGTCAATTAATAAATCTACAACAAGCTTTTTACACCACTTAAATTCCTTCAACAAGATTTTCCCACTTCAAAATATGTTCTTTTAAGATTTTATCCTCGGTGAATTTTGTTAGTTGTGTATATTGGACGACGTACCTCTTTGTAAGGGTTCTTCTTGTTATATAGCAATATTTTAGCTTTTAGCTAATTACATGGCTGAATCTCAGCAATTACATCAATTCTGTTTAATTAAATAGAAAACTAAAATATACAATTGATCACGAAATATTTACAGCTATAATACACAAATCATGCCATAAATAAATAGGTTAATTATGCCTTGATATAATCTTACTGACATCCCCCTCAAATTGATACAGGCCAATAAAAAAACATCAATTTGATTTCCAAGCCATCGAGCTGGCTATAAATCTCAAAATATAGTTTTAGTATAAATAACTTGTTTTTAATAGGACTTAAAAGATGAACTTTAGATTGATGTGTGAAAGTTAATCCAAAGATTGTTTTATTTAAAAACATGAATGAACACAATATAACTTCCGTTGAAAAAAAAAAAAATACCATTTCTATATAGCTAAGCACCCATTGATGAAGTTTATTGTCATGTGTAAAATACCATTTTTTTTCTTTTAAAATGTATTTTTAAATAAAGATAATAAATAATATTTAAAAATTATCTAATCATTCCATAGTTTTCAAATAAAATTAGAGATCTTTATAGTAATATTAATAATTATTTTATGAATAATTGTATATAAAATTAATATGCACAATAAATGTTCAATGAAAATAAAATATTTATTTTATTATATTTTACTGTTAATTTATTTATATAATTCTATCAAATCAATTACTCTTTATTTTTTTATACAATTGTTTAATGATTTTTTTTTCTTGATTGAAATTTTCTTTTCAAATCATGATATGTTTTTATTTTAAAAAATAATTTTGATAAAAAAAATTTTCAAAATAAAAAAATTACATGGATAAGGAAATGGAAGTTTAATTAAAGAGATATATATTTTTTCTCTTTAATTCAAATTATTGGAAGTGTTCATAAAAAATGACATATTTTTATTAAATTTTAAAAAATGAGTAAAAAATATATGTTTAGCTAAAAAATACCCCTTTTTTTGTGAATATGTATTTTAATTGCTGCACTTTAAATTAAAATGAATTTCGAAAAGCCTCACGAGGGAATCCACTGGCTAGTTATAACTTATATCTACATATATTTGATGGGTCACATCACACTTTTGTGGGAGTAAATGAGACCTTGAAGTATGTTGGGATGTAAATGAGCTTGTATTAAATATAATAGAATAATATTTATTTTTATAAAAATATTTTTGATATCAAATATTAAAATCATCTAAAAATAAAAAAATATATATTAATTTAAAATAAAAAATATTAAAAATTTAATTTTTTTTAAAATTATTTTTAAAATACAAAAACAAATATCCTTTCAAGCATCCACCTAATTACATGCGACGAAGTAATTTCTTACACTAGTTTTTGTTGGACTCCAAGAAATAATATTGTTCGGTGAAAGGTCACTTCCTTTTCTTGCTGGTTTTGGCCTCAGGAACGAGATCGAAAGAGAGTATTCGGAGTGGGCAGATCGAGGAAAAACTACCAATCACTGCAAAGACAGCACAGAAGAAAAATTTAATATTCACTGAAAACTTAATCTCCAAATAAGAAAATATTTTAAAAAATAATTATTAATATAATATTAGTAAAACCAGGAAATAGGAGAATACTCCTTTAACTTCGTCAAATCTTCGATCGCACGAGGCGCCGGATTAATGTCATGATGCATTTAATCTTCGTAATCTATGAGATCATTACGTGCATTCGTGCATGGCTTAGAATTGAATGAGTCAAAAAAATGAAGTGCTAACATTAGAGGAGCCAGCTAGCTGGCTACAGCCTACGATGAGTTGCAAAACGGTAAAATATTGCCGGTTTGGTTAAACATTTTTTTTGAATTATTTCATAAACTAAAGTTTCACGTATATAAGTGCATATAGAGATGTTGCTCCTCCTGGTTTGTTCCTCAACATAATAATATATATATTTTTAGATTGACGTGGGTGTCTGGACGAGTTTACGCGCACCTCGACTAATCCCACGAGTCCTGAAATGTAAGCCTCCAGTAGCTCTATGTTTTGTGAGACTCGAACTGGTGATCTCTATGAAGTAAACTCAGAGCCTGACCAGTTGATCAGTTATACCTCTCAAGGTTACATAATAAAATTATGATTGGTATTTATGGGTAATATTTTTTTTGATGGAAATGTAATATTTGAAACCATATTTTTTTAAAATTTAATGTTTTTATATTTTTATTATTTTAATAGGTTGGTGTTAAAAATAATTTTTAAAACCTAAAAGTCATCTTTTCTTTAGAAGATTTAGAAGAAAAATTAATAATAGCGAAATCCAGTCAATTTTATTTCGTGGAAGTAATCGTGCATCATTCTTCAAGAAATCGTGCTGTTCCTTGACCAACATTGCCCAAAAGAGATTCTTTCGTGTTAATCCATTGGAATCAGCAGATCTTTAAACTCCACACACAAAGTTGCATCGCTTTCAAGATTTTGAGAAGTATTACGATTGTTTGCTATATTCAAAACTTCTTCAACTAAGTAAGGAAAAGTAAACAAAATTTTTCGTCTTTTTCACTAGCTTTGCAGGGGTATCTAGGTCTTTTTCAGTTTTTTCATAATATAAATACTCTTTCATTTCAGGAATCAATTAAATTTATAGTCGATGACCGAAGGCTTTTTGACTTTTATAAATTTTTAAACAAAAAAAATATTTTTTACCCCCTAATATCAAAAAAATATTGAGCTATTAAACTAGAGTTTTTTTTCCCCTTTTTCGTGTAAAATTAAAACACGTATTTAACCTTAGAAAATACAAAAGATAAGGTTTGCATTCAAGGTTATTTTTGTACTTTCACACGAGATTTTTGGGTAATTACTAGGGTCATGGGATATTTTGGTATTTTTATGTTGAACTTTTAACTTTTTAATCAAGAAAATTAGTGAATGGGTGACGTCCATGCCATTTAGACAACAGGTTTGACACCACATGATGGCTAAAAAAATTTATTTTTAAATAATATTTCTGATATGTTGGGGCCTTGCATAATATTTTTTTAGAATGTGAGTTTATCCAATTAATTTCATTTATATTTGTATTTGTATTTTTATTATCATTTATTGATTTAAATAAACAAGTTTAGTATATATAATTAGGTCAATATTTCATTTTTTGTGATTAAATATTTTGATCTATATTTATTTTTTTTAATTTTTTTTGTGATTTTTTTATGTAAACAAACATATTAAAATAACATGTATATTTAAATTTATTTTTTTTAAAAAAAATCAAAAACCTGTTAGATAGCCAGACTAATTATGACTGTGACTGGCAGTGACAGCAGGCGTATCCAAGTTTGCCCTTCGCGTGACAAGTATGTTAACCTGTAATCACTCTTAATTTGACGAAACTTGAAATTAACAAATCAAATGCAAACAAATTACTCAAAATATATAGTTTACCTAATTCGACCATTTAATTGCGCCGATTAATGTGTAATATTGTGAAATAAAGAATAGAACGGATGAGTCATGATTAAGATTGAATTTGGTGAAATAAATGAAGTTATCAGAACTCGGTATGGTTCAAATACAAAAAAAAAAAATTCTGTTAAGATTTTAATAAAGTGAATATATATATATATATATATATATATATATATATATATATATATATATATATATATATATATATATAACCTACCTTGATTCTTAATAAACCCGTTATTTACTAATTATTAAAATGATTCTAGAACGAGATGACATAGAGATACCCTAGAAAACTAGGGGTGTTACATAAATATATTCTTAATTATTTTAATAATTTAATAAATTGATATATTTATAATATATTAAATTAATTTTTTTAAAATAAAATTTAAATTATATAAAAAAAATATTAGGCTCATGCACCTAGCCTTAATAAAAAAAATACAAGCATGCCTGATTTTTTTTATCTTCAGAAGTGAACACCATCGTTACCCCTCTCTCTTTGTTTTTTTTTTGTTATTATTATTAAATAGGTGACAGGTTTCAAACTAGGCAACTACTTAGAATCTGATCATTATTATGGTAGCTGAAAAATTAGGAGGAAATGAGTTGATTTAAAAATCTATTTTTCTAATAATTTTCATCCAAAAACACCTAAAAAAACAATACAAACTTATATAAATCACTCAATAACCTCAAAACACCCTAAAAATCATTAAAAACAAATGAAAATCAACTTAATGAAAAAATCAAAACCGAGTCCTTTTTGCCATGTTTGAAGTGAAAAACCATCTCAATTAAACTCCTCTTGAGAAGAGCAACATATCAATATAAAAATCCACTTTTTTCGTGGTTGAATTATGACCAACCGATATCTTTACTATTTTTCAATGAATTTCTATCCTGTCTTTTTAATTTAAGAATTAAAAAATAAATAAAATAATTTTTTTAGTTAAAATAAAAATTCTAAAAACTTTAAGATTGACTATGCATTTTTCCTATGTTTTACTTTGTCCATTCACTTTAAATTTTGTCTTTTTAGTTCAATTAAAATTTTTATCCAATAGAATTAATTAGGCCACAAAAAATTTAAATAAAAAATGAAAAACATCCGATGACGAATTATGTTTTTAAATAGCTAGGATGAAAAAAATAGGGATCGAGGTGCTTCAGTCTTAGTAGTTTTTGTTGATGTTAATTTGCATAATATCAATCTTAGTAGAGAAATTAATGCAAAAAGGTAAGATTAACGACATATCATGTTAGAGTCTTGGTTTCCAGAATTATTGGATCCCTTTTCATTGATTTCTCTTGATTACTTGTGCATCGGCCCACTGACCTAGATTCAAGGCTACTAATACTACTTTTGTGGAGAACTTAATAAATTCTTTCAACTTAATTAATTAACTAATTATTAAATTCTTCACTGATCTCTATAATTAAGTTTAGAAATCATTTGGGGTGGAAGCAAGTACTATGTGGGATGGTAGAAGACTTGGTTTTAATTAGGAGAGGAAAAAAAATGTTATTCTGCAAGAAAACTTTAGTCTTCAAGATTTTATGGGTTCTACTTTTTTTCAGCGTCCATTGCTTGGCTGCAACTCATTATCATTTCAAGGTAAGCATGCACATATCCAACATGAAAAATTATTTTAAGTTCTATTGAAAAAACTCTGATGCATTTATATCATGGTTGGCTAATTTAATCTGCATAATATTAATCCTTGCGCCATGTTTTAATTCACTCGTCTTCATCCTTAGTTTTAACCCTTTTTATATATATATATATAAAAGTCGAGAATTTTATTAATATCTGTCATAGCCAGTAAGATGATGGCGATGCAGAGAAGAAGAAAAACAAAAAATAGTTTTAACCACTTATACTGGGAGCTAAATTTTCTGCATATAAAGGTTATGGAAGCTCCATATACAAGACTATGCAGCAAAAAGAAGATCTTGACTGTGAATGGACAATTTCCAGGACCAGCTTTACACGTTCATCACGGAGACACAATCTATGTTACGGTCCTTAACAAGGGCAGATATAACATCACCATCCACTGGTATATATAAATTTCCTTCAGAAAGAAGGTGATCGGCATTTAAATGACCATTCATATAAAAACAGAATATTCTTTATGTTTTCTGTCATTTCCATTGCAGGCACGGCGTAAAACTGACTGGATATCCTTGGTCAGATGGTCCTGAGTATATTACACAGTGTCCAATCCAACCTGGAGGGAAGTTCAAGCAAAAGATCATATTTTCCACAGAGGAAGGCACCCTATGGTGGCATGCTCATAGTGACTGGTCGCGAGCGACGGTCCACGGGCCTATCATTGTGTATCCAAAGATTAATGGAACTGGCTATCCTTTTTCCAAACCTCTTGTGGAGGTCCCTATCATTTTAGGTATGACAAGGTCTTGCCCGAAAAATTAACCAATATACATATAACTAGCTTTTTGTTTACTCATTGATATTTAATTTGTGGTTTTTCATTTTGATACCTTCAAAGCGAAAATATTAGTTTTGCAATTAATTATACACATATATATTAATTATTTTTGTTCTTGGCAATATTGTAGGAGAATGGTGGAAGAGAGATGTGATGGATGTTCTTCAGGAAGCGGTTATAACAGGAGGAGACCCCGCCGACTCTGATGCTTTTACCATTAATGGCCAGCCTGGTGACCTGTACCCTTGTTCAAAGTCAGGTGCATGTCTCGTTTTTACAGTTAAATTTGTGCTTTATATATGACCCTAGGAGAAGAAGATGATTAACAGTTTCTACCGCTGTAATTGCAGAAACAATCAAGCTAAATGTGGATCAAGGCAACAGTTACCTACTCCGGATAGTAAATGCTGCATTAAACACCATTCTATTCTTCTCAGTCGCGAAGCATAATCTTACAGTTGTCGGAATAGATGGCAGCTACGCCAAGCCATTGACAAGCGGCTACATAACTATAGCTACTGGGCAAACCATTGATGCCGTATTACATGCCAACCAAGATCCCAATCACTACTACATGGCTGCTAGGGCCTTCACTAGCAGCCCTTCTGTTGCTTTTGATAACACCACTGCCACTGCTATAGTTCAATACAATGGAAACTACACCCTTTCTTCATTTCCTTCCTTACCCCAACTCCCTTATTATGATGACACAAATGCAGCCTATAGCTTTCTTAGTAGCCTTAGGAGCTTAGCTGACGAAGACCATCCTGTTCGTGTTCCTTCAAATATTACCACTCGTATAGTTTCCACTCTTTCTGTTAACGCCTTACCTTGCCACAGAAACCGTTCATGTGAGGGTCCAAATGGAACCATTCTTGCTGCAAGCATGAACAATATAACCTTTGTGAACCCTTCAATTGATATACTAGAAGCTTATTACAAGCATATCCATGGGGTGTATGGAGCTGATTTTCCTAGCTTTCCACCTTTGGTGTTTAATTTTACAGCTGATAATCTGCCATTGATACTAGAAGTATCGAAAACAGGGACGGAAGTGAAAATATTGCCTTTTAATTCCGCTGTGGAAATTATTTTCCAGGGAACCAATGTGGTAGCTGGTATTGATCATCCTATGCATCTCCATGGCTATAGCTTCTACATCGTTGGGTGGGGATATGGGAATTTTGACAAAGACAAGGACCCTCAAAACTACAATCTCATTGATCCTCCATTTCGAAACACAGTGACTGTGCCTGGAAATGGCTGGACCACCATCAGATTTGAGGCTACCAATCCTGGTAATTAATTCTTACTGCCGCTACATGCTTCATTTATTTATTTTTTTGTTTCACGATTTTCAATTTATGCTACAGGAGTTTGGTTCATGCACTGTCATTTTGACCGTCATCTAGTTTGGGGCATGGAGACTGTTTTCATCGTTCAGGATGGGACTGAAGCACGTTTATCACCTCCCCCACCGGACATGCCTCCTTGCTAATTAGAAGCTCATGATCAGCTAAATTTACCCTAGAATATTTATATTAAATATACTATAGTTTTAATTTGGCTTGAATAAATTAACCTGATGCTGCATCATATATATCGCTTAGCTATTTGACGCCAAATAATATCTTATACAGTTCATCCTTGTAGAATTCCTCTCTCTCTACATATTTTTGTAATGCGGTTCACATTCTTCATTTTGTTTAGGATGGGAAGAAACTAAATTTTTTGAAATGGTCAGACTCAAAGCAAAGAGAAGGCAACGATTCAAATCATTATATCCCGAGTACAGTATGTCAAATTACAAAAAAAAAAAAGATAAAAAATCATAAATTAATGTTGTAAAAACTACTTGTTTCGTTGAAGTTGGATCTCCAAGTTTTTGAAATTCTCCAAATTCCACCGGAACACCTAAATATGAATGAATACCAACAAAAACATAATTGAAGAATGATTGAGCATTATACCATATGTGTCCAAATAACAATGGTAAGGAAAATGGTCTAAAAGTAAACCAACCACTTGGACCGCTAAAAAAAACATCATTAAATATCAAAATTAAACAATCTAATTTAAAAATTTCACCCAATTATGTATATCTAATATATTACTTTCATAGTATTAGTATCACTATAATTGAATCCATTTAGTTTATCATCACAGAACTCTACAATTACACCTATTAAATCAACATTATACTTTGATTTTGTTCTTAGAAAAACATCGTTTTTTTATTGGGAACTATAACAACCAAAAAAGTTTTTTTTTTAAAAGCAAGCATATAACATACTAAAAACTCACCCTCTTCTTTATCTTTAACTATAGGATTTCCTAACCACCATTAGTGATTTCATACCTAATATCCATCATACATGTTATGAACAATCCATATTTTATCAGATTATTTTTTATGCAATCATAAAACATTAATTTTTAGAAATTTTATATTAAGTTTAAGATAATTATTGATTTTCGGTCAATCTAGTAACAACTCTTTGATATATTTCTTACTGAGAGTATTCTTGATCTCCCATTAATAATGAGCTGGACCAAATAACTCAATGGGGATAGTTATTGGATAATACCACATAGTTCTAACAACAAAAGTTGTAAAAAAAAAGAAGCGATATTACAAGAAAACACGATTTTAATATTTCACATATGTATCTTTGTGTAGACATTAAGGCGGACAAACACTAAGATAGAATAGACCCATAAATATGCCTAATGTCCCTACTATAACATGACGAAAGGTTATTCATCCCGAAATAAAAGCATCAAAACCTTTCACACCCCCACACTAAATATACATATTGTACTTTTTTTTTAAATAGTCTATAAGGATCAAAAACCCATGTTACAGGACCATGCATGCAATCCCATTACATGGAAAGCACTAAACCCAAAACAAGTCACTCTTAAAAAAAATAAATTATTTCTGAAGATCTTAGGCCAATTTAAAGAACGTTTTCTTGTATGTTCTTCACAAAATATTTCTAAATACCAGTACTTTCAATGTCAAATAGCAGCAAAGAAACATAATCTAAAAAACAAAATATAAGCCCAAACCACATCTACAAGACTTCAAATATATACTTGGATTTGTTATAATTACTCTTGTGATACTCCAACCATCCATAGTTTTAAAAACTGGATTGGCCAGGCGAATTGACCCGAAACCTGACTCTAAATTGGTTATTCCTAAACGAGCATAAAGAATATAAAAAAAACATGCCTTGTCTTCACATTGGATTGGGAACCGCTTATTCTTGTAGAGCCATCAACTCAGCCCAACTAACAACCAAAGTTGTACGCATTATATGGAAACCAGCAAACAACAAACAACATGGATCGATCATTTGAGACGACAGTATGAATGGGATTCCAAGACAAACCGATGGAGCGCCCCTTTCCAGTGGGTTAATTCGGAGAAAGAATTCTAGATTTTAGTATTTTAGTTGTAATATGACAACTCTGTTTATAGAAACAAAGAGAAACAAGTATGTAGCATATTCGTAAAAATTTTACTTGTCTTTTTTTTTTTTAAATGTTATGAACGTATTGAACATGCACAAATAAAATAAAAGCCGATATAATATTATTTGGCTTTTATTGAAAGAGTAGCTGATTTTTCTAAAAGAGAGGAACAAGTTAATTTTTAGCCCATTCGTCTTCCATACCGATTTTGGGTTCGGTGAAAGAAATGCAAGCCGAGCAGAATAAGAACTTCCTAAGCCCACTAATACCAACCGATTTCATAGAATTAAAGCAATGAAGATTCAAGCCTCCTTGTGAAATTTAATTAGCAAAAGTCATTCTCTTTCAAGTGCCATGATGGAGCTTGCTTTGGGAATAAAAGTTATGGTGGGACTGTCAGCAAGGTTGTAATTAATTAGCAAGCAAATAATAATAATAATAATAATAATAATAAAACAGAATTGTATTTTCATCCTCTTTCGATTGCCAACAATGGAACATGTTCCGAGAATTAATTCTATGGAAGAAAACAAGATTATTTATCTATGATTTGCTTTGATTTTGTTTTTTTTTTTTTACCATAGATTTTGTCATCCTACATATAATTAAGTGGCAACATCTTGATGCAATTTTGCACTGTAACAAACGTAAACCAACCACTAGTCTGCCTTCTTTGATTTGATTTGATTTTTCTTTCCTTTCCTGTGTTTTCTTTTTAGAGGTTTCAACTAGCTAGCAATGAAAATGATTAATCTTTTGAAGAAGAAGGTAAGAAGAAGAGAGTTTTTGTTATTATATTGCATTTAAATTGCTTAATTAATTATTTTTTATGTTGTTTTGTTATTTTATTACGCTTAGATTTTGTAATTTATCAAATCTTTTGGCTTAATTTGTTTTTCATTGATTCTTTACCTTATGTTTTGCGTTCTTTCTTCCTGAGTGTTGTAACCCAATTTTGGATTCATCAAGATTTTCTTGAATGTTATTTTATTTCTATTATTATTTATAAAAATCCAAAAAAATTAAGAAAAAGTTTAAAATTCAAAAATATTTTTCTCGAGTAAACCGCATCTTTCCATAAGAACCGAGTCCACCGAGTCAATACGGGTCAAACCATGTCGACCGGGGTAAAAAATAAATTTTGGGCTATTTTGGGTCAAAATTGTTATTTTTGGTCAAAACCCGGTTTACCGGGTTGGTACCCATCAAAAGTTTTTTTTTTTTTCCCCAGTGTTTCAACATAATCTTCGATCATTAAAATGGATTTTTAGCGGTTGAATCGGGTTTTTCTAATACTGAATTGAGTTTTTAATTTTACCTATATAAATATATATTATTATACATAATAAAAAAATAAAATAAAATAAAAATTTTGTCAAAGGAGCAGGTGCACCGAAAGCAGGTGATCCATTTTTTCTTCAAAGCAAATCGGTGATGATTTGGACGTCCCTGTCATTGGCTATAAATAGCTAGTGACAGTGCGCCAAAAAAGGGGGATGAAGAAAAAAAGAAAAAAAGAGAAGAGAAGAATAGAGAAAAGAAAAAAAGAGAAGAGAAGAATAGAGAGACGATATCCTATATCACTATTTATGTTTTTTTACTATTTTTTCATGCGAGTAAGATATTGATTTTGATTAAAAACAATCTGAAAAATATTAAAAATATCCTAACCGTTAGATTTAATAGTGTTTAGATCTAAACCGTTGATTTAATAGGATACAATACGGCTTACCACACTAGATTAAAACCCAAACACATCTCAGCCCTTGAAATAATCTAAGCTTTGATCCCGTTGCGCCACGTCACCTGCTGTACCGAGATTTAGGTGCACCGCGTCACATCTGATCAAACCTCCTTTCATCCGGACCGTGCGATCAACCTGCAGATCGGGCCAATCACAGCCACACGATCTTTCCATCAGACATCCAACGGATCATAGGCCTCAGCGGCACCGGTGTACCGTGCTAACGTTCTCACCGTAGTATAACCCAGAGCATCTCTCTCCTCTCGCCGGCGACTCCCTCTCTCTCCTCCGATCTCCCATCTCCGGCCATCTAAAGCTTCCAAACCACCACAGAAAGGTCTCTACACTCATATAAAGCAAAACCCAGGTCGGTTTCAGCGTTTTCTCCGCCCCATTTAGCCGGAAAAGGGCCGCGATTGTCGGCTGCCACCGAAGCTTCAAGTCGTCGATTCTCGCTCATCAGCCATCAACGACCGTCAAGACCACCACCACAAGAATCCTTGACATCAGATCTACCAGGCGCCGCCAGTGGCATTTTCGTAATTTTCAGAGAATTTCGAGGGTATTTCAGTATTTTACCTATACAGTGACACTCAAGTAATTTTTGGGGTTTCTACTGGTATTTTTGATTTTTTTTTTCATATATAAATGCTTGTAAATTTTCTTGCATGTTGTAAGAAAATACAAAAACCAAAGTCGACATGTCTCTTTTTTTAAAAGGACCGATGTCAAAAATGTAAATACCAAATATGGATTATGTCCATTATTTCTTTTGGTAACCCAGACGTAACTCTCCTTTTTAGGGTTAAAACGTCATATTTTAGACAGGTCTTCTAATTTTTAGGGACTGATGTCATTTTTAACGCACCTCCTATTTTTAGGGACCGACGTTAACTATTTTAAAAAAAATAAATTACCAATAAACCCAAAATATAATGGATTATATCCATTATTTCTGTTGGTAACCCAGACGTAACTCTCCTTTTTAGGGATAAACGTTAATATTTTAGACGAGTCTCCTAATTTTTAGGGACTGATATCATTTTTAACGTGTCTCCTATTTTTAGGGACCGACGTTAATCATTAAAAAAATTTACAAATAAGCCCAAAATATAATCGCATTTGAATCAAATAAAAACACACAAGTAAGGGTAACTTTTCTTTTGAAAGGATGTTTTAAGGGTGGTGTCTACCTTCCCTTAATCATAACTAACCCCGTACCCAAATCTCTGGGACCATTGTCTAATTTGGGATTTCTAGTTCCCTCAAATTACTAGATGGCGACTCCAATAAAATCTTTATTTCCCCTAATCAAAGAAAAAAAAATCATTTTTGTTAAATAAACAAAAAAGTGGAAGCCGTCGCCCGACGTCATTTTTCCTTTGCCGTACCAGATTTTTTTAGCTTATTCTCATAGTTCTTTGATTTGTTTTGGTGCATTGTTTTTGAATTTTTTACTTTTCTGCTATGGCTTTTCTTATATTTCTTTTCAATATATATATATATATATATATATATATATATATATATATGCATGCACCTCACTTCCTTCTTCGAGTTGTCTCTCTGCCTCTATTGCATTTTTCATTTGCTAAGTCGAATTCTTAATTTCCCAATATTATGCTTCTAATTTTTTGATTGCGATATTTTCATCCATTTATTTGCTTTGTTGTTGTTATGTGCGCTTTTCTATGGTGTTTTCGACTTTTTATTTTATTTTTACATTGTGCGTATGCTCTTTATTTTGAGATTGTCAAAGGTAAAAGTCATTGTTTTAGAATTGAAAGAACGGTCTTGTCTAAGTTCTTTCTGGATGATCGATGTTGCCTAAGATTTGATATGATTTAACCATCTAATGTATACCTACCAAAATTCTTTCAGCTTTTGGATTGAATTTGAGGTCAATTTGATAAAATATGATATAACTTTAATTTATATAATTAGTTTTTGTCAATGCAATCGACTTTCTTTTAAAACAATTTCTTATAATATTGTACATGTATAAATTTTTTTAATAAAAATAATTTTTTAAAATAAAATAAATTAGATAGCGACATCTACCTGACACTTTGGTAGGATGCATTTTTTAAAATTTTTAATTACTAGACCAACCTCAAATACCCTTTCTAATTTTTCAAGAAGGCATTCCTAAATTAGCACCCAAACCATTTCAACTTATTATCCATAATTACTTAAACACATCAACATCCTTTTTCATACTATTAATATTAATTTGTATCTCAAATATAATTTCAAATTTTCTCCATATTTTCAACTCGCATTTAAATATCATTTCACATTTCTTACTACAATTATGCATCCAACATATATTTTCTTATTTTACTAACTTTTCAAGCAAGACCTAAATACACAACCATTTAGATTACAAACTCCCAATCAATTTTTGAAGTATAAACAACATTATTAAAAATACTAAACATTTACATAATTTCACCAATTTCTATACTTTTATTTTCTCACATTTAACCAACATAAACCAATATCCAAACAACTTGTTCTGCATGAATCACAATCAAGTATAACACACTACCATCATCATATCAATCCAATTTAAGCATAACAACATCATTTAAACATGTAAATGCAAAATGTTACTTAAAATTTTACTTGAATGATGTTGGATATATGTTGAGATCATAGTTTATCGCTCATATTGAAGTACTTCAGTACCTAAAAGAGCCATTAAACTTAAGATAATTTTCATTATGTAATGCAACTTAAAAGATTTTTGGTGTTTTGAAGTTAATTTTAATTAATTTTTAGAATTGAAATTTAAGAAATAAGGGAATCTAATGTTTCCACAACAAAAGGGATCAAAAATTTAGAAATTAAAAAATTTAAAGACTAATCTAAATCTTGGTGAAAAATTTTAAACCGTCACCTAATTCCTTTGCCTTTTCTAGTAATTCTACTATTTTTCTTTTAATTCTACTATTTTTTAACAAATCAAAAGTAATCCGTCATCAATTTGGCCACATGAAGATTTAATCGAGAAAACAAAAAATTTTAGGATAAAAAAAATATCTATAATGTAATGTGAAGTATCACTTTATATGGTAATTTCACCACGTCTTTGAATGTTTTACTTGTTAGAAATATGATTGCGATTACTTTATAAAATATTTTTTATTTAAAAGTATATTAAAATAATATTTTTATTTTTTAAAAATAAATTAAACCAGGTATAATCTTTTAGATCAGCAGGCAGAACATAACGCCGGTTTGGTGGGATGGGAACCTTTCAACCTGCTGTCAAACATTTATTTTTAGTTTGTTACGTGTCTTGGACTGGTTTGGTAAATAAACGTTGATGATTTCCACAACGATTTCAAAAGTACAAGGTTTTTCTCAATGTTCCGTGTAAAGCGATCCTCTCTTTCTATATACCAAATCGAAATTGGACACCTGCAATGAATTATTACACGCAACTATAGGTTAACACAAAAAAATAAATAAATTGTGCATAATAAAATAAAAACAGACGATAGAAAATTGTGCAAAATAAGCAAATGATTTAATGTGAAATTCCCAATATGTATTTATTTTTTTCTGTAGAAAATCACCTGTAAATGAGCTTAAATCCCCAAAACTTATTCAAACGATTCTTTACCCTTTTTCTTATATTTTATTGTAAACTTATTTTTTGTATGACATTTTAAATGATATAAGAATATTACATACTTTTCTCAAATAAAGAAAGAAAGAATATTATGTAATTATTAGATAGAAATTGTATCTAAGTGTTTAACTAATACAGAAATAATTAATTAAATGAACATCATCAAAATGAAGAGAAAAATCTTTCAGATTTAATTAAAAAAAATACCCGAAACATATATATTGTGAACGTCTTTGTCGAGGAAGTTTTTGAAAGTCCACCTTCGAAACCAGAATGAGAAATATATGATGTTAACTTATGGGCAGCCATAGCATTAATACCCGAAAATGAAGCGTATAGAGACTATACATTAATAAAGTTGTCACACACCAAAACATTGAATATTGTTTGCTGCACTATGAGAAAATTAAATGATTAGGTTCTTATCCTGACCATGAAAAAATGAGAATATTATATAATTTCTTAGTGGGTTACTATGATCTTTATTATTTTTAGTATAATTATTTTTATTGTATTATTTAAGATTTTTTTAGGTTTTAAGAAGTTTTCGACAACAAACTAGCTCAATATATAGTTTGAAGAATACGAGTATAGTTTTTTCTTCTGACTTGTTAGTTGTTTTTGTTTTTAGAACCAAATTAGACTAGGAAGCTACTATATATTTCAAGATTTATTTTAATTTTCCTTGTTGTTTTGTATTTTTTTTCTTATTTAAATATTTATGACCTTTAGTTTAATTAGAATTTTGCTAATTATATATAAAATTTTTCTTAATTTAAAAATCCTCACATGCTAGCGAAAGAGAATCTATGAATATGTAATCTTCAACTTGTCCCTGATCCTACATTAATTCTTCTTTGTAGACAATTAGATTAGCGAATAGTCTAGTTCATCTTCCTCTTCAATCTCCTATTCTTCGAATATGTAATCTTCAACTTGTCCCTCCTCCAAAGACACAAGATTAAAAAAATAACTTCCCACAAGGGAGTCTTTGTAGATGATTCCAGTCGCCAAGAATTTTTGTTGTTGGAAGCCATTTTTGAATAAGAGATTTCTTCATTAACTAGGGTTATTTTTTTTTGTCCCGACTTTGATTTTCTTGTTTGATCTCGATAATAAATCAGCATCCTCAGTGTTTTTTTTCCCACATAATCCTATGTAGAATTGTTTTTCCACCTACTCCATTTTCTGGTACGGGAATTGACGTTGTTAGCTGCGCTAAAGCCAAAAACAAATGATAACGAGTCGCATGCACTCAGCTTTGACAATGTTAGAGCAGAGCCAAACAATCGAGTAACAGTGATATGGTGAGTGGAGAGTGGAGAGTGGAGAGTGGAGAGAGAGAGAGACACGGCCACTCAAACCCCACAGTTGAGAAATACAAAATTATGATGAACTTCTCCAGCTAAATTGTCCTCTTGCTCCTTATTACCCATATAAATACCGGCATAAGACAGCTCGGTTGGTCATCCAGAGTGAAACAAGAATATATTCGTAGCTAAGAAAATATATGATGGCAATCATGAGAGTTCTAGCCTTCCAAATTTTAAGGTTTCTATTATTTGGTGGTTTCCTATGCTGCCAAGCTATAGTTCATCATACTTTTGTGGTATGTTCTACGTGCTGATTTTATTTATTTATTGTTCATGCGATCACCATCGCAACATAAGTTCAACTTTCCTTTTATGATAAGGAAAAATGTTGACATTAAGAAGAAATTTAAAATACTATATTTAGTACTTCATATTTCATCATTTGGAATAGCTTGTAGATACACTTCAAAATGAACGTTTTAGGATATTGATTTAACTGCTCTAGCTAGATTGTAGAATGATCATCGGTGCACGGCCACATTTTTTTCCACTTCTTTTTCCAAATTTAGACAAGGGCACCTGATGGCCAGAAGGCCAAAAATGGCTCGGCAATAAATTAATTGGTTTTATTTATCCTCATTCCTTCATTTTGGTCCGTCGCTGCTAGCTATGCGTGTTGTTTTAAAAAAGAAAAGAAAAAAAATGTTTTGATGGTTTTTTATCTATATTTGTTGATTTTTTATCTTTTATTATTTGTTTTCTGTTTTTATATTATTCTGTTTCTTCTTCTTCTTTATTTCTTGTATCTTGTGTTTTACTACTTTATGTTAGCCCTTTTATTATATATATCAACTTCTTCCCCCCAAACCCCCCCCCCCCAAAAAAAAAAAAAAAAGAAAAACAAAACGGGTACGCGTAATAACTAGGAGATTAGATGTTTTACTTTATAAGCTCATTCATAATTTGTAGTTTTGCGTATGTGCACATTCATTGTAGGTAAAAGATGTTCCATACACAAGACTCTGCAGCACCAAGAACATAATGACCGTCAATGGACAGTTTCCTGGCCCGACACTATACGTTACTAAAGGAGAAACCATCATCGTGGATGTTATTAACAAGAGTCCTCATAACATCACCATTCACTGGTAAGTCTCTCTATATATATCTGATCTTCTGTCTGGAAATTTGGGTTGTTTACCCTGCAAATCTACGATATGCATGGCGGCAGAGATAACAATATTAACACTGTTAATCCTAGGCATGGAGTGAAACAACCAAAATATCCATGGTCAGATGGTCCTGAATATATCACACAGTGTCCAATTCAACCTGGAGGAAAATTCAGTCAGAGGGTCATATTCTCTGAAGAAGAAGGAACATTATGGTGGCATGCTCACAGTGACTGGACACGAGCAACTGTTTATGGTGCGATTGTCATATATCATAAGAAAGGAACCGAATATCCTTTCCCTGCGCCTCATGCAGACGTGCCGATTATTCTAGGTATTCTAGCATCAATTTTAAAAGAAAACTTCTGTTCTTAAAGCCGTGGAAGATTTGAATGCAATAATGACCACTGATTTCATGAAATGCAGGAGAGTGGTGGAAGGAGGACATATTTGAAATCTTTGATCAATTCCGTGCCTCGGGAGCAGACCCCAATGTCTCTGATGCTTACACGATCAATGGTCAACCTGGTGATCTTTATCCTTGCTCAAAATCGGGTACAATGCCACTATACAAGTGCTTAGATTTTCTCTTTTCCTTTTGCCTTATATTTCTTTAATATCCAGAGCAATCCTACCCCTTTGATCCATCTCTGTTTTTTTTTTTTCTTTTAAGAAACAAATTGTGTTTAGATGTATTACAGAATGTATTTGGTTTAAAAACACGTTTTTTTAGTGATTTTTAATGGTTTTAATATACTGATGTGAAAAATTAAAAATATTTAAAAAATACATTTTCAAATAAAAATTATTTTTGAAAAATATCATGCGGTTGTATTTGTTTTTGCAGTCCACCGATGTTTTTGAAAAGTTTTGAATTTTTTTTCTTCAAATTAATTTTTTTTAGTATTTTTGAATCATTTTGATATGTTTATGTCACAAATAAAAATAAAAATAAACAAGATTATTTTGATATATTTTCAAGAAAAAAATATTTTGAAAAATAATTTTTACCACAATTTCAAACGTGCTATGCACCACAATATCAAACATATACAAAGAGTTCTATTCAAACTTGATTTTTATTTTTGTTTTCGTTAATTTTTATTCTTTATTTTTAGATGATATTGAGATATTTCATAAACACACACTTAGTGAAAAAGAATAGAGGGGGAAATTAGAACAAAAGTACAAGATGGGGGGCTGGTCGGAATAAAATAAAAGATGGGGGGATCGATTGGAAGAAGATGAAAAAGATAGGATTTAATTAGAATAAATCAAAGGTTTTAGATGAAAATGAGACAGTATATAAACCTGTAGGGCAAATTGAAAGTTACCTATGATTTCTTAGAAGCCTATTCTTTCCTCCTGGCCCAGACAATCAAATAGTTACTGCCATTGCATCCTTAATATATTACATGCTTGTGTTTTATTATTATTATTATTATTATTTCAAACGAGAGATTCGACTTGAAATTTGTTGAGAGAGGGACGAATCTACAGCTCAGTGGAACGTTTGTATTTTTTAAAGCTATTAAATCGAAACCTTGTCTTTCTAACTGCAGGTACATTCAAGCTATCGGTGGACTATGGCAAGACTTACCTTCTTCGCCTAATTAACGCTGCCCTTCAAGACATTCTCTTTTTCTCCATCACCGATCATCAAGTCACGGTGGTCGGCACAGATGCCAGCTACACTAAACCACTGAAAGTTGATTATGTAGCAATATCACCTGGCCAAACCATTGATGTTTTATTAGAAGCGAACCAACCACCGGACCACTATTACATGGCTGCAAAAGTTTACTCTAGTGCCAATGGTGTGCAATATGACAACACAACAACCACAGCCATTGTCCAGTACAATGGCAACTACACTCCATCCTCCACTCTCTCATTGCCATACCTTCCTTATTTTAATGACACAACTGCATCGGTTAATTTCACTGGCCGTCTTAGAAGCTTAGCTGATAATAACCATCCAATTCATGTCCCCATGAGCATAAGCACTCCATTATTTTTCACTGTTTCTGTTAACAGATTTACGTGTGCAAACACTTCTTGTGGGGCGACCCAGTCTAGACTAGCTGCTAGTGTGAACAACATAAGCTTTCAGACACCTACACGTATGGATATACTAAGAGCTTATTATAATCAAATCAATGGTGTTTACGGTGATCACTTTCCTGATAAACCACCCCTGTTCTTCAATTTCACTGCGGATTCTATCCCATTGATTTATGAGACACCATCAAAAGGTACAGAAGTGAAAGTGCTCGAGTATAACTCGACGGTGGAGATTGTTTTTCAAGGGACAAATGTGGCTGCTGGCACTGATCATCCCATGCACATACATGGAACAAGCTTCTATGTTGTTGGTTGGGGATTTGGCAACTTCGACAAGGATAAAGACCCTTTGAGATACAATCTTGTTGACCCTCCTCTTCAAAATACCATTGCCGTTCCCAAAAATGGGTGGTCTGTCATAAGATTCAAGGCTACCAATCCTGGTAAATATAAGTAGCATAACCAATTAAATATACAATAACCAGTAAAGTATAGCATTAAGAGTATTATTTCTCTTAATTAATTACCTTGATTACGAGGCAGATCTAACATCATGTGTCCATTTTATTTGTAACAGGAGTATGGTTCGTGCACTGCCATCTGGAGCGTCATCTATCATGGGGTATGGAGATGGCATTCATAATCAAGAACGGTCGAGGCAAGAAAGCCCAAATGCTACCACCACCTCCCTATATGCCACCGTGTTAAACGCTTCTTGTTTTTTTAGCATATGTTATGCCAATCATTTGGTCGCATTATTAATTTATTATTGTATGATTTGCAAGAATACTATAACCCTAGTTCTGCTATTCTGTTGTAAAGCTGGGAAATATCCTAGGTGCATGTAGGTTTTGGTTATTTCTATTTCGTAGCCGCGCAGTCCCGGCCTCTGCAATAAAACTCATACTTGCGTGAATAAATATTTTCATGGGTGATCACCCCTCTTAAGGGAATTAATTATTTTATCAAATTTTAAAAAAATGAATAAAAAAGATATTTTTGCTAAAAAATACCTTTTTTGGTGATTATGTATTTTAATTGCTACACTTTAAATTAAAATAAATTTCGAAAAAGCCTAACAAGGGAATCCACTGGCTAGTTAATTTTTTTTTTTTTGATAATCATCGATAGTATATTGAAAAGGCCATAAAGCGAATAGCCAAAGAGAAATACAAGAGATAAAAAAAAAAAAAACTGATCTACTACAGCAAACAACAAGAAGACTATCTAAGATTTCTTATTACACCATAATTTGATGCCATCAGGAGATTTTAAGAGGTCATTTCCTGTATAATTGAAGTTTGAATCTTGAGAATGCAACCAAATAGCAACCCGATGAAGGATGATGGAAAAACAATCAAATAAGTTTATAATTCCCTCCTTAAAAACAATTTTATTTCTCAACAACCATATACCCCAAATAGTCCTACTTGAAATTAATCTCCAAGCTGATATTTGAAATTTGCTATGTATCATTTCAGGCCACTGCAGGCTAGTTAATTATATCTACGTATATTTGATTGGTCACATCACACTCGAAGTATGTCGGACAAACCCTCAATTCTTTGGTGAGGTGAACGAAGTGGCTGACTGCTGGGCTGCGAGGGAATATTTAGAATTGTGACATAGTTGTTTTCAAATTGTGTTTTATTTAAAAATATATTATAATAATATTATTTTTTAAAATTTTTTTTAATATCAATATATTAAAATGATTTAAAAATATAAAAAAATTATTAATTTAAAATAAAAAAAAATATAAAAATTTTATATCAGCACTAGTTTACGTGCTTTTCAAGCATCCACCTAATTACATGCGACGAAGTAATTTCTTACACTAGTTTTTGTTGGACTCCAAGAAATAATATTGTTCGGTGAAAGGTCACTTCCTTTTCTTGCTGGTTTTGGCCTCAGGAACGAGATCGAAAGAGAGTATTCGGAGTGGGCAGATCGAGGAAAAACTACCAATCACTGCAACGACAGCACAGAAGAAAAATTTAATATTCACTGAAAACTTAATTTCCATTAATTTTCCCCTTTCATACGGCAGCATAAAACAATTAGCTAGCACGTGTTTTTTGTGATAAATTAATTTCCAATGTGATCTTAGGAGTTAGATACATGCATGCATGTAACCACTAAAAAATACTATACATGTGCTATCATTTATTTGTTTATTTATTTTTGTATTTTAAAAATATATTAAACTTCGTAATATATAGCAAGTCTGCTCTAACAGTAATCTATGAGATCATTACGTGCATGCGTGCATTGCTTAGAATTTAAGGAGTCAAATAAATTAAGTGCTAACATTAGAGGAGCTAGCTAGCTACAGCCTAGCTACGATGAGTTGCAAAACGGTAAAATTAATTTTTTTATTAAATTTTTTTATTATTTTAATATGGTAATGTTAAAAATAATTTTTAAAACTTCAAAGTCATCTTTTTCTGTAGTAGATCTAGAAGAAAATTTAATAATAGCAAAATCTAGTCACTTTTATTTCGTGGAAGTAATCGATCGTGCATCATTCTTCAAGAAATCGTGTTGTTCCTTGACCAACAATGCCCAAAGAGAGATTCTTTCGTGTTAATCCAGTGGAATCAGCAGATTATTAAACTCCACGTACAAAGTTGCATCGCTTTCAAGATTTTGAGAAATATCCTTTTATCATTTAACTATTTACTGTCGGAAAATTAATAAATACAAATAAAAATATTGATAAAATATTTTTATTGGTAAATTTTTAAGGGAATTTTACCGACGAAAATATTCCCTCAGTATATATCGATGGAATTACCGTGAAAAAAATATTTTTTAAAAAATAACGTGTCATTTTTACCAACAGAAATACCGATGGAAAATTCCATCGGTAAAATCCCTCGGTAAACTGTGAACACTGTTCATCATGTCCATTACAAAGAGAATCACCGATGGAATTTTCCATCGGTATTTTCCAGAGAGTGTTATTTGGCTATTTTCTGAAAAAATTCAATTAATTTAAAATTTTCATTTAAATATCACAGACGGAATCACCAACGGATTGAAAAACCATCAGTAATAGTTGGCGGTTTCTGGAAAAAAATACGAAATTGAAAATTTAAATTAAATATTATCGATGGAATTACCGACGGAATAATTAAAAAATATTAATATTCAATTATCCGTCGGTAACGCACCCCAATAAAAAGCCTGAATCCCCTTATTTCACAAGAGACAGACTCATTTCTTCTCCTTATTCTTCTTCTTCTTCTTCTTCTTCTTCTTCTTCTTCTTCTTCACTATATGTAAAAAACATCAATATATATTTCTTTCTCTTCTTTTCTCTCCTCATCTCCTTCTCTTTTCCTCCATGCTTGGGTATGTTTTCTTCTTCTTCTTTCTTCTTTTATCCTCTTAGTTTTTTTTTTAATTAATATACTTAACGAAATTTTTTCTTTCTCCTTAGCTTCACTTGCAACTACATTAAAGTAAGATTTTTATTTTTTCTTCTTTTTTCATGATTTTTTTTCACTATATTTGTTTTCTATTTCATTTTTAATTGTTTTTGATCTTAATAATTGTATAAATGTTGTTGTGAGATTTGTTTTTCATATGAGATCAATTTTTAGTTGATTTATTTATAGGATTTTTAAATTTTTAGCAATTGCAACTTTATTTTTTTCATATGAATTTTTTTAGTTGAATTTATTTTTTTGTTGCAAATTTGTTTGAGTTGATTTTCTTATTTTTTTTCCAAGCATTTTTTAGTATATATTATACAGTGTTAATTTATGCTAATTTAATTATTTTATAATTTTATAAAATAAATTTTTTTAAAATGTTTTTAAATAATTACCAACGGAAATTCCATCGGTAATTCCGTCAGAAATAAAAAAAATATTATTATCGAGGGATATACCGACAAAATGGAGCGGATAAATTTATTTTTTTATTACCAACGGATTTGCCGACGGACAACAAATTACCGACAAAAGATTCACCGACGGAGCATTTCCGTCGGTTATTTCGTCGATAAATTAATTACGGATGGAATATGTGTCTTGCACCGACGGAAAAATTCCGTCGATAAAACTGTTAAATCTTGTAGTAGTTAGCTACATTCAAAACTTCTTCAACTAAGGAAAAGTCAACAAAATTTTTGTCTTTTTTGCTAGCTCTTCATGGATATCTATAGTTTTTTCATAGTGAAAATTTCATATGATTTTATTGTTTTATATTAGTTTTTTTTTGTTAAATATTAGTTTTGTGATTATTTTCATTTTTTTTTTCTATGATTACATCTCGATCTCATTATTTAGATTATAAGTTTTGCATACTTTTTGTGAATATAAGTTTTTTTTTGTGTTTAATTTCTAAGTTATTATTTTAACTCATCTATAATTTTTTTATACAAATGAAATTTATTTTTTAAAATAAAAAATACTTATTTTTAAATAATATTTTTGATATGTTGGGCCTTACATAATATTTTAGAGTATGAGTTTATTCAATCAATTTCATTTGTGTTTCTATTAATTTTTATTGATTTAAACAAATAACTTTAGTAAATATAATTAGTTAAATGTCTTAATTTTGGTGATTGAATATCTTAATTTAGATTTATCTCTTAATTTTTTCTATTTTTTGTTATTATTAATATCTTTTAAAATATAATTAGATGATTGCATTGATTTTGTGATTTTTTTATGTAAACAAACATATTAAAATAACATGTATATTTAAATTTTTTTTTAAAAAAAAAATCAACAACCTGTTAGATAGCCAGATCAGTTAATATATCAGCCGAGGAAGGTCCATTTCAATGGTCTGTATTGGCATCCTATGAACACCTCATCTGTTCAAAACACGACATTTCACGCGAATCCAAAGAAATCATTCATGGCCGTCTTTGAAAAATCACATAATTAAGAAACGCACAGTTTCATTGATTAATTAGACAATTAGTTAATTAATAGTAAAATGGCAAGACCAAGACTAATTATGACTGTGACTGGCAGTGACAGCAGGCGTATCCAAGTTTGCCCTTCGCGTGACAAGTATGTTAACCTGTAATCACTCTTAATTTGACGAAACTTGAAATTAACAAATCAAACGCAAACAAATTACTCAGACTATATAGTTTACCTAATTCGACCATTTAATTGCGCCGATTAATGTGTAATTTTTAAATAAGTTGTTCTTACTCTCTTTGTATCTCAATTTATTCCTCTTTGTTGAAAATCATTGCAAACTATTCTTGAGCAGGAATATCGTGAAATAAAGAATAGGATGGATGAGTCATGATTAAGATTGAATTTGGTGAAATGAATGAAGTTATCATGACTTGGTATGTTACTAGTAAAAAGAAAACTCTATTAAAATTTTGATAGTGGATATATATATATATATATATATATATATATATATATATATAAGAAATCTACCTTATCAGATATTTACTAATTATTAAAATGATTCGTGAACGAAATGACATAAAGATACTCTAGAAAACGGAGGGGTTACATCAATATATTCTTAATTATTTAAAGAATTTAATAAATTAATATATTTATAATATTTTAAATTAATTTTTTAAAAATTTAAATTAAAAAAAAAACAAAAACAGGTTAGGCTCATGCACTAGCCTTGATAAAAAAAAGCACAAGCATGCCTGAGTTTTTAGCAAACTCGATCCCGGTCATCCTGGTTAGTGAATTTAGCGAGAAAAAAATTGTTCCCCAGATCAACTAACACTAAATCTCCTTATCTTCCAAAGCATCTAGAGTCTTTTTAGAAGAAAAGTATACCCTACTTTTCTTTCCATAACCTTGATGATTAAACATGATCTCCAAGGTTTCCTGATCCTACATTTCTCCTTTGTAGATAATCAGATTAACGAACAGTCTAGTTTATTTTCCTCTTCATCCTTCTCCTTATCGAATATGTAATCTTCAACTTGTCCCTCCTCCACAGACACAAGATTAAAAAATTAACTTCCCATAAGGGAGTCTCTGTAGATGATTCCAGTCCGAGCATTTTTTGTGTTGGAAGCCATATTTTTGAAGAAGAGATTTCTTCATTAGGGTTATTTTTTGTCCCGACTTTGATTTTCTTGTTTGATCTCGATTATAAATCAGCTTCCTCAGTGTTTTTTTTTTCCTCCCACAGACTCCTATGTAGAATTGTTTTTCCACGTACTCCATTTTCTGGTACGGGAATTAATGTTGTTAGCTTTCACTAAAGCCAAAAACAAATGCTAACGAGTCACACTCAGCTTTGACAATGTTAAAGCAGAGTCAAACAATCGAGTAACAGTGATTATATCGAGAGTGGAGAGAGAGAGAGAGACGTTCACTCAAACCCCATAGTTTTCGAAGTAGTTAATGAACACTTTGCATTTAATTGGGTGTTGAGAAATACAAAATTATCTTGAACAATTCTCCAGCTAAATTGCCGTCTTGCTCCTTGTTACCCATATAAATACCGGCATAAGACAGCTCGGTTGGTCATGATCAAGAGTGAAACAAGAATATATTCGTTGCTAAGAAAATATATGATGGCAATCATGAGAGTTCTAGCCTTCCAAATTTTAAGGTTTCTATTATTTGGTGGTTTCCTATGCTGCCAAGCTATAGTTCGTCATACTTTTGTGGTATGTACTACGTGCTGATTTTTTATTTTTTCATGCGATCTAACATAAGTTCAACTTTCTTTTTATGATATGAAAAGGAAAAATGTTAACATTAAGAAGAAATTTAAAATACTATACTTTAGTACCATTTCATTTGGAATAGGTTGTAGATACACTTCAAATTAAGCGTTTTAGGACATTGATTTAACTGCTCTAGATTCTAGAATCATCGGTGCACTGGTCACATTCTTTGTTCTATTTTATTTTTATCTATATTCTGTTAGTCTTTTATTATATCGACTTTTTTCAAAAAAAAGAAAAAAACTGCTACACGTAATAACTAGGAGATTAGATGTTTTACTTTATAAGCTCATTCATAATTTGTGGTTTTGCGTATGTGCACATTCATTGTAGGTAAAAGATGTTCCATACACAAGACTCTGCAGCACCAAGAACATAATGACCGTCAATGGACAGTTTCCCGGCCCGACACTATACGTTACTAAAGGAGAAACCATCATCGTGGATGTTGTTAACAAGAGCCCTCATAACATCACCATTCACTGGTAAGTCCCTCTATATATATCTGATCTTCTGTCTGGAAATTTGGGCTGTTTACGATGCAAATCCACGATATGCATGGCGGCAGAGATAACAATATTAACACTGTTAATCCTAGGCATGGAGTGAAACAACCAAAATATCCATGGTCAGATGGTCCTGAATATATCACACAGTGTCCAATTCAACCAGGAGGAAAATTCAGTCAGAGGGTCATATTCTCTGACGAAGAAGGAACATTATGGTGGCATGCTCACAGTGACTGGACACGAGCAACTGTTTATGGTGCGATTGTCATATATCCCAAGAAAGGAACCGAATATCCTTTACCCGCGCCTCATGCAGACGTGCCGATTATTCTAGGTATTCTAGCATCAATTTTAAAAGAAAACTCAGGTTTCTTAAAGCCGTGGAAGATTTGAATGTAATATTGACCACTGATTTCATGAAATGCAGGAGAGTGGTGGAAGGAGGACATATTTGAAATCTTTGATCAATTCCGTGCCTCGGGAGCAGACCCCAATGTCTCTGATGCTTACACGATCAATGGTCAACCCGGTGATCTTTATCCTTGCTCAAAATCGGGTACAATGCCACTGTACCATTGCTTAGATTTTCTCTTTTCATTTTGCCTTATATTTCTTTACAATCCAGAGTACTACCCCTTTGATTCAGCTATGTTTTTTTTTAAGGAAAAAAACTGTATTTAGATGCATTACAAAAATGTATTTAGATTTTTAAAAATATTATATTGATGTTTTTTTTAGTAATTTTTAATGGTTTTAATATGATAGGGTGAAAGATTAAAAAAAAAAATATTGCAAACAAAAATCATTTTTGAAAAGTACCATGCAACTGTGTTTATTTTTGCAGTTCGCTTTTGAAAAAAATTAATTTTTTTAATTAATTTTTTTATTGTTTTTGGATTATTTTGATGTATTTATATTAAAAATAATTTTTTTAAAAAAAATTATTTTAATACATTTTCAAGTAAAAAATACAATGAAATCCACCATCTCAAACACTCAAAAAAAAAGTTCTATTGTAGCTTAATTTTTCTTTTTGTTTTTGTTAATTCAATTTTTTAATATTTTGTTCTTTATTTTTAGATGATATTGAGATATTTTATAAACACACACCTACTGAAAATGAACGGAGGGCGGAAATTGGAACAAAAGTAAAAGATGGGGGGCTGGTTGGAATAAAATAAAGGATGGGGGGGGGCTGATTGGAAGAAGATGAAAGAGTTAGGATTTAATTGGAATAAATCAAAGGTTTTAGATGAAAATGAGACAGTATATAAACCTGTGGGGCAAAATGAAAGTTACCCATGATTTCTTAGAAGCCTATTCTTTCCTCCCGGCCCAGACAATCAAACGGTTACTGCATTGCATCCTTAATAAATTACATGTTAATTTGTGTTTTGTTATCATCATCATCATCATTATTATTTCAAACGAGAGATTCGACTTGAAATTTGTTGAGAGAGGGAAGAATCTACAGCTCAGTGGAACGTTTGTATTTTTTAAAGCTATTAAATCGAAACCTAGTCTTTCTAACTGCAGGTACATTCAAGCTATCGGTGGACTATGGCAAGACTTACCTTCTTCGCCTAATTAACGCTGCCCTTCAAGACATTCTCTTTTTCTCCATCACCGATCATCAAGTCACGGTGGTCGGCACAGATGCCAGCTACACTAAACCACTGAAAGTTGATTATGTAGCAATATCACCTGGCCAAACCATTGATGTTTTATTAGAAGCGAACCAACCACCGGACCACTATTACATGGCTGCAAAAGTTTACTCTAGTGCCAATGGTGTGCAATATGACAACACAACAACCACAGCCATTGTCCAGTACAATGGCAACTACACTCCATCCTCCACTCTCTCATTGCCATACCTTCCTTATTTTAATGACACAACTGCATCGGTTAATTTCACTGGCCGTCTTAGAAGCTTAGCTGATAATAACCATCCAATTCATGTCCCCATGAGCATAAGCACTCCATTATTTTTCACTGTTTCTGTTAACAGATTTACGTGTGCAAACACTTCTTGTGGGGCGACCCAGTCTAGACTAGCTGCTAGTGTGAACAACATAAGCTTTCAGACACCTACACGTATGGATATACTAAGAGCTTATTATAATCAAATCAATGGTGTTTACGGTGATCACTTTCCTGATAAACCACCCCTGTTCTTCAATTTCACTGCGGATTCTATCCCATTGATTTATGAGACACCATCAAAAGGTACAGAAGTGAAAGTGCTCGAGTATAACTCGACGGTGGAGATTGTTTTTCAAGGGACAAATGTGGCTGCTGGCACTGATCATCCCATGCACATACATGGAACAAGCTTCTATGTTGTTGGTTGGGGATTTGGCAACTTCGACAAGGATAAAGACCCTTTGAGATACAATCTTGTTGACCCTCCTCTTCAAAATACCATTGCCGTTCCCAAAAATGGGTGGTCTGTCATAAGATTCAAGGCTACCAATCCTGGTAAATATAAGTAGCATAACCAATTAAATATACAATAACCAGCAAAGTATAATATTAAGAGCATTATTTCTCTTAATTACCTTGATTACGAGGCAGATCTAACATCATGTGTCCATTTTATTTGTAACAGGAGTATGGTTCGTGCACTGCCATCTGGAGCGTCATTTGTCATGGGGTATGGAGATGGCATTCATAATCAAGAATGGTCGAGGCAAGAAAGCCCATGTGCTACCACCACCTCCCTATATGCCACCGTGTTAAACGCTTCTTGTTTGTTGAGCATATGTAATGCCAATTATTTGGTCGCATTATTAATTTATTATTGTATGATTTGCAAGAATACTGTCACCATAGTTCTGCTATTCTGTTGTAAAGCTGGTAAATAAATGGTTTCCCCGTCGCCTACCTCTCTTGCATTTTCCTTCAAAACTGCTATGTTTTTATCTTTTTTCTCTCCATTTTTCTCTTATTTTTCTGCCCTTTTTTCTTTTCCCTTGTTAGGTCATTAGAAGGGCTTATATATAGTCTAAATATGTCTCTATTTAGGAAGGATTCAAAGCGTTAATCCTAGGACGCAAATCCCTACAGATTTGCAGTAAAAAAAAGGCCAAAAGGAAGCTGCAATATTCTTATTCCTATTCTGATTTTCAGCACTTAATTTTCATTGATCAAAGGGTGGTACAGCTCCTTTCTTTCCTTCCATAGCTGGGACCATGAGGCATCAGCTGTTTCCTTTTAAATGAATCAATAAAAACATGGACTGCAACTCTCCAATCAGCAAGACAAACATGGAAACCAGCAGGAAATTTGCAGAGGAAAAAAAGGAAAGAAATCAGATGGGTAAGGGTGCATGCTGCAAAGTCTTATTTTTCTTATTCAGTATGGTAAAAAATCATGTCATTTATTATGATCTAACCCCCCTCTCCAACTGTAATATCCTTCTTCAATTCAATCACTCATTTTAGTACTTTTTGATTCAGTCCTTGGTCCAAAAAAAATCCTTCGAATCAAGCTCGCGAACTTGGGTAAAAATCCTTCTCGCGGCAGAAATCCCTGATTTCACACTAGATATTCAAACGGGAATATTTTGAGCTTCTAATATTGAAATCAAGCAATTCAAAAGCCCAAAGTCATCTACGTGTCTCGGACTATAACTTTGATGAAGGATTTAAATTGAGATAAAATCGTTTTAAAAAACAGAATTCGACAGTAATCTGGTTGATCAAAAAGAGTCTTCTGATCTAATTCAGAAACTGACAATGCCGAGAATCCCGATATGACTGAGAGTATGACCTAAGAACAAATCATCAAAATTTGTGACGGAAATAGAGTTTTTTAGTGCAAAACTCGGGTCAGGATCCTTCTCGCGGCAGGAATCCCTGCTTTCACACTAGATATTCAAACGAGAATATCTTGAGCTTCTGATATTGAAATCGAGCGATATAAAAGCCCAAATTTATCTACGCATCCAGGACTACAACTTTGATGAAGGAGTCGAATTGAGATAAAATTGTTTTAAAGAACAGAATCTGGCAGTAATCTAGTTGGTCAAAAAGGTTCTTGATCTGATAATGTCGAGCATCCAAATCTGACTGAGAGTCTACCCTAAGATCAGTGATCCCTAGGACCCAATGAAGGTGCAGGTCAATTTTTCAACATGTCATGAGTGACAGAACATAGCTAGGATAATCAGATATCGTACGAAACCAAGTCACAATCAAAGCCTAATTTGGAACAACCTAAGATCAGTGATCCCTAGGACCCAATAAAGGTGCAGGTCAATTTTTCAACATGTCATAAGTGACAGAACATAGCTAGGATGATCAGATATCGTACAAAACCAAGTCACAATCAGAGCCTAATTTGGAACAAAAAAATTGCAACAACAGCAGAACCATTTTTTTTAGTGCAAATTCTTAGGGATTTATCCAACTTTAAAGACCAGATAAAGAAGGAACGAATTTAGCATTATGAAGACTCCTGATTAATCTAAGAAAACCTGATGATTTTGGCAGCAAAGGGGAAGGATAAAGAGAGCAGAAAACAACTCAAACAGGGTTCGAAAAAAAATATTTCTTTCTTCTCCGCTTTTTGTCAATTTTCTAGCAAACATGAGCTACACTCCTACACTCGGTTCAAAACGGGTATACACCATCTCCAGCACTTGGGGTCCAACATTGAGCAACAACAAAAAGCATGAAGAATTTTAAATAGCCAAACTGTAGTGATGATCAGGTTGTAGGAAACCTCATATTTGAAGGGAGGTCGGAGATCTTTTTGCTTTGTTTTATTTTGGTTGATCACTGATCAATGCAAAGATGGTTTTAATTTCTGCTTTTCCAATAGTAACCAAGACAACTCCCAAAGCTGGGATTATTCCATAGTTAATAAACCCGGACTGGCCCGGCGGGTCGACCGGGGACCCGGTCGACCCGGTGGCTGGACCGGTTCAGGTTTGTCAAAAGACCGGCCTATGCAACGACCCGACCAAACCCGGTCTACCCGGCGGGTCGACCCATGACCCGGGCAAACCCGGGCAAGACCCGAGTGACTCTCCATGGCAGATTTGAGTTCTTATCTCTGTCTGGATATGGCCAAATCCTAAAATTGATTCAAGCATATTTTTCATAAAAAAAACAAAAATTGCATCTTTTTCATGTTTAAAAATCTAAAAATGGATATCGTAACCAGTTTATGATTATTCATTAGGATTTCGCCAACATGTCAAAAATCTTTTTCGAATCTTTTTTTTAGGATCCAGATGTAGACTTTAATATTTATGAGGTGTAAAATTACATGATAAAGTGTACCCTCAAGTATTAAAGATAGAAGGTGTGAAAATGCGATGCTAAAATTCAGACTTTAGAACGGTTAGTATTTAACCCGATAAGGTAGAGACTCTCTCATGAAGAGAAATCTGCCTTGAGCCTTATAAAAGACTAACGAATTAAAATCTGACTTAGAAAAAACAATCAAACAGCAATGCAGCTTACCTTAAATAGGTGCACTGGGGGTGATGTGTCTTCCCCTTACACAACCAGTCCCTTACCAAGACTCTCGCAGACCATAGGTTTCTAGTGACCATAATACTAGGTGGCAACTTCTAAAAATTAATCATAATTTTATGATTAAATCCAAAAACTCTTTCTAATACACAACACCTCACACAGGAGGCACGACAGAGAGCCTACGCCATCGCCAGATGATGTCACCCCGCGACATTTTTAATGAAATAGGAGCGGATTCCAGGGCTGCTTTTTTCTTTATTTTTTAAATGTGGGTATTTTTTTATATTTTTAATATATTTTTTTAGTTGGTTATTAATTTTTTAAAGTTTATTATATAAATATTAGAAAAATATTTTATTTTCAATATACATAGCCCTATATTCATATGAATTTTTTTTATGAAATATTAAAATTTAAAATTTATTTTTTAAAAATTTTCCGGGTTGATCTAGGTTGATCCGAGTTGACCCATAAAACCCAGGACCCAGCTCCTTGATCGGATTGATTCTCGGGCCGAGTTTGATAGCTATGGATTATTCCTTAAAACTTAGAACTAAACCTTGGTAAATAATAATAATATCAAGTAATGTCAAAATTCACTTAAAGTATTGGTTATATGGCTGAATATCCAGTATTTTATTTGAATCTTCCAGATTTTAGCCCCACTTTGGAAGCTGCCATTCCTTTTTCTTCTTATTGTCTCTTTCAATTGATGGTGTTTGAGATTGTGGTAGTGATTGTTTTTTAATGTATTAAAATAATATATTTTTTATTTTTTAAAATTTATTTTTGACACCAACACAAGACAATTCAAAATCATAAGAAAATAATTTCAAAAAAGAATCTAAAACATTTTTAAAAAAAACAAAACACTTTATTTTTCTTTTCTATGTTTTGTTTTTTTCCTTGCAGGCCTGGCATTCTTCTAAATATTAACTATTAATTGGGTCCATTCCAGTCAAGTTCACAATGCTTCGGATATCAGCCTGTGCTAGAGGGGTTTTATATATATATATATATATATATATATATATATATATATATATATATATATATATATATATATATAAAAACCTGTTTAATAAGGAAGAACGAGGCCCATATAGTAGAGAAGCTGAAAACCAATCTACAGGTAGTTGGGTCCATGTATTTTCGTTAGCATCACAAGCCCGTTGTTTGTCTTAACTGAATCACCAAGAACTACAATTCAGTTACTTTCGTTTTTTTCTAACTCTTGCATGATATTTAATTCTGTGAAAAAATAAATCAAATAAAATTAAATATATTTTATTCAAGTATTTTTATTTTTATTTTTATTTTTATTTTAATATTTATTATATATTAACATGAAAAAAACTAAAATTAAAAAAAAAATCATGGCTAAATTGAAAAATACCCCCTTGAACTTTGGTGAAAAAACAAATACCGCTTGAAACAAAAATTCTCTGGTTTATATCCTAAAAAATATGATTTTTTTTCGTGGCCCTTATCTTTATGGTTTTGGAAAATTGTGAGAGAGATAGAGAGAGATCATTTGTTGTTGTTTTATATTATTTTTTATTCCTTTAGATGAAAAAATTAATAAAATCTTTGTTATTCTTTTTTTTTCCATTGCTATACTAAACGTTATGAGGATTCCTTTAAATAAAATATTCACAAAGTTTTTGTTCATTCCTATATATTTTTTTTTATCTCTACCACATATAACTACAATTTAAAAATAATAAAATTACATATCGAAACTTAACTCGTTATTAAATTAGACCTTTATAGTTATTTTTATAGGAAATTATTAGTTTTTTTTTCATGTCATCTTCTACTCTTTTAGATGAAAATATCTATACATTTTGACAAACTCTATATATGAACATACAAAAGAACTCTTTAGTTAAAAGATAGAATAAATTTCTAATTTATTCGTACGTATCTATATTTTTAAAATTCACCTCTTATATATATATATATATATATATAAAAGAAAGTCTTAAAAAAAAAAGATTTGTAAACACAGTAATTATAATATAATAATTTTAAATTTTAGAGGAGTCTTTTAAAAAAAATTATTCACATTTTTATGCTATGTATGTTTTTTTATAAATGTTCTTATTCAAATTTTACTACTATATAATATTTTATTGATTTTTTTTATTTTTTTAAATAATATTTTTTTTATTTTTATAACGACGTTATTGATACACATGCAATGCATATGATAAAAGGATTCTCCATAATCTATATTACTTAGGATTATGCAATGGTCAATTAAGTGTATTAATTTCTTTTCTATTTTATTAAATCTTATTTCTCGATTCCAAGGCAAAAGGAATGGTATAGTATGCAATTGAACAATACAACATCGAGTTAGGTTTATTCATTAATTAGTCATTCTTTTTATATAATTTAATTTTCATACAATATCAAGAGCTTATTTGTTTTTATGTTTTAAAATATTAAAAAAATTCAAATAATTTTTTTATATTTTCAGATTATTTTGATGTTTAAAATAAATTTTAAAAAAATTATTTTAATAAATTTTTAATAAAAATTAATTTAAAAAACAATATGACTCTCACTTGCCTTAGCCTCCTATACATGAGAGAACAGTTATCCTACCATCTAGGTTTTAGAAACCGCATGCTAAGAATGAATATTTGATTAGTCAATGGCGATGAACTTAGAGGTAAATCAACATATATACTATGTGTTAGTATAATACGTTAACTCCCTCCCATATTAAAATGAATATTTAATATTAATTTGCTGCTAACATAGAGTCAATGAGTTTGCCCAATTAGGTTAATGTAAGAACATGAAGGCAACTCACCAAAAAATATAAGAACACCAGTCGATAACAACCAGGCCACTGCCAGAGGATGGTTCCTGTGATCTTTCACCACCTGCTCTAACTTCTAATTGCCCAATTAGGTTATCTTTTTAATTTTAATCTAATTTTAAAGTAATGTTTTCTAATTTTAATCTAATTAACTGGCCATTGAAGGATGGACCGACAATTAAATAGATGGTTGGATCTTTTAATATTGGAAACTCTTTGACTGTAATGTATTTTTTTTAGTTGTTCATAGCAAAATAAGGTTGCGTTCATTCTACTATAATTTTTATATTATTAATTTGTACATTGAATGATTCATTCGTGGGAAATAATGTTTTATTGCTTATGACCTTCAACAGAATCATGATTCAAAGTTTGATTATTTTTTTTTATTCAATTACACCTATTGAATACAAATTAAATTAAATATAATGGACATTTTTATTAATAACATATAATTTATGAAAGTCTTTCATTGAAATATGTGAGGAGAAACATTGTTTATCGTTCTTTTCTTCTTTTATTTTTGACCCTAAGATTTTTTATTCTTTGGTCTCTAGCTAGATGTACAAGAAAAGATTTAATTTTATTAATTTAAAATAATTAGAGTTTCAATGACTAAATTTAAAACTTTAAAAAATATTTAATCCTATTTATTTGCCAACATAAGGAACTGATTTGCATGTTCATGGTGGAGTTCATGTTCTTTTTCTTTTTTTTTTAATTTTGATTCCTTAATTATTTTTTTTTAATTTAACCTCTTCACATTAGTTTTATTTGAGATTTAACTTGACTGTTTGTTTTGGTTGCCTTAATAAATGGATCTCACAATATTAAAGAAAATTTTTAGTACTCGGATTTGCAAAATAAAGCATTTTTTGGCTGATTTAGAACAATTAAATATTAAGGGGCCAATACTAAAATCAAATCAAATCAAATATAATGACTGAGGTAAATAGAAAAAGAAATTTGGCTAGCACATGCTAGTAGGTGGGGGAAGCCCACCGCGTTTCGAATGCGTGTGAGGCTCCCCCTAAAGGCTAAGGATTTTTGTTTTCTGCAATGGTTTGACTAACATAAATCACAAGGAATGAAAAGAGAAAAGGAGAGGGGGAACGAAAAAATTTCATCATTGTCGAACCGTTGTTTATAATGCCATATGTGTCACCTCATTGGATGCATCGTCACTCAACCCTTCGGATGACATAACAGTTGGATATTTTTTACCTCCGAATGAGGTCTTTTGCACTACTCAAAAGGCATGGGCAACACCTTTACGCTAACCATGTTTTTAAAAAATAATATTTTATATTTATTGTTGAGTAGCGTGGAATAACAAAAATATTAAAAAGTTCTTGAATTATAATTTTATATATTTTTTTGTTTTTAAGTATAAATAAATTATTTTATTGTGTAAAAAAATTATGAAGATCAATTTAACTTAGATTAATTTAATAATAACTAATTACCCTTAAGAAAATGAATGTGTTACTTCTAAAACAAGTTAGTGGATTTTGTTTGAAAGAGATAATATGATCATTTCACTTAAAAATTTATAGTTAAAAATCATAGTGAAATGTAAGTATATGCACAATAAAAAGATATATATATATATATATATATATATATATATATATATATATATATATATATATATTTATATTGAATCTAGCGACCACCAAATATGAGATATCTAATCAATATAGCCTCATATTGGATGCTGAATAATAAAACTATAATATAAAATAAAGCTCGGAATTTAATATTCTTTTAAAAGATCCAACTGTAAATTTAAAAACCGAGCATGTACTTATAAAGGGTAAGAAATTAAATACTTAATTATTAAAATCAATCAACAAAAATCGCTTATTCTTACACATTAAACACTGAAGTTATTCAGAGCGGAGTACTCTCCCTGCCATGTTATAATAATAGCCTATATATAATTTTAATTCCATCAATTTCAAGTAATTCTTTGGAACCATGACCACTGAATTAACCCTTTGCTGATTCAGTCAAAGCGAATTCCTTTGATTTGTCCCGTAACAGTGTGTTCTTTGCGCATACTGCTGTGTATAATAATATAATTTTTGATAATGTAATAATGGATATATACTTTTTAAAATATTTTTTATTTAAAAATATATTAAATATTTTTTTTAATTTTTAAAATTTATTTTTGATATCAACATATCAAAATAATTGAAAACATAAAAAAATTAATTTGAAATAAAAAAATAAAAAACATTTATATTCTATAAAAATATTTTTAAAACATAAAAACATGTTAAAGTTAATAACTTCAAACATGCACTTGGAGCATTAACGCACCAAACATCCAGTTTGTAAATAATAATAGACTATCATAGGAGTCGTTTTTGAGAATAGCTAGCACGATCATATATATATATATATATATATATATATATATATATATATATATATATAATGAAAAATGTGAGTTATTCAAACTAATATGATCACAACTGTTAAAATAAAATAAAAATGAAAGAATCCCTCTTAGAAAATGAGTTTATAAATCATCGTAATTTCTTCTTTTTTAATTTTAAACGGCTAAGAATAGTGTAATTAACAAAAACAATTATTGATTTTGTTATTTTAATAATAAAATCAATAACTTTATACTATATCTTAAAATTTCATCAATATAAAATACTTTTTCGATGACTGATATTAAGAAAAAAAAAAAACTCAATAGTAATAATTTTTGATAGAGTTTTGTACCTTGCGAATCTCAAGAAGAGGTCCACGAATGCAGGATCCTCGATCGGCTCCGAACTCTAAAGATTGGAAAGGAAGGAAGGGCCATTTTACGCGTAAGTTTGTACTGCAATATCTCAGATTCCAAAGATTTGCATTCTCGACGCTCTATACTCTTACACTCACGTGTACTCCCCACGGCCCCATGTTTGTTTTGCCGTGATTCTCAAGTTTCATACTCTAGATTTCTTGACACTCTTTCTTGCTGCTTTTCCCCCCCCTTCACAGTCAACTTACTTAGTAGCCATCTGACATTAAATTAAAAAAATAAATCCCTAAAAACCATTATACTTTGACTCTGCACACTCAATTTCCAATTTTAATTAACTATTTTACCTTGGCAACACAAAACCAGTTAGCTTAGTTAGAGGGTAATTCGGTTTATTTATAGAAGAATTCAAATATCATTATTAAATTCATTAGATAAATAATAGTCAACACATAATAGAAGCACGTGGAGCACCTTCGCGCTTTTCTTGTGATGTGTGAGATGTTTTTTAGTAGAGAAACACCAATTTTTATAATTGTGTTGGAAGCATCACGGCGCCTCTTTTCCCATGGGGTGATGCGTTCGCTGACTACCATACTTGAATTTTTTTTTTTTTTTGCTGGTTATTAAAAAAAATTAAGTTTGTCCTTTTATTTTATAATTTTTTAAGTTTAACTTTTAATGTTTTGATTTTTAATTTTGATTTTTAGTCGTTTTATCAAATTTTAATAAGATCAGATTCCTATTTCTTTTAAGGGAATGTAGCAGCATCAACTCCGATCCAGCAAGTTACGAAATGCATGAAAAGCGCATGTAACCCAAAAATCGAAACCCACGATGGAGGAATTTAATAAGATCAGATTCCTATTTCTTTTAATTCTATGCGATCTAAATTAATACTTGAATCTATCTTTACCTGTGTTTGGCGCATGCAAATCCTTTCATGATCTCTTCCTCAAAAAACCAAACACTTGACGTGCTTTTTTCAGCTGATAAAAAAAACCAATATCTTGTAGAAACTAGCCAGGCTCTAGAGGCCATGTCCGCATCGACCGGTAATTGTGCGACCAACTCATGAATTTAGAGCAAAGAATATTACACAATGCAACATCTATACCTTGTTGGTGGTGCATATTCTGAATGTGGAATATCCGAGGATTCGATGACGAAGCCAACAATATTTCCTTCGTTTTGGCTTTACAAGCAGACCAGGACGGGGAATGTCAGGGTGAATCTAGTGAGCGTGCTTTTGTATATTGAGAAAGGAAGCAGAAATGATTCGGGCATTTAACTTGACCTTTACCGAGCAAAATTCCTTGACCTTTACCGAGTAAAATTCCTTGACAAGTAATTACTTTCTGTTCGTGCTCGCGGAGTCAGAAAATTTTGTCATTTTTCCTTGCACCCTCTCTAGCATATAATGGAAAAAAGAGCTCATCTCCCTCTAAAATCTCCTTGTTATACCATTATATATGGAGGTGTACCGGTGTCTCTATAGCAATATTTGTATAACGGGGGGAAAAAAAGATGGTTAATTGAGTGTCTTTGCTCTCTGCGTTCTTATCTAGCAACTGCAAATCTTAAGTAGAGGAGAGTTAAATGTATAAAATCGTACTTTGTTTAAAAATAAATAAATACATAAACTCATAATTCTTGTAGACTCTCTTCAAAGCAGCGATTATAATTTTTTTAGAATTCCTCAAAATTTGATAAATTTTAGAAAAATAAAGATATGAAAAGAGAGTAAAAATGACATGGATATCTTGCTTTTGAGATGATTCTTGGAAAATTATTTTAATTAAATAAATTATAGATAAATAAAAAATTAATCTTAAATAATTATTGGTTTTCCTACTCAAATAACTCTTAGTTTTTCTATAATTAATTATTAGTTTATGATCGGCTAATTATTAATTTATAATGGTGGGAATTAATTCTTCAATCTTTTAACTTCTAAAATTCACTATAAAAAAGAGGTGAAAAAAGAATTTTAAAACTTGAATTTTTATACTTTTATATACTTATAGTTTTAAACATGTATAAACTCTATGTTTTTATTAGACATCTTTTGTTTAACATGTTTTTATAATGATAAATTAAATATTTTTGCTTAGTGTTCTAATATTTTTTAACAGGGGCAACTTTATTATGAACTATCTAAAAGGCATATACATGTGTATGTTTTTTTTTTTTTTTTTTGATAATTCAAGGGCTTAATCCAATTAATGTAGAAAAGTAAAGTAATATTACGCACTCACCTTTTACTTTTTCTCAAGAATAAGTATTTTTGGGAGATTAGTACTATTTGTGAGAGCACTTTTGCATTTAACTAAACCATATGGAGGCAAATGAACCAAAAGAACGTGTTGTGGGAAAAGAGGTAAACAAAAAACAATTTGTGGGGGCAAACTTTAACTTACTATATATGGATTTTGATGACACAGTGTGGGCAAATGCCAGTAAAAGATTAAAATAAAAGAAAATGTTATTATATGATAATTTAATTATATATGTATTATATTTAATCCATGTAGATTTTATATAGGTACTTAACAAAATGCATAAGAAAATAAAAGAAAACAAAACAAATTATATAAAATACTTAACTATCTAATTTGACCAGATAATTGGAATAATTTCTTTATTGTTTTTGAGTTGCTCAATTTTGAGTTGCTCAGTCCTTGATTTCTTTATTATAATCAAGAATATTTATCTTAATTATTTCTTTAATATTGTCCACTCTCTAAATCTGGCCATGATACTCCCATATCATAAACAAATAAATAAATAAAACAAAAAATAAGGAATAAATGAGAAAAAATTATAATAATCATCTGGATTTGTTTGTGTAGTTTTTTAATTTATATATAGACTGATATAATTAGTCTTCCAAACCTTACATTCTTCTGACCGGACTTTGTTCCTAAATTAACAACTCGATAAAATCGGAGAACCGAACTATATGTCAAAGCTCCTTCATATTTTAGTCTTCCAAGGTTAAGTACAATGAATTCTCACTGAAATGAAGCAGCTTATATTTCAAGTCATTTGATGATGGAAAGCTATCCATCAAACTTTTCTTGTAATCTGTTGTGGAATTGGTATAGAATAATGTGTATCGCGCGGCGATCTTTCAAGCAAAGAAGAAAGAAATAATCTCCTTCCGAGAAGAAAGTTATTTCGAAATCCCAGCTCCCGAACCCCAACCCCTCCTTGCGAGGGACAGAATATCAGATCACGGTTCTTGATTAAATAAAAATAATACCATCAAAATATGAAGAAAGAAAGAAAGAAAGAAAAACATTAATGTGGTTAAAAACATTAATCTGGAATATAAACTCAATTTTCTTTTTCAATTAAATCATTAAAATTAATATGGTTGATTGACTTCTACTATAAATCTTGGAGAATTATAAACCGACACGACAACCTAACCTTTGTTTAGTTTTATGGTGTTAAGAATACCGTGCTCTCTTGCACTACTGAAACTTAAGGTCCTTTATGTTGTCTTAAGTCTTAACAGCATCATAAGTTTAGGTCCACCTGCTATTGCATTCAAATCTCCATGAAGAGAGATCATGGAAGAAATTTAGAAGTAATGGAGGACTATTACCAGAGAATAAAAGGATGAATTTGAAAATATAATAAAACAAGGATGAGTCATGGAATAATAAAGAAATGGAGGGGCAAAATATTTATATACATTAAAAAAAAAAAAAAACCTCAAGTCTTTATGGCTAATTAAAGTTAGACACTTTTCAAAGTTTGGAGGTAATAGAAAGCTGCCCCCTGCAGGTTTCCATTAACCCATGGTTAATGAACTTGTTAAGATATTAATTGAAATATCCTAGTCTAATGAAAAATGAATTGTGGAAGACAATATAGAAATCTAAGGATATTTATGAACTTTTTATTGATAAATTGCAAAGTTTATTACTAATTCATGAATGAAAAATTAATTGAAAAGACAAGTAAAAACAGCAAGTTTTATGAGTTTTATCTAATAATCGATATTTTTCTACCTCGAAAAGAGATGGTGGAAGATGAGGAAGGAGCACAAGCAATAGCAATGTTATATTTTCATATAAAAAATTTAGAGATGATTAATCTTTTAATTTTTAAAGAAGAGGAAAAGGATATAACAAGAATCATTGAACTATTTACACATCAAATCTAATGGACAAATCCAAAGTTGAATGATTACAAATCTAAATGTCAAACTAATTTGAATAAGAATGGTGGTAAAAAATCTAATTTTATAAAAAAGAAAGATGAAACAACTTTATTGATGGCTTGTCATATGATGTTGTAGGAATTCATGGTATTTAGTCACTAGCTGTAGGAATCACATGAGTGGAAATAAATCATTTTCTTTGATTTAGATGAATTATATCAAGATTTTATAAAGTTTAGTGACGAGTCTAAAATTTTCTTTATGAGAAAAGGAATTGCAGCAATAACATGCCATCTTTGATTATTATTTTTTCATAATTAAAAACAATTTTACTTAGCATTGGTCAGCTTTAAGAAAACATGAATGGATTTTATATAAAAAAATAAAGCATGTAGAATTGAAGATGCCAAATTGGGCTTGATTTCTAAAGTTAGCATGATGGCTAATCAATTGTTTTCTTTATATCTTTAATATGTTACTCATTCATGTTTTTCTATTAGATTAAAATAGGAAGCATGGCTATGATATTTTCATTATGGGCATCTTAATTTTAGTGGATTAACAATTTTATATCAAAAAAATTTGGTAATGGGTCTTCCTCGAATTACAACTCCTTCACAAGTTTGTGAAGAATGTATTGTTAACAAACAACACCAAAATCAATTTTCACGAGGAAAATCATGGTGACCAAGGAAGCTATTGGAGTTTATTTATTTTGATATTTGTATTGGATTTTATTTATTTTGATATTTATGGGTTAATAACTCTATTTTTTTATATAGAGATAAAAGACATATAATCATCTTTATTGATGATTATAGTCGGAAATTTTGAGTTTATTTTTTGCAAGAAAAATATAAAGCTTTTAAAGCCTTTAAAAAATATAAAACACTTATTAAGAATGAAGACAAAACAACAAAAGTTTTTGAACAGGTCATGATGAAGAGTATAACTCAGATGAATTTATGATTTTTATAAGACTTATAGAATCAAGAGGCAATTTTCCACAACTTATACGCCTCAATAAAATGGTGTTTGCGAAAGAAAAAATTGTATTATTATGGATATGGTCTAAAGTCTTTTAACAAAAAGTAGTCTCCTAAAATCTTATTAGCTTCAAGTAGTACAATGAAGCATTTATATTTTGAATAGAATTCTCACACTTATTGTTAAAGATAAAATACAAGAGAAAGCTTGGAGTGGATGAAGATTGATAATAGATCATCTCAAAATATTTGGATGCATTGCTTATGCCTATATTCCAATCAAAAGAGGAAAAAACTTGATGATAAAGGAGAAAAATATATTTTTCTTGGTATTTGTGATTAATCAAAAGCTTATAAAGTATATAATTCTAACACCAATAAATTTATTATTAGTCGAGATGTTATTTCTTATAAAGTTTAATTTTGGACATAAAACAGTGATAGTGTTAATCAAAATATTATAGTACATTTAGATAGTGATAACAATGAAATAAAAGAAGTTTAAGGAGAAATCATCACAATCAGTATCAAAACACACCTAATAGTCAAAGATCATATGTAACAACCGTGACTTTTAAAACAATGTTCATATAGATTCCAGGATAATAAGAAGAAACAAAATAATGAAATTTTTTTATAATGAAAATCCAACAACATTTTCCTTATATAAGTGAATACCAAAATATTGTTAATATCGTTTAGTTTCTCATGAATAAAATACTAAATGTATAGTTCGGCATCCTAGACTTAAGCAATCATTATTTAACAAACGTTTTTCCATATTTTCATTTAATAAAATCTCAGAAAAATACATGCAATATAATTAATTACTCATAACAATTGGAATTCATGCATCACATAATTTAGATGATAAACATAAATCTGCTACATAAGAATTTAACAAAATAAAGTATTACATAAATTTACACATATAAGTCAGAATTGATGTTAATTACAATCCAAAAAGAAATTTCTCTATTAACTTATTAAACTAAGTAGATGTACAAAAGAAGCACCAATACATCAATTAGCAATTATGATGCTAAGATATATTTGCACATTAATTTACAAAAGCACCATAAAATTAATTAAACAATTTAATAATTTATGCAACACTCTATCAACTTCTTTTAAACAACTAACTATTTAGGTTTCTAATTCCAATTAATCTGATAACAAATTTTAACAATTACCTATTTAATAGGACACCAGTTCCAAACTAGGAAACTGGTTATACCAATCACCCATTCCTAGAGCATCAATCCAATTATTAGGAAACTAGTCCAACCAATAACCCATTCACAAGGCACCAATCTTATAACCAGGAAACTATAGGTACAACCAATATTCACATAATAAACTTACATAATAAAAATTTTGACATGCATTTTACAAGAAACTTGAAAATAAATTTATAAGAGATTTTTAAAATAATTGTCTAAAATGTCAAGCACTTACCTGAATTATGTACTCTACTAGTCATCTCCCGTTACTATTTGATGCTCATGATCTCACATGTAACATCAAGTACATTTTATTAATTTCAAACTATATCCATGCATACAAACATTTTTCATTTCCATTCCTTCAATAATTCAACATTTTCAATCCAGAACAACTCCAAACAAGAGTTAACAGTTTATAAATTTTAGGTGGCTCAACATAATTGACTCGGAATACTATTTAGTATTTTGATTATAACTGAAGTTATAAAACTCAATTTTATATGTGGATTCTTTCTTTAGAAAGATACAGCATAGTTTTACAACTTTGAGCAAGATTACTAAACCCAATTTTGTTATCTACATGCCTAAATTCACAAATTACAGAAGTAAAAATAAAATTGTTTTGCTAATTTTGATTTAGACCCTTCTTCGATTTTTATCTCATATATAGCATTTTGTCACTCTAATTTAAGCAAGGTCAGTTGTGTTTCAAAGGGAACATCCATGTATACAACTTTTATAATTAAATTATCACAAATTCTATCATCTTAGGGTCCTAATCTTAATACAGAAACTGAGAGACCAACTGTTCATTTTTTTATTTCTAAGTTTAACAAGTTTCTACTTGTTTCCCCGTATAATTTCCCATCATTTTCAGCAATCATAACATATAATACCTTCATATATCATCATTTAACATAAATCTTAAACCCATCAACCTCATTAAACTCATTCATTATTGGTCACCTTCAAGAAGATAACTTGATGAGTATTAGAGAGAGGGATCATAAAAGCACCACCTTAATGAAGACTGAAAATGACAGCAGCAACAACAGTCAAGGGAAAACACGCCTCAATTTATTGAATAGCATTTGGAATAGAGGTTGGCAACGCAAAAAAAATGATGGAGGAGCAATCAGTGCAATGAAACTTAAAGGATAAAGCATCAACATAGTAGGTGCAGATGAGGCAACCAATGTGCTAGAAAAAATCAGAGGAGGTCATAATTTGATTGTGATTAGGATCCATGAAGATTTCTGTCAAAATAAGACTTTGATACCAATTTGAAAAAAGTATATAAGATAAAGTTTCTGAGTATAATAAAAAGCTCAATGAAGATACAACAACCATCCTCTTTTATTTATATATCTAAGGTTGTCTACAACAACAAACACACAACACACTACACATAATTATATTCTTATACAATGTAATTTCTATAATAAAAAAATTGCTCATTGCTAAATTGAATGTTTAAAAACAACAATTTAAAGGAGGGATTGTTGAGATATTAATTGAAATCCTAATATAAGTAGGAATCCTTGATTAAAAAAAATTGTATTAGACTAGTTAACTAGAAACCTTGTTTAACTAGTTAAATTAAATCCTTATTAGATTATGATAGTTAAAGGTTGTAATCTTCCTATAAATATAAAGGTCAATAAATTCAAAATTTAAAAGTGTTGAATCAATTAAAGCTTGGAATATGAAATATTTGTGTGTTTTATTTTTGACATAACTCTAGACGAGTTTTATAATTATATATAGCCTCCTTTAAGAAACTTGTATATGTTTTTAATGAATATTTCATGTAGACAATCGATTGGTTATATGTAACACTAATTTTATTTATGTAAAACATATTTATTATTAATAAAAGCTTTCTTTATCTTTAATATTCATTTACATTTTATTAATGAATCTAATGTTTAATTAATAAATTTAAAGTATAGATAAAATCTATGAGGCAAAAATAATTTGTAAAGAAAATTATAAAGATATTATAATTATGAGATTCTTATTGCATCAAAACATTGTTCTTAAATGTTCATGATCAATGTTCTATTAATATTTAAAATTAATTAGAGTTGTTTAGACCGGTGTATATTATGCTCATTTCTTTATGAAAGCAAGCAGTTGTTCTCATAAATTAAGATATGAAGGGTACATGGAATTAATATGCAGGTGTTTGTCGTATAACATATATATTGAACTGACCCACAAACGTGTACATTGAACTGACCCGCAAGATAATTTCATATAGAGAGATCACTTATGTCTATGGACAAGGTTCTCGTGATAGTTATAGAAATGATTCTTAGAATTGATATCATTAAATTATCTTATAAATGAAGTGTTATGCTTTGATCCTAACCATATGTTATCCTTATTAAGGGTAACAAACATATAGATATTGAGTATATCATAAACTATATGCAAGTATTTGAGTAATCAAGAGAGGATTCATCAACTTAGGTGAATTAAGAAAAATATTTCATATTTTCTTAAATAGTATTGATTGTGAAATCTTTGGCCAAAATGGAATGAATTTTGAAAAGAGTTTGAAAATCTTTTTCAATTAATTAATAACTATAATGTTGACTTGAGAACTAACATGATTTGATAAAGCAAATATACTCTATGCTATAATATCTAAATCAGAATATTTTTGATGAAGAAATAATAATTACACCGAGAAACTAGTAACTGAAAGGTTAAGTCACTTCACTTATGACTTTCCTAATATTTGAAGGATCATGGCAGGTTGTTAGACATTACTTGATCTTCAAATATAAATCAATCAATTATTGAATTAATAATAAATTAATTTATTTAATCTTATTTTATTTAGGATTATGATATTATATTTGGGCCAACTTATTAGAAAATATAATAGGTCACACATATAAGAACTATTGATCAGAAATTAAAAAAATAATGGTTAATCAAGTGTGACTTGATTGCAAATAAAATTTAAAAATTAAGGACTTAAATATAAGTAATATAGGTTATTACAATTCTAAACCTAGAAAAACTCAAGTAAGGATTTGATTAAATAAATTTATAAAATTATCCTAAAATAATATATGTGATATTATTTTAAGGGCAAATTGGTATTTTATCATTTAAAGAATTCTTAGGTTTTTTTATAAATAGAATATTATGCCTGTTATTTTCTAAGAAAAATGTGAGAAAAGTATATTACGTCAACACCTAAAACATTAAAAAAAAAAAAAAACTAGCACTCTAAGGTATAGCATTTTCTCTCTTCTAAAAGAGTTTAGGAAATTTCTCAATGGTGGTTCATGTGAATTACTATTAGAAGCCAAATATCTGAACGATATATGGTTTGTGACAAATCAGTTTTGAAATAAATATTTAAAATCAAAAAGTATATCTAATTTTTAAATAATATTTACATAAACCTCAAACAACTCTAAATTTATATCCAAAATTTACCCGTGTGTGTATGTATATATATTGAGAAACCAAACACGTGTCCCTTTCAATTCTCCATCGAACCGGAGGAGGACCAAAAGCACCAGCGAATACCAACAAAATCTTATAAATTCTACTTCGTTACGTCTATTTTATAGTCTTCACAAGATTGAAAAGACACCACCAATTTTCCCTTGAGAGAAAAGACCATAGAAAGTGGATCGAAAAAGGTTTTTTTTTTTTTTGTCTTGGAGAGCGCAGACTTTGAGTTTTCAAGATGAATGTATAAACTGTTTAATATACTGTTAAATTTAATTTGTTCGAGATGGGCCGGGTACTAATTCTAGGTTAATATTTAAGTTAAGCATAACATTAACAAATTAATTTAATAACATCCCACGATTCCATTCCACACCTGCTAGATTAATATTTTCTTCACTTTCCAGCACCCAACAGTCTTCTACCTACGATGGGTTCAATAAAAAGCTTCAGGTTCTTGGTTAAAAAATTTGTGCTTTTCCAGACGAGAAAGCAGAAGTAAATATCCGACTTGCTGGAAGGTTTTTTTATTAACTTTCAATTTTTTTCTTTCTTTATTCACTGCTTCTTAACAGTGGATAACCTTCATTTACTATAACAAAGTGATCTCAGGACTCGATCTAAATCTGGTTTCGCAAATCATTAGCTGCCATGATATATAAGACCCAACTGTTGATCAGTGGTGTTTGTCTTTTCTTGCTCTTACATCTATGCAAAGGACGATATGACAATTTGATCAGTTGGAACGAATATTCACATATATATTTGATCGCATCAGGTAACAATTCCCAAATCACAATTGTGCCAATGTACCCAATATCGCACTTTTAGAGCAAATTAAGAGAAAGGAAAGCTTGATGTTCTGCCATTAACATATCAAGAATCATTTGAGATATGGGGCATCTTGTGATATGAAATTGGAAACTGATATGGTGCCTTAAGTTGACTTCACAACATGCACCTAACTATACAGGGCAACTTGCCACTCAACCTGCTACAATGGGACTTGAATAATAAATTAAATCGCATGCACGAGCATTCACACTTGGGCATCCTAAAATCTTAATAATCTAAATCTTAGATAGCAATTTTGCTCTCACTTCACGTATCCATACAAGCAGCTACCAAAACACACCTATTTAAACCAAAACCCGTTGGCCTTTATCCACACATTCTTCAATACCCTCCCTCCCTCACACACACAGACTCTCTCTCTCTCTCTCTAGAAATGGATTTGTTTCCAACTCCTGTCGACTCAAGCTGGTGGATGTTTGCACTCCCTGCTATGTTACAAATCCAAAACTTGTCAAACCCTCTAATCTTGCTCTTTGTCTTGGCATCATTCTTAATCATTACCGTGCTACCTTGGGCTTTCTCAACTGGTGGCCTAGCCTGGAAAAATGGCAGAAACCAAAAGGGTAATGTCCCCATCCCAGGTCCCCGAGGCCTGCCCTTATTTGGAAGCTTATTCAGCTTAAGCCGCGGCTTGGCCCATCGCACCCTCGCTTGCATGGCGTCAAGCCAAGCCGCAACTCAGCTCATGGCTTTTAGCTTAGGTTCCACTCCTGCCATTGTAACCTCCGACCCTCAAATCGCTCGTGAAATCTTGACATCTCCTCACTTCGCTGACCGTCCCATCAAGCTATCGGCTAAAAGCATCATGTTTAGCCGAGCCATTGGTTTTGCACCAAACGGGGCTTATTGGCGCCTCCTTAGAAGAATTGCATCAACTCATTTATTTGCACCGAGGCGCATCGCTGCTTATGAGCCATGGCGCCAGCTTGATTGTTCTAATATGTTGAGTGGCATTTATAATGAGCAATCCCTCCGTGGAATTGTTTGTTTGCGTAAACATCTTCGAAATGCTTCTATTAATAACATTATGGGTACTGTTTTTGGAAAAAGATATGACTTAATGCACAATAATGAGGAGGCAAAAGAATTGCAAGAACTTGTTAGAGAAGGTTTTGAGCTCTTGGGTGCTTTTAACTGGTCTGATTATCTCCCGTGGCTGAACTACTTTTATGACCCTTCTCGCATCAAACAACGTTGTTGTCTTCTTGTTCCTCGAGTCAAGAAACTCGTTAAGAAAATCATTGACGAGCATAGAATTACGAAGCCTAAAAATGAATTTGAAAACGCTGATTTCGTCCATGTTTTGCTTTCTTTGGAGGGTGAAGAGAAACTTGATGAGGATGACATGGTTGCTGTTTTAGGGGTGAGTATTTAATAATTTTTTTTTTTTTTTTGCTGCCTTAAATGTTTCTCTATATACAAGTGGTGTACTGATTACTATGGGTTTAATTCGTTGTGTGCAGGAGATGATCTTTCGTGGCACCGATACCACTGCTCTTTTGACTGAGTGGATCATGGCAGAGTTGGTTTTGAACCCTGAGATTCAAGCCAAGCTGCGGAACGAGCTGAACTTTATCGTCGGAAACAGGAGTGTCAAGGATGCTGACGTGGCTAAATTGCCATACCTACAGGCTGTGATCAAGGAAACCTTACGGGTACACCCTCCCGGGCCCCTCCTCTCTTGGGCTCGGTTGTCCACATCAGACGTCCACCTCAGTAATGGCATGGTGGTCCCCACCAACACCACTGCAATGGTCAATATGTGGGCCATAACCCATGACCCAAGAGTATGGGAGGATGCCTTGGTGTTTAAGCCTGAGAGGTTCTTGGAGAGGCAAGGTGGTGCTGATGTGGATGTAAGAGGAGGTGACCTCAGACTTGCACCATTTGGAGCTGGACGTAGGGTTTGTCCTGGTAAGAACATGGGACTTGTGACAGTGAGCCTATGGGTGGCTACGTTGGTGCACCATTTTGAGTGGGTCCAGGACACGCATAACCCAGTTGACCTAAGCGAAGTGCTGAGACTTTCTTGTGAAATGAAGAAGCCTCTCTCTGCTGTGGCTATTCCAAAAGAATGATCTGAGGACTTGAATTTATAATTTTCAGTGGTTTAATGTGTTTTTTTTTTTTCGTGTCCACGGATCCTGAAACATATATGTGGTTAAATTAAGAATAAAGGTAATTAAAGGGTGATGTGAAGGTGACGACTGTATAATTACGAAATTGGGTTTATGTAAAAATTGAAGTGTGCGTGAGATGACATTGCTATGTGGTTTGTTCTGTATTCATTACAATATGACTTATACCGCTAAATGTTTTGTATTTCAATAAGCTAATTTGGTCATAATTGCCTCTTCAAGCGTGTATTCGGGTACCTGTAAAAACGAAGAGTATATTTGTGTTTTGTGTTTCGGGTGGTTCATTGTCATAGTCTTAAATTATATTTTTCTTTCTTTTCAATTAGATCTGGAACAGCTAGCTGAAGTGTTAGATTGATAATTGAAAACGATTGTGGAATTTATTTTATAAAAAAAAATCAATTAAAAGAGAAATGATAATTTAGATTTTTTTTTAGGAAGTGTTTTTGTTATTATCCTGAGACATAAAAGATAGAAACAATAAAGATAAAAATGTGTTTAGTTGAGGACGGATAAATAAAAATAAATTTGTCTCTATAACAATTTTGAAGTGAATTCCTCTACTTTCAAAATATGAGGTAAAAAAAATATGTCTCTAGAGATAATATTTATTATTTTTTATTTCTAAAATATCATTGTAAAAAAATTTCAATTCTAAAATTGTTTAACGAAGACATGTAAAGATAAAAAATAATTATTAACATAGTCTTAAAACTCAATTCGGGGGGTCAATTTGGAGTAAAGCCCAGATCAATGATCGAGGCCTGGGTAACGGGTCGAGTTGACCCAAGTCAGCGTATGAATAAAAGTAGTTATTATCATAGTTTTAAAACTCAATTCAAGAGTAGAACCAGTGCAAGTCCCAGGTCACAAATGGAGTTGATCGTTAATCCATGTCAATATAAGAAAAAAAAAGTAGTTATTATCATAGTTTTAAAACTCGACTCGATGGTTGACCTGAGATAAGGTCCAAGTCATATGTCAGGAGGGTCAACCCTGGTTGACCCGAGTTAACATAAAATAAAAGTGGTTAGTATTATTGTTTAAAAACTTGATTCGAGGATCAACCCGAGGCAAGGCCTAACGGATCAGGACAGTCAACTCAGGTTGAACCCAAGTAAATATAAGGACAAAAGTTGTTAATATTATAGTTTTAAAACCTGACTTGAAGGTCGACTGAGGCAAGGTCCAGGTCACAATTCGGGAGGGTCAACATGGGTTAAACGAGTCAATGTATGGATAAAAGTGGTTATTATCATAGTTTTAAAATTCGACTCGGAAGTCGACTCAAGACAAGGTTCAAGTTACGGGTCGGCAGGGTCAACCCGACTGACTCCAAATCTTTTTAAAAAATAATCAAAGCTACCTTGTTTTGACAAAAAAAAATTCAAAAAATTAAACAGGTTTTTGACTGGGTTAAGTCAAGCAAATTCTTTCTCTATTTTTTTTTAAAATCATATCAGTTTAGGCTCATGGTCAACCTGTCAAGTCAATCCTGGTTTTATAATAAAGGTTATTATAATATTATTAATTTCAATACTCAATATAAACTAAAAAAAATACATCTAATTATTTTTTTAAATATGTAAGTTTGACAACAATACATATTAAGGGTAAAATAGATTTTTTTATAATTATTATTTCTTGTCCACCATAACCAAACAGGATACAAAGAAAATAATTTTATTTTATACATCACTACCAAACATAATTCTCTCTCCGTATTATTTTATGTATTGTCTCTGTTGTCTGCGTCTTTTTTATTTCAGGATAGTAACCAAACACTACATTAGGCCCGCCAAAGATAGGATCACTGTCCATGATGGATTGATATTTCATAATTCCCCAATCTTGAATTCTTCTCACTGATGTACTACTTTTAAAAGGTTTTTAATTTTCTTTTTGAGCTAAGATCAATATCAATTACAAAAAATAAAATAAAAACTAAGTTTGATCAGCCTTTCACTATGAAAAAAGACTTAGTGCATTGTGAATTGCTATAGTATACTGACAATTATTTCCTCCATAATTGTAAGGAAATTGATAAGTTTTGAGGGGCAAAATAGTCTTTTCACAGGGTTCAACTGGCATTACCAATTTTTTAGGGGTAGATTGGTCTTTTATTTTTTTATTGCATAATAAAATTACTAATTTACCCTTTAAAAACAAAAATTATAACCTTAGTGCAAACGGTTTTTTTGGTTTTTTATTTTTTTGAATAGTGTATTTATTTAACTACCCTTACAATCTTGTTTTTCTTTAACTTGGGTCTATAAGCGTTTTCGTCATTTCACTTTGGCTTTTCTATAATTTTCAATCAAAGTTAGAAGTAATTAGGTCTTTGGATATATATAAAATATATTTAAAAAGATAAAGTTGTTGGCGCGTGCGAGCAGGAGGAGCCTGAGCCCTTTAGGCGGCCTATGCAAGCTCCTTCGACCGTCAAACATTGTCTTTTAAGATGGCGTTTGAAGTGACGCATAAAGAGTTTTCTAGTGTTGGCCCATGTGACATCGAAACACAAATGATGTGGTAGGGGTGATCATTTTCGGTTTGGTTTTCACATGAAAAAATTAACCAAACAGACATTATTATTTTTAAAAATTTAAAATTGAAACCAGTTCAAACCGACTGGTTTCAGTTTGGTTCGGTCTGGTTTCTATTGTTAAAAAATCGGTAAAACCAAGAAGCAAATCTTGTTTCTGTTGTTCAAGAACTTGTTCCAATTTACATAACCAAGACATGATTGAATTCTAGTTAAAATACAAGCAAAGCCAGAGTTGCAAATTATAACATAATAAAAAAAAGCAAAAACCCATAAAATATCAAGGAAAATAAAAAGTGGAGATTAATCAAGATTGGAAGGAAAACAGATTTGCCCATAGTGAATGTGTTGGATCTAAATGAGAGCTCTAAGATTGGAAGGAAAGCATATATGCCCATAGTGATGTAGTTTGATTGAAGTAAATGGTGAAGTTCATGAATTTGTTGCCAGGAAAAGACGAGAATATGATGGAGAAGATAAGATACAGGGATGGACTTTAAGAGATGAGAGATAGAGAGAAAAAGAAGGGGGCTACGAGGAGAGATGAGAGGTAAAGAGAAAGAGCGGGGGTGCGGGCGTTGGTTTTGGTTACAGATTATTTATAGTCTCTTTTATTTTTGCAGGGTTATGGTTGAATTGATTCAGTTCATTCCGGTTCAATCGGTTTCAGGCATTTAAAACTGAAACCGTACCAAACCAGAAATTATTTTGGGTTTTCTAATTGGTTAATTTAATTTTTTTTCTTGGTTCGGTTTTTTGGGTTTTTTGCTCACCCCTACGATGTGGCTCCGGTGGATTTTTTTCTCCTCCTTCCCCTTTTGTCTCTCATCTTTTAGGCAAAATACAAAAGCTTCCTTTTATTTGTTTTATTTATACAATGTAGTCCTCATTCTTTTGATTTCCATCTATTTTGTTTTTTTTATATACTTTTGTTGGTTAAATTTTGTTTCCGATTTAATCCCTATCATTTGATTTCATTTAGTTTTTATTTCAAGTTTGGTCCATATTATTTTCATTGCTATTTATTTCATTTTTATCCTTTTTCTAATTCAATTTTGTTTTCAAATTCATCCCTTAAAATTAGAGATTACAATTTAATCTAAACCTAATAGATGTCACCTCGGCCCACCATGCCTCGCTCTGAATGGGTTGGTGATTTTTGGTCCAATGAATAATGAATGTGGTGTTAATATTATCAAATCATACTCGAAACCGCCTGAACCTAACCCAAAATATATAAATATATTATATAAATATATTTGTAGAACATTTAGATTTTTTTAATACAATGTAATATATATATATATATATATATATATATATATATATATATATATATAGTTTAATAATTTGATATGTACACACACATAGACACTTCAAATTTATATATTAGTTAATTTATTTTTTATCTGATAATGGATATTCATAGGGATAAGTAATTGCATTCATCAACATTAGAGATAATAATTTAATCCGAACTCAATGAATACTGACCTGAACAGTTAGTATTTTTTTTATGGTTATCTTACCCAATAGATAATGGATAGAGTATAGATATTATCAAAATCAATCTGAAACCCACCGAAACTTAACATGAAATGTATAATTATAATTTATAGATATATTTCTTGAACATTTTCTCTTTTTTAATACCCATATGGATACCCAAAATCCAATTGATGGTTTATAAATATCTAAATTTCTTACCCGGTGGGTAACAAATAGGGTATAAATATAAGGAAATCTGAGACACGTGTCCATTCATACTCAACATTTAATCTTGATTTATTTTTATGTCAAATTTTATCCCTTTTTTTATTGCTCTTTGTTTTGTTTTGGTTCCTTTTCTTATTTCCTTTTCATCCATATTTCAACCCATGGTGTTTTGTAATTGAAAATTTTACTTTGTTATTTTTTGGGTTTATTTTTGATGGGTTAATCATAAGCTAATGACTAGGGCCATGCGTTTTAAATAATAACATAAATTGACCTTGATTTTTTTAGGTTATTTATTGATTTTTTTTTTAAATTACATCCTTAAATGTTTGATTTATTGGGAATTGGTCTTTACATTTTTTTTTTTTTCATTTTCCTTTCTGTTGGATTATGGGTGTGTTTGAAAACACGGTGCAAACGGTGTTCCCTCAAATTTTGAATTTTGTTTTCTTAAAATAAAAGAAATTATGTTTTCATATCGTTTTGTTGTGTTAATTTCAAAAATAATTTTAAAAAAATAAAAAAACTTTATTTTGATGCATTTCTAAATGCAAAGTACTTTGAACTGCCACCACTATCACAATCTCAAACACACTCAATTCTATGTCCATTGTTCTAGAGTTAACATATTGATTTAGTTTGACTAGGATATTTTTTTCATTGCTCTTTTTGTTATGTAGTTTTTTTTCCAGTTTCACCTTTTTAACTTTGGATTATTTGATAATTGAGATTTTAATTTGTTTTCGACAAGTTTTTCCTAATGTCCCGACTAGCTCACAAAATTTACATGCTAACCTGGATGGAATCAAGTCAGTTTTTCAAAACTTTTTTCTTATTTTTTTATTTATATTATCAAAATTATACGGACTGATTGACTCGGACTGATTGACTCGATCAAGTCAATGACCTGAGTCTTGATTTTTTCTTTCTTTCATAACACATGCATTTTCTTGGATTTTTTATGAAAAAAAATTAGATAAGGGGTAACATAGGTCACCATCTAGTAGGAATGTGTTTTTCATGAGTGCTTGGTCTGGAAGATATATAAAGAATTAACATGGATATGTGATTAGTAAAATTCAATATACAAAATGCTCAACTCTTTAATATTCTATATGATCAAGAGATTTGACATAGAATATTAAAAGATTAATAACAATTATACATATATAATTAATTGATACTTAAACGATTGAAGTGGTATAGTTGTGGTGATACCAAATAATAAGTTACTTAATGGGCTCACTTTGAAAAAAAAGACTAACGCATAGAGAAGAGAAAAAATAGAACTCATGACCCAAAATATGATAGAAATATATACATTTAAAATTTCTTTCCTACTTGTATGTGTTTTTTTATTAAAAAAAATAAGCCCCAGAAAATATTTTATAAGATTCCACTGGTTACTTTCTGAATACCATAATTCAATCATAACATCAAAATGTTTTTATAATAATTACAGAAAAAAAATCAATAAAACTATACATATCAATTTAGTAACATCACAGTTATCTTATCTTAGATGTATAAAAATTATAATATAATATTAAGTTCAATGCTAAGAAATATCCATATTATTGATTATAATCTGTGTTATATTAGATGAAATTTAAATAATACAATAAAAATAATAATTTTCATACCATATGCATCAATGAAGAAGTATATGTTATCTATAAAAATAAAAAAGAAAGAAAATTAATTAACAAAAAGTGGCTAAGCTTGTTAAATCTTATTGAATTTTAACTCATAATTTTTAAATCGCATTAAGATATTTTGTATATACCATCCAAAATTTGCACTTCATTAACCAGCTGGCAAGCTTCCAAAATCTTAACACACTCTCCGGCATGAAGCCCAACAGCCTTCTCTAACAAAAGATGCTTCTTCTCAGCTGCCAAGCAGGCTCATTCGACAGAGGCTGGTCGGTAGAGCTGTGGAGGAGTAAATCGAAAGAGCTGTAGACTTGGGCCACTGCTGTCTTGTAGCGAAGAAAAGGGTTAGGTGACATCCAGCCTCTCCCTCGGATAAGCACGCACGCAAGCACATATATTTCCAACTCACTTTGTCTTTGCAGAAACAGAACCGCAGTGCACCTAGCATTTCCAACTCACTAGCACAAAATATTTCTTTAAAAGAAAACCCAATTCTAAAAACAAATTCACATGGCCATATATAAAAGCAGAAATCCTGAATATATAATATTTAACTAGACAAGATGAGCTTCAAAACGAATGAAAATCCATTGTGTGGATTTCATTCGAAATCACAATCAAAGCTTGAAGCCGCATTTTTTTGAAAAAAGACACATCAAGCAATCATCAAACACTGTTACAGACATTCCCATGCCACAAATCTCATTTGCAAAGAAATGGACAAAATGGCAATTGTGTTATTTGACATAGATAGAATATTTTGACTATTTAATCTTGACTATTTAGAAATATTTTAAAATTTAAAATTATGTTTGTTTGGCGTTGTGTTTGTATTGTATAATTTATAATTAATTTATCTTGAATTTTAATTATGTTTGTTGAATATATATATATGAACAGTACAATCCTGAAACGGCACGCCGAAACACTCCAAAACTGAAACATTCCATTCTAATTGAAAAAATAAAACACCTACCGAAACGGAATTTACAACCTTGGATCCAATGACCACCTCACGACATGGATCGCTCATTAATGACGATAAAATATTGAAATTAAAAAATAATATAAATTATATATTATAATTTGTCTAATAATTTAATTGAATAATTTAATTTTTTTTGATGAAATAGTTTTTAATATAATTTCATTATTGATTAAACAGTTATGAATTTAAATTATTTTATTTTATTTTTTTAATTAAAATTATTAATAATACAAAATAAAATAATGTGAGCATATACGAGTTTTGTTTAAAAATATTTATTTAAAAAAATAATATAAATTATATTTTAAAATAAAATATTATTTTACATATATATGGTTCCTACTTCCTATCTTTTGATTGTTATAAATTGATAAAATTGGCACTCGAAAACAAATCTCACTCTTCACTTGTTTTGTTTGTCTCTCCAAAATCTTAAAAAACAATCCTAGCAAGTCACACCTCAGCCTCTTTACTCCCCGTAAACAATGCAATTTTAACCAAAAAAAAAAAAAGAAAAGGAAAATCATGAATTGCAGTCAAAACCAAATGAAACACTAAAAGAAAGAGCCAAAACATGTTTGTCTTGATTTTAAACAACCACACGAAGCAATTTCTAAACAAAGAGTTAATTTAACAAAAATTTCACAAGTGAGACCAACACCATTTTAAAAATAAAATAAAAGATAAAAACTAACCCCTAAACAATTGCACCTCCCCCACAACTGCTTCAAAGAGAGGACTATTCAAATGACTCCAGCGAAGGATGAGTCCACTTGGGTCACCAGGTCTCAAACTCATAGTGGAGAAACAATATGAGAGCGAGCCATGATAAGTTATTATTGTAATAGTGAAAGCAAAATTCAGGATAGGATTATTTAAGGCTTTTGGATTCTAGGTACCGATGATGAGTAAGAAGACAGAATAGGGTGTGTAAAGAGATGGTTGCAGAGGCAAATTCGTGATGGATCAATATATTTTATATTAAATTTATTTATTTAAAGAGGTCTATAAGTAGAAGGGTTAAAGGAAATGTGATAACTAAACATGTATGAGCTTGACAAATATCAAGCATAATCGAGTCTAATTTTATTTTCAGGTATACCACTATTAGATTCAACTATACACTAAAGTATGCAGGTCTTGTAAAATGACAGACCCAACTTTCTTGGGGTTTGACTACACAATAAATCCAAACATATATGAATCTAGCAAGATGTCAAACTCAATTTATTTGGGCTTGGCTACATGCTTAACTCAAGTGCATGTAGGCCTGACAAGATGCGCATTCAACTCGCTTAGCTCGACTACACTCTAAGCCTAAATGCATGTTAGCTTGACAAAATGGCACACCCAACTTTATTGAACTTCACCACATGCTGAGCCTAAGTTTTTGTGGATCTGGCAAGATGTCAAACCCAACTTTTTTGGGCTCGGCTACGCGTGAATCGCAAACATATGTGGGCCTAGAAAGATGTTGAATCAAATATTTTTGAGTTTAAAATCATTCCAAGTCTAAATATATAGTTGATGGTCTTCATTGGCCTCACAATAGGTCGCAAAGATATCTATATAACTCTTAACATGGCATGTTAAAAGCTTAGAATAGTCATCTCCCTACACCCTAATGTGTATAAAAGTTCTTTAGGAATCAGTTATATTTCAATCGACATTAATGTTATGAAATAATTATTATCATCGACATTAATATTGTATATGAAATAAAATATAAAACTCTTATATATATAACTCTATTATTTGGGCATCAGCATTAATGATGTGCAGGTAATTCTCGTTAACATTGATGCTTTGAAGGATCAGGATGACTTCTGTGAAGACCTCTTTAATTAGAATTGAAAGATCAGAAGTCTCATAAAGGATGCCTTGAAGATCCCAATAATGATCGGCACGTAACCAAGATGTCTCACCCTTGAATAGACATGGCTTTAGCCTACAATTCCATAATATAAGGAAGGCCTCTTTTGCAATCAATACAATTATAAGTACGTGGTCTTTGATCTTGAAATTCCCGACTAAGAAAAGGGTGGTTACCACGAGGAGAAATCGAAGGACTTGTAGGCATTGCACCTTTACTTGCTTAAAGGGCAAGGAGTCCTTTGTTCTGGACCAGTAAAGACCCTTGAAGGAAATGATAGAAGTCTGGACCGAGGATATAGAGTAGTTGAAAGAAGTATTTGTGGGATAAGTGGAAGGGGCAATCACCAATGCAGACTCTATTTTGGAGTCACCTCAAAAGCGATTATTGACCAATTTTCTCTTTATTTATAAGATTGATTTTGCTTTCAACATCTCAGGCATGGGCTTGGTCTCCACCATCCCTACAATTCCCACTACATATCACAAATCTAATGAAGAACGCAAATTAAAAATTCAAACCCAATTGTTACGAGTACTGCAGTAGAACTTATATAAGGGAATGTAGCAGTATCAACTCCAGCAAGTTACGAAATGCATGAAAAGCGCATATATGTAACACAAAAATCGAAACCCACGATGGAGGAATTTAATAAGATCAGATTCCTATTTCTTTTAATTCTATGCGATCTAAATTAATACTTGAATCTATCTTTACCTGTGTCTGGCGCATGCAAATCCTTTCATGATCTCTTACTCAAAAAAACCAAATGCTTGACGTGCTTTTTTTAGCATTTACAAAAAAAAAAACCCAATATCTTGTAGAAACTAGCCGGTTTCTAGAGGCCATGTCCGCATCGACCCGTAATTGTGCAACCAACTCATGAATTTAGAGCAAAGATTATACAATGCAACATCTATACCTTGGTGTGGTGGTGCATCTGAATGTGGAATATCCAAGGATTCGATGACGAAGCCAACAATATTTCCTTCGTCTTGGCTTTCCAAGCAGACCAGGACGGGGAATGTCAGGGTGAATCTAGTGAGTGTGCTTTTGTATCTTGAGAAAGGAAGCAGAAATGATTTGGGCATTTAACTTGAGCTTTACCGAGCGAAATTCCTTGACCTTTACCGAGCGAAATTCTTTGACAAATAATTACTATCTAAAAATACATCTAAGCACGTCAAGTGTATTTTTTTTGATAATTCAAGGGCTTAATCCAATTAATGTAGAAAAGTAAAGTAATATTACGCACTCACCTTTTACTTTTTCTCAAGAATAAGTATTTTTGGGAGATCAGTACTATTTGTGAGAGCCTTTTTGCATTTAACTAAACTACATGGAATGAAAATCCATTGTGTGGATTTCATTCGAAATCACAATCAAAGCTTGAAGCCGCATTTTTTTAAAAAAGACACATCAAGCAATCATCAAACACTGTTACAGACATTCCCATGCCACAAATCTCATTTGCAAAGAAATGGACAAAATGGCAATTGTGTTATTTGACAATAGATAGAGTCCAGTCCAATGAAACGAAGCAGCACCAGCAAGATATGTCTTGATTAAATCTCAACAGGCTTTGAACCTTGGGCAATTGACGTCGTGACAGCATCCAGTATAAGCTGTGTCTTCCTGCTTATACTCGGCCACTTTGGATCGGGTTTTGCGCCATTTGCTTTAATATTTCCAACCAAGCGGGCAAATTCTGTCACCATGCAAGCTTCCTGGGGGAGATCTGTGGTAACAGTGTGCTGGCTTGGCACAGGCACCCAACCTGTCACCAGATCTGTGAACCCAGATTTTGAAACTGTTGTGAACGACGCTTCCTTCTCTCCAAAAGGAATTATGAAATCATTGAGATGCAAAGTCCCCGCTGTTCCAATAGCAGTAATATCCATTGTCAAATGAGCCAGAAAAGAGCAATGGAAAGTTGCCACTTTCCCATCTTCCCAATGCAGAGCAGCACCACAAGACAAAATAACCCCTGCTTCATTTAAAACAGGCCCAGGCAACGCTGTTACAGTTTTCGGCAGTTCATAGTCAACGGCCCAGAGAATTGACCTGATGCCATACCAGCCCGCATCACCGAGAGCACCGAGAGCATCAAGATCTGACTTCACACGAATGTCATTTTTGAGAAAATCCTCATCACCAGCAAATGTAAAGCAGCTGTGCATCTGCAAGACTCCAAAGAAATCTTATGACACCAAAAACTTGTGTATAGTAGAAATTGATTTGCTGCTGGCTTTGCATAAGAAAGCATACACATAATATCTTCACAACTCTCCCACAACAGTCTTATACTGTACCCCAGTCCTTGTACATTGATTTCATATTTAAACTTGTCAATATTTTTTTTCCTAATGGCTACACTGAAGAATTAACTTAGCAAACACTAAAATCATAAACAATCAGGTCAAGGAAGCCTAAAAGACCCTTCGTTTTCAAGGCTTTAAAGAAGTCCATATTGTGCTTGGTTTAGATCTTCGGATTTAAAATATACCCAACCTAACTCACTCATGCTTAGTTTCCATATCATCCCAAATGGATGTCAGCACAAAGTGTTCTACCAAATGGGATTTTATGACAAGAATAGATCATTGATTTGCATCAAAAAAAATTCAACGTAAAAAAATAATTAGGCATTCTTAACATGTTTTCTAGTAGAAATAAAAAAATATATAAACTGTGTTGGAATTCACTCGATATAATCCAGTTGACTTGGTGAATCCAAAAACAATCAGAACGACTAGTAAAAACATAATTTGACAAAAAAAAATTCAAGAAATCTTTTTGGAAAAAAAAATAAGACGGCAACTCATAGAAAATAAATTGAAATAAATTATGAAGCACAATTCCTGATAAACTCAATGTTAAAGGATGAAATTAAAAAAATTACCCAAACAATTACTAGAGTCAACTCAGATTAACTTGTTAAACCCACAACTCGAGTCATGAAACTGTGATAACCTCATAGAAAATAAATCAAAACAAATTATAAAGTTTAATTCTCAATCAACCCAATTTTAAAGCATGGAACTAGAAAAAAAAAAGTTCAATTAAAAAAAATGACACGAAAACAAACAACCCGAATCAATTTGGGTTAACCCTCCAAACTTGCAATTTGAGTCATGGACCCATGATAATCTTATAAAAAGCAAATTGAAACAAATTATAAAGTTTAATTCCTAATAAATTCAATATTAAAGAATGAATTTGAAAAAAAAATCTAAATTAAAAAAAAAAAAACATTGTTCAAATGGATCTAAACACTGAATTCACCTCTTGTTTTAGATTTTGTTAAGAATAATAATATATTTGATAAAAATGAGTAGAAAGAAACCATATAACACATAATGATTCCAAGTTAATCTGTTTGTATAAGATACGCAAATTAAACAGATTCACACACTATTTGTTTTTGTGTTTCACTTGAAAAAACATCAATTTGATTATTATTTTTTAATATTTTCTTATAGTTGTGATGTAATGACGTAAAAAATAATGAAAAAATCATTTTCATGTATTTTCAAGTATAAAAACACTTTTACAAAACATCATATACCACAATTTCAAACACACACTCAGTCACACATGCACCCAACCCAACTCTCCAAGTCCATAATTTTAGAATTCCCTTTAAAGGAAAAGCTTTCAGTGATAGAGCAATCCACAAATTCCCAGTGGGCATGGAAATGTTATCAATACCCAATTCTTGACTTCTCGCGAGGCCTGTGCCCAATCCCTGCTAACCATCCCACTCAAAACATTCCAAACAAGCATAGAAACGGGGGCTAAGATGGTGTCATCAACAGAACATTTGGGATGCGTTGGGTTTCAAAATAACCTGGCAGTGTCAGAAAAGCTTTTGCCAAATTAAAACACGAGTTCAAAGTTTCAATGCCAGTCAATATACGTTGGATGATCCATTTTGGTTTCAGTGGAATAGGATTGTAAAACATTTACAAAATTTGATATCATTGTAAATTCTGGTTTCCTAGCAAGAGCAATGGGCAAAAGGCATAGGGTTATAATTAATGCAAACCTAGCCAGAAACGAAGATTAGCAAACTGCTAAATTCACAGGTTAGCAAAGAATGAAGCAGCAGCATCAATGCACTTCAAAAAAGAATATATCTACCACGTTACAAATGAGAGTTTAAAACCACTTTTAAAGAACAGAAGACCTCAACCAATCCCATGATACAAAAAAAAATCAAAATCAAAATTTAAAGTTTTGTTTGAGCATAAATAAGCTATAGCATAAAAATCACAGTACTGCTACGAGAAAAACATGGTAGCTTTATTGTGCCTCACATTATTTCACCAATTAACTACACAATGGCATAACCCTATCATTCTAACTAATGCAAACCAAGACAACAAGAGCTAAGTTTGGTTGGCGAATGGTGTCAATGATGATGAAGTAGCGAAACTTCAAATAACGAGGCCAACCTTCTCATGGCTAGGTAGGTTAGAGGGATGAAAATCAGGAGTGGAGCAGATGAACTGTGTACCAACAAAACAAGTCCCCCTAAACAGGATGAGGAACCTCTGGTAATTAAGTCAAATATATGGAGGAAATGGTGATGCAACGTATAGCGAAAGATATAAAATCAGGGTTTCTCAAGCATTATGTTACAGTCTGGATATTGGAGTAGATCCAAAATAGACTACAATTCCCCGAGTCACATCGCCCTATCATAGATGGGGCCGGGAATACGATATAAAATGACATTTTTTTACAATTACTTCATCTTATACATCTAGAATTAGAAACAAAAGGATTCTTTTGTCCAATCAAATAACAAATGGATACATGATGCAAGTTAAGACATCAAATAAAACCCTATTTTGGCAAAATGTTAACTCTCCCTAATACAAATCCAAAAAAAGAAATCAGCCATAAATGTAAATATTGGATATACTGCATAAAACGTACGCTAAGTAATTCTATCCAAAAAACTTAGCTATAAACAGCACAAAATCCATAATTGACTGAAAATAACAAAATCACCCAAAAGAAACACTAATAATAACAAAAGAAAAGATTTAAAACTTACATTTTTTAGCTCTCCAAACCGCTCCTTATCGTTCAAGAACTCTTTCATCTTGTGAGTTCTAGGATTATGTATCCACATGGTTCCATCCATAATTTGCACTCCATTTGCCTCACAAGCCTCCACGATTTTATCAAGCTCCGTAACATTAAGCCCAACAGGCTTCTCCAACAGGATATGCTTCTTCTTCTGGGCAACCAAGCATGCCCATTTGACGTGAAGGCTGGTGGGCAAAGGGACATAGACGGCATCGATTTCTGGGTCGTCGAGGAGGTCCTCATAAGAGCCATAAATCTTGGCGCTGGGTGGAAAGTTGTTGGCTTTGGCAAAAGCGGAGGCTTTATCCAAGGAGCGGCTAGCGACAGCAGAGAGTTCAGCGTTGGGTGCTAAAGTAATTGCGCGAGACAATTTTCGGGCAATATCTGCGCACCCGATTATTCCAAACCGGATTGGTTTTTCGGCCATTTGATTATTTGGAGTCTCAGGAGAGCAGGTGGTAGAAGTAATGGTTTTTTTTATTATTATTATCTTTTGTAATGATTGTTTAGTGCTAGTGCAAAAGACGGGCTCGAGAGGCTTCTATTTATAGATAGGGGATCCAATGACCACCGACCGAGGCTTCTATTCATAGATAAGGATCCAATCACCACCATATAAATTATATATTATAGTTTTCATTAATAATTTTATTTAATATTTTTTTAGATTAATGTAGGTGTTTGGAGCAGTTTGTACATACCTCAATTAATCCAACTGGTCTTAAAATTAACGATAATATAAGCCTCCAATAATCATGAGGTTTACGGCACTCGAATCGGTGAAATGTTGAAATATTTATTTTTTATTTAATATTTTAAATGTTTGGTGTTTTTTAATATATATTAAAGTTTTGTTGATTAAATAGTTATGAGTTTAAATTTTTTTATTTTATTTTTTTAATTAAAATTAATTAATAATACAAATAATATAAATATATATTAATTTAAAATTTAAAAGGTTTATATTTTAAAAAATAATATAAATTATATTTTAAAATCTTACTAAGCTTTTACATAAAACAATTATTTTACATCACACTCATCCTTTGATTGTTATAAATCGATAAAATTGTCCCTCAAAAACAAACCTCACTCTTCTTTTTTTGTCTCTCTAAAATCCTAGAAAACAATCCTTACATGTCACACCCCAGTCTCTTTGCTCCCCCATAAACAATGCAGTTTCAATAAAAAAAAAAAGAGAAAAGGAAAATTAGGAATTGCAGCCACAACCAAATGCAGCACTAAAAAAAAAGCCAAAACATGTTTGTCTTGATTTTAAACAACCACACGAAGCAATTTCTAAACAAATCATAACTAAAGTCAATTTAACACAAGTGAAACCAGTACCATTTTAAAAATAAAACAAAAGATAAAAACTAACCCTAAACAATTGTGCCTTCCCCACAGCTGCTTCAAAGAGAGGACTGTTGAAATGACCCCCGCAAAGGATGAGTTTAATTGGGTCATGAGGTCTCAAACACATGGCGGAGAAACAGCATGAGAGCAAGCCATGATAAGAGAACTATTAGTATGGCAGTGAAAGCAAAATTCGGGATAAAATTATCTAAGGCTTTTGGATTTTAGGAACAGGAAGTGATGAGTATGAAGACAGAACAAGGTGTGTAAGGAGAAGGTTGCAGAGGTTGTTTCATGATAGATCATTATGTTTTATATTAAATTTATTTATTTAAAGAGACATATGAATAGAAGGGACAAAAGACAATGCCATAACTTAATATATATGAGCTTGATAAATATCAAGTCTAGGGTCTAATTTTATTTTCAAGTCTACTAATTATTGGATTTAACTACATACTAAAATCAAAAGCATGTGGGTCTAGGAAGGTGCTAAACCCAATATTTTTTAGCTCAACTATATACTGAGTTTAAATATTTGTAGGTCTAACAAGATTTTAAACCCAACTCCCTTGGGCTTAACTACACACTAAATCCAAACATATATAGGCCTAGCAAGATAATAGACCCAACTCCCTTGGGCTCAGCTACACACTCAGCCCAGGTGTATGTGGGCTTGGTAAAATGTCACACCCAACTCTTTTAGGTTTAGTTATATATTGAGTTCATGCTTTTATGGGTTTGACAAGGTGTCAGACTCAACTCTCATGAACTCGGTTACGCGCGGAGCCTAAGAACATTTGAGCCTGGAAAGATGTTGAACCCAACATCCTTAGGTTTAGAATCATTCCAAGTCCAAACATATAGTTGATGGTCTTTATTAGTCTCATATTATGTCGCAAGGCTATCTATATGACCCTTAACATGGCATGTTAAAAGCTTAAGATAGCCATCTTCCTATACTCTTGAGTGTATAAAAGTTATCTAAGAGACATTTATATTTCAATCGACATTAATGCTACGAAAGGGTTATTCCTATCAACATTAATGTTGTGTATGAAATATGATATAAAAGTTTTCTATAACTCTATTATTTGTCCATCAGCACTAATGATATGTAAAGGTAATTCTTATCAACATTAATGCTTTGAAGGATCAGGATGACTCTTATGAAGACCTATTTAATTGGAATTAAAGGATCAAAAGTCTCGTAAATAGTCCCGTAAAGAATGACCTAGAGATCCCAATCATGATTGGTATGTACCCAAGATGCCTTAACCTTCTATAGATATGGCTTTAACCTACAATTCCATAATAGGAAGGCCTCTTCTACACTAGATAAATGCAGTCATAAGCATATGGTACTTGGTCTTGAAATTCCCTACTCGAAAAAGGGTGGCTACTGTGAGGGGAAAGAAACCGAGGGACTTCTAGGCATTGCACCTCTACTTGCTTAAAGGGCAAGTAGTCCTTAGTTTTGGACTGGTAAGGGCCCCTGAAGGAAAGGATAGAAGTCTAAACTGAGGCTATAGGGTCGTTGAAAGAAGTATTTATAGGATAAATAGAAAAGGCAATCACCAATATAGGCTCTATCTTAGAGCCACCTTAATAGCAATTACTAACTAATTTTCTCTTTAACTATAAGAATGATTTTGCTTTCAACATCTCAAACATACCCGAAATCAGTCCGGACTAGCTACTTATAGACCCAGGTCAGCCCAACTTACCTTCTTATCCACCAGAAAAATAGAAATTTTAAGGGGGAAAGACAATAGACAATAACTGTAGAAGTGGATAAGTTATTGATTGTTGGGTTCATCCAGGAAGTCATGTATCTGGATTGGATAGTTAATGTGGTTGTGATAAAAAAGAGCATTGAAAAGTGGAGAATATATGTAAACTTCATCAACCTGAACAAGGCATGTCTAAATGATAGTTCTCATCTTTCAAAGATTGACAAATTGATGGATCCCACAACTAGTTTTAAATTCTTGATCTCTTTTAATGCTAATTCAGGGTACCATCGAATCCCTATGCATATAGAAGATGAGAAGAATACTTCTTTCATCATAGAAGAAAGAACTTTTTTGCTATCGTGCAATGCCTTTCGGTATGAAAAATACAAGAGCTACCTACCAGTGGATGGTCAACAAAGTGTTTAAGCACCAAATTGGAAAGAATATTGAGACCTATATGAATGACTTGCTAGTAAAAAAGCATGACTTTTAAACAACACTTGAGGGACTCAAAAGAGATTTTTTCTGTTCTGAGCAGTTATCAGATGAAGTTGAATCAAGCCAAATATGTATTTATCATCAAGGAGGAAAATTTCTAAATTTCTAGTAAGTAGGAAAGGAATAGAACCTAACCTTGAGAAGATCTAAGTAATCCTTCATATGACTTCTCCTTAGAAGATCAAAAATGTTTAACGTCTCAGTGGAAGGTTGGTTTCCCTAAACAGATTCATATCCAAGCCAGGGGAAAGCAATCTACCTTTCTTCAAGACCTTAAAGAATATTATAAACTTTGAGTGGACACCAGAATTCCAAAAAGCTTTTGAAAAGCTCAAATACATCTATCCTGACTCAAGATTTGGTCACAACCAAGAGAAAATAAAGGCATACTTCTTTACCTTAGGGTTTCTAATCAAACAGTCAGTTCAGTATTAGTCAGAGAGAAAAGGGGCATATAACATCTTGTCCACTACTCTATCTGAACCTTTCAGGATACCAAGACTGGATAATTGAAAGTGGAAAAGGATGGTTTTAGTTTTGATGAGTGCTTCTAGAAAACTTAAACCATATTTCCAAACTCACCAAATTATAGTACTAACAAATCAACATTTATAACAAATCTTTCACAAGCCAAACATGTCTAGACGGCCGGTGAAATGGACGATTGAGTTGGGAGAGTATAGACTTCTATACCATCCAAGCCTTGAAGACTTTATAGCTGAATGTTCCTTTGGGAATAAGGACCAGGATAAGCCTGTCCCAACAGCTAAGCAATCGACCCTCTCAGACTATGTAATTGATCCCACCTTGGAAATTATATATTGATGGATCCTTCAATTCTGAAGGCAGTGGCATTGGGATAGTGCTTATGAGCCCTCACAGATAATTTTTTGAGTACGACACTCATTTTGAGTTTTTAGCCACCAACAATATGTCAGGGTATAAAGCTAAGGCCTTTTAGTACATGTCAAAAAATTTGAGGATCAAAGTAAAAAAAGCCTTGGTGTTTCATTGTACATTGTTATAGCGAAATGCTAAGGCCTTCTAGTAAATGTTAATAACTAGATAATCGACATGCACTATGCTACGACTTGATCAATTTTTTTAATGTAAAAAAATATTTATGTTTTGCTAACGTGTTTTCTAGTAGAAAAAATATTTAAATTGTGTGGGGATTGACCCGATCAACTTAATAGGTCCAAAGATAATTTGAAAGACCATTAAAAACTTATTTTAGCTAAAAAAAATTCAAGATAATATTTTAAAAAAATATTAAGACGAAAATATATTGGATCCACCTAGGTCAAATTAAGTTAATATGTCAAATCCACGACCA
>Ga0325410_1000143_pt1 | contig 70215 bp, 37 predicted proteins | sample PopdelMetagenome_16_FD_206182 | JGI IMG/M metagenome (GOLD analysis project Ga0325410, IMG submission 206182) | Populus deltoides microbial communities from Bellville, Georgia, United States - Xylem-PdIQD-R3 | ecosystem: Host-associated > Plants > Phyllosphere > Stem > Wood/Secondary xylem... | reverse complement strand
AAATAATATTTATGTAGTCTTATTTATTAAGGGTAGAATAGTACTTTCAATTTAACCTATATATACTTTGTTTGTATTTAGGTTAAGACTAAGGACTCATAATAGACATATTATTCAGAATTCTAGCCTTCTTTTTGTGTTTGAGCTTAATTATTTTAACAGTCACTACAATGAAGTGATCAATATGCATAGCACCCAAATCCATCTCTCAGGGCCAGGAGGAGCACTGGATATTATCATTTCATTAGGAATCATTGGATAGAATTCTCTTTCTGGTAATGTCATGACCAGCACCACTGATGGGAACTGTTTTCTAGATAGTGATGGAGGTTCAGATGAGGAAACCTTTGAAAGTTTTGGTGAGCATGAAGCTACAGGAGATAGGCTGCTTCAGCAATGCATTTCACAGAGTGTTGTAAATAATGGCTTGATTTTGACAGAACCGTCTATGGAAAGTTCATATGTGGATGGTTTAGAACCATATACTGGGATGACTTTTCCATCTTTAGATGATGCAAGAGATTCTGTTGTGAATATGCCAAGCGGACAGGTTTCACCATATGAACAAATCGGATTAGACATTCATTAAAGAATATGGCAGTTATTGGGCGTGACTTTGTATGTTCTAGAGAAGGCCTTCGCGCTGCAAAGCACTCACTGAGAAAAGACACAGTTCTTCCTCCACGTCCAGTTACAAGAGAAGGATGCAAAGCCATGATAAGGTTGTCAGCAAGGGATGGAGGGAAATGGGTAGTTACCAAATTTGTACAAGAGCACAATCACAAGCTCATGACTCATTGTAAATTTCTTGGCGAATTGCCAACTTTAAGCACACTCAGTGAGGTGAGTCCGAGATATCGCTTGCAATTTGCAAAGCTGTTTTTATAAATAAAGTCAGCAATTTTTAGAAATCAGAATATTCATGATAAGGGTATTGACCCGTCTTGAAATGCATCACAGATTTGTAAGGTGTCTGATTTTGAAGGTCATATACACCAGCCTAAATACATGCACTCATCAGTCATCACCATTGCTCAAGTTCCTCCAGAAATTCTCTTAGCGACATTTCTAATATCACACACTCCTCGAGCACTGTTTGTTTACAACTCCATGGATTCATGGATGTTTAAGTCTGTTATCATGTTTCTTATATCCAAATATTTGTTCCTAAAACCAGATCCAAACATGTCTTCTTCTGGTAATTCCAAAACTGATGCAGCTTATATTTACATGATTGTGTTCTGAAAGGGTGCATCGGCAGTGGTAGGGATTTAAGTGGCAGTTTTGTCAGCAAGCCTTTCATTCTTGGCTGGAAATAATTAGTGCACATATTGCCAATTTTAGTGGCAGTATAGCGACACTCTAGTCCTGAGGCTCTTACCAATTTTATGGTTATCATAGCCCACAAACTCAAAGTTCTTAGATGTTCTGAGTCACATATTGCCACGTTTTCAGCAACGCCATGTCAATTTTCATTATCCTGCTCAAGTCTGTGTAACAGCAAAGGTTTCTGTCATTACATGGTTGAAAAATCAGTTGTTACCAGCAAATGAAAAACATAAAGTTTAAAATCCATTGCCTATGATATGTGCGTGTGGTGAGATGACAAGTCATAATGACATCGCCAAATATTTTTGCTATGGCGGTACTTCCCTGATATGAAAATGGGAGATCTATGGTTTGAACATAGTCATACAAGATGGGGAGGAGCTTCCTGTGTGGAAAAGATTTAGATATGTTAAAAGGAAAGTGGGTGAAACCAACTGAAATAAAACAATTCCTCATGAAGGCTCCAAGATTGATTTCAAATTGTAGTTTGCTCGTGTCATTTTGAAGTAAAACCAATGGAAAGGGCTAAAGCCTTCCACGTAGGCTGTGAAATATATTTGATCGAGGAGTTGTATTGATGATGAGATTCCGATACTGGATTCTTCCACCATTTCTACTACTTTCAACATTTTCCTTCTTGTCATTCGTCAACTTTGAAACTTTCAACATGTTTGCAGGAGGAAAAAGATAAGAAGATGCAGGATTTATACGATGAGCTTCAGCGTGAAAGAGAACAATCTGCAGCATTCCAACAACAGCTAAGCATGATTATCCAAGATCTCAAGGAACATGAAGAATTCATGTCTTTAAGAGTTGAAGATATAGTTAACACTTTGAAAGAAATTGAGCTTGGTGATCTATAGTTTGTGTAACACAGATAAATTGCAATTTTTCAGTGGATGCCAAACTAGAACATCGAGTTTGCTCTTTTCTGGATTTCCTCATCGAGGCTGACCGTCTGTATAATTGACATAAAACTTTTTCTGGAGAACACTGAAATAGAATGATAGTCAAGTGGAGGAAGATGGCCATATCCTGTTCATTTTGGAAATTACATGCTGAGTTTTTCTCTGATCTGAACATCTCAACAGCTAGTGGACTTGCAAGGGAACCAAATGCTTCATTTTTGGTGTATAGACAATGCTTTTAGCTCATAGTCAAGTGGAGGAAGATGACCATATCCTGTTCATTTTGGAAATTACATGCTGAGTTTTTCTCTGATCTGAACATCTCAACAGCTAGTGGACTTGCAAGGGAACCAAATGCTTCATTTCCCTCCCCTGCTCAGATTTGAAATTTTCTTGGCAAGACCACTTAATTGGTCTTGGATTTGTTTCAACCCTGCAAAATGCCTTCTGTTTCCAGTTGTAGCCTTTTGGGCACAAATTTGTAATCCCATTGTAGGCCAACAATGTCTGAAGAGACATCATTTTTAGTAGTGGTAGAGTTTTCTTTGGATTTTTTTGTAGCTTCTTCTTCCTAATTTTACTAAAGTCTAATGTTCAGTTGGTTTCTTCTTATAGTGGCAAATTTAGGTTAACATTTTCGGGTTGGAATTGAACTGCCATTCAAGGTCCTGACTCTTGACTATGAGCTAAAAGCAAATCTAGGACATCATTTAATTTTCAAGTGTACCAAATTGGAAGCAATCCTACAAGCTCATTTTACTGCATCTCATCCTCAAGATGAGCAAACCTACAGCTCCTTTTTATCTGTGTAGGACGTTTCACTACAAATTGAAGTTATTTTGCAAAAATCATGGATGTTCAGAAGAGCTCTTCATCAAAACTATATTCTAGTTTGCAAGAGACAAAGCAGTAGTGAAATAGCAGCATGCTACAAAAAATCACATAACATAAAAACAATGATAAATAATGTAGGATTTAGCCAAGAAGAACAATGAAACCACCCACCAAGCCAATCAAAAAGATTTCAAAGAACTAGTAAAACCCCAAAACAAATTGCCTACTCTAGAGTTCCAACCCCCGTCAGGCTCAACTTTGATGGCTTTGCTTTGCCTCATGCCAGCAAGTGTCAATGATCGACTGCTGTAGCCGTGTGCTATTGATTCGCAGCAGAAACGCTTTGTAAAGCTGATCCTGTTTGATGATCACCACTCTTTCTTTCTTGATGTCCAAACTATTTACAACCATAATAAAGATTAGTGAAATATGAGCATATGATTAACCCAAAGCACTAAAGCCACCACCCTTCATCATCTTCTTAAACTCCTTGTAATCAACCATTCCATCACCATCAACATCCACCTTCATTATCATCCTCTTACAGTCCTCTAAAGTCCTGCCTTGTTTAAGCCCAAGTGATGCCAAAACAGACCTCAGCTCATCAACGGTGATGAAACCATCCCCATTTTGATCAAAAACTTTAAAAGCCTCCCTCATATCTTCCTCCTCGTCTTTGTCATCCATGAGTGATTGATACAATTCACCAAACTCATCAATATCCACACAACCATCACCATTGACATCAATCGTTTCAATCATCTGAGTCAACTCTTTATCAGGGATAAAGATGCCGAGATTCTCTAAAGAATCATTCAACTCCTTCTTGGTGATCTTCCCATCTCCATTCCTATCAAACATTTGAAAAACTCTCTTTAACTCAGCTTGGTCCATTCTTGCCAAAACAAAAGATGGAGATGGCAACAAAGAGGAGGGTTTCTTGGTATTGGTATTGGTATTGGCTTGGTGGTGGTGGCACCAAGAAGTGTTGGTATTGGCTAGGTGGGGGTGGTACCAAGAAGTTGGGAGGAGGAACCTAAGTTTCTTGGGGACCAAAGAGAGGAGGAAAGAGTTGAGCAGGTTGTAAAGAAGGAAAATCCTAAGCAAAATAGTTGGCATTGAAAGCAGGAGTGCAGAGAAAATGTGGGGTGGGGAGATGTTTTGCCTTGGTGTTTTTGCTGTGGTTTTGACAAGATTTTCGAGGCTAAATTTCGGTCCTTATATAAAGGAAATTAGAGCACAAATTGTTGGATTCATGATGGTATTTTAAAAGGGAAAAAAAAAAAAAGTTGGTCACTTTAGAGCTGGCCTCATCTTCATCTTGTTCTACGCGTATAAACTATCCACAAGAATTAACCTTTTTGTCAAAGACGCGTTGCTATTGTTGTCGTTGTTCTTGGGTTTGTGTCACATGGTAGATTACTAATTTATTGGTAAACTAACCTTGCTTTCTTGTTTATTGCTATTTTAGTTGTGATATCGAAATTGGAGACTAGCTCAAAAAATATCTAAATCATTGAATCATTGGAGTTAAATCATAGGTTTAATTTATTTTTATTAAAATAATATTGTTGTTTTTCTTCTTTTTTTTTGTTAATTCTGCAGCCAAATTTAATAGATCTATTAAGTTCTATCAAGTTAATATCTTATTAAATTTAACTACAAATCCAGCATTGATTAATGTTTAATCTTGGATTTTTCAAGTTAATCTACTTATCAGACCGAGTTCAAGTTTATTTCATTAATCTATTAAGTTTTGCATCATGTAATTTTATCTACATAAATTATACTAATTTTGTGGAAATATTAATTCTGAAAATTGTCTAAAAAACTCTACAAGATTAGATTTATATGATTAGCCTTCTTCGAGGAAATAGATTTAATTTATTTTTATTAAAATAATATTGTTTTTTTCTTCTTTTTTTTCTTTGTTAATTTAGCCGAATTTAATAAATCTATTAAGATTTACCGAGTTAATATTTTATTCAATTTAACTAGAAATCCAGTGTAAATTAGTGTTTAATCTTGGATTTTTCAAGTTAATCTGCTGGATCAAGCCAAGTTCAAGTTTATTTCATTAATCTATTAATTTTTGCAGCATGTTATTTTATCTGAATTAATTATATACAAATATTCATTCTGAAAATGATCTAAAAAAATCTACAGATTATGTGATCAATCATAACGCTAGATTTTTAATGCATTGAATTGTCCTCTTTTATTGGAGAGGGTTAATTTGTACTTATTCACTTTATTTAAAAGTTCGTTGGAAAACATGACCGTTGATAACGGATCTAAAGATTAAAGAGAAGGCAAGGCCATAAAGACAGAGAGAGATTTGGGAAGGGAACGCGCCAACGGAAAAACTGGATGTGATAGTGACCGTTAGATTCTGTAGCAAATAAACGGCTATTAACGAGTGATTGGTGGGAAGGTGACACCTGGCAACTTTAAGGGACAAGCCCGGTTTGCCCCCATCTTTCTAGATTGCGTTTGGCCTCGGTTTTTGGACTCGAACGGCTTTAAAAGAGACCAGTAATGAAAATTATTTGCTGGAATCATAAAATTAAGACAAGAGTGAAGACTTAACAAGTGGATTTGTTGTTCTTAATTAAAAAAAAATTAGTGAATTCCAGCTTGCAAGTCTGCACTATATCACAAGTAGGATAAGAAAATAGATTAAATCTTAAGAGGAAAAAAAATCCAGAAATATTTGATATTATTATTAAATCTCGATCTAACATGTTCATCGTAAAACCTTTTAATTTAAATTTTTATCTAGTTTATATTTAAAATTAAATCGTGTGTGAGTTATCCTGACATGACCAAGTCGATTTGGTCGGTTTAAAGACAATCCGGTTGATCGGTAAATTGAGAAAGAAATTGACGGAAAAAACATTTCGATACAACTTCTTGTTTATTCTAGATTTAAAATTAAATAGTATAATAATTATTATAACATGACCCAATCAACTTGTGTTTATGTTGTGCGAGAAGCATATTATATGCAAGATTATTCTTATACAGATAAGACATTATTTCTCTAAAAATAAAGTTACTGCGTGCCACAATCTTAAACTTCTTCTGAACCCTTACTCTTTTTATATTTAATTGTAGTTCTCATCCTTATTAGTTACTTATAGTTACTAATTTAAATATTGAGAATTGAAAAAAAATCTTGGTTCATTTGTTTGTTTAATTCTTTCAAATATCTTTAATTTTCCTAACAAAGCATTACTCATAGAGTTGATGTTTAATTTGCAGTGGAAGCAATCTTTCTTGGTTAAAGCAGAGGGTTAAACGCCCTCCCATCTTGGGTAATTAAGTATAACTAGTAAAAATCCTAGCAGATTAGTCATTTTTTTTCCATGATTTGGTTACTAAACACCTAGCAATCGTCACCTAATACAAGATTAGGTATGCCATTAAATGTCATGGAAATACCAGGTCATTTTCGGCATAATATTTCTTTGCCAAATTCTCCTTGTGGGACAAGAGCCAACGCGTTTGGACAGCTTCATCAGAAAGCATCGCATCATTGCTGCGCAAGTTCTCTGCAATATAGAATTGAAAGCAAAGCACAATGATGGCCATTTCCTTGAAAATGCAAGATTTCAATGAACTTGCTTGTTTTAGAAGTTAGTTTTCGTCTAATTAAGATTCGAGTATCATGGACAGCATGAATTTCTTTTTTAGCTTTGAGCTTTTCTTCGATATTTCTTTTACATTCAACTTAGTCTTTTCAATCCTACATTTAATCTATTTTTAGGTTAGCTGCACGAGTTGCTGTTTTTTTTATATGAATTTTGCCATTGGATTAATGTTTTTTTTTTTATTTGTTCTATCATTTTACTCTATATTCTATTAGAAATCTGTGTGATGATTGATAAGATCATTATTTGAGAAATAATAAAAATATATATAGAAAATAAGAGTATAGAGATAAAACATGTCATTAACCCTACCTTTTTAAAATTGTTATCATAGTGGTCTAGGGTTTGATTTGTTCACTTTATCGCTGGATCAACCTGAATCAACCATATTTTTCAAGATAATATTATTTTAGTTTTTTTTTTAAATCTTGAAATTGACTTGGCCGGGTTACTGGTCAATTCACCGAGCCATCCGAGTTTAGTTGAGTTAATGTGTTTGAAATTAAACCCATTTTAGGTTAGGTTTCAAGTCATCATGTTAATCTACCATAATTAGCTAGGTTTAATAACTATAATTGTTATGAGAGTTGGCTAGACTTAGAGTACCTCAAATAATGCATGTATTTATTTTCATAGTTATTAAACCTAACTTTGACATGGTAAGCTGACAAGGAAAATTCATGAATCAAAGCTAAGTCGAGTCTGGTTTGAATCTGAACTAAAAAAATATTAACTCGATCAAATCCAATTAACTCGATTAGGTCAACATTTAATCTATTTTTAGGTTAGCTGCACGAGTTGCTATTGTTTTTCTTTTGTGTGAATTTTTTTATTGGATTAATGTTTTTCTTTTATTATTATTCTATCATTTTACTATATATTCTATTAGAAATCTCGTCCATTTTTTTAAAATTATGAAAGTACATGTCAAAAATATGTGTGATGATTGATAAGATCATTATTTGAGAAATAATAAAAATATATATACAAAATAAGAGTATATTGATTAAAAAAAAACCCTTGTATCGACGAGATCTCCCAATTCTTCTAAGGAAAGCATTCTATCGTGCGGTTTTAGGATAAGCACCGCTTATTTAATGTTTTATGCAAGCAATAACTGGAAACATGGATCTAATTAACTCCATATGCTAAAGTAGAATTAAATTTCCTATACTCATCGTTTTCAAGATCTGAAGAGTGAAGAGTGGGAAAAGGGTTTACTTGTTTAGTTCACTGGATTAACTATAGATAATGTTAATTAGGAGTGGTCTGTCATGTGTACAACTTGTGATTAGGTCCTGTCCTTTCTTAATCAATTTATAATCTAAATATTTTGGTAGCACAGAGTTGACTAAGCTACTAAGATGCTCCAGAGAGAAGGGACAACATCAGTCATTGTAGGAATTTTAATTACTAGCAGCCGAGGACATGGGAGACATGTCTGTCTCGATCAGTCTCTTAATGAGCTGGCCGACTTCTCTTTCTCCCAATTGCATTGAAGAAATCATAAGATGCTGCTGCTCTCCTTCAATCATGCTCCCACGCATCAAAGAAAAAAAGAGAGAGAAATGTCAACCTCCAGCTTTCATGTTTTCTGCCCGCTAAGGTTGTTAGGCACGTCCACACAACTGGAAAGGTCTAGTTTCCTGCATAGTTTCAACTAGTTTAATAACACCTTTCGACTGAGTCACCCAATTTTTGTAGGGATCATCACCACGATTCCATATGTCAAGAGAAAAGGAGTCCCACTTATAAAGGGTTCTTGTGTTGTTCTGTAGGCATATAAGATCTTGTCCAGAAGTTCAACCCGTTCTCTCTTGGCCCCTTTTATCTTCTTTTTTAGCTCGTTCAATAACAAATTATCGATGAGCTTTGCTTATATGTTTGGATGTGCTTTCTAAGATCATAAAGATCATTATAATTGTTCAAATTCATCTTTATAACGATAAATTCTTTGGAAAGGTGTGTGTTTAGCACATTTTGGCATAATGGAGAGTCTTTGATATGCCATGTGATATTTATGTCACTTCTGTCCTTTTTCTAGCATGCTTTTTTAGGCTTCGAGCTACTAGAATAAGATTCTGATGGAGAACAAGATTGTTGTCGAGAGGTATGACCGATAGTCTTGCCTATTGATCTGCGGCGGTCTTGATCTGGTGACCCTGTATAGGAGTGGTCCTCATGATAACGAGATCTGTTTTTAGGAATAGTGGGAGTGTTATGCCTACTTTCATCCCTTTTGTTTTTCCCAGTTTCTTATGTGAAATGGAGCTGCTGGTGAACACGAGGTACTAAAGGAACATGTTGTCACAGAATTAATGGTGGATGGATAGGAAAAGCTTTGATTTGTTGGGTAGCCAAAATAGCTTCTATAAGTGCTCTCATTTGCTGAGCGAGTTGCTGAAAGTCGAGTTGATGATAATGGAAGGTTTGTAACTCTTCCACCCAACATTTCGTGGTGTCGCCTATTAAGAAACTAAACAACGCTTTTGTTCAGGTTCCTATAAATGACACCATTGATGAAGTTGATAAAAAAAACTTCAATTAATCTCTAAGCTTTTTTCCTCACTAGTAGCGGACTAGGCTTGTGTTTTTTGTGATGAGAGTTACTTGCAAAACAAAAACGCTCATGTTTAAGTGTATGTTTGGAAACGCGGTTGTGTTCTCAAAAATTTTAAAATTTTTTTTTATTAAAATTAAATATGGTTTGTATGTTTTGGATCGTTTTAATGTGCTGATATTAAAAATAATTTTTAAAAAATAAAAAAACATCATTGGCATGCATTTTGGCACGAAAAGTTATTTAAAAAACACCCGCAACCACACTGCCAAACACGCTCAAGCTAGTTTGAGTGTTTTTTATTAAGATGTTGAGCCGGTAAAGATTTTCTTTGGAAAAATAAAAAAGATGAATCATGTTTTTTTTATGGTCTCACATTCCTCCGCCTCACTCTGGTTTTTAAGTTTTTATTAAAAAAAAAAAACTTGTTAACATTAGACAAAACAACTATTCATAACTCGTTATGTGAAAAGATTCTTTTAAAATAATAATAAATAAGTTTTATTGGTTCAAAAAACAATATAAGGTCTGTTTGGCAATGTAATTACGGTTGCTTTTTAAATAATTTTTTATGTCAAAATACATGTCAATGATTTTTTTTATTTTTTAAAAATTATTTTTGACATCAGCACATCAAAACAATCCAAAACATAAAAAATGTATTAAATTTTAATAAAAAAAATTTAATTTTTTAAAAACACAATTTACACACATTCCCAAACGTTCTCATTAAGTAAAATGTTCAATAAAATTACTTAGAATTGAATTTATTGAATGGGGTGATGAATTATGCTGCGAAGTAACCAATTGTGTGAAAATGTTAGCAGCAGTTGTGCTCGCCTGAGCCTGATCCAGGTGAGCAGCTTGTGGGCCTTTAACCCTTTTTTCCCCCCACCAACAAACAATAGGCTAAGAATTTGGTTCCCTGTTAACAAGATCATAAGATGTCTCCCATTGACTAGTAAGATATGATAGGCTATTGATTGTCTGCTACTGAAAAAAAAAAAAATTAAAATTTGTTTTTTTCTTCTTTTATTTTTTCTCCTTGAGAAAACCATTATTTGCGAATTAATAGTAAAAGTTGGAAAAACAACATTACTGAAATATATCAATTTTCTTTTAAAGTTACTCTACTTTTATTTTTAAAAATTATTTTTTGTTTGAAAATATATTAAAATAATTTTTTTTATTTCTTATTTGTAAAATCAGCACATCAAAATTATCAAAAAATACTAAATTAAAAAAAATAATATCTTTTCAAGAAAAATACATTTTTAGAAAGCATTTAAAAACAAAAATTATCTTACATAAATAGTAATTAATTGAAGATTAGTTTTGACACTTTCAAATGCTAATAACTATTAAAAATAACTGAAAAAACCGAACTGTAAAAAGAAACCGATTAATCTATTAGAATTTTAAAAAAACTAACCGGTTCGATTTCGGTTTTATAATCCTGAAATCTAAAAAACCGAACCCAAATCAAAAAACCGAGCTAAATCAAAAAACCGAGTCAAACCTAAACCGGCTGGTTTGAACCGGTTTTGATTTTTAAAAAAAAAACCGATCTGTTTACTTTTTTTATAAAAACCAAACCGAACCGAAAATGATCACCCCTACCATGGGCAATGTAGCTTCGCCCCTACCAATAAATTCATCACCACCACCGACATCCGGCAATTATTTATTTATTTATTTTATTATTTTAAAATGATATTTTTATAAATTCATATTTAAATTATCATGTAAAATTCATAGAGAAATATGTAATATATACAGGAATGTGTGATGGGTCATGATGAGTTTTAATTATTATTTTTTTTTGTATTTCCTCACATATACATTTTTTATATATAATTCGGGGTCTTCGGGTCAGTTTACGCGCACCATAACTAATTTTCAGGTCTATCAAACACCCTAAAGCCCAATAAATAAGTAAAGTACCACGAGAATAATAAACATGCACAAAAAAAATCGAATCTAAATACAAAAAAAGAGAACAAGTCCCAACCCTCTCTAGACCACAACCTCAATTACTATATATTTGCAAACGATTTTAAGTGTGGATTTCAATATCTATCTAGCGAGTTTTAAAAAACAAATTCTCATGCATGTTATTTCTACGGTTTTAACTCATGAAATTAATAAAGAAAAAAAAAAGAAAATCTTATTATCACCAAATTTATTTATTGGATTTATATCGATGGAGTGCTCGTTAAGAGATTAATTGTTAAGGCATCTCCGACCTGATGGTAAACGAGAAGTGAAATTGAAAATATATCATTCTAGGCTCATCATCCACTCCAATAGAATATCCATGTAAAATACCAAAATCTCCTTTCTTCTATATAAAAAAATTAATTCCTATATATGTTGAAAAAAAGCCAAAACCCAACTGACAAAAAAGAAAAAACAAGAGCACGATATATTAAAATAACGGTATTTCTTCGTCTTTTAGTGCATTAAATATATTAAAATGCAATTTACTCTTTTAATTTTGGGAAAAGGGTACCAGTCAAGATAAAAAAAATATTGATTTAAATTAAAGAAAAAAATAAAAAAAATTAATTTTTTTTAAATTATTTTTGAAATATAAAAACAAACAGGAATTTACAAACAAAAAAAATAGAGAAAAAAAACAACAGGAAAGAGGAACCAAATCTCCATGTTTTTTTTTTTTGGTTTTGAGGCAAAATTGAAGTTGAAATGATAGGTTTTAGCCTTCAACTTTCACGGCAAGGGGGATGATATGTAGATAAGGTTAAAGTAATTAAAAATTATATAAATTAATAAATTATTAGTAAGAGTTTGTAGGCATTATTTAGTACATTTGTTTGTTCAATTTCATCTTAAATATATCAATTTAAATATTAATAGAGTTTAATTTCTTATAGATAAAATAGTCTAGATTATTAATCTAATTTAATTTTCTAGGTATTCTAAACAGTATAATTGAATTTAATTTTATAGTATAATATTTTATTTCAAACATAAAAATTATAATATACTATCAATTAAATTTAATTTTATATGTGATTTAATTTCAAACACACACATATTCTTCATTTAATCTCACATCATTTCTTCTTCTTCTTTTTTAATATAAAACTATCAAATACTTTAAGATCATGTGAGGAGGAGAATTTTTTACACGGAAAGAGAAATTACATGAATTACAAATGATAACTTAATAATTCTGTCAACCAAGACTATCAAAAGGATCTAATTAAAAACTTATTAATACATTAAGAGTCTAATTGAAAAATGAAACTTGTAGGGACTGTCTTGAGATTTTCCAAAAAGTTAATAAACTCAATTTATTTATTTTTATTAAGAAGAAAAGCCAAGATTTTGAAAGATGAAACCCATAAAAACACGGCATTAGCCGACTCTCACCAGTCTTCTCTGCTAAGTAAACGCGAAGAATTTTCTCGCATTTTCCTGCACTTTCTCGCCATCTTTCCCGGAAAATATCCGATCAGGTACACTAAACACCCAAACACTCTCCTTAGAGACTTGAGCTTGCGCTGTATTCTCTTCATTTTCTTTTTGAATTAAAATTTCTGCACTTTAGCTCCTTAATTATGTCTTAATATCTTAATTTCGTCTTTATTTTTGCTAATTAATTGCTAATTGCAGATGCTAAATAAAGAGAGCGAGGACGGAAAGGAGTATTTTCGCAAACTTTCAAGAAAAGAACTTCAAAGTTTGTGTAAGCAATGTAGTTTGCCTGCTAGAAAATCAACTTCCGAAATGGTCGAATCGCTTGCGTTTTACTTTATGGTAATTATTTTATGAGGAATCTCAATTTCTGTTCTTAATTTGCTAAATTTGTAGTGTTGAGGACGTAAATTGGAAAATTAGGCAATTTTTTTAGAAGTTTTTTAACTTAATTTTTGTTAATAGCTCGCCAAATTTGTAGTTTTGTTACTATTGTTTGGAATTATCTGTGTGTTTTATGAATATATGGTATGTAATTGATATGAGTTGTTTAGGAAGAAAGATTTGTAGTTTTGTTAATATTGTTTGGAATTATCTGTGTGTTTTATGAATATATGGTATGTAATTGAGATATGAGTTGTTTTGGAAGAAAGTTTTTGAAGTAAATGCTAGTTTTGGTTGGCATGGAAGCGCGGTTTGTTCTCGAAGAAGTATGATTCGGTTTCTTTAGTATGTTGTAGAAAATGTTTTTCGAGGTTTTTGAACTTATCGGCATGCTTTATTTGCCAAATTCGTAGTTTTTGTTTTATTTGAAACCATCCACGTGTTTTATGAATAGTTGGTATGTTAATTTGCTATGAGCTTTTTGAGGAGAAACTTTGAAGTGCTTACTAGTTTTTGTTAAATAATGAATTTTGGATCTGATTCGATTGAGTGCAGTTCATTCTTGAAGAAGTTACCATTTTGTTTTTTAATATGTTTTAGAAATTGCTTTTTTGTTATTTTTGAACTTATTCATGAGTTTTATATGTATTTGAGGAGGTAGTTGTGAAAATTAGGCAAGTTTTAGTATTGTTTTGCATGGTATGCTAATGGCATGAGGGTTTGAATTTTTGTTCTTTTTTCCGCGCACAGACAGATTTTGAGTTCTGCATTTGTTTTGATATCAGTTAAAATGTTTTTGCTTGTTAGCAAGTACACTGAAACACTGATGCCTTGACATATTTGCAGAGGAAGGGTTTGAGTTTGGTATCATCTAGCACAAGCATAGGTGGGGTTCAAAATGCTTTACTTCATACATCTTCGATGCCACCATTGCAGCCTAAGCCTGCATTAAATTCTATACAAGGTTTGTGCCTTTGCAAACCACCAAACTCTGTGATTCTAATTTCATTGAATTTAGTATTATATTTCTGATTGTAAATTGAGTTTCTATCAAATTGATATAGATTCTTATGAAAACTGATCATTATTTCTGTTTCAGATGGTTTTGAACTCAGATCTTGTCCCGGAGAGGAGATTAACAAAGGGAATAGAAATTTCAAATACAATAAATCAGAAAGTTTTATTGGGCCTGGAGCTTATAATAAGGTTTGTTTATTTTTTTCTTTTTTTTTCCTGGGTACAAGTGTTTATTAAGATTTGAATGATTGAAATGCTTCCATATAGACCGTACATGATGCATATTCCTCCTTTTTGATTGACTCAAGATGGGTCTTAAATTTCGCATGTGTTAATCAACATGGAAGATGTTAGAGGCCGATATCAAAGGAATCTCTTGATTTTAAGACTTTTTATCTGCATTACAAGTGCTGCAAAATCTGATCTCCTGCTTGTTAATTTTGTTTTCCTTGCATATCCACAGGAAATCTTTGGTGGCTTAATTAATGATTTTCGAGAGGTATCTCCATCTCAGTTTTTTTCTCAATATGCTGGGAGTCATGTCAACCATAATAAGCCCCAATTAAGCCTTGGTGGCAGGGTAGAAGATTCGCCCCCATTTCATGGTACAGATGTAAATACTATAGCCAGTTCTGAAGAGAATGCCCAGCCTTCTATGATAACTACTGCAAATGTCCCAGCATCTTTTGAATTTCATGTCAGTTCGGAAGAGGGAATTAAACTTTGTGTTGATCTGAATTCAAGCCCATCAGAGTGGATTAAGAAATATAAAAATCAAGTTTCTTTGTGCGACAATGTGGTTAATACCAAGTCTCGGAGTCTTTATCAAGAGCTTGGGTGTATTGGAGAGAGTAATAAGAAAATGAAAAGTTCTGTTCTTCAGAATATGGATTCTGACCAAATCAGGGATGACTTTGTGCAAACTGATCCTTCTCCAAGTTCAGTTGCAGGAAAAAATATTAGTGTGAGTAATGTTCATCCAGTTGGAGGTGATAATTCCCTAATCTCATCACCCATAATACCTTGTGGTGTAGTTGTAGATGTTATGCAATCCTTGGAGGCGGATCCAGGACTTGCCTCAGCCGAACCCAGTTCTGATGGGCAGAACCAGAAAACTTCGAACACTGAATCCTGTAGTAAAAAGGAGAGCATCGCTGCCCCTGATTCAGATATCACTGACACTACATTAGAAAAGACAGCCTGCAATTTTGCTGTAAACTCCATCTCCAACGGTTCTGTAGATTGTATTGCATTGATGCATCAGAGTTCAAAGCGTGATGATGAAGTTTGTGAGAATTCAACCCAGCAGAACAGTTGTAATCTTGAGAATGCTAGTGTTGTGTTCCCTGGATGCTTTATGGAGATGCAGTTATCAGAAACTGGAAATTATCCCAAAGATGCATCATGTTTACCTCATAAAAATGGCAAATTCTTGGATCCATATAATTCAAAGCACAATAGAGGATCTGAGCAGGATGGATTAGCCAACTCAAGTGAGAACAATCATTGCGATAACCAGGTGCCCGCATGCTCCGAAGAGCAGGTTATACCTTTTCTTGTCTACTTTGGGTGAACATACTATGTTGCATTTTCATGGTTTTTCTTGACATCTACTATATCTAGATTTGAAAGTGTGGCATCTGGCTATGTCCTGTGTCCTAGATGTCTTGCCACTTTCTTCATATTAGACCTTGGAGATCAAGATACATCACGATTCAATGTTACGAAGCTGGAGTTATTTCAAATTATCAAATAGTTATGGATGGGAGTTTCATCTGCCTCACTGGCAAATCTAAAATTATATTGTCACTGTAGAGACCCTTTGTTTCTTTTTGTTTTCCCTGCTGTAAGGTTAGTTCTTAGGAGAATTTGGAAGCGTGGGTGGATAGCAAAATGGTTTTCCAGCCTCTTTATCTAACCAAAGAAAAGAACATGGTTTTGCAATGTCTCATCCTGTGATTTTGATGATTGTAGATGATCCTTGGGTAAAGTTCTGACTAATTCAAATGTCAGTGAATTTTCCAATACTATTATGTAAAATAGCTTTAGTTCTGACTATTGCTTGTGAGCTGTCCACATCCACTATTTTGTTGGACAGTTCATTCATTGTAATCCTAATTGTGAGGTGCTCTATATCGGCTAAATATTTTAAAGATTCCATGATTCAGATGATATTATTGCTTGTCTCACTTAATTTTGCTTTAATCTTTTCTTCTGTTTGTTGCTGAAAGAAATGAGTTAAGGGTAGTTTTATGTGTTCTGCAATTAAAATTTCCCTCTTTTGTTGACAGAACTGTAAAAGTTTTCTACTGTCAATTAGCAAATATTCTCTGATTTATATTGGGAGATTTACAAATTTAATCAGAAGACAGTTTTGTATATTGACTGCTCTAACTCTCTCATAGCTTGTCTCTTTTTATAAATTGATTACTTGGGCAGAATCTTCTTGGCCCTATTATGCATTCCTCTTATGTGCTGCAGCAGCATGCAAAACTGACTACTATTATGGAACCTTTGTTGAAACAATATTTATTTATTAAAATGCAAAATTTTACTTCTTATCTGTGAGATTTCCACATCTATTTTTGGTTTCTGCCAAGTATACCCAGTAAAGCTAATGAGTTAAAACCACATTCAACCTTTGCAGGAATGGAGCAATGCTATCAGTGGCAGGGAGAGTTCAGTGTAATTTATTTTTCCTGTAAAAGTCTCCTTTTCTACTGTTTTTTATTTATGCTGTTATCTGATTGTATGTAAATCTGCCTCGTTCAGATGCTCGCAGGTTGATGACTCATTTGGTAAGACTTTGAAGTCTGAAATTCTCAGATCAAGTGAAGAACTCCTTAGAAAGAGGTCACATGTAGACAGGGCGAGTCAAAATGGCTGTGGCAAGCATGACACAATAATTTTAAGAAGCACAAGGCGCTCTGCTGGAAAGGTCCTTCCTAGAAGATCCATGAGGCTAGTCTCTAAGGTTCTCTCTTGATGCATTACTTTGGTCATACTACTAATTACTGCAAATGGACACCTCGTTTAAGTGGATAACTAATCATGACCTGGTAGACCATGACCTGTATTGGCATCAGAGCTGCTAGTTTTCATGTCTTATGTTCTAGGCTTCTAACTTTTTGCCATTGTATTTGTCTCGAAATGTTAGTGATTCCCTGCTTTTCTTGCTTTCTTTCTTTTGGTTCCAGTGATTTCGCGTGCTACATGCTGCCTACATCGCAACAATTGGATTGATATTATTATTTGGCTGTTTCCAAATTTAGGGTACAGTTTATGGTAAGCACAGCACTCATTTTACTCTTTACTTTCCTTGGATGTGAAACAAGCCGATTCTTCTCTATTGCGAAGCAGTCTGTAATAGAAGATCACGTTTAGAGTTGTTGAAAGGGAATCATGTTATTCTGTAACTGCAGTAGATATGGTCTGTGCTCTTTAAACGGATCGGTTTCAGGAATCATGCATGCATTCATGTGTTGATGTGCTTGCTTGCATACATTCATTTTTAGTTAAACTGATTAATCTTCCGAGGAAGCTCCACCTCAAATAACATAACTCATGCTTAGACCTCCTGACACGGATAAAGGCCCACTAGTGTAAGAACAGAACACTCATCCATTTCTCATACACATGGCTTAAATCCAGACTGCTGCTCTCTTACCACGAAGTGAATTATATATATGTGGTGATGATGATGATGATGATGATGATGATGATGATTGGCTTCATTCATTCAATACATGCGTACATGCTAGCCATGCATGCAGATATGTGTATATGTATGCATGGCAATAATTGACTTTAGATTTGTATTAATGGCCCATCTTACTTTCATTAAGTTGCAGATTCAACATTTTTTGGAGATCAGTACGCACAGGAAAGAAAACTACAGTCTTCAAGGTGGTTAAAGAGCCTTGTAATTTTTCTGCTGCCACAAGAGCAGTCACAAAAGCAATCTGAATACTGAAGTACAAGGTAAATATCAAATTGTTGTTTTTTTTTTTTTTTTGTAATAATTATCTGTACTGTATTTTTCTCTTGTACGGAATGCCAGATTTGTATATCATCCGGATTTTGTAGCCTCCGATTCTTTTATGAATTCGTAAAACAAAATTTCCTGGAGTTTTATTGATCTTTGCCTTGACTTTTCAAAATCTTATGGTATGTTTGTCAAGTGGATTGGATAAAATGGAAGGACATAGAAGGAAAAAGGATTGAAAATTACATGCCAAGAAGTATTAGAGAGGGATTTCTCCTCCTCTTTTTTTTTTTGTTTTCGTTGGGCTTTTATCCTTCTTGCTAAACGAAGGATACACCTCCCTTCATGTCCAATCCTACATCATCAATTCGGCTGCATGATGACCAGTTGGTGAAGGCAGAAGAAAAAATGAAGCTCAAAATCCAATGGGCTTTGCTATGGACACAATATGAAGCTCAACATAGGTAATGTTTGAGATTTTCCAAGTTGAAAGTTAGCTCCTTCAGCTCTTGACTTTCTCTCATTTAAACTTACTGTTTGTTAGAATCAGCTCCACCAGTGTTTTTAGATGCTCACGAAAGTGTTGACTAGGATATATTAATCATAGTTTATTAAGAAAAAAAAATGTATCCCATTTGGACTGCCTAAGGATCCGAACCTCCCAAAAAATCTTAGTTTATTAAAATATTATGTCTTAGGAGAATAAAAAAGGGAGGTGTGGGGGGAAACGATGAGAGTGTGTTTGAAAATGTAATTGAAATTGTATTTTCTAAAACTTTGAATTTTATTGTTTAAAATTAATTTTTATATATTTTTATATTGTTTTGAAATACTAATGTTAAAAGTAATTTTATTTTTTATTATTTTAATATTTTTTTGAGTGAAAAATATTTTGAACTATAATGATATAATTAAATAAAATTTGAGTTTGAAGATCTAATTGAGAGTTGGAGGATACATTATGGGCTAGTGTTTAGTTCATCTACGTCTGAGTCTCTAAGAGATTCCTCGTCAAGAAATTTCAGGATCTGCTCAGTCAGTTCACTTAAATATTTATTTATCCATGGGGTTTATACCCTTCTAATTCCTTGCACATGAAATACTCGTAAAACGGGCGTATTATAATAGAAAAAATTGAAAAAAATCTCGGGAAAAGTGCTGAGGGCCTGTTTGTTTCTGCGTTTTAAAAGTGTTTTTGATAAAATTTAAAATTTTTTATTTTTTTATTAACTTCAAATTAATATATTTTTAGTGTTTTCAAATTATTTTGATGTGTTGATGTCAAAAATAATTTTTAAAAAATAAAAAAATATCATTGGCATGTATTTTAGCACGAAAAACTATTTTAAAAGCAACTGCAATCACACTACGAATATAAATTATGACCTTGAAGTTTCTGACCACCGCAGCATATTTTATTTTTAATGATCCATCACAGAAAATCATAAATATTCTAACAAATAATTAAAAATAATAACAAAACAAAAGCGTATACCTTCCAAAACAAGTGAAGGCATGGTACCTGGCACGACTATAACTCGGTCATGGTCATGGGCTAGGTTAGGAATTAATTAAAATAATATTATTTTAATTTTTTATATTTAAAATAATATAATTATAAAAAAAAAAACCCAGGTTTTAACTTAATCGATTAAAAATAGGATTTAACTAATTACATCGATTAAGTTATAGTGGGTCAACTTTCTAGCCAGATCCCAGCCTGATGAGGTCTCTTTTCTTCTTCTTGGACGGTCTACTTTTTAATATATATATATATATATATATATATATAGCTAATTGTGTGGCTCAAGGTGGGTCATGTAACCGATTATTCAATTTAAAACTCTTCAAATTCTTACATTTTCAGTCAAAGCGCACGAATCTATTACCTGTGGCTGCTTCAAAAGCCAGTCTCTCACTTATTTACGCAGTCCAAGTCTTTTTCTATGAAAAGATTTTTTCTATAATGATTTGCTAGACGTGTACCCTTGTGTGTATCTCATAACATAGGCTCCAAAAGCTTACTAGGTTTCTTTTGAATAATATTGATTTGATTTAGTGGTAATTATGGGTATTTCAAGTCGATTTATATGTTAATTAAGCTTAAATATATATTTTTAATCACATTGATATGATATTTTTGTATGAGTTTAATACATTATATTGGATGCTTATCTTAAAATTCAAATTAAAAAATAAATTTCCTTGATCACCATGTTAATCCATTGAATTTATTTTGCAATGTTCCTTATAATGGGTTGCTGCATTCTTGGCATCCATTCTTCTATTGGGCGATCAAAGAGAGATTTCCAGGTATCCTAGCCAGCTAGGGTTTGCTTGAAGCCTGCTAACCTTTCAGATTATGGTATGTGATCCTCCCAACAAGATTAAATATTCTATTAGAAGTAATATAAAATAATAGCTGTTTGAGAAAAAGATTTAAGGCACACAGAACTAGAGGAAGCAAGTAGACAGAAGAAAACCATAGAAAAGTCTGCAGCTAAACCTTTATTTTTTTTTTTATTTACTTATTTATTTTATTTATTCTGTAAGATATAAATCCTGGTTTGATGGTTCATTACTTGACTCGAGACCAGAGTAACAAGTTAAGTGGATCAATTTAGATATACTCGAGTCAATTTAAAATGATATTATTTTAATTTTTTTTAAATAAATAAATTAAAATCACATGATATCAACTATCAAATTTTATACTCAGGTCAGATCCTGAATTAATAAATCATTAATTTGTCCTATCTAGCTAGATTTTGACCAAATTACTAATGATAGATAACTCCCATCTAATTTAACATGATATTCAGCTTAGGTCAGATCTTGAATAATTGATGAATTATTATTTTGACTTGTCTAGCCAAGCTTTAAATACGTAGGTAACCTTCTTCTTCATTTTTTTTAAATAGAAATTGGATCCTTTTTTTTTTTTAATTAAACTGTGAATCTTACTGCGAACCAAACTAAAAATCATCAGCAGAGAAGCTTAAACCACCAAAACAAAACAAAAAAATAGAACAAAGATATGAATTAATAAATGTTCATTGGCTGGCCCCTTTCCTTTTTTTTTTTTATTATCCTGAGGTGTCCGGACCAGCTTGCGCGCATTACGACTATTCTTCACGGTCCACTGAGCATCCTGTAAGCCCAGTAAGTAGGTAAGACACCACAAGAGTAACAGACATGCACATAAAAAAATCGAACTCAGGATAAAAACAAAATAAATTATATGATTAATCACTGAGATAGACCATCAAGTGCAGCTGGCCCTTTCCTTAATTCCCTTTCCTTAATTCGATGGTATCATGCAAAATCCCCATCTTACGCTGTATGCATATCCCTTGAAATGGGGACTTATTTGTGTTCTTGTCATATCACATGACCCTATGAGTTTCTTTCTTTTATATACTAATCTAATTCCAACAACAATAATAATAATAGATGTGTTTTTGTAATTTCAATTAAATTTATTTAAATACATAAATGTGTTTTTGAAATCATTGAGGAAAAAAAATAATCTCAATTAATACATAAATTAATTTGAAAATACTTTTATTAATAATATTAAATTTATCCTTAATCCAATCAGGACATATAGATCATAATCCCTACCCTTATGTCCTAGGATGAGGGGTACATCTCATTAATTCATTTAAAGACTAAACATAGGGTACAAGTACTGTCCAACCAACTGAATTTAATTTTTAACCTAACCTTCCTAAGGCAACAAAGGGAGGTCTCTAGCTAACCCTAAGACATCTTCAAATTTTTTTTATTTATATTATTTTTTAATATATATAATTATGAATAAAAAAAATAGATTGGAAGATTTTTTTTTTTTAAATTACTGATGGGTGGAAAAAGAGTTTATTGTACAGTGAAATCCAAAGAAGTTATATATTCCAGTCAAGTGGGTCACCTCTATTTCAGCCGATTGCTAAAGGACGGAAACCACTTCTGCTTCTTTTTTTCTTTTCTTTTTTAATATGAATATATAAACCAGTTTTCATGAAATTTGACTAATTTCATTAATTCTGAAATTAATAATTATATAAGCCTTCAATAATTCTGAGATTTGTGGCACTCAAAACAATAATTTCTAAAAAGTAAACTCAGAATCTAACCAGTTAAACTATACCCCTTGAAATTTATTTATTTTTAATCTATATTTTCATGAACATTTTTGTTCTTTTAGAAACAGAGGTTTCATTAACTCTGTTGCTTTACTGTGAGAAATTAATTAGTAATCTATTAAAATTTATTGAATCAGGCGGATAAAAACTCAAATCATGAGTTTGAAGAATTAATTCTCGTAAATTTATAATAATGTTATTTTATAATATGATTTTTAAAAAAAATTAAAACTAAGGGTTGTTGTATAAATTAAATCAAATTTAATAACTTTTATCCCGAGTACGTTACCAATATATGAAGTTTAAATTTGAAATCTAAGTGAGAATTATCAACTTAAACCATAATTCACTGGTCATTAACCCAAAAAAAAAAGGGTTTAAGCAACTATTAAATAGCGTGCAGGATTTCTTGAATTTTTGTTTTTGGACAATCATAACATCTTTATGACGGTTAGTATAATTATGATAATAATCATTGAAAAATCTTTCGGAGGATGCTAATTATAGTGAATTCTTACACATAAAATTTGTAACTCAGCACAGTATACTCATCGGAGGCCAAAGCCATGCATGAGAACCTATCAGAGAAGAAGAAGGTGGTTTTTACACTTTGACTCAAGAAGCGAAAGAGTTGAAAAGAAGAGGTTTGACAAAAGCTATAGAGTGCAGTAAACAAGGCATGAAAAACATCATATATCATTAACTACCTCATTTATTGTCTTCACCTACACCTGCCTGTATTGAGAAGCTGCAGTTTTATGGACATTTATTACTCTCTCTCCCTCTTGCCTGAAACCACAATGCTCCTGTAACCATCATCAACAAACTCATCCCACCTCAAGGTTTTTTTTTTTTTTTTCTTGAAGCAGTATTAGCATTCTTCAGGAGCCCACATGCAAAAGAGAGAAGCCCTTTTTACTAAAAATGAGGTGGGGTTGAAGGTATACTTGAAAGAAGCTGAGGTTTGGCTCTAAATGTGATCTAATGCAGGTTTCTGGATCCAAAACTTGCAGAAGTCTCTCTTTCAGTTAAAGGGTAAGTTCTTTTCTTAAAGCAGGGAGGTATAGAGATAAAAACCTGGGCAAGTTCTTGGATTTTCAGCTTAAGGTGTTGTGTTTGTAGAGGTTCTTGTGTTAAGATAGCCAGTTTTTTTATTCTGGATTTTGGTTGTTTTTTTGGTTGACCACCAGTAGCTTCAAGTATATCTGTGTTGTTCATCACATTTTCTTCTCCGTTGTTGCTTATGCTTGAGGGTTGTGTGTTGTGGTCTTTGGATGCAAAAAAAGGAGTATGGCTTGGTGTTTAGGTGTTGTTCTTAATGGATTTTTGCATTTCTTTGCTGGTTTATGTTGTGGAACAATGACAGACATCAGAATTTTACATCTTGGTTTAAGAGGCTAGCTAACATGCAAGTCCTACTCAATGAAGTCCCTGTCTACCTGTAGTGTTGGTGGTTAACTATCAAAAAAACATCAGGTTGGTGGCATTTCATATCCTATGTATCTTGGGGTTTGGCTGGTGTGATGGGGAATTGGAGCCATTCTGTTAGAGATTTCCTTATTAGGGTCTTGATGACTAGCAAATGGAATTGTGGATTTGTGGTTCAATTTGTGGTTCTATCAGATTTATGGTGGCTAGTCTCAGGTTTAGGCTCCATGTCTTCCATTGCCATTTCTTATGGTGAGAAAGGTCCTGCCTTTTGTGGTATAAAATCAGATGGGTCTCATCTAGTGAATTGTTATGGTTCAAATTCAGCTATAATCCATGAAACTCCAGCTTATTTTCCTTTCATTGGTCTAACTGCTGGAGATGGCTTTGTTTGTGGGCTTCTGTTGGAATCTAACCGACCGTATTGTTGGGGAAGTAGTGGCTATCTTCGACCAGGTGTGCCTCAGCCTATGATGGAAGAGGCTGAGTATGTTGAAATCAGTGCTGGTGATTACCATTTATGTGGTTTGAGAAAGCCCTTAACAGGCAGGCGTAGAAACCTTTCTCTTATTGACTGTTGGGGTTACAACATGACAAGGAACCATGTGTTTGATGGGCAGATTCAATCAATCTCAGCTGGTTCCGACTTTAATTGTGGATTGTTTTCCGAGAATATGACTGTTTTCTGCTGGGGTGATCAGGCTAGTAGCCGTGTAATCAGCTTGATTCCTCAAAAAATGAGATTTCAAAAGATTGCAGCTGGTGGATATCATGTTTGTGGGATTCTAGAGGGGGTGAATTCAAGAGCCTTCTGTTGGGGAAGGAGCTTGGACCTTGAAGAAGAGATTTCTGTGATATCAGCAGCATATTTGAATCAAGGAAATGTTGATTTGCCTCCGAGTGATCCTATGCTGTCTGTTGTTGGAGGGAAGTTCCATGCTTGTGGAATCAAGAGTTATAACCGCGAGGTGATTTGTTGGGGCTATATTGTAAAGCCAAGCACTCCGACTCCTACTGGCATTAAGGTCTACGAAATAGCTGCTGGAAATTACTTCACTTGTGGAATTCTTGCCGAGAAATCTCTCCTACCTGTTTGTTGGGGTCTTGGGTTCCCTAGCTCTCTTCCCCTAGCTGTTTCACCTGGACTCTGCAAAACTACTCCTTGCCCTCCCGGTTCCTATGAATTTGCTGGTGCCAGCACACCGTGCACATCTCCAGGCTCTCGTGCTTGCTTGTCTTGCAGTAATGGTTGTCCTGCTGAAATGTACCAGAAAACCAAATGCACTTCGAAATCAGATCGTCAGTGTGATTATAATTGTTCCAGTTGTTATTCATCAGAATGCTTCTCAAACTGTTCTTCTTTATATTCCAATAATGCTAAAGAAAAGAACAGGTTTTGGTCATTGCAATTGCCAGTCATTATTGCGGAGATTGGCTTTGCTATGTTCTTGGTGGTGGTTGTGACGACAACTGCTATTTTGTATGTTCGCTATAGGTTGAGGAACTGTCAATGCTCAGCAAAACAATCAAAGACCAAGAAAAACAGTGGTAGCGGTTCTTCAGTTTCTAAAGATAACGGAAGAATCCGCCCCGACATGGATGAGATCAAGTTAAGGAGGGCACAGATGTTCACTTATGAGGAACTTGAGAAAGCCACCAGCGGATTCAAGGAAGAATCCCTAGTGGGAAAAGGAAGTTTCTCGTGTGTTTATAAGGGGGTTTTAAGGAATGGGACACTTGTTGCAGTGAAAAAGGCAATAGTGTGTTCTGATAAGCAGAAAAACTCGAAAGAATTCCATACTGAGCTTGATCTGCTATCAAGACTAAACCATGCTCATTTGCTCAACTTGCTTGGATATTGTGAAGAAGGTGGAGAAAGGCTTCTGGTTTACGAATTCATGGCTCATGGATCCTTGCACCAGCATCTTCATGGAAAGAACCCTGCCTTAAAAGAGCAAATGAATTGGGTTCGAAGGGTTACCATTGCAGTACAAGCAGCTAGGGGAATTGAATACTTGCATGGTTACGCTTGCCCGCCCGTAATTCATCGAGACATCAAATCTTCAAACATTCTCATTGATGAAGAACACAACGCCAGAGTGTCTGATTTTGGCCTTTCTTTGTTGGGGCCAGCTAATAGTAGCTCGCCGTTGGCTGAGCTGCCTGCAGGAACTCTTGGCTATCTTGATCCTGAGTACTATAGGCTTCACTACCTCACAACCAAATCCGATGTTTATAGCTTTGGCGTGTTGCTCTTGGAAATCCTCAGTGGCCGAAAGGCCATAGATATGCAATACGAAGAAGGAAATATAGTTGAATGGGCAGTTCCCCTGATCAAAGCAGGAGATATATCAGCCATATTGGACCCAGTTTTGAAGCCTCCATCCGATCCTGAAGCTTTGAAAAGGATTGCAAATGTGGCTTGCAAGTGTGTCAGAATGAGGGGGAAGGAAAGGCCATCCATGGATAAAGTAACAACAGCTTTGGAACGTGCCCTTGCACAACTGATGGGCAGTCCAAGTAATGACCAACCAATATTGCCAACCGAAGTTGTTCTTGGAAGCAGTAGATTGCACAAGAAATCTTCTCAAAGATCTTCAGACCGATCAGCGGTCTCAGAAACTGATGTTGTAGAAGGAGAAGACCAAAGGATCGAGTTTCGAGCGCCATCGTGGATAACTTTTCCTAGTGTTACTTCCTCCCAAGGGAGAAAGTCTTCAGCCTCCGATGCAGATGTTGATGGTAAAACCTCAACAAGAAATTTAGGCTATGTTGCAAACGTCGGGGATGGGTTGAGGAGTTTGGAGGAAGAGATTGGACCTGCTTCACCTCAAGAAAGATTGTTCTTGCAGCATAACTTCTGAAATGAGTGCCTGAAACATTTTGATTTCTTGGTTGTGGTTTGTTGGGTTTGCATTTGGTTTCTTGTAGAATGAATTTTTTTTTATTAAAACACCAGGTGATTCTACCTCTACCATCAGCATGACAACCACTTCGATAACTTGCAACTTTCAGCTGGCAATTTATGTATTCAATTCTTACGATTAGATGGTTCTTCATAAGGTTCCGACACTTTCAGAACGTACATGTTTTTGTTCATGTTCTATCCACAGGTTGGCTTGCTGCTTCATCCTTCATGAACAGTTCCCTTCCCCTCCTGGAGATTAATATGATGAAATACCAGAGGTTCAATTTGAACCCCAAACAAGACTCAGGCCTCCTGTTTTACAATAGCATCCCTTAGCTTAATCCCTGTTAGTCAACTTCAGCAAGCTTGAGAGTGGCTGCATGTTGAAATATCAAAGCAAATGCTGCCTTTTGACCCATGCATTCATGCAGTTTGATGCCTAGATAGCTCCACATGCAATCAAACATAAATAACAGGAAATACAATTACCGCTAAATGGGTTATGAAAATCATACGCAAACAAAACTTTCATGGTCTGAATTGATGTCATAAACGCGTGTATCAATAAAAACAAATGTTTGCATGTTTCAAGGTGGTAAGGAGTTTCGCTGCCATATATTTTAGTTAAGAATTATTGGTTTCAAGTGTGTATACAAGAGCCCTTATAGCTCAGTGGTAGAGCGTCAGTCTTGTAAACTGAAGGTCCGTAGTTCGATCCTGCGTGAGGGCATTTTCTTTATTTGCCTTAAGTTTTGCATGCTTTACATCGTAGCGCACAACTATCCGGTAGACGTTCATTGATATATGGGGTTTTCATTTTATCTATATTTCATTTATTATTTAACATATAAAGAATTTAATATTCATACTTTATTTATAAATGTAATCCAAGTCAATTGACAAGGTTTTTTAAAGTCATGAAATATATTTAAAATCATTATTAAAATCATTAATGATACATGGGGTCAATTTTTTTATTAAAAAAATCAAAACGATGTCATTTTAATAAAAAATAAATAAAAATCAACAGGTTGCAACCGGGTTTTTGACCGGGTCAGCTTCTCGAGTCAGCTAGGTCACACTAGGTTTTTTCTTTTCCTGTTTTTTTCTTCAATCCGACCAGGTTTCAGTCCTAGATTGACCCGCCGAGCTGGCCTGGATTTTAAAACTATGATTTAAACCTTTACCTTTTTTCTTTTCTTTGGCTCTTGCTTTTTTTTATTCGCTCTAAATAAACAAATATGGAATATATAATTTTAAGCTACAATTGAATCTATAGAAGCATTATGTTATACATTCCTCTTACTATCAGCACTTGGGATAATTGTTTTCACTATCTTTTTACGAGAACCGCCTAAAGTTCTCTAATATTCACATGGTATCCATTATTTTAGTTTAATTGCAAAGAGAAAGGAATTTATATTTAATACATGAAAGATGATTTAAATATATATTTTATAGTCAAAATAATAAAAAATATATATATAGGCAGAATTTGTCTTATATTAATTTGTGGACTACAATGTCAGCATGTAGCCATGCAATCATTATACTATATTTTAAAAGGTATAAGAAAAACATAGTGCATGTATTGTGGATATAAACTTATTGTAATGTGGATCATACTATAAACATAAAGTGTTTACATTGTGGATGATATTGTAGCGTTTGGGAGGCGTTATCTTTTTTGTTTATTAGTCAAAAATGTTATTGGGTCTGGTTTGATTACGAGACTCAACGTTAATGGTTCTGGCTCGCAGCGAGACCCAAGACTATTGGGTTTAACTTGAAGTCAACCATACTGGGTAGCTAGACACAACATTATTGGGTCCGGCTTTGCAGCCAAATATTTTCAATTTTTTTTATCTCTTTAGATTTTTTCTTTTCTCTTATTTAATTTTTTTATACGGTAAAAAGAAAATAAATTGATGAGACTTTTTTTATATTGTACAAAAGTTGGGTGATGATATTTTTTTTTATTTGAGGTTGGGTTGAATTTCCTTATTAAAGTATGTTTGTTTTTGCGTTTCAAAAATGCTTAAAAGTTTTTTTTCTTTAATTCAAATTATTTTTTTTTAATTTTTGTGTATTATTTTGATGTGATGATATAAGAAAATCAATGTTAAAAAATATAAAAATATATTATCTCAATATATTTTTTTAAAAAAAAATATTTTAAAAAATAACAATTATGTAATAATATAATAACTAGCTTATTGGCCCGCGCTTTGCAGCGGGTCAATAATATTGTTTTTTCAAATGTAAAAATATTTGAGTTTGGTTAAAAGCACGGAATGTATTTGCACCATCACCATCTTCAAATAAAGTATTTTTTACAATAATATCATGGATAACATAGCAGAGCAACACCCAATACATCCACAACTAATTTTTTTTTCTTTAATTTTTTTTCTTTTAAGATATTTTCAATTTTTTTTTTTATCTCTTATTGAATTGTTTTTTCATACTGTAAAGATAAAATAAATTGATATAACTTTTTTATATTATACAAAAGTCGGGTGATGATAATTTTTTATGATTTCAGGTTGAGTTAAATTTCTTTATTAAAGCATGTTTGTTTTTGCGTTTCAAAAATACTTTTAAAAAAAATGAATTTTTTTATTTACTTCAAATTAATATTTTTTGTATTATTTTGATGTTGATGATAGGTTTAATGAGCCCGATCTAAGACTATTGGGTCTGGCTCCACAGCCAGATCTAAAACATTTAAAATCATGCGTTATGTTTTTTATTATTTGAAATAAAAATTATTATTGACTCAATGTAAAACACATATCAATATACAAGATAATATGCGTGATATGGCAACAGAGACCTAGCTATTCCTAGTCATTCTTCTATTGTGATTCCTAGCTAGTCTGTGTTTGGAAGCGATATTTATTTTTTAAATTAATTTTTAATTAAAATATATTAAAATTATATATTTTTTTAATTATTTATATTAATACATCAAAATTATTTAAAAACATTAATTTAATATTTTTTTAAAAATAAAAACAAAATCAACCACGTCAGCAAACATACAACTACCAACATCAACCGCTCGAAACATCCTCGTCTGGTAGTTGCGTGGAATCACGGAAAGATTGCATGCAACTCTAGCTTCCAAGGGTGACATTACAGTCCACAAGCATGGTGTTATTGTTATAAATATTAAAAAAGGATCTTTTGTCGAGAGCTCGTCTACGTGTCACACCGCCAGGGAGATTTATTGACTTGAGCTAATTGGTTTATCCCGTGTGTCAGATTTTGTTTTTTTTCTTTTTTTTTTAAAAAAATACCATAAATATTCAGTGACTTGTCGGTTTAAGTCTAACCTAACAATTAATTTAGAGATTCATGGACTTGAAATCTAGATCAGTTCTGTTTTAAATTAGATTTTTTTATATAAAAAATAATGTCATTTTATATATTTTTATTTAAAAATAAAATAAAATAAAATAAAACTAAACTGCATTTTCTTATCCAATCCCTAAGCTATCAAGATTTATTACACAACTCCTTCTCTTGTGTGGTATATATTAATCAGATCCTAATAATCTCTATAACTTATCTTGATGCTTGAATTTGTCTAAATATTTTGAATTAATTTATTAAATATATTTTTTAATTTTATTGGCTATTAACTTTGTAATAGTTTCTATTCACATCTCTCGTGGATTTGTTTGGTGATACTTGCTGGTTTTTGTCAATAACTTAATTAATATTTCATTTTAATAATTGATTTATTGTGTATTAGTTATTATTGTAGTTTTTGCAATTGTGATTTTTTTTAAAAATAGTTTTATATTTCATTGTAATAATTGACTTATTGTGTATTTGGCATTTGGATAGCTTTTGCAATTGTGATTTAGAAAGAAATAGGTTTAAGAAAAATATTTTTAGTTGCGGTTTTTTAAAATTAGTTTTAGAAAAAAAATGCCTTAGGTTAAAACTGCTACGAGATGAATTTTTACATGTAAAATAAATAAAAACCAAATTTTCATGAATGAAAAACATGTTATTTTATCTTCTACAAAACTAAGATTTGAAACACAATTACACGTAGACTCGGTATGGAAAGCAGAAACTATTTGACTAAAAAGTGTGTTTGAGATTGTGGTAGTAGTGACGATTCAAATTGCTTTTCATTAAAAAATATATCAAAATAAAGTTTTTTTTAAAAAAATTATTTTTTTATATTAGCACATCAAAATAATCTGAAAATATAAAAAAATCATTTTAAGCAAATAAAAAATTACAAAATTTAAGGGAACGCGATTTACACCACGTTCCCAAACACACCCACAAAATATTTTTTCTTCATGGTTGGGTATAAAACACAATCTACTACAATACGGGTCAACTCAATAACCCGTCAATTTAAAAATGAATATGAAGATTAATCTAGTCATTCTCCAACTTGAAAACTAGATTTTTTTATTTAATAAAAATGTAGTTTAGGTATTTTCTATTAAAAAAATCATAATGATGCTGGTTTCATTAAAAATAATTAAAATAATATTATTTTAATAAAAAACTTTGATTATTTCTTGACCTTAACTTGTTAAGCCTACAACTCTAATTTTGGGTGGAGTAGAGCTGGGTAGAGTTTTCTGACAGTGTTTTTAACAAAATAATAAGGCTCGGAAGACCCAAAGTAAGAAACTGGGCCTAATTCCCTGATTCGGGGCTCTCTTTTTTATTTTTCCAATTGATTTCTCACTCTCGAAAAAGAATACCTCCCTTTCAAAATTTTCTAACCTTCATTAGTTCTGTTTCAATTTGATCGTTCATCAACGATCCAGGTATGGCCATTTCAAATTTAGGGTTTTTGTTTGTTTGCTGAGAAATTCGCTGAAAGCGAAGAAAAATGTCAACTTCTTTGCTGTAATTTTTTTTTAAAAAATTTATGTAATTTTATGGACTGCTGATAATTATGAACTCATTGATAGCTTAAAGCTATGAAATTCCAAATCATTTTGATAAAATTTTTGTTGATAACTGTGAAGTTTTGAAGAAGGGAATGTGTCTATGAATTCAGTTGATTTAATTCTATGCTGTTTTTTTTTTCAAAATTCCAAATAGCAAATACATGGTGGGTCGATTCTGGTCGTATAGATTTGAGGCTGTGTGGAGGGGATTTGCTAATATCTTTTTGGATATGGTTTGTTGTCATTTGCTAGTAGCAAATACATGTCCTGTTCTTTCATATTTTTCTCATGTGGGTTATGGGAGGTGCATAAGTGATTCGCTGTAAAATGAGGTGTTACAGTCACTTCAGCCTTAGCATTCCACATTATTCATTCTGTTGATACAACGTTGGTGGGTTGTTTTTGTGTTGATTCCCAATATCAAAATTCATGGTGGGTGGGTTTTGGTCAAGATGGGTTTTACTATTTTCCTTCTAGATATGGTTACTATGCTGTTGATATGCCGTACTATTCTTTCGTTCTTGTGTGGTTATATCTATGAATATAGCACGTGTCTTGATTTCTTGGAGTACAGCAGCAATGGAAACTGAATTTTTATGTTGGACTGATAAATCAAGTTGTAGTTTTGGATAATGGGAAGATAGTCTCCAGTTATGTGGCTATGGTTTGGGTCTGTTTTAGTTCATGATGTGAATAATAAACTGTATGGAATGACGTTTAGAGCAATCAAGGAGGATAGGAGCATGTGTCAACATTATTATATCAGTCTTTCAAAACTTTGGAAGCTTTATTGTGGAAAAAATTCATTTGATTTTTAATTTCTGATATGTATGTATTATTTGGTTTATGAATTTGATGTTATTGATATGACTTTAGTTGAAAGGCTAATTATGATGGAATGTGTTTTTGGACTGAAAAACTTGAAATGTCTAACTTGTTTAGGTTTTGGATGTATTGTTATAGGTTGAGTGTACCATCCTATATGGATTCTACTTCCACAGCTGAAGCAGACTATGCTGTGTTTCTGGAGAAGGTGAAACGTACTGTTTACATTGACAACCTTTCACCACAAGTGACTGAATCTGTCATGAGAACAGCTCTAGGTCAGTTTGGGACTGTGAAGAATGTGCAGTTTATCCCGAACTACACAGGACCCAAAAATATCCCACGCTGTGCCTTAGTGGAAATGGAGTGTCGTAGACAAGCCGAAGCTGTTGTTTCAGAGATCACCCAGTTCCCCTTCATGATGTCTGGGATGCCTCGGCCTGCTAGAGCATTTCGTGCAGAAGTGGAGATGTTTGATGATCGCCCAATCAAGCCTGGTAGAAGGATACAGTGCCGTTGGGTGGACAGAAAAGACCCTGATTTTGAAGTGGCAAGTAAAATTAAGTGTCTTGTCAGAAAGCATGCTGCTGAAGATTTATTTTTGCTCCAGGCAAGTTCATGTGACAGCATCCATTGAATTTCAGTTTACTTGCTTGATGCTTGCATGTTTTTCGTGTAGAGTAGATTTTTAATATGTTTTGGCTGGTTATGTTCTTTTAAATTGCCATTCTCATTTGCAGCAACAGTTGGCCCAAGAAGAGAAGCTTGCAAAGCAGCAAGAGGAAACCCTCAAAGCAAATTATAAGAAGTTCACCATAATAGATAATGTCGTGTCTGACGGAACTGCTCCTGGTTTGGCAAAGTTTTACAACATGAAGGTTTTCGATGCTTGATTAGTTCTGAATCAGTAGAGATCCTACAAAACATAAGACATACAATAGTCTAATTAGCTCGGTGTGGGCCACATTAAGATAAGATTTTTGTATCCCAGGATGCATTACCAGCTTTGTAATCCTGCTTGGGTCCATCTTTTAGATATCAGAAGTGTAAATCCAATTAGCTTGGTCATTCTGGATTAATGTAGTTAAATATTTGAGGAAGGGTAACTGATACAGATGGAGCTTTATGAACTTCATCTTTTTAACTGTGCTTTTGTGTTTCCTATGTAGTAAGATCATCATCCACTCATCAAAACTGATTGGTCTGGATCATGAGTTTAAGTTCTTCGACTTCTCAGAATATTATTGCTCTATAGTTGCTATTTTTTCCTTTGAGAGTGCTCTTAAGTGGTATTTGTTGCTCTTAACTGAAATTGCTCTCTATCCCTATTTTTGGCTGTTACCAGTTGAGTGAGAGCCCTTGTTTGGGCTGTGGGGACAATATGTAAGAGACCTTAAGGAAAGTAACTGGGAATGGATTAGTCATGCCCGTGGAAAGCAGTGGTATGATCATTTTCTAACTGATCAGGGATTGGCTCCTCCTTAACGTGTTCTCAAATGTTAGTTTTCAGCAATGCATTCACAGGTTGAAATCAGTAAATGAAATCCATCAACTGAAGCCAAACTTTTCTCTCTTCTGTAATTGATGAAGGAAAGTTTAGCCAAACACTTCCCGATGCCTTCAGCATGTGTTAGCACGACTTGCTTGTTGAAGGCAAAGGCCGGAATGGCACTTTGATTTTTGTTTTTGTTTTCTTGTCCTTTTTTTTATGGTGGCAAACATAGTTTTCTATCTTTACTTGTGAATAGGAGAGGAGAGATGGGGGGATCTGGCCTCACCCACGTCTACCCAATCAAAATCCACCTCTGTATTGCACTTGATGACATTTTCTTTCTTCACAAATTCCTTATCTCCCACCAAGAATCCGACCCACACTCCAGTCCTTCCACACTCCATCAAAGCCATCACATCCCTCCTCGCTGCTTTCATCACCTTGACGATTCCACAGCTTTCAGACCCTTTTCCTTGCCCTTTATTTCTATCTCGAATGGCTACCAGCTCTTTACGGTCCCTCAACCACCATCACTCCCTCCTCAAGTTCCATCCCTCAGACACCACCCCTCCCTCTTCACTCTTCCTCAAGCCTACCACCTCCATCTCCGTCAACACCGACACTTCTCTCTCCCTCTCTATCTCCTCCCCAACAACCACCACCGCTTACTCCGTCTCCCCCACGACCTCCACTACTCCCTCCACTTCCAAAACCGACTCCCTCGACCTCCTCCAGCAACATCTCTCGAACCAAAACTTCCGCGAAGCCGATGAAGAAACCCGCAGACTTCTCATTGTTCTAGCTGGTGAAGCAGCACAAACGCGTGGCTATGTCTTCTTCTCTGAGGTCCAGTTTATCTCAGAGGAAGACCTTAAAGACATTGACGAACTATGGAAAAATCACAGCAACAACAAGTTTGGATACAGTGTTCAGAAAAGAATATGGCAACTGAAGGCTAACAAAGACTTCACCAAGTTCTTCATCAAAGTTGGGTGGATGAAGAAGCTTGACACTGAGGTTGAGCAATACAACTATAGGGCTTTTCCTAATGAGTTCATTTGGGATCTTAATGATGGTACTCCTGAAGGTCACTTGCCTCTGACAAATGCACTCAGAGGGACACAATTGCTCAAAAACATCCTTAACCATCCTGCTTTTGAGGTAGATATTGAAGAAGGGGAGGGAGATAAAGTTGAAGGTAATGAAAATGGTGGGCTAAAGGGATTAAGGGATAGCTCAAAGCTTCCATTAAGCAAGAGAGTATTGAAGACAGATTACAGCTTTTGACTACGAAATTCGAAGCAAATGATCAGTAAACAACAGAGATGGGATTTGGATATTTTTTCTATGTACATGTAATGAAAGTTGTTGACTGATTGCATCTTTTTTATTTAAATATATTTTCATGCTTCTGTCTATGTAGTGGGCAAATATTATATATATATATAAATGAGAATATGCCCTGTTGTTTTTACATTTGGTGCAGCGAGGAGCCTGCCCTTCTTGTATCTTTGTCTGTCTTTTTCCTATGAAATCATATATCCTCAGGAGGGAAGGAGGTTTTGTGACCTTTCAGATGCTGCCATTGATTAGTACCAAGAAATTGCTTATTTACTTGTAATCAAGTACCTGAGCCCCACTTCATGAAATAAAAATAAAAATAAATAAATAAATAAATAAAAATCCAAGTCTCACTTGATAGGGTTTTTTTCCCCTCAAAGATTCTCGTGCAGGTGTAAACTAGCTATTTAAAAATAATGCCTGAAATAAATACCTTGAGTCGGGTCATAGGCCGGGCCAGACCTCGTACCTATATTTAATACCCGCTGAGAAAAAAATTAGTCAGGATATAGGGCCTGGTAACAAAGCCCATTAATACTTTTGTATTATCATGAATTAGCCCAAACCCAAACCTACTTCTAAACTACCCAAGTCCAACAACCTCAACACCTTCCTCTTTTCCAATCTCTGTCTGAAAATAAAAATAAAAATAAAAATAAGCAAAAATGTCAGGAAATCAGCAACATCTCCTTCGGCTAGTCCTGTCCTGCCGGAAAATAACAGCACAGGTAACAAATCCGACGACTTCCACAATAATCGCCATGGCTTCCTCCGCTGAGCAAGAATCCTTCCTCTCTCACTACCGCAACTCCACTCTCTCTCGCTTCCCTCGCCAATCCTGGGACTCAAAAGCGGCGTCGCGCGTCGGGGAGAAATTAGGTTTTAGATTAAAGGGAATTGGTGTTAGTAACATTTATATTGATTTAAACGAAGAGTTGTCAAGGCCGATTCATTATAGAAAGCGTGTGTTACCGTTGTTTGATTCGGTGAAACGCGTTGGCATTGTAGTTGATGGAGCTGAGAAGCTGGGAGAGATCGGTCATGTTTGATGGGCGGTCAGGATTTGATTGGCGAGTATGCATTTTTTGATAAGGAGAGGTTCCTTTCTTCTTCTTCTTCTCTCTCTCTTTTTTTTGCCTTTTTAATTTGAATCGATTTGATTTCAGAATTGTAGATTATGATGGAATACTTATCAAATGAGAATGATTTTTTTTTTTTGCAATTTTATTACTATTTTGTCTATATTTTCTTACCCAATTTTTAATTTGTAAAGCTATACAAACAAATGAATTATCCACCTTTAGATTAAAAGTTACTCAAATTGTTAAGCTAGTCATTTAATTTGCAATTGTTTTTTAGAATGATCTAAACCAGTAACATTATATATTAATTCGGTATTAATCCCGAATTTATCATTTCATGACCATAGAAAAAAAAACATTATGTGTGTGTGTGTATATATATGTATGTATGTATGTAGTATGTATAGCTAATTTAGGATAAAGGGAATTTGATGATTTGAGGTACATTGTGGATTGCAGTGTTGGTATGGGTGGAGGGTGGGGTGTTTTGGAGAATAGATGGTAACACAAGGGTATGCTTAGTGTCAATTGGTATTCGGGCCGAGGGCAATTAGGAGTGTTTAATTGGGTTGTTTTGATCTATATGGGTAAGAAAATAGGCGGGCTTTGGATTTATCTGAATAATGTAAGTGTAGTTTTGGTTGTTAGATTACTAGTAACATTTGCGTTTTGGTGATGCTTGAATTGTTTGCATGTTTGAAGTCATTCCCATGGTAAATGCTGGATTGCCATTTTTCTATGATACAATTTTGATCACGATTGGGGTTTTGGGATCCTGAGTTTGTTTGGTGGGCATGGAGGAGTGGGTTGTTGTTATGTAAATTGAGTAATGCTAGGCGTGTAGACATGATATATTTTGGAAGTAGACTTCAATTCTTGTTGACCTTTTCATTACTTTCCAAGCTCATGATTCTGTAGTTGCCATATTGTCTTTGATTATCAACATTGGGGAACTCCTCTATTGAGTTGAAAGTAAACCTTAATGGCGTTATTTTGCTTACTACTTGTGCATTTTGAGTGTTAAAATTTATCTTAGTAACATTCCTCGATGATCCTTTGCCAGACGATTTGAGTCTGTTGCTAGGTGATATTACTAACGTTTCTGGTCTCTACCTGGATCCTTTATTAGTTATGCTTTGCCATCCTTATAACAGATGAAAAGGTGCACGGGTTGTTGAAATAAATGGGAAAAGGACTAGAGGAGAGCAAGGAGCAAGGATTGTAGAAATTACTGTAAAGAAAGATGTGGACCTGGAGAAAAAATAAGAATACCATTGCTTCATTTGTTACACTCTTGTATTATTTATCTTACTTTGAGAAAAGATTATCTTATATTACTAAAAAACTAAGTATAGATGGAATGGACATCATCTTCGTGGTATCATTTTCATGGCTCTCAATCTGCCCACCCACTTTTGAATACTCTTGAGTGTATCAGCATACCCTAGAAACCCAAATTCTCTACTCTTAATCATGCTACAGACATGTTGAAACCTGAAATTCAAAACCACATTAAGTGCTTCGAAACAAGTAATATCCTCCATCTTAGTTCTAACAGCTCATACTTCTCAACAATCTCATCCCACATTTTGCCTTTACCCTTCATCATCCCCAGCCAATCAAACTTCTCATCACTCTCTTCATGGCCACAAATCCAACATCAACGACCTCAAACAAGACTTTCCATGAACTCTTGCACGTAAAAACATCACCATTTGTGCAATTGAAGGCTTGATTCTTAGCTCCATCAGTCACCGCTGCCCATTTTTGTTGCTCGGCTAGCACCCTTGCATCAGACATGTCACAGAAGTGCTCCCATGTGTATTTGTTCCCAGGGTATCGAAATGGTAACCCTTGGTATTGACAGATAGTGGCATGGACAGATAGAGTTAGCAATATGTTGTCCACACTTCTTGAAGAAGCACCTATTATGATCGACCAGCGTGAACTGGGTGTGTAATGGAAGGAGAATATGATGCAACCAAGTCTATCTAGGTCCTCTTTGAAAGGTGGCTCCTGGTGGACAAGTTTGCCCTTGCCTTCAAGTGAAGGATCCAATATCGGACCCAAGTATTGTTCTGTGCCTGTTTGCAAAGTAATATGTTTGAGTCGTGAAAGAGTAGCTGATTAATGTGCATTAAGCACATTGGCTAGCATGGTGGAGTTTAGAATAGTTAAAGTTTATCAAATATGTGCTATAATGTGCCTTTTACTTTCCATGTGCTGGACATCCAAACCAGGTCACTTTGATAGGGTTGACAACTTGAGCTATAAAATATGTCTAGTTATTACTGCAGTTCTTGGGCTATAGAATTAGATTGGGTTTGAGGCCTAATCGTGTTATGATTTATGCATATATAGAGTCGTCAAACTCAGCCTAGATCTTATTCGAAAAAATGGGTTAAGTAGTTATTGGGTTAATAAGGTTTATTATTTTGTTTTACAATTTTCTTGTTTCCATATCATTAATGGACAGGAGGTGTTCTGCAGTAAGTTGGCATGGTTACAGGTAAGAATGCTGCTCTAATTCCTTCTGCCTTAACCAATTCCTTCTGCCTTAGGCATCATCTTCCCTGAACTTAGGTAAGAATGCTGCTCTTATTCCTTCTGCCTTAAGTTCAGGGAAGATGATGCCTAAGGCAACCTAAAGATGACACAAAATAAAATTATAAACTCTCTCTCTCTCTTATTTTTTTTCTTTTAATTTTTGGACTAGACCTTATAAGAAAAAAAGTATGCACAGAGAAAGATAATTTTAATGCTAAATATTTTTTTTCCTCTAATGTAGCGATCTCTTTAATATATAAGATAGAAAAATTAGAATCCTAAACTGAATAGAAAAACAACATAAAATTTAAAATTAAACAAGAAATCAAAAGAAAATAACGAAATTGACTAAGATAGCATTTCATGAAAAACCATTGCATCATTAGTTACACACTCTTGTATTATTTTTCCTACATTGAGAAGAAACAAGCTAAGCATTGATTGGAGTGGACATCATCTTCATGGTATGATTTTCATGTCCCTCAGTCTCCCCACCCACATCGGAATGCTCTTTAGTGTATCAGCAAACCCTAGAAACCCAGATTCTCTACTCTTATTCATGCTACAGACATGTTGAAACCCAAAATGCAAACCCACATTAAGTGCTTCAAAACAAGTAATATCTTCCATCTTAGTCTCAAACAGCCCGAATTTCTCAACAATCTCATCCCACACTTTGCCTTTACCCTTTATCATCCCCAGCCAATCAAACTTCTCATCATTCTCTTCAAAGGCCACAAACTCAACATCAAAGACCTCACACAGGACTCCCCATAAACTCTTCCACGTAAAAACATCACCATTTGTGCAGTTGAAGGCTTGATTCTTGGCTCCCTCAGTCACCGCTGCCCATATTTGCTGCTCAGCTAGCACCCTTGCATCAGACATGTCGCAGAAGTGCTCCCATGTGTATTTGTTCCCAGGGTATCGAAATGGTAACCCCTGGTATCGACAAATCGTAGCATAAACAGATAGAGTAAGCAGTGTGTCATTCGGACTTCTTGAAGATGCACCTATTATTATTGATGAGCGATGAACTGAGTGTGTAATTGAAGGCAAATAGGAGGCAACCAAGTCTTCTAAGGCATAATAGAAATTGGGGCAGGGAAGTCTGCCTAGGTCCTCCTTGAAAGGTGGCTCCTGATGGACAAGCTGGCCTCTAAGTGAAGGGTCAAATATCGGACCCATGTAGTGTTTGGTTCCGGTTAGCAAAGTGACATGTCTGAGCCTTGAAGGGGCAGTGGATTTGAGTGCATTAAGCACGTTGGCTAGCATGGTGGAGTTCATGGAGATGTTTACTTCTTCATTTCCATGGTGTTGCATGGAAACCCAGAAGACGTGGGTGATCTCATGGGCCACAGGTGAGAGTTTGTTTGCTGTATCGGCACAGTCTAAGGCATCAAGAGATATGAAACCGTCGACCAAGAAAGCGGGAAACCATCTTGGCAAGGGACGCCTCGCTATGCCATACACCTTCCACGGCCTGCCTGGAGTTGTTGGCTTCTGTAGAGCCTCAGCCAAGCTAAATCCTGCCAAGCCAGTTATCCCCACAATCAGGGCAACTGATGCATCTGAAGAGTTTTCTTTCTCCATAAAGAATGCCCAATTATGTTTCTTTTTGGCCCTAGCATTGCACTGAGATATCATTGAAGACAAGAAATCCTCCCCATCTTGTTTTTTTTTTTTTTTTTTAATTTCTGACCATACATCCTCAGAAATTGACCATACATCCTTGGAATAAACAACCGGAATTCTGTGGCTATGGAATGCTATGCTATCTACAAGAAGAATAATTAATTAAAGCTTTTTTCTAGATATACTGAGCATGCTCTTGAAAGTATCCTGTTTTTTTACAAAGTATGATAAAAGATTGTTTTTAAAAATATTTTTTATTTTAAAAAAATATTTTTTTAAAAAAATATTTTTTTTAAAAAATATTTCTAATATTAATATATTAGAATAATTTAAAAATATATAAAAATTAATTGAAAACTAAAAAAAAAATCAAAAATATTTTAGAAGACAATGCCAAATATATAATGATCGATCGCTTTACAACGTGGATATGATGAAATGCAGCCAAACCCCACCTGAAATGAATGGCCTGAAATCGAGATTGAATTGTCAAAATGCCCTATAATTATTTAATCCAAAAACATATGAACAAAATCAAAATCACTACTAAAAAAAAAGACTATTAGCATCTGATTTTAGCAACGGATAATTCCGTTGCTAAATTCAGCAACGAATTTGCAACGAATTGCATATTTATTATTTTTTTAATATTAGCAACAGGCTTTAGCAACGAAAAATCTGTTGCTAAAGACAATATAGAATTTGCAACGGACTATCCGTTGCTGATTAAAAATAAATATTTAAATTTTAATATAAAGATAAAATTACACAGACCGTTGATGAGGTATTTTACTTTTACAATCTCAATCGTTAATTAGCAATCCTAATCTTACACTCTCTCCCCTTCAGAAACGTAAACAGAACAATAAACAAAGAACCCAGAAAATGCTAATTAACTTACAGTGAATCTTCATCCCCTTCGTCCCCTGATAATAACATCCATAACAATAGAAAAACAATTAACTTAGCCCCATCTCTTCATCGATCTGATCTTCCTTTGTCCCTAATATTTCTCTTCATCTTCTTCTCATTCGTCTCCAACATCTCGAGTTAGGCTAGGCCATACCAAACGTCAAATAATCTTACCTACCATGTTTTCAGACTCAGAGGCTCTCTGCTCTACTCTTTTATGGTCACTTGTAGCAGCAACTAACAACAATAACAGTAGCATTTCACCAAAAAAAAAAAATTAACAACAGCAAGTAAAGATCCAAAACAAAGACAAGAGAGGCTACATAGAACACCCATCTCTGATATTCATTTTCTTGTTTTGTTCACCTGTCTGAAAACTCCCTTATAAAGCTGAATTCTTTTAGGGTAAGGTAATCAGTATCACTGACCCAATGGATTTAGAATTCTTGCACGCTTTTGATGTTCAAATTCTTGGGGTTGTAGCTGTGGCTATTGTGGCCATTATTATTGGTGCTGTCTTTCTCTTCTCCTACAAAAAGCCCAAAGGTCTGAGCTTTTTCTTTTCTTTTGTTCTTAATTTTGTGCTTTTTTATCCTATATTTTGTGCATGTTGATTGAGTTTCTGTTAGGAAGTATTATAGAATGTAACTATATAGAAAATATTGTAGTCATATTCTTATGTGGTAATCTCCACCTTTACTATTGTATATTGCCCTCCTCATATATATAGAAGGGGTTGGCTAACTATTAGGTTAAGCCTCATAATTATTTCTCAACTTGGTATCAGAGCCTTCGGCCGTCAAAACTCTTTTCTCCCTTTGCAACTTTGCAGCCGGCCCTAATTTTTTCTTCCCCATGGATTCTCCTCCTGCTGCCACCGTTGCCATCTCTTCTCCTGCTGCAACATCACCGGCCAGTCATCCTCCTGCTGCTGGCCGAGAACAACTTCATGTGTTTGATTCTTCTTCTCATAATTACACCGTTCCTTTGCCTCTTATGGGAACACACACTTCAACAATGGTTCCTCTATCAAACACCCACCAAATTGTGTCGTTGAAACTTACGAACACAAACTATCTCTATTGGAGAATGCAGATGAAGCCATATCTCCTTGGTCAAGGTGTTTTTCACTTCGTTGACGGCTCCTTGCCGTGTCCTCCATCTCATATGATTGATGTTTCGGCTGGTTCTTCCTCTGCCATCATCCCTTCTTTTCTTCGTTGGAAGCAACACGATCAACTTATTTTAAGTGCTCTACTCTCCTCTCTCTCCGTGGATGTGTTGCATCTTGTAGTAGATTGTTCTACTTCACATTGTGTTTGGCGCACGCTTGAGAAGGCACTTGCCTCCCCATCTAATTCCCGGATCATGCAACTACATGGCTCCTTTCAAGACCTTCGGCAAGGTGATGCATTCGTTAGTATGTATATGCAGCAAGCCAAATCGTTATTTGATGAATTGGCTGCTGCTGGTCGCCCAATGTCTCTTGAAGATTTCAATCTCTATGTGTTTCGTGGCCTTCGCGGTGAGTTCAAAGACTTGATAACTAGCCTCATAACCAAGGCCGAACCGCTATCGTATGCTGATCTTCATAGCCATCTTCTTACCTATGAGTTTCTGCACAAGAATTCTTTTCACTCCATGGTTGTCGGTTCATCCTCTTCGCCTCTGCTGTCTTCTTCTTCTCTGCCGCAACAGCCACCATTGCTGCCAACACCTCAGCTTTCTGCTCATCTTGCCATGACTAATCACAGCCAAAAGAGGGGACGTTATAGGGGTAATTGGCATCCCAGCAACAACCGATTTCAGGCCCAAAACAGAGCCCACTCTGCTGCTGACTGTAGGCAGAATCAGTGGCAGAACAGGCGCACCTCTGCTGCAGATTTCAGGTTGAATCAGGGGCAGTGGTCTGGACATGTACGCTGCCAAGTATTTTCCAATCTTGGTCATTCAGCTCTTCAATGCTCTCAGTTTCGCAGCAGCACACATCAGCCCTCTGCTCACCTTGCTGTTGCGAATGATTCTGCTGCAACGACTTGGTTTCCCGACACCGGCGTGAATCAACATGTGACGCCTGACCTTGCAACTCTAACTGATTCTGCTCCTTATCTTGGTAATGATTTCTTGCATGTTGGTGATGGTAAGGCCCTTGACATATCCCATATTGGACATACTACTTTATATTCCCCAAAACGCTTGTTTACGTTAACTAATGTTCTTCGTGTGCCTCACATTACCAAACCGTTGTTATCTGTTCAGAAATTCTGTCGTGATAATCATGTTTATTTTGAATTTCACGATTCTGTGTTTTATGTGAAGGATCTCGTCACCAAGGAAGTTCTTCTTTCCGGTCGGAGTCATGATGGCCTTTATGTTCTCTCCGAGTCTTCAGCTACGTCAGTTCCTCAAGCTTTTTGGTCTCCTTGCATGTCCGCGACTGCCGACCTGTGGCATCGTCGTTTAGGTCATCCAACTCCTCGCATTCTAAATTTGTTAGTTTCCGATAATAAAATTATTTGTACGTCTAGACGATCTTTTACTCAATGTCAAGCATGTCCTTTAGGCAAGTCATCTCGTTTGTCATTACGACCGACGGGTCACAAAATTTCTGCCCCACTTGAATTAATTTTTAGTGATGTTTGGGGTCCTGCTCCAATGTTTTCTTCTGATGGTTTTCGTTATTTTGTTATCTTTGTTGATGCGCACACTAAATATATCTGATATTATCTGCTTGTTGCGAAATCTGATGTATTTTCCACGTTTCAACATTTTCAGACACTTGTTGAGCGTCAGTTTTCTCTTAAAATTAAATCTGTTCAAACTGATTGGGGTGGTGAATATCGAAAATTAAATAATTTTTTTCAAACCATTAGTATTCATCATCGATTAATTTGTCCTCATACTCATGAACAAAATGGCACAGTTGAACGTCGTCATAGACATATTGTCGAAACTGGCCTAACCCTTTTAGGCCAGTGTAATGCCCCATTGCGTTTTTGGAAATATGCTATGGAATCATCGGTATATCTTATTAATCGCATGCCTACTCATGTTCTTCAAAATAAATCTTCTTTTGCGTGTCTGTTTCATCGCACTCCTGATTATAACTTCCTACGTACATTTGGGTGTCTTTGTTTTCTATTTTTACGTCCATATCATGCTCATAAATTAGATTTTTGGTCTTCTCCTTATGTGTTTTTAGGGTATAGCTCGTCTCATCTTGGTTATCGGTGTCTTGATTTAGAGTCTGGTTGTGTCTATGTCTCCCGTCATGTTCGTTTTCATGAATGTGTCTTTTCTTTTAAAAAGTCTGAACAGGTAACAACACTCCCGGTTCCCCCCACTCCACCTACCTATCTTCCATCCTTGCATCTCCCTTCTTGTTTTCAGCCTATTCCTTCCCAAATCAGCAGAACACACAACTCACCTTTGCCCCTTGCCGCACCTCCCCAGCTTGCCCCCTTGCCCGTTGATTCAGCTGACCCTGCCTCACCACCCCACACAGCCATACTGTCACCACGTGCTTGTCTTTCCAATGATTATTGTGCAGGAACAGGTTCTGAATTGCAGGATTCAGTAGCGGCACAACCCAGCACCTCCCCGGCTTCACCTCCTGGTCTGCAATTTTGTGTTGATCTCTCCTCTTATCCTCTTCAGCACATTCCAGGTACAGGTCCTGCTACTCCATGTCCGGCTGCTCCTAAACATCCCATGGTTCTTCGTCCGAGACAGCCCAAGACAGCACTGACCACCACCACGGCAGCCACATCTGCTGCCTCCTTCAGTCGGGTAGCTTCTCCTCCCTCGCATGAGCCTCTTATTTTTCCTGATGCTAACAGATATGAGGCGTGGCATAATGCTATGCGTGAGGAAATTCAGGCCTTACGCGCAAACAGAACATGGACCTTAGTGCCGTTTCATCCGTCCATGAATGTTATTGGTAGCCGATGGGTCTACAAAATTAAACGCCGATCTGATGGTAGCATTGAGAGGTATAAGGCGCGCCTGGTTGCTAGGGGCTTCACTCAGCAAGAAGGTATTGATTACTCAGAAACTTTTAGTCCTGTTATCAAACAGGCAACGGTACGCTTAGTGTTCTCCATTGCAGTTTCGAGTGGTTGGAAAATTCATCAGCTTGACATTCATAATGCATTTCTCAATGGAGTCCTTGATGAAGAGGTTTACATGAAACAACCTCCAGGTTTTGTTGATTCTGCTCTCCCAGGTCATGTATGTCGATTGCATAAATCTCTATATGGGTTAAAACAGGCTCCGCGGGCTTGGTACACTCGTCTAAATGACTTCCTATTATCCATTGGTTTTCATGCTTCTAAAGTGGATACCTCATTGTTTATCTTCTCGGTTGGTAGCGATATTTGTTATCTTTTGGTTTATGTTGATGATATTCTGCTTACGGGTAATAATGTTATTCTGCTACAACGCCTCATTCAGCTACTGAGCTCAGAATTTAAACTTCGAGATTTGGGTGATGTTCATTATTTTTTGGGTATTGAAGTACAGTGTACTGGTCTGGGACTTATGCTTTGCCAACATAAGTATACACTTGACATCCTCACACGAGCTGGTATGTTATCCTGTAAACCAGTTGATACTCCTATTTCGGCATCCAAAGCCACCATTATGCCAGATCCATTGTTTTCTGATGCTACTCGTTTTCGGCAACTTGTTGGTGCCCTCCAATATCTCACTTTCACACGCCCGGATATTTGCTTTGCTGTTAACCGGGTCTGTCAGTTTATGCATGCTCCTACAGAATCTCATAGGGCCGCCGTGAAACGCATCTTGCGTTATCTTCGTGGTACGGCATCACATGATTTACATATTACTCGCAGCTCTTCCTTTGCTTTACATGGTTTTACAGATGCAGATTGGGCAGGTAGTATTGAGGATAGAAAGTCTACCGGTGGTTACCTTGTGTTCTTTGGTCAGACGCCGATTTCGTGGAAATCGAGTAAGCAACGCATTGTTGCTCGTTCTTCGACAGAAGCTGAGTACAAAGCCTTAGCCGATGGCACGGCTGAAGTTATCTGGCTTCAGTACTTGTTAACAGATCTTCAGATTCCGACTGCTTCTGCCCCTATTATCTGGTGTGACAACCTTGGTGCCACTTATTTGTCTGCCAACCCTGTATTTCATGCTCGCACAAAACATATTGAGATTGATTATCATTTTGTCCGAGATAGAGTTGCGAAGAAGGAGATTCAGATTCGTTTTATTTCCTCTCGGGATCAACTTGCCGATGTCTTCACTAAGCCACTTCCTGCTTCTTCGTTTACTGCTTTTAGATTCAAGCTTCGGGTTGATCCTCCATCCTCAGCTTGAGGGGGCGTATTATAGAATGTAACTATATAGGAAATATTGTAGTCATATTCTTATGTGGTAATCTCCACCTTTACTATTGTATATTGCTCTACTCATATATATAGAAGGGGTTGGCTAACTATTAGGTTAAGCCTCCTAATTATTTCTCAACTGGAAGATTAGATCTTTTACGAAGTTTGTGATTGTTCTATGAAATTTGGGTTCTGGGTTTTCCAAATCTTCAGTATCCATATTGAGAATGATGGTTCTTGATGTTGAATGCAGTTCAAGCTGCGCAAATGTTATACTCTAACATAGTAATAAATGGATTGTCATTTTAAGTTTGCTTGTTGTACGAGGCTTTGATGCGATTTTTATTAGCAATGGTTGCTCTAATTACATACTCTTCTATTTCTGTATCTCTGAGTTACTAATTTTAAGGTGATATAGGCTTTGCTGTTTTGTTCTACTGTTTCTCTTTGAATGATTTATGGTTGTGTAAAAGAGCCTTATACTTCATCATGGATTATGGAGAGCTAGTATTGTTGTACCACAGCTAGAACTTGGTGAACTCCCCATGAATGAGGTTTTAATGAGCAAATTGAGATTCTCTCAAGCGCCTAGATTGAAGTTCATTATTAACTAAAGCATGAGTAACTAAGTGGATTGGCTTTTAGCCTTTTTGTACTTTTGTTCGCTCGTACGCTCAATCCTTTAAATTTTACATTTGAGCTAGCTTTATGTGAAGTTTGTTTTGCCTTTATTCTTTCTATCAATGTATTTGTTGTGTTTTATGAAGCTAACTAATTTTTCTGTTTGATTATAGGCTGCTTAGATCTAGAAAATTTCAAGCAGTTTAAACTTGTCAAGCGTGTTTAGTTGAGCCACTATATGGCAAAGTTCACATTTGCACTTCCTACACCTATTTCTGTTTTAGGCCTTCCCATTGGACAACATATAAGTTGCAAGTTCAATTCTTTCCTTCTCTTTTTGTGAATTTTTTATGTTTGTCTATGTCAATCGTTTCTTAATCTAGTGTTTTTAAGTATTAACCATTCAAATGGCTTCAATTATATTAATTGATATGATGGAAAGTTGCCTTAGTTGTTACCTGTCCCTGTCATTGTTTAGTTCTTTTATCAACTTCTTCCTTGTCATTGCCTTAGTTGTTACCTGTCCCTGTTATTATTTAATAAAAATAATATATTCAGCAACGGAAAATTCGTTGCTGAAAAATCAGCAATGACAAATCTGCATCAGATTTTGTCCGTTGCTAAATTGTTTTAGCAACGGATTTTAGTATTATCTGCAATGGAATAATCCGTTGCTAATTAATACATTTTTTAGTAGTGAATGTAACATCAGCCCAGTAAAATTCGATGGAGATAGTCTTCTCTTTCAGGCTCCATTTCTATTTTTTTTCTATTTTCTTTTTCATTGAAAAAAAACAACAACAAAACGGTACTATCTTTTGAATCTTAAACTCTCAAGTTTTTTTTATATATTCAAAGATATATAGTATGTAATATACTAGGGTAGTGCTTTTAAAAATTTATTTTTATTTAATTATATGACAATTAAAATAGATATTCATAACATGATTAAAATTTTGGAGAAAAAAATTATTTTTTTATCTAAAATTATCTTTTCTCACTCATGTAATTTTATTATGTTTTGTTTTGACAATAACATGCTCTTTTGTTTTTGCTAGCGCTAGCATCATGATTTATTGAGTAAAAATGACTTGAATTAAAGAGGAAATAATATATCTTTTTAATGAAAAATCCTCTTTCCTTATCTATGTATTTCTTTCCTTTTATTTTTTTACAATTTTTTTATTAGAAGCATTGTTTTTAAAATAAAAACATATGATGATTATAGCAGCAAGTTTTGATAAAAAAATAAAAAAAACCATGAATTAATAATTTCATGTATATCTATGAATAACTATAAAAAATAATAAATATTCAAAAATTATATAAAAAATTTTACAATAAGAAAATAACAAGATAGATATCATATTTTTATTGAATATTAAAGAGAAACCTTTTTAAAAAAACTTCTTATGTTAATATATAATTAATTATAAAATAATTGTTAATATTATCATATAGCTATAACCTTCTCGAATACCATGACATAATTAGATGATTTATTAACTATTATTATTTTAATAAATTTATTTTTAAGAGAATTTTATTTGAAAATAAATAAAAAAAAATAAAATAAAAATTTAAAGGCTATTTAAGAAAAGAAAGGCATACTTAAGCATGAGAGGAAAGGTTTGCACACTTGGCGGAAAACCCGAGGCATGCATGAGATCGGAAGGCCACGTTCTTGTGCCTAGGTATTTTTTTCTCTCTCTTTGTTTTTTTTTTTTTTTCCATACAAAACATAGTAAACACTCAGCTTAACACTAGTATATCAGTGCTAAGAAAGGTAATTTTTTTATAGAAAAATGATAATTAAGAAGAAAAATTTGTTATAGATAGGGATGAAAACCTTTAGAAATTTAACTTAAATTTAAGATGAAATAAAATAATAAATAAATTAGTGAAATATATTAACCCAATGATAAATTTTATAAATTTTGGGTAAAAATATTATCTCAAGAATTTTTTTATATATAAATTGGGGAGGAAAATAATGATACAATAATATTAATAGAGTATAATTCAAAAAAATAATAATTATGACTTTACATGTAAAAAACATTGATTTCTAATATAAATCTTGTATTTAATCATGCTATTTTAACCGGAAATGATGAAGATTCTGAGCAAATTTTTATAATAGTTATGATAAGAGTCATCAATAAATTAGTTTAAAAATCATGATAATACAAGTAAATAAAATGGTATATAAAAATTTGGATTTTTATCATAAATTTATTTAATATCTACTTTTATAATATTTATCATATTTATTGTTATATCAAACTGAAATTTTATAAATAATCTTCTCATATATTATTATAGATTAAGTTAGATTTTCAAGCAGTCCAGAAAAACTTGTAAATTAACATTTGAGCAAATGAGAAACATAAAAAATTAAGCAGTGGCCAAGAATGTAATAAATAAAATGAGTGCATTTAAATGTGCTAAAAGCTTTAATTAAACCAAAATAAGATATTAGAGAATTAAAGTGTTTGTTTGGGAACACGGTTGAAATGCTTTCCTTTAAAATTTTAATTTTTTTGTTAAATTGTTTTTTATGTTTTCATTGTTTTAATGTATGAATCTCAAAATAATTTTTAAAACATAAAAAATTATTTTAATATATTTTTAAATAAAAAATATTTTAAACTGTAATAATTGATTCATTAATACAATTCAAAACAGTCCCCGAAAAAAATTAGAGCTTATTGCTTTTATTTTTCTCAAAAACCTTAACAAAATGAGTTTAGGGAGACGATGTGAGCTTGAAGAACCAAGGGAAAGCTTGAGGGGATTAGCCTGAGGCAATGAGTTGAGAGAGAAAAATTATAAGATAAAAAAAATTAAAATCCTAAAACGAATAAAAAAACAACTTAAAATTTGTAATTTAACTTGAAATCAATAGAGAAAAAAGAAAATAACGAAATAGACTTAGATAGCATGAAAAACCATTGCATCATTAGTTACACACCATTGTATTACTTTTCTTATATTGAGGAGAAACAAGCTAAGCATTGATTGGAGTGGACATCATCTTCACGGTATGATTTTCATGTCCCTCAGTCTCCCCACCCACATCGGAATGCTCTTTAGTGTATCAGCAAACCCTAGAAACCCAGATTCTCTACTCTTATTCATGCTACAGACATGTTGAAACCCAAAATGCAAAACCACGTTAAGTGCTTCAAAACAAGTAATATCTTCCATCTTAGTCTCAAACAGCCCGAATTTCTCAACAATCTCATCCCACACTTTGCCTTTACCCTTCATCATACCCGGCCAATCAAACTTCTCATCATTCTCTTCAAAGGCCACAAACTCGACATCAAAGACCTCACACAGGACCCCCCATAAACTCTTCCACGTAAAAACATCACCATTTGTGCAGTTGAAGGCTTGATTCTTAGCTCCCTCAGTCACCGCTGCCCATATTTGTTGCTCAGCTAGCACCCTTGCATCAGACATGTCACAGAAGTGCTCCCATGTGTATTTGTTCCCAGGGTATCGAAATGGTAACCCCTGGTATCGACAAATTGTGGCATAAACAGATAGAGTAGACAGTAGGTTATTCAGACTTCTTGAAGATGCACCTATTATTATTGATGAGCGATGAACTGAGTGTGTAATGGAAGGCAAATAGGAGGCAACCAAGTCTTCTAAGGCATAATAGAAATTGGGGCAGGGAAGTCTGCCTAGGTCCTCTTTGAAAGGTGGCTCCTGATGGACGAGCTCGCCTCTAAGTGATGGGTCAAATATCGGACCCATGTAGTGTTTGGTTCCGGTTAGCAAAGTGACATGTCTGAGCCTTGAAGGGGCAGTGGGTTTGAGTGCGTTAAGCACGTTGGCTAGCATGGTGGAGTTCATGGAGATGTTTACTTCTTCATTTCCATGGTGTTGCATGGAAACCCAGAAGACGTGGGTGATCTCATGGGCCACAGGTGAGAGTTTGTTTGCTGTATCGGCACAGTCTAAGGCATCAAGAGATATGAAACCGTCGACCAAGAAAGCGGGAAACCATCTTGGCAAGGGACGCCTCGCTATGCCATACACCTTCCACGGCCTGCCTGGAGTTGTTGGCTTCTGTAGAGCCTCAGCCAAGCTAAATCCTGCCAAGCCAGTTATCCCCACAATCAGGGCAACTGATGCATCTGAAGAGTTTTCTTTCTCCATAAAGAATGCCCAATTATGTTTCTTTTTGGCCCTAGCATTGCACTGAGATATCATTGAAGACAAGAAATCCTCCCCATCTTGTTTTTTTTTTTTTTTTTTAATTTCTGACCATACATCCTCAGAAATTGACCATACATCCTTGGAATAAACAACCGGAATTCTGTGGCTATGGAATGCTATGCTATCTACAAGAAGAATAATTAATTAAAGCTTTTTTCTAGATATACTGAGCATGCTCTTGAAAGTATCCTGTTTTTTTACAAAGTATGATAAAAGATTGTTTTTAAAAACATTTTTTATTTTTAAAAAATATTTTTTTAAAAAAATATTTCTAATATTAATATATTAGAATAATTTAAAAATATAAAAAAAATTAATTGAAAACTAAAAAAAACTCAAAAATATTTTAGAAGACAATGCCAAAATATAATGATTGATCGCTTTACAACGTGGATATGATGAAATGCAGCCAAACCCCACCTGAAATGAATGGCCTGAAATCGAGATTGAATTGTCAAAATGCCCTATAATTATTTAATCCAAAAACGTATGAACCAAATCAAAATGTAACATCAGCCCATTAAAATTTGATGGAGATAGTCTTCTCTTTCAGGCTCCATTTCTATTTTTTTTTCTTTTTTCTTTTTCATTAAAAACAAAACGGTACTATCTTTTGAATCTTAAACTCTCAAGTTTTTTTTATATATTCAAAGATATATAGTATGTAATACTAAGGTAGTGCATTTAAAATTTTATTTTTATTTAATTATATAAAAATTAAAATAGATATTCATAGTATGATTAAAATTCTGGAGAAAAAAATTATTTTTTATCTAAAATTATCTTTTCTCACTCATGTAATTTTTTGTTTTGTTTTGACAATAACATGCTCCTTTTGTTTTTGCTAGCATCATGATTTATTGAGTAAAAATGACTTGAATTAAAGAGGAAATAATATATCTTAATTTTTAATGAAAAATCATCTTTCCTTATCTGTGTATTTCTTTTCTTTTCTTTTTAAACAAAAACATGTTTTTTTTTTTAATTAGAAGTATTGTTCTTAAGATAAAAAAAAAATATTATGATTGTAGCAGCAAGTTTCAATAAAAAATAAAAAAAACCATGAATTAATAATTTCATATACATCTATGAATAAATATAAACAATAATAAATATGAGAAAATTATATAAAAAAGTTTACAATGAGAAAATAACAAGATAGATATTATATTTTTATTGAATATTAATGATAATTTTTTTAAAAAAATTCTTATGTTAATATATAATTAATCATAAAATAATTGTTAATATTGTCATAAAGCTATAATCTTTTGGAATACCATGATATAATTAGAATAGTTTTAAAATCCGGTCCAACCTGACAGGTTGATCCGAGTCCCGGCTGATCCATGGTTGGAACCGGGCCGGATTTAAAAAAAAATAAGAGAAGTAAAAAATTCGGGTGACCTAACGGGCTGACCCGGTCAAAAACCTAGTTGCAACCTGTTGATTATTTTTTTACCAAAACAACATCGTTTTGATTTATATAAAAAACCAGGTTGACCTGAGTGACCCGATGACCCAATCAAAACCTGGTGACTTGGGTCTTGGGTTGAGTCGACTTCGGGACAGGTTTAAAAACTCTGATAATTAGATGATTTATTAACTATTATTATTTTAATAAATTTATTTTTAAGAGAATTTTATTTTAAAATCAATAAAAAAATAGCTATTTAAGAAAAGAAAGGCACACTTAAGTATGGGAGGAAGCTGGAAAGGTTTGTGCGCTTGGCGTCGAAGAAAACCCGAGGCATGCATGAGATCAGAAGGCCACGCCCATCTGCCTAGGTTTGTTTCGCTCTCTTTGTTTTTTGTTTTTTTCATACAAAACATCGTCTATGTAAACACTCAGCTTAACACTGGTATATCAGTACTAAAATAGACAATTTTTGATAGAGAAATGATAATTAAGAAGGAAAATTTGCTATAGATGGGGATGAAAACCTTTAGAAATTTAATTTAAATTTCAGATGAAATAAAATAATAAAATATTAACCCCGGGTAAAATAATTATTTAAAGAATTTTTTTTATAAATTAGGGAGGAAAACAATGATACTATAATATTAAAAAAGTATAATTTTAAGAAAATTAGATGTAAAAAAACATTGATTTCTGATATAAACTCCGTATACAATCACGCTATTTTAACTAAAAATACTGAAAAGTCTAAGTAAATTTTTATGATGATTATTGATCATCAATGAATTAGTTTAAAAAACAAATTAGTATAAGTAAATAAAATGATACATAAAAATTAAAATTTTTTATATAAAATTATCTAATATCTAATTTTATAATATTTATTATATTTACTGTTCAACAAACTTAAATAATATAATTAGTCTTCTAACATATCATTATAATGGTTGTAAAAACTTGAAATGAATGAAAATATTGGATATTTGAGCAAAGGAGAAACATAAAAGATTAAGCAGTGGACAAGAATATAATAAATAAAATGAGTGCATTTAAATGTAATAAATAAAAATTAGAACCCTAAACCGAATAGAAAAACAACATAAAATTTATAATTTAACTAGAAATCAATTGAGAAAAAAATAGCATTTAATGAAAACCATTGCATCATTAATTAGTTACACTCTTGTATTATTTTTCTTACATTGAGAAGAAACAAGCTAAGCATTGATTGGAGTGGACATCATCTTCATGGTATGATTTTCATGTCCCTCAGTCTCCCCACCCACATTGGAATACTTTTTAGCGTATCAGCAAACCCTAGAAACCCAGATTCTCTACTCTTATTCATGCTACAGACATGTTGAAACCCCAAATGCAAAACCACATTAAGTGCTTCAAAACAAGTAATATCTTCCATCTTAGTCTCAAACAGCCCGTACTTCTCAACAATCTCATCCCACACTTTGCCTTTACCCTTCATCATCCCCAGCCAATCAAACTTCTCATCATTCTCTTCAAAGGCCACAAACTCAACATCAAAGACCTCACACAGGCTCCCCATAAACTCTTCCACGTAAAAACATCACCATTTGTGCAGTTGAAGGCTTGATTCTTAGCTCCCTCAGTCACCGCTGCCCATATTTGCTGCTCAGCTAGCACCCTTGCATCAGACATGTCGCAGAAGTGCTCCCATGTGTATTTGTTCCCAGGGTATCGAAATGGTAACCCCTGGTATCGACAAATCGTAGCATAAACAGATAGAGTAAGCAGTGTGTCATTCGGACTTCTTGAAGATGCACCTATTATTATTGATGAGCGATGAACTGAGTGTGTAATTGAAGGCAAATAGGAGGCAACCAAGTCTTCTAAGGCATAATAGAAATTGGGGCAGGGAAGTCTGCCTAGGTCCTCCTTGAAAGGTGGCTCCTGATGGACAAGCTGGCCTCTAAGTGAAGGGTCAAATATCGGACCCATGTAGTGTTTGGTTCCGGTTAGCAAAGTGACATGTCTGAGCCTTGAAGGGGCAGTGGATTTGAGTGCATTAAGCACGTTGGCTAGCATGGTGGAGTTCATGGAGATGTTTACTTCTTCACTGTCGCGAAGTTTTCTGGAAATCCAGAAGACATGGGTGATTTCATGGGCTACAGGAAAGAGTTTGTTTTTAGTATCTTCATGGTCTAAGGCATCGAGAGATAGAAAACAGTCGATCAAGGAAGTGGGAAACCAACTTGGCAAGGGACGCCTTGCTACGCCATACACTTTCCATGGGCTACCTGGAGTTGTTGGCTGCTTTAGAGCCTCTGCTAAGCTAAATCCTACCATGCCAGTGACGCCCACAATCAGGGCAACTAATGTATCTGGAGATTTTTCTTTCTCCATAGAGCATGCACAGAGATACAAGCTTTTTTGTTATGTTCTAGCTAGCATGCACTGAAGTACTCAAATCAATGAGAGAGAGCCAATATATGCATGGATACTGATCTCTGCAGCAAGCCAATTCCAAAAGAAATTGTGCTTGTAAATATATTGTTGTTCAAGTAAAAACAGATTCCTCCACCATAAAATGTAAGATTGTCCTTCAAATATTAAACTAATTAACCCAGATCCTCAGTGGAAAAGACAATTGAATTGTTAGAATGGCTGGCCTAGCTATATACCTCTTCTAAAATGTTAATGGCTTGAATATATCCAATAATAATACGCAGCGAGTCTTTTATCTTACCATCTATATATATCTCCTTCGGCTGCATGCTTAGCTACAATCCAACAACACAATGACACTGGTAATCAAACAAGAAATAAACCAAACCCACTTAATCTTGGACGGCCTGTTGAAATCCAATTGTTAGAAGAATCCAACAACATAATGGCAGATCGATCAAACAACAAATAAACCAAATTTACAAAGTCGCTGAAACTTCAAATCAAATTTTGGTTTTTCCATTGCTAGAATAGTGGGCTTTGGATTTTTTTTCTAAATAATTTTATTTAACATTAATACGATAGATAAATGATCTGTTTTGGTAGCTAAATATATATTCACTAATCAAATAAGGTGGATGTTTGAGGTTATCAACTCATATAACCTAACTATTCATGCCTTCCCTGGAAGAAGATGCATGGGGCAGCCATTTCCTAAATGATCTCGTGAAATGCAAAAAGGATTTATGCAATTAACCATGTATGAGTTTTTGAAATGCCTTCCTGAGAAGTGATTTGCTGCCGATACACATATTGCTTTATAAAAATTTTAAATTTTTATTGCTCTAAATTATTTACTTGATGTTTTTAAATTGTTTTAACATGTTTAATTATATCAAAAATATTTTTTAAAAAAAAATATTATTTTAATATATTTTTAAATGAAAAATATTTTTAAAAATAATCTCCACTGTACAACACCAAACAAACACTACTGTAATTTTATTTCCTTATTTTGTCCAAGTAAAATTCAAACCCTACACAAATGTATTTTAAACATGGATAGGGTAGCATTCAAGCCCTTTTTCCCCCCTACTTTTGTTAAGAGAAAAGATCCCCTCAATGCAATCAAGGATGATGAATGATCATGTGATGTGATTAATTAAGATGAAAAAAAAACAATTGCAGAAAAGCTTAAAAAAAGTGACCAAAGTGTAAAAAAAGAAACAGTAGAGGGACACTTGATTCGGTCTTGGGTTCCATTTTCATGTTTCTGAATGCTATATTTAAGCATGCTACTGCTAGAGTCATTTAGTAAGAGCTAAAAGAGGAGGGGGATTTTACTATACCTCTCCTCGTAAATCACTTATTTATTGAAAAAAGTGTTTTGGTTTTTTTTTTAGATTATTTTAATTATTTTTTTTAATTTTTTAATTTTATTTTTTTATTTAATTATTATAACACGGATCTCAGGTTTGACAGGTCAACCTAATTTAACGAGCTAACCCAATTGATTCAAATTTTTTTTCTTAATTTTTTTTTCAATTTCATCATTTAATATTAATTTGATTGAGAATTAAAATTGTATTTTTTTACTTTTCATTAAGTTATCCTGGTCTCATGACTCGATAATAGTATTTAACGAGTTAATTCAGGTTACTCATGTTGTTTTTTGTGTCTTTTATTTAATTGAATTTTTTTAATTTTATCATTAAATATTGAATCAGTTAAAAATTGAGTTTCATGATCTGTTTTGATTTGCTTTTTATGAGAATATCTTGATCTCACGATCAAGGTTATGAGTTTTAGCATTTTAACGCTGGTTAAATCAGATTATTTTTTTTATTTTTTTCTCTAAGAGGTTATAATATCAGTCTCATGACCTAGATTACAGGTTCTTCAACATTGAATTTTGTTTTATTGAGTTATCTTCATTTCATAACCTGGGTCACAGGTTAACTCAATTAACTTATTCTCTCTCTTTTAATTGATTTTTTTTTAATTTCAATTGAAAATTAAATTTTATAATTTATAATTTATTTAATTATTCTAATTTTATAACCCACAAATATTGCTTAATTACTGAATTGGACCTTGCAATGTAAGCCCATTTTCGATCCTATGTGTTTAGAGGCAATAACTTCTGTTCACGCAGCACAGTTCGCTTCCTTTACCTCTACAACAGGGATGCCTCCAAGAGTCCATCCTACTGGTCTAGGGTATGTCTATGTAATATATATGGCTAGACTAGCGAATGAAGCTGCAACGATAAGGCGTGTCCTTGAACCTCTGTTCCAGAACTTCGATGCTAACAATCACTGGTCCCTAGAAAAAGGAGTTGCCTACCCTGTTTTGACATTTTTGCAGTCACTTCTGGAGGAAACAGGTTGCATTTGGAACTTGATGCACCATCTCTTTAGGCTGTGTGCGTATGTGGTTTTGGATACTCTAGACTGTAATTCACATAACCTTTTGTAGACATAACTGATATATGGTTATATTATCATCAGGAGAAAATTCGCATTTGCTATTATCTATCCTGGTCAAGCACTTGGATCATAAGAGTGTTGCCATACAACCTTCTTTACAAGTAGACATTGTTAATGTCACAGCACGACTTGGACAAAGCGCAATGCAGCGAGCCACAGTTTCTATCATTGGTGCAACATCTGACTTGATGAAACATTTTACGAAAGTGCCTGCAAAATTTATCCAAATTTTCAAACCCCAGGGGTGGCAGTGATGGATGGAATGCTGATCTTTAGTTTGCCTTGGAAAAATGCATCTCACAGCTCTCAGATAATTAAGGTCTGCAGTTGTTCCTTAAGTGCCAACATCATTTAATATATGGAATTTGATGGATGAACCAGTGCAATAGTGCCACAGAAACTTGGCTTTTGAAACTTTAAACCATAATTTATATTAATATGCATGTAAAGTTGTTTTTGAAAAGAATTGAGGTTATGCTATGTAAACTGTTTCAGGCTTTTCCTGATGCTCTATTCCACCAATTGCTTGTAGCAATGCCCACCCAGACCATGAGACTAGATTTGGAGCGCACGGTGTTTTCTCTATCTTGCTCATGCCATCCTTTGTTTTCTCCTTGGTCAGACCAGGATAAGAAAACCTCTGAAGCTGTTTCTGAAATTTTTGGTGCATCAGCATCACAAAAGAGGAGTAAGGGTTTCTCCTTTCTGGGTGAAAGCAAAGATAATGTTGATGCCGTGGATGGAAAATTGTGGGAAGAAGGCAATTCAATTTCAAATGCGGGTGAAAAACATGATTCTCATGATCATTTAAACAGCTTCAAGCATGCTGCCCCAGATGGAAAAATGGTATGGAGCTCCAAAGATTTTGCATTTGAGAATTCATTTAGTTTTCAGCTGGGATCTCCTTTTCACATCCTTTCTAAATGGTCTCATGTAGTTGAATGTTTGCTGGCAGCTAACTTCCCTTCGATTGAGCAGCCATCAAACCAGTCTTTTGCTTTCATCATTATGGGTTCAGGCAACATCTGCAGAGAATATGCCCACAAATTTTGAGGCCATGAACCATACTTATAATATCGCTTTGCTTTTCACACGATCTAAGGTGAGAGGATGCATTTACTTCAATCTCCTCTCAGTTATAATATTTCTTAATTTATCAAAGTATATCTGGCAATTCCTTTTGAATCTTCTGAACTTAAAATGATACTTCAAGCCAGCAACATTTTTTCTCAGCTTACCATTTATCAACCTTTTTTCTTTCTTTTGCAATGATACTGACTTTGAATCTGGATTAGAAAATTGCTGCGAGGGGCTTCTGCATAGCCAGAAAAAAAGTTTAATGTCTTGCCATTTCTTTCAAATTACCCAGCTTAAGATAACTGAAGAATTTTATGATTTCTTTGATGATTATATTTAGCCTGTATGTTGATGGATACAGGCCTCAAGTCACATGGCACTAGTTCGGTGTTTTCAGCTGGCACTCTCTCTTAGTAGCATCTCTCTGGCTCAAGAAGGATAGTTGAATCTGTTAGTGTATGGTAAATTGGTAATATGTTTTGATTGTAGGGATTGACAACATTTTCTCTCTAATTCCTCTTTTCTCTTTGGCTAAAAGATCCCTGATTTATGATTTCTTAATTGCCCTTGAAGTTTATTTTCTGAAATTATTAGATTGGTTATTTTGGTGCAATTTACTTCTGATACCTGTTTCTTGCATCCATATCTAAGCAGGTCTGCAACCATCACGTAGAAGGTCTCTCTTCACCTTGGCATCATTCATGCTTATTTTTGCAGCAAGGGCAGGAAATCTTCCAGAGCTAATTCCTTTTGTTAAATCCTATCTAACAGAAAAAAACAGTTGATTTACTTTTCCATTACCATTTAGACGGAAATGTTTTGTTGTTGTTTTTCTATGACTATGACATGTTTCCCTTGGAGCTTTTGTTAATATATTTGCATCAATTTATGAATATTATGGCAGGCCGACCCTTATCTTGAATTAGTTGAAGATACCAGGCTGCAGGCTGTTTAGTAGAATCTGATGACGGGAAAATAGCATATGGGTCAGAGGAGGAGGATGTTGCTGCTTTAAAATCTCTTTCAAATGTGGAAGCAGATGATAGTCATTTGAAGGAAACCCTGACATCCCAATTCATGACAAAATTTGTCAAATTATCAGAGGTGATATTCTTATTTATATTTATCCAATTTCTTAACAAGATCACTAGTGAATCCCTCTTTCCTAGATCTGATATAGGATTAGCCACATTTGTAAAAATTAGAGAATATATTTGGATGAATTACCAGGCATTTATATTTGCGGTGTTTATCAAAATTCACTCATTTTTTTTCCAGGATGAATTATCAGGCATAAAACAGCAACTTCTGCACCTGATGATGCATATCCATCAGGAGCTCCCCTGTTTATGGATACACCTAGGCCATGTTCCCCTCTTGCCCGAATGGAGTTTCAGGCATTTGAGAAGGTAACATCATTAAGTTAATGTTTTCCATCTTACAGTTAGCATCCGTGGTGACAGTTCACTTAATTTATTGGGTGTCTCTCAGATCATGCCTGCAGCTGCCTTGACAGATAATGAAACCTTCACAGAACTTAATGGAAGCCAGTCAGGTCCCAGAACATCAATATCTGTCCATACACTTGACATCCTAAGCGTCAAAGAACTTCTGGAACCAGTAAGGGGAGCACTTCCTGTTTCTTCGTTTCTTTTTCGACATTTAACTGCTTGGTGCATGGAAATGTCATTCCTTGGCTGCATTTCTTTCCCATTTTATGCTGTTTAGATCCGTGATCCTTAGCAAGGAATGGTTGTGGAATGTATTGAAAATTGCAAATTTAGGAAAGTTCAAAAAAGAAAAGAGTTAGTTCAAAATTACCTGTTCCTTACGACCAGATGAAGAGTCAGTGTGAAGCTCTTGTAACTGGGAAACAGCAGAAAATGTCAATACTGCATAGTTTTAAGCATCAAGCAGAAGCCAAGGTTTTCCCCATTGAAGAAGAAAAGAAAGACACCTCAGTCCATGATGTGGTGAGTCTGTTTACTTTACAGATACAGACCATGCTTAATGAATACTTTGCTTTTTCGAATTGATTCCCTTCTGTCCTGTTTTGTCCCTTTGCAAGAACACAGTTGCATCAGTCATCAAGTTTGGTGGTGGTGACATTAAAATTGAACCTTCACTAAAATTAGCAACACCAAGAAGAGCAGTAACAGTAACGCCAATATTTGATGTTTTAGTTATCACCATCATTGTTTTCACTATTATACCTGAAGTTTGAGACATCCAGAAGTTTCCTGAAAGTTGGTGAATTTTGGTCTTTTGTCCTTCACTTTGGTTTTGGACTTCGCTGTTCTGAAGCGCTCCACTATAATTTTTTGCCTGATTAGCATCAGAGCCTTTTTGCCTTCATTTAATTTCTTGGGGCATATATCTCAGTGAATACATAATTTGATGCAAAATAATAAATAAAAAAGAATTAAAATAGAAAAGAAAGAAACTTTTAGAGAAAGAAGCTAGGAATTAAAAACAAAAAGAAAAAATAATTGGAGTTGAAAAATATATAACTCTATAATTTTTTTATTAAATTTATTAAAAACTATCTCACAAACTAAAAGAGAAATATATAAATTCATAACCCTAAAATATCTTGCTATTGGACTTAACCCATCAATTAAAATTATTTAACATAAATAATTCAAATAAATAAAATAAAAAATAAAATAAGTCCAAATGATCCCAGTCTCTCAACTAAAGAGTAATAGGTCAGGTTATTTTATGGTGTTTTTATTTATATATTCGTGTAATCTGTAGCGTGGATACGATGTTTCCACCATAAATAATTTATGTGCTGATAAAGTTAATTTGCAAAATATTCATTGTTTCACTGGAATACCTGAAGTTTGAGACATTCAGAAGTTTCCTGAAAGTCAGTGAATTTTGGTCTTTTGTCCTTCACTATGGTTTAGGATTTCGCTACTCTGAAGGGCTCCACTATAATTTTTTGCTTGATTAGCCTCAGAGGCTTTTTGCCTTCATTTAATTTCTTGGGGCATAACCTTGATATATATTTTTATCTCAGTGAATTTAGAAAGTGGAGTTGCCGCAATGTGATCTGAAGTTAGCTGTTACAGAGCAAATTAGAGCACCTGATCAGCTTTCCCTCTGTTCACTCCAGTACGGACAAAATTCTTTCAGATGACCACAAAGCAGCTGGGTGTGTTTAATACGTATGTGTAACTATGATGTTCATCTAAAATGGAAGCTTGCCTTTTGTTAGCTTTACACAAACGTTCCCCAGTCTGGTTAGATGGTTCTGCATCCCAGCCTTGTTCTACTGTGGAGAAGCGATATGGGGAAAATGGGCGGTCATCGTCTCCACTGTTTTCATATCTTTAGCAAGATTTGTTAATATCTTTTCCTTTTTTCATTAAACTTTTGGCTAAAGTCTAATGAACACTGCTTGTGGACATGGAAACAGGGCCAGCTGAGAGAATTAAGAGTTTCTTACACAATTATCAATCTAATCTTTCAAATTGCATGTGCTGTGCTGATTCAGATATGCCATGCTGATAGTTGACGTGATAGCATAGTTTTGAAGCCTAGCTCGGCCCGGCGGGTCGACTTGGAGTTGAAACTGGACCAGGTTGAAGAAAAAATAGAGGAAGGAAAAACCCAGTGTGACTCGGTGATTTGGTTACCCGGCAAAATCCAGTCAAAAACCCGGTTGTAACCCGTTGATTTTTATTTTGTTTTTTTAATAAAATGACGTTGTTTTGATTATTTTTAAAAAAGAATTGACCCGGGCGACCCAGGTCTTGGACCGGGCCGGATCTAAAAACTATGCGTGATAGTGAGAAGTGTATTTTTTTTTATTAACGTTGATATATAGGCCAGTTTGTGTATATCTCGACTAATTCTATAAATTTTAAAATTAACAATCATATAAACTTTCAATAACTTATATTTATTAAAAATTATATTCAAAACCTGATTAATTTAGCTATATTTATGTACTGTGATTGGATACTAGAAAGTGAAGAAAATGCCATTTCCATGGTTGATCTCTTGCTCCATGGTTGATCTCTTGCTCGAGACAGAATACATTTCTCATGGCTCACATAATTCATACCTTTAAAGTTTGATGGTATATCATCGGGCTAGTTTTTGCATCGATCGAGATTTTATGTTTTTTTTTTTTTTGAGTAATTTTAATGGCGCACCCTCTCTCAACCTAGAACATGGAGGAATTTATTATTTGATGTATTTAAAGAAATTTAATAATTTTTTTTGTTGTTTTGATTTTAATGTTTGAATCTAGAAAATAAAAAAAAGGGAGTGTATTTTCCTAACCATGAAGGGAAAAAAATAATATATTAAAGCTTTCCTTCATTTCTCTCCTGATCAAGCTTTTTTTAAATATAATTTGCTGTGGTTAAATTTAGAGTCTATTATCATTTTGTTCAAAATATAAATTTGGATATATCCATTATTATTCCATCCATTCATGGGTTATTAGATCGACGAATGTGTGTGTGTGTGTATATATATATATATTATTTTAAAAATAAAAAAATATATTATATTTTTAACCTAATTAGTCCCATCAAATTCAAGTAAAACAATGATTATTATTTTTTATTTAATTACCAATCTAACATGTCATATAGTATAACCCTCAATTTGTTTTTTTTTTTTTTAAATCAAAATAATATTATTTTATTATTTTATTTTAAAATCAATGAGTTAATTATCAAATTTTGATAAGATTAAACTCAAATAAATCCCATCAATAAATTTATCTTAAATTTTTATTTGAATTAATTATATTTTTTTATTTTTTTAACTTAAATCAATTTAAATAAATTAATAAAATTTTAAATTAATTTGTCTAATTATTTCAAGTTTTACAATAAATCACTAGATTTTGAATTAACCCATTAAACTAAACCAAACTTGATAATTATGTTCACAAAACATGCATGGAAATAATACACATATACGATGTTTAATATTTTGTGAAATAAAATATGTGTAGTTCAATTGATTAGAGTATGAATTTATTTTCTAAAAATTATTAGTTCAAGTTCTATAAATTTTAGAGTCATTAGAGACTTATATGATCATTAACTTTAGGATCCGTGAAATCAGTCAAGATGTACACAAGCTGATCTAGACACCCACAACAATAATATTTTTTTAAATTAAAAAAGAATAAAAAACTCAGGTGTACCCGTTTGCACAATCTTTCCAAATCCCACTCAATCCCCCTCCGCCACATCAAACATACAAAACTCCTCCAGTTCACACGTCACCCAAAATAAGCTTCCTTCCACGTGTCAAACTCCAACTGGGTCCATTACGTTAACAACAACTCTTCAGAAAAAACATAAAACACGTGGCACTTAACGACGGGGACTGGAGACAAGTAGGATCCACACACACGTCCACGTAGAAATTAAAGCTCACGTGTCAACTCGCTCTCTATCCTATTAAACTCACTCACTGAGTCACCATAACGAAAACTCGCTCTCTTTAGGTTTTTATAAAACGCGAGAAACCCCCCCTCTCTCTCAGAAACGCCATGTCCCTGGGGTTTTATCTCTCTCTCTCTATTCTCTCGCTCTCTCTCTCTAGACAGATCTCTCTGATCAGGTAAATCTCCACCGTCCCTATCCTTTCCCTTTTCCCCTAAAACAATTCAAAGATTTTTCTGATTATTCAAAATGTATATCGTTCAATTTTTTTTTAAAATTTAAGAGATTAATTTTTTTTAATTTCCGCTGTCTATCCTCTCTGCATGCATTGATTTTTTCTGAAATCCTTAGTTACTGAAATAAAAATCTGCACATGTCTTTATTTTTTATGCGGAAATTACTGAAAATGATCGAAATTAGTGCTAATTAGTTATTAGAGTGATTTTATTTTGATGATTTTTGTGTATAAGAGTAATTTAGGGCATTTTAAATGAGTATAATTAGTGTTTAGTAAATTTTATATGGTAGATTTTTTTGAGTATTTATGTTAGAGTGTAAGCACGCCTGTTGCGTGTGCTGAACAATGGAGTTATTATCGAGATTTTGCGGCTGCTAGGGTTTTAGTAATTTGTATTTAGGAGAGCTGTTTAGGGGTTTTAGATAGCGAGTTAAGAATTTAGAGGTTTGAAGGAACTGATTTATTTTAGTGTGTTTTTGAAGTGGAGTGAATTTCCTGTTGATTCTGCTGGAAGCTTGAAGTTGAAAGTGAGAGAAGGAGAACAATGTGTAGCAATGTACGAGTTTTTATTCTTGAAAAGCAGAATTTTTGTTAAATTTGTGGTAGTGCTGGAAAGATGATCAGAATTTAGAAATAAAAATAATGGTATTCTATGAGTGAGCTTAATAAATTGTGTTTATGTTTGTGGGTTTTTTTATTTTTTTATTAATTGTAGGGGTTGGATCCTAAACTTGAGGTTTTTTTATTGTTTTTTCTGTTGAGGTCAGGTGTTTTTAATTTTATGGGAGAGCATAGACGACGGAGATAGATTTTTGTTTCGTTGCATATGTATACAAAACGTTCAGGTCAAGGAGATGGCCCGGTTGCAAGGCCTGTGCGGACTAGTGATAGGCTTAGGAGAAGACCAAAAGTGTTTAGCCGGACGTACTTGTATTATACCCCAAGCATTATCCGGCCTAGGAAAGGAAAAACGAAGACAAGGACTGCAGCTTCTCGGATTGCCAAGATGTTGGGTAACCGGGCGGTGCGGGCTGCAAATGCTAATGTAAGTGTTCATATCTCCTTTAACTTCATTTCTCTTTTTACTTGTTCTTCTGTCTTTGGGACTTTTTCATGGAGGCTGAACATGCTATTATGATGAGTTTATAGAATGTTTCTCCTCTTAATGCTAATTATATTACTCCGTGATTCCCTATTCTTATTAATGTTATATATTCTAAAATATGACATTATGTTGTTTCTGATTGTCTCGCAGTCAGTTCCAACCAATCTTCGACGCTCAACAAGAAAGAGGAGGCTTTCTGCTCATCTTGAAGATTACACGGATAGTTCTGGATCAGAGGATGAAGACTTGATGGTTAGAATCTATACTCTTGCAAGCTCTCAGTTTTTGTGTATACATGTTACTGTAGTTTTTCTCAACTTCTAAGGGCTTAGGTTTTAGATGTTAAAAATGGTTTGCTCTCCATATTTCACTTCATGTAAAACTTTGGGTAACATTATTTTTCAGAGACCTGCATTTCGACCTTTGAGGAATCGGATTCATAATAGTGCGAGTCAAGATGAGTTATCATCTTCCAAGCATAAAAAAATTGTGGAGACTAAATCAACACCTCGACGGGAAGGATTGCGGCCCCGTCGTTCAAGAACAATCAAAACAGAGCCATTGGCTTTAGACTCTGGGGATGAGCAAGATACTTCTGAGGAGAAGGCTGTCGAAGATGAGACTGAAAATGGGAACGATATTGATGATAATGATGCAGATGATGGTCAGAATGATGATGAGGGTGATGGAGAGGGTGAGGACGAAGGCGAGGAAGATGGTGATGACGATGAAGGTGAGGAGGAGGAGGAGGAGGAGGAGGAGGAGGAACAAGATGGAAGGAGGAGATATGATCTCCGAAATCGTGCAGAAGTCCGTAGGTTCTCTATGGAGGAAGGTAAGCAAAGACCGCGATCTCCTCGAAGGGTATTGCATCAAGGAATGGGAACAAAGGTCAGTAGGGATGTAAGGAAGGGGGGATCAAGGGTTCACAAGCGTCATCGTCTAACAAGAGCAGAAGATTCTGATGATTCCCTTCTTGTGGATGAGCTAGACCAAGGTCCTGCTATTCCTTGGGCTCGAGGCGGGAGCAGATCTGGACCACCTTGGCTCTTAGGGGGACTAGAGATGCATGGGACGACAGCATGGGGACTGAATGTTGCTGCATCTGGTTGGGGCCATCAAGGTGATGCCTTAGCAAGCTTGACTTCTGGTGTGCAAACTGCTGGCCCTAGCTCTAAGGGAGGGGCAGATATCCAACCATTACAGGTTGATGAGAGTGTAAGTTTTGATGACATAGGCGGGCTTTCAGGATATATTGATGCTCTGAAGGAGATGGTTTTCTTTCCCTTGTTATATCCAGATTTCTTTGCCAGTTATCACATTACCCCGCCAAGAGGGGTTTTGTTATGTGGTCCTCCTGGTACTGGGAAAACTTTAATTGCCAGGGCATTAGCATGTGCTGCTTCAAAAGCTGGCCAGAAGGTTAGCTTTTACATGCGCAAGGGTGCTGATGTACTCAGCAAATGGGTTGGTGAGGCTGAAAGGCAATTGAAACTTCTTTTTGAGGAGGCGCAAAGGAACCAGCCTTCCATCATCTTCTTTGATGAAATAGATGGACTTGCTCCTGTTAGATCTAGCAAACAAGAGCAGATTCACAATTCTATTGTTTCTACTCTGCTCGCATTGATGGATGGTTTGGATTCTCGTGGACAAGTTGTTTTGATTGGAGCAACCAACAGAGTTGATGCCATCGATGGAGCCTTGCGTCGCCCTGGTCGGTTTGATCGAGAATTTAACTTTCCTTTGCCTGGTTGTGAGGCCCGTGCTGAAATATTAGACATTCACACCCGCAAGTGGAAGCATCCTCCTTCAAAGGAGCTAAAGTCAGAACTGGCAGCTAGTTGTGTCGGCTATTGTGGTGCTGATTTAAAGGCATTATGCACTGAAGCTGCCATCCGTGCTTTCCGTGAAAAATACCCTCAAGTTTACACAAGTGATGATAAGTTTGTGATAGATGTTGATTCTGTAAAGGTTGAAAAGGATCATTTTGTTGAAGCCATGTCCACAATTACCCCTGCAGCTCATAGAGGTGCTGTTGTGCACTCTAGGCCATTGTCTTTAGTAGTTGCACCATGTCTGCAAAGTCATCTCCATAAAGCCATGAATTGCCTATCCGACATATTTCCACCTCTTGCAGTGTCATCCGAGTTTATCAAGCTTTCTATGCTTTCCTATGGATCTGCAATTCCTCTTGTGTATAGGCCACGGCTTCTGCTTTGTGGTTGTGAAGGTTCTGGTCTGGTAATTATCTTTTAACCATTTGATCTTTGAATATTGATCATTATGTAAACACCAAACTAAGAGTACTTACTGATTTAGTTTAACAGGATCATCTTGGGCCTGCAGTGTTACATGAACTGGAGAAATTTCCTGTTCATTCTCTTGGACTTCCATCTCTGCTTTCAGATCCCAGTGCAAAGACACCAGAGGAAGCATTGGTGCACATATTTGGTGAAGCACGGAGAGCAACACCATCTATCCTTTACATACCTCATTTTGATCTTTGGTGGGATAACGTAAGCACATGCCTCCCTCTGCTAACTTTAGAAAAATGCAATAAAATTTTGTTGTATCACATGCACTGTTTTTCCCCCTAAAAATCCAAGGGAGTCATTCATATTCTTGTGTCTAACCTGAAACAATTGACCATGCTTGCTTAAACTTTCTGATTTTGAGTGATTTTTTTTGATTAAGCACCTTAAAGTCAATGATCTCATTGCATCATCCCTTTTCTGAGCTTTACGAAATTGATGTTGCAGGCGCATGAACAGCTCAGGGCTGTTCTTCTCACTTTATTAGAAGAATTGCCGTCAGACTTACCCATTCTATTACTTGGAAGCTCTTCATCTCCACTTGCTGAAATTGATGGTGCATCCTTGGTATTTCCCCATCGTTCAGCGTACGTTTTATTTTCGAAATCAATTGTCTGTTGCAATCCCTGTACTGCTGCTTATAATCATTATGATATAACTTTTCTATTTAGTAATGTTGCTCTTAAATTTAAATTCTTTACTTTAAACATCATTTTAATATCATACTTTATACATCCATTCTTGTTTTTCCATAGTAAGATTATGTTACATATTTGCCCAAACAGAAAGGACTATCTAACCTTATTATGCTTATATTAAGACTTCTTGGAATCATTGTAATCCACCATAGCTGATAGGAAGGCAATCTTTAGGCATCAAAAGGCTTTCAACACAAGCTTGTATAATACCCTTTAGTTTTTTTCTCTTGTTTTTAAATGGATGCATGGCATTCATTTGGTGCCTGCAAAGACCCTGTTTCCTGGTGAGCCATTTTTACATAATCATGATGACAAATAATATCCTTGTTAAATCCAGTATTTTGTTTATATATTAAATTTCTGTTGTCAGCTATCAAGTGGGGAAACCATCAACTGAAGACAGATCTTTGTTCTTTGACCATTTAATTGAGGCTGCCTTATCAGTTGTGGTGGAGGACGTGACCAAGAAATCACAAGGATCTGCACCCCTTCCTGAACTTCCCAAGGCACAAAAAGTGGCAAGTGGTCCAAAGGCCTCAGAGTTAAAAGCCAAGATAGAAGCTGAGCAGCATGCTCTACGCCGAATGCGCATGTGCCTCAGAGATATTTGCAACCGGTAAGACCATAGTCCCAGTCTTATGGGTAGAAGGTCAGTATATAATGTTGACATCACACTTGTGGTTTTACCCGAAACCACATTTTACCTCAAAATGATGTGATTTTACTGCCTTAATGCAACAATTTTTTTTTATATTAATACTGTAGTTGTAGTTTAAATCACATTGAAATGGTCTAAACAAAACACAGATATGGTAGAGCGTGGTACTTCAAAGCAATGCAACATGGAATTTGCTTCTTCATGCAACAAGAAATTTTAAATTTGGATTGTTGTTTCACTTTGTAGCATTATTGAAATGGTCTCAATTCAGTCCAGCATGTGGGTTCTAATAAAATGCACGTCATGGAGCATATTTCAATTCGTCTAGTTAATTAAAGCCAAATGCAGATTGTTAAAAAAAGTTGGTGAGCTTGGAATTGGTTCTCCTATGCCTTTCCCGCAGGCAATACCCATGACACTCTTGAATCTCTTATCTTGAACGATTTAGATCCAGAAGAGAATGAAATCAATGAAAAGTGGTCTGGGTGAGGGGTAAGGTCAAGAAAGGGCGAGTAGACTGTATGTCTCTGTGCACTCGCACGTGAGAGAGGAGGAGGGGGGTTTCCTAGCAAGGTCTGGTATGTTGTCTGCATTTGAAATTACATCACCCTATGATCATCCCACTCCAATGGTTGTTACAGCACATGTTTCTTGTTACGTACAAGCTGGTTGTCTCTGTACAGTATTTGTGCTTCCTTTCACTGTTTACACTTAACATTCTAACTTCTTTGCTGCAGGATGTTGTATGACAAACGATTTAGTGCCTTCCATTATCCTGTCACTGACGAGGATGCTCCAACCTATCGCTC